>JAEEGL011489816.1_pt1 | contig 53322 bp, 40 predicted proteins | sample 9134231 | NCBI WGS metagenome assembly JAEEGL01 (sample SAMN16246548, study PRJNA631951) | gut metagenome | biome: gut microbiome; feature: rumen; material: fiber-attached | host: Bos | place: Iran: Karaj | collected 2018-10 | reverse complement strand
CCATTAACAATATCATATGGAAGACCAGATTCTTTTAACATAACCGTTAATCCATATACTTCATATGGTTCTAAATCAAGTGATTCAGTAATTTCCTTTAAAGTCTTTTTCTTATTGATAAGGTATTTGAGCTTATCTACAATTTCTTTTTCCATATACTCCCCTATAAACATAAAAAGAGACTTATCACAAGTCCCTTTTATTCCTTCTAAATTAATTATATAACATAATTATATAAAATATAAGAATATATTTTATTTTTCTTGCTAATTAAATTAAATTGTGTATATAATACCATAGGAAAAAACGGGTGAAGATATATGAAAATTAAAAATGTAGCAATTATTGCCCATGTAGACCATGGTAAAACATCCCTAGTTGATGAAATATTAAAATATACGGGAACCTTTAGAGAAAATGAAAATGTTCAAGAACTTTCCATGGATTCAAATGCAATAGAAAGAGAAAGAGGAATAACCATTCTTGCTAAAACTACTGCGGTTAATTATGGTGGTTACAAAATTAATATTCTTGATACTCCAGGTCATGCTGATTTTGGCGGCGAAGTAGAAAGAATTATGAAAATGGTTGATGGTGTTCTTTTAGTAGTGGATGCTTATGAAGGACCAATGCCTCAAACAAGATTTGTCCTTAAAAAAGCATTAGAATCTGGTTGCAAACCAATTGTAGTCATTAATAAGGTTGATAAACCAACTGCAAGATTGCATGATGTTATTGATGAAGTACTAGAATTATTCTTAGAATTAGGGGCTACTGATGATCAAATAGATTTTAAGGTTGCATATACATCATGCATGAACGGTACTTGTTCACTTGACCCTGATCTTTCTACCCAAGAACATTCATTTAAAGGATTGCTTGATTTAATTATCTCTGAAATAAAAGATCCTGATGGCGATAGTACCAAAGACTTTCAATTTCAACCTGCCCTACTTGACTATAATGACTATGTAGGAAGAATTGCTATTGGAAGAATCTTTAACGGTACTGTTAAAGCAGGTCAAATGGCTACATGCTTAAGACTAGATGGAACCGAAAAACAATTTAGAATTCAAAAACTATTTGGTTTTATGGGTCTTAAAAGGTTAGAAATTGAAAGTGCTTCCGCTGGTGACATTGTTGCTATTGCTGGTCTTGAAGATGTATCTGTAGGTGAAACAATTACTATTAATGGTAATCATGAAAGACTACCAATCCTTCATATTGATGAGCCAACACTTCAAATGACCTTTGGGGTTAATACTTCGCCATTCTCTGGAAAAGATGGTAAAATCCTTACTTCCAGAAAAATTGGTGAAAGACTATTCAAAGAAACCCAAAGAGATGTTAGTTTAAGAGTTGAACAAATCGATAACGAAAATTTCTTAGTACTAGGTCGTGGTGAACTTCATTTATCAATTCTTATTGAAAATATGCGTCGTGAAGGTTTTGAACTTGAAGTATCTAAACCTAAAGTTATTATTAAAGAAATAGATGGTAAAAAGTGTGAACCATACGAAGATCTACAGATTGAAATATCTGATGAATATATGGGTGCTGTTATCGAAGAATTATCAGTAAGAGGTGCTGAAATGGATAATATGACCCATTTAGGTAATCTACTTCGAATTACATATACTATTCCATCAAGAGGCTTAATTGGTTTTTCTACAAACTTTATGACCCTTACTAAGGGTTATGGTATTATGAACCATACATTTAAGGAATACCGTGAAATGGCCAGTGTTGATATTGGTGAAAGAAAGCTAGGCGTATTAGTATCAACTGATATGGGTAAAGCAACAGCATATTCTCTTGGTGCTTTAGAAGATCGTGGCATTATGTTTGTTGAACCAAATGAAGAAGTATATGAAGGCATGATTGTTGGTGAATGTAATAAAGATTTGGATTTAGCTGTTAATGTTGTTAAAGGCAAAGAATTAACAAATACAAGAAGTGCTTTTTCTGATAAAACAGTTGTTCTTAAAAGACCTAGACCAATTACCTTAGAATACGCACTTGATTATATCAACACAGATGAACTTGTCGAAATAACTCCGCATTATGTTCGAATGAGAAAGAAAATACTTGATACAGAAACTAGAAAAAAATATGATGCCAAAGTAAGACAAGAAAAAGAAAAATAAGACATTAAAAAACCAATACTAAGTATTGGTTTTTATTTTGTTATTAATTAATTGTAGCCGCTAAATGGACAGATTCTGATTGACCACATGCAGTTTTCGCATTAATAGTAGTATCAGAACCTCTATCAAACCAAGCTTCAGTATCGGTGGTGGTACCAACAAATTTACCATTTGGTGATGTTATACTAAATGTTGATTTAATATTCGTTCTAATATATTTAGCATAATAATATGTTCCGTTATCAACTGATAAAACATTATTACTATCGCCATATACTGTAACCTTTAATTGAGGTTCATAATTTAAAGTATAACTAGCGGTTTTACCATCAGTCAAAGTAACTTTAATCGTATCTTTTGAAATTGCATTATTAGGACAATTACCATTTCTAGTTACTTTAATCGTTTTATCATCAACTTTTGTGTCTGTATAACAGCTTGGTACATTCCATTCTTTTACTTTAGCTGAACCAGTAATATTGGCCGTTAAAGTAACAGCATTAGTACCAATAGCACAATTAGATTTAGAAGTTATTTTAACTGAACTATCTACAGGTGCAGGACCTTGTTTATACCACAACAATTCAATTGTCGTTTTCTTTTTGATCTTGGTATTAACAAAATCAAATTTATCATCCGCGATACATTTTGTTTTATCATTATTTAAAGTAAAGTGTTCTTTACAAATTGTTTCGGCAGCTTTGGCATCGCTCTTAACTTTTTCAATTTCTTCACCACTTAAATAATAAGTTTCATAATATCCATCAAGATAATAACCTTCTCTTGTTAATCCTTCCTTTACATCCTCCTGTTTAATTTTGTTTAAATAACGAACTCTAACCGTGTAATCCTCCATTCCATTATTGTACTTAAATGTAACTGGGAATGTTCTTAAGAACCACCATAATAAAAAGGCTACAACAAGTACTAATAACATTATTAATACATATAGCCATGTCTTCTTTTTACCTTTCTTTTCTTCTTTTTCTTTTGCCATAATTAATCTCCTTCCTATATTAATTATATCATATAAAAAACAAAAATCCATGGGTATCAATTTTGGTGAAACTTGACTTTTTAGTATGTTTTGTCTTATTATAGAAAGCGTTGCGCTATTTAATTTTATGCACAGAAAGGTTTAGCAACAAGTTTAAACATCATTTGTTAGGTAATTAATATATGATAACGAATGTATATAGAAATGTTGGATTTCTGCATACAATAATGTTAATTAAGAATTATTTTATAGCATTTTTAACTTTGATAATGTTATCAACACTTATCTCAGTAAGAATGTATGTTTTTCATTTAATTAAACATGATAAAAATAAACGAGTAAAGAAAAGAAAAGTTAGTATGGTTAAAAAAACGGCTACGACAATACTTACATGTTATATTCCATTGTCGGTTATTTTCTCAACGAACTATGCTAATACTATTATTTTTAAAATGAAACCAGAACAAAAGAATACTAGTACTTTTTATACAGCTCAAATGACGGCTCGATATAATAAAGTCGAAGATGAGATTCTTGAAGGTAAACAAACAGGATCATTTACCAAAAATATAGCTAATTTAGATTGTTATTTAAATGTTCCTGAAATAGTTAAGAGTAATTTACCAGTCGTTATATTCCTTCATGGAACTAGTGAACGTAGTATTGAAAAAGTTAAACAATTAAAACCGGTTACAGCAGTAACTGATGGTACATTAGATGGTTTAGAAGATTTTATATTTGTAGCTCCAACGGCTCCTCATCGTGGATCATGGTATCAAAGTGAATACTGGGATACCGTTATTGATTTAATTGATGCATTAAGCGAAGAGTATTCAGTTAATCTAAATCGAATCTATATTACTGGTTTCTCTGCCGGGGCTAATGGTGTTTGGGGTATTATTAATAAATATCCTGATAAATTCCGTGCTGCGGTACCTGTAAGTGGTTATAATAATATTACACCAGAAAATCTTATCAATATACCAATATATGCTATCGTTGGTGGTTATGAATCTGGTTTTAAAGCATCAATGACCAGAATGGTCAATTCAATCCAGGAAGCCGGTGGAAATGTTTCTTTAAATATCATTCCTCAAGCTAATCATAGTGTAACCCAAAGTTCATATACAACTAATGAATTATATACTTGGTTATTAAGTCAATAAAAAAATCTAGGTTTAACCTGGATTTTTTAATTCTTAAATAGAGCTTTGAACAAGAAAATTATAACTAAAGTCAACATCTTCTTTCGCTCCTTCATCTTGCCATAATGATATATTATACTTATGAGAACCACCAACTAAATCTTCATGATCTAAGATATAATATGTTGTTCCATCTTTATTAACGGTTTCATATTCATCTAAATTATGAACTTTATTATTTATATTAATACGAATATCTTTATTTTCATCTTTCGAAGATAATAATAAATAATAAGTATCCATAGTATTGGAATAATTAGATACTAATATATCTTGGGTTTCCACAAACATTAAACCTTCTTGATCACTCATTCTTTCGATTTTATAATTTGGATGGTTTAACATTTCTGATTGAATATAATAATAATTATCATAGTAATCTACGATAGCGGCCGACTGATCAATATTCATCAAAAACCAAACCGGTATAGTTACTAATACTATCCCGATTGTTTTGATAATGTCCCAAATAAGTGCTTTTTGCAAAGCATCTAATCTTTGTATCATACCAATTTCCCCCTGATATGGCTGTATATACTAGCATAAAGTGGTTAAAAAGTCAAATTAGCAAACAAAAAAGCAACATATGTTGCTTTTATTTTAATTGGTAACCCGTAGGGGGTTCGAACCCCTGAATGCTGCGCTGAGAACGCAGTGTGTTAAACCACTTCACCAACGGGCTGAGACATAAATAAAATAACACACTATTCCCTTTTTGTCCATAAAAAAAGCACTTGCGTGCTTTTAATTTGCGTAATTATCAAAGTATCCTTGAATAAATACTACTGGGGTTCCTTTATCACCAGAACCAGATGTTAAGTCACATAGTGAACCAATTAAATCGGTGTATCTTCTTGGAGTAGTTCCTTGTGTTTCCATCTTTCCTTTTAAATCTTTATCTTTTTCTCTGATTGCCTCTCTCATAGCTTCGTTTAATTCTTCACCATGAAGATTACTAAATTTATTATCAGATAAGTATTTAAGTTTTAATTCATTAGGACTTCCTTCAAGACCTTTAGTATAAGAAGGAGAAACTACTGGGTCAGCTAGTTCCCAAATCTTACCTACTGGATCACGGAAGGCTCCATCACCATAAATCATTACTTCGATGGTTTTACCGGTTTTTTCCTTTAATTCTTGTTGAATACTATTAACTAAAGTATCATCTTTTCTTGGGAATAATTTAACTCTTTCTTCGGTTGATCGGTTTGATCCTAAAAGACCATATTCAGCGTTATAACCGCTGCCATTAACTGGTTCGGTACAAATTTCATCCATACCAATAATTTTACCTTTAGCTACTGCTTTAAGATTCTTTTTAGTATCAAATCTTGAGTGAATATCACAAACAAGAACATCATCAACATGTTTAAGAATTTCTCTAGGATTATTTGCTAAAATAATTTCTGCTTCACAACCCTCTTTTTCAATTAATTCTTTATAAACATCCACCATATTTACACCCGTGAAAATATGTTTCCAATCACCAAATTTTTCCCGATATTCAGCTTCAGTTAAAACATAATCATATGGGTTAATACCTAATTCTTCCATTCTCTTTTTATCAAGAATATCATTACCAACTTCATCAGATGGATAACTAATCTGTAATGTTATCTTATCCATGGCTCTAGCCATTGCTGATAACAATACAGCAAAACGGTTTCTTGATAATATTGGAAATAATACTCCAATATGTTTAACGCCAAATTTTCTTTGAATATCTTCAGATATTTGATCAACTGTAACATAATTACCTGATGAAATACCTACAACTGCCTCTGTAATTGCTACAACATCGCGATCGTGAAATTCAAAGCCTTCACTTTCTTGCGCTTTTAAAAGGCTATCGACAACGATTTTCTTTAAATCATCGCCATCTTTGATTATGGGTGTTCTAATTCCGCGAACAACGGTTCCTACACTTCTCATTATTTATCACCATAACTATTATATCTTAAATAAAAAACTTAAGCATTAAAATACGCTTAAGTTTACGTTAATTAATCTAAATCTTTACGAGCCAATATCTTCGCTGGTGTTTCACTTACAACAAAGATAATTGGTAATAAACCACTGATGATATTAAATAGATAAATAATAATGATACTTAATGTAACGGTAAAATAATTTACGACATAATTACTTGCGATGTAAGACACATCAGCAAAGGCATTTAAACAATAAGCCATAAATAAGCAGCCAGGAACACAAGCAAGTGTGGAAATAGCCATAATTTCCCCAACAAACATTTTATAAATATCCCATTTTTTAACACCAATAGCGCGCAAGATACCTACTTCTTTAATCCGTGATAAGAATGATGATCTAATCATTAAATAGATTTCAACAAAAGAAATAACTAACATTACTACCGCTGCTATAACACCAGATGATATCATTTGCGCTTTATCACTCAAATATGAATTCTTATTAAATTCATATAATGATACTGCACCAATACCCTTTTGTTGAAGATTTTGGATAACTAATTCGCTATCTTTTGGCATAATTATTATATTACGATTATTATCTCCTATTAAGGCTAATTTAATTGTATTTGATGTTGTAATATAATTCTTAAATTCTTTATTCTTATAATAACCAACTACTTTTAAAGCATGACCATTAATCTTTTCATCAATTACTTTATTAAGTGGGTAGAAATATTGATATTCCTCACTAATAACGATTTCATAATCATTTTCTGGCATTCTGCCTTTTGCAAGTTCAATATTAAATAAATTCATATCGTATAAACGATTAGAACTTTCATCACCATAAAAACCATCCCCATCATTATATCCATAGTATAAAGTAGTAACCATGATACTTGGATCAACATAAATAGACGGTTCAGTATTATGCGAAATACCCACTACCTTCAATTTAAATCCATCAGTTCCATATAAATATTGATTTAAATAATCCTCTACATGACCAAATCCAACCATCTTCGTTTCACCATTGTCTTGATCAAAATGTTTTAAGAGAACTAATTCATCAATTACGATTTCATTTTTATTCTGTGGCATTCGACCATAGATAAGGGTTGATTCATCTAAATAATCTAAAGATACTAAAGCACCCTGAAAGACTAAGGAAGTTCTATTTGTTTGATAATAGAAAAGATCATTTAATAGCAAATTAACATAACAATCCTCCGGTATTAAATAATCAACACCCTCCATCTTTTCTAGTTCAAGATAATCCTCGACTTTATAATTCACGCTCTTAGCATATAAATAATTACGATTGGCGGTAATAAAGTCTTTATCTTCGATTTTTAATACACCAAAGATATTACATACTGAATAAGTAATAAACATCGCTGATGCTAAGAAACCTAATAATAATAGTTTTTTAACAAAAGGATATTCAAATAATTTTTGAAAACCACCGGTAATTGAATGCCATAAGTTAATAATAGAACTATATCTTGCTTTTTGTTTGCGTGCTAGAGCTTCCTGATTAAAGACATATTCTTCATAAATGGTTTTATCAATTTTCTTTTCATGATCATCAATAACCTCAATTTTAGAATCAGCCTCTAGGACTTCAACTTTATTCTTACTTTGAATATAAATGTTATGGTTCTGGACAATAATCGTTAAATCTAATTTACGATCAGTATCACTATAAATACTAATGTTACTATTATTTTTCTCAAATTTATCAATGTTTTTAAAATCTTTTAGATAAATCTTATTATCAAGCCGATAATCAAGGTTTTCACCTGGTGTATTTGGTTTATCCTCGATAACTTTGCCATCCGAAATAGTCATAATACGATCAGCATAGAAGTTAGCTAGACCCGTTTCATGGGTTACTAGTAAGACTAATCGATTTTTTGAAATTGATTTAATTATATTCATTATTTCAATTGAATTAGCGCTATCAAGATTACCCGTTGGTTCATCCGCAATAATGATTTTTGGATCTTTTACAATGGCTCTAGCTATACCTACTCTTTGTCTTTCACCACCTGATAACATACCAGCCGGTCTTTTACGATAACGATATAAACCAATTGTTTCTAGAATGTAATTAACCTTTTCCTTGATTTCTTTTTTATCTTTAATACCAATCATTCTTAAAGAAATAGCTACATTATCAAAAACGGACATATTATTAATTAAATGATAATCTTGAAAAATATAACCAATTTCACCATTACGAATTTTATCAATATATCTTTGACTTCTTTTAGTAATTCTTTTACCATCAATATAAATGTTACCAGAATGAACCTTATCAAGCCCTCCTATAGCATTTAAAAGTGTTGTTTTACCACATCCTGAAGGGCCTAATAAAGCCACTAACCCACTTTCGGGAAGCGTAAATGAAGTATCATCTATAACATGTATTTCATTACGTTTATGACGATAAAAATATTTATTAACATGTTCTAACTTTATCATTATTAGACCTCCTCGCGATAAGCTTTCATCGCTGATGATTTAAATAATTTTCTAGCAAATCTATATGATATTAAATAACTCATAACTAATAATAAAATGTAAATTAAGATATAATCTTTTAATTCCAAGAAAATAGCATTTTCTTGAATAAATTTAATATTTAAAACCTTATACTTATTCAAAATTATTATAAGAACAAATAACAAATATGTTAAATGATAAACCGTTAATAATTCAATAGTTATTAAGTTTTTAATTACTCTTCTTGAAGCGCCTAAGATTCGAATGGTTGCATAATAAACATTCTTACTATTCTCGATTAATCTAATAACAAAATAACTAATAAAGAATAATACAACATAAAGAATAATTAAGATAATCATCTTCATAATTCGTAGAATTCCTAATAGTTCTTCATCAACATTGAAAATAGAATCTTTTAAAGCAAGAACACGATAACCCTTTTGTTCAAAAACATCTTTTACGGCATCTACTTTATGTTCATCAGTTACGTAAACACTAATCTGTCTTATACCGTGATCATAAAGTTTATGATAGTCATTTTCGTTTAAGAATATTTTAGAAGTATGATATTCATCATATTCATAACCAGTAATTGATAAACAATTCTTACGCGTAATTAAATCCGCAATTTTAACGTCTAAAGTATCTTCATAATATACATCTTTAACTGTTATAGTAAGGTTTTTATTTTTCTTACATTCATATAAAGAACAATAGTCATTATCTTCATAAATATAGATACTTCCCTCTGGTAAATCATTATCAATTAATGGTTCAAGATAATAAGAACCCGGATCAGTAAATTTCGTTGTATCAGCTTGATAGGCTTTCAACCTATCTGATATCTTACTAATGGCTTCATCCATAAGGAAAACATTTGAATCATAATTAAAGCCATTTTGATTATAATCATCCGAAGATATAATACCAACAATTGTTAAGTCATCTAGCAAAGGAAGTTCTGATTCCGTTTTTAAACTAATCTTTTTACCAAGAGAACTTTCATCGACTATATCCCAATAATTATACAAAAGTACTGCTTCGTTTTCTTGTTCCGGAAGTCTTCCATATGTTACTTTTTGAATCAATGAAATAGGTTTAATATTACCATAATAATCATACTCATCTGCAATAATAATATTGACATCTAAAGCATAATCCTTTTCAAAAATACGATCAACGTATTCCATTTTTTTAATATTAGCGACTTCTTCTAAAGAAAACTCCGATAGATCTTTCTTGTTGATAACTATTCGATTTAATGATGTTTCACTAAAGAAACTATTATATCCCATTGATGTTTCTTCGTATTCCGCATTTTTAAATGAAGCATAAGCTAGTAAAAAAGCGGAAACCACAAATAAGAAAACAATAAATAATAAAGCAAACTTCGTGAATATATTAAAGGTATTCCTCAAGCCTAAACGTAGTTTATTTAACAAATCAATATCGGCATATTCATTTACTTTAATTTCTGGAACCGTTGTCTTTTTTAGCGTAATGTCATCACGAACACGACCATCATGCATCACAATTTTTCTAGTAGCATACTTTTCAACTTGTTCGTAATTGTGTGTAACAATAATAACTAATTTATCTTTAGATACTTCAGAAAGGGTTTTAATAACACTTTCCGCAGAACGACTATCCAAATTACCGGTTGGTTCATCGGCAATAATAATTGGTGTATCCTTAGCTAAAGCTCTAGCAATAGCCACTCTTTGTTTTTGACCACCAGATAATTTAGATACTTTAGTATTTCGATATCGATATAAATCAACTTGTTTAATCAAATCTAATACTTTATCTTTAATATCCTTTTTCTTAAAACCATTTAATAATAATACTAATTCAATATTTTGGTAGACGGTGTAACTATTAACTAAGTTAAATGACTGAAAAATATTACCAATATATGTTTTACGATAATATTCAAATTCACTTTCCCCATAATGGCTAGTTTCTTCACCATTAATATATAGTTCCCCTTCTTCATAAGTGTCTAGGCCCGATAAAACATTTAATAAAGTTGATTTACCTGAACCACTTTCACCTGTAATAACAACAAACTCACCCAAATTGAATTCAAGGTTTACTTTCGTAAAACCACTGGCAACGAGTCCCTTGTTATAATAAAACTTACTAACATTTTTGAGTTTCAAAAAAGATGTATTCTTACTCATAACGCCTCCGTTAAAGTAATTATACATCTTTCTTTATTCCTTTGCATCACTTTCGACTGTTTTCGGCTTTTTCTTCGTTTTTTCGACTGTTTTCTCTTCTTTTTTTACTTCTTTAATTTCTTCCTTCTTTTCTTCTTTAGGTTTTGCCTCTTTACGAGATGCTTTAATAATCTTCTTAAGTTTTTTATTCTTATGAAGCATGCACAAGATTATAATAAAGAAACCAAATGTTGATATACCAAAGACTAAAACAACCAACATAAATATTTTATTTTGTTTTATTAATTCATTTAAAATAGTTTCATCATACTTCATTAAAGTTTGATCTTTACTATCATATAAATAATAACCTTCTTCTTTAGTCTCAACATTTAAACCTTTGATTAAGTAATACCGATTGTTTTTCTCACATACTAGAGCATCAAATTCATTTCCTTGAATGGTTACTTTAGCATCTTGAAAATATTCAACACTCATTGTTTGTTTAGTTGGATAAATGGTTAAATTACCAAATATTAATTCAACATATTTTTCATATTTACCATTATCATAAATATATAATGCTATATTACCTGATTCATCTTTTAAACCGACAAGTGTAAAATTAGTTACCTCACTATAGAATGCCGGTATTTCTAAACCTTTTATTTCAATAGTTTTTTCTTCATAACTTTCGGGTTTTTTTAAATTATTAGCTAATTTAACGATAGTATAATTCTTGCCATCTACCTCGACATTTATGGGATTTTTATCCAAAACTTCCACTGTTAATTTATATGTTCTTTCACTACCATTTTGAGCTACAACCACAATTTCAAAAGTATTGTTACCCGGTGTTACTTCAAAAGTACCAGTACCATTAACGGTTGAATGTGTATCTTCAGCGGAAGCATTAATCTTAATACTCTTAGTATCTTCGGTTACTTGTACAAGATATTCATCAGTATCTTTGTTAAATACTGGACTAATTTCTTGATTTTCAACACCCAAACTCATTAAATAATTGTTTGAAGATAATGATGCTTGATATTCAGCATAAGTTATTATACTAACGGTTTTTGAACCATTGGATACAGTCATATTATTTTCATCAATATCTAAAGCCGATGTTGAATCGACATAGAATTTTGAACTACCAGCTTTTAAAGCTTTAAAAGTATATTTATAAGTAACTGATTTAGTTTTATTGTTATTGGCAACACCAGCGTAATGTAAATCAACATCTTTAGATACTAGTTTAAAATAACTACTATCATAGTTTAAAGTATATTCCCATGCACCTAAGGCTGGTGATGAGGAAGATATTGTTAATGATACTGTTACACTATTACCAACAATAATCTGACTACTACTAGTGCTAATGTTGAACTTAGCTGTCGCTGCATAAACATTTTGCATGAACAAAAATGATAATGCAATTGTTAGTAGACCCTTTAATATTCTTTTCATTTATCCTCCTTATTTAATCTCTAAATAACCTAAGATGTGTTTTTGAACTCGTAATAAATCTAATATAGTTATCGTATTGTCTTGGTTAACATCAGCAGCTTTGAAATAAGCATCACTTAATGTTGAATAATTCAAAATATGTTTTTGAACCTTTAATAAATCTTGAATGCTAATTTTACCATCACCTGATGGATCTCCTTTGATTACAACTGTATAATTCTTTTCATCAATATCGGTTTTAATTGTGATTACATCACCAGTTTTTAGAGTACCTTTAACATCCTCGCCTCTTTTTACTAGTGCACCACCAGATATTTTAAGAACCTCACCCGCTAGTGTTTCCACTTTATAATCAATTGGTAATAAGAAATAATCACCACTTGTAGTTATTGGTAGTGATAAAACGATATCACTAACTGTTATGTTGGAACTAGCCGCTTTTAATACATTAATCTTATATATTTGTTTACTACCATTTTGGGCTGTTACTTCGACTTCAATGACATTTTCATCATTGGGAACTTGAATTGTTCCTGTATTAGTTACTGAAGCATTTTTATTAATAGTAGTTGCCTCAATTTCTACCGTAGTAGCTAATGCTGATACATAAATAGTGTATTCAAATTTATCGTGTTCAAAATCAGAAAAGCTATTGCCATTAACTTTTAAATCACTTAAATGATTATTTGGATTACCCGTTTCTGGAAGTTCATGAATATCACCAAGGTTTTCATAAACTGGTATAACAAAAGTGAATGCCGTATCATTTAATAATTCCATTGAGTTATATCCATTATATGCAATGCTTGCTTCAGAAGCTGCTCCCCGAACATTCGTCATGTATTCATGAGAATAAGGTGAATAAACACTATAAGATGAAGTATTAAACTTTTGATAATAAATGGTATTTTGTCCTTGACCAATATAAGTAGAAGCTACAAAACGAGCTCCGCCACGAATGGCAACTTTTAACTCTGTCCATGGTCTTAAATAGGAAGTACCTGCTACGGCCCAACGAAGACCATCAGCAGCTCCAGTATTAGCGCCAATATTATATGGATTATATACATGATTATAGGTAATGCCATCATAAGTAACACTTCGACCGGATAAAGAATAATTAGTATAATTACCGCCGGTTTCTTGTCGTATCTTACTAGCCAAATAAATTGCATTAATATTATTTTCTTGAGATGCACTAAGTATTGTTTCACTTTCTTGGGCTATATCACGGCCTCTTAGAACCGCTTCTACAGCAGCTTTAGTTTGATAAGTCTCATCATATGATAGTTTTTCAAACATAAAGATATATCTTTGATCAAAGAAATTTCTTGGATCCATATAATAAGCTATAACATCACTATTAGCAGCATACCAAGTACTTCCCTCTTTAACCGTAAATTTATCAGTTAACCAATCATAAGAACCAACATCTAATGATAAATAACCCGGTTCCGCAGAAGATATTAGTGATTTGCCAACAACACTTTCTTTTAATATCGAAGTTGCAAAATCAAGACCAGTAAAATCCGGTTCAAAGTTCCATGTTGGAAATTGTTCTTTTAAAGCACATAATCCCTCAACATAACTTCGAGGGAATCCTTTAGCTTTTAAATCAGCTTCACATTCATTACTAGTTTCATACTCTTCTTTTTCGACTTCAACGATAGTTATATAAGAAGCACAGGCATAACCTTCTTTGGTATTAGAATAATAAATCTTATACCATCCCTCATCACAACCAGCATTTGCGGGGAATTTTTCTTCACTAACAAGATAATAACGCGAATTAATAGCTAGGGTTTTGATAATGTCATAACCGGTCGAAGGACCCGTTCTCACTTTGATATTATTATAGTCTACCTGTGCCATTTTAACGGTCTCGGCATTAACGTTAGACATCAAAAAAAGGAAAGCACATAAAACAAAGAAAATTTTACTAATCTTTTTCATACGCGCATTCCTCCTATTCTTCAATATTATTATACTATAATATCATAAATACGGGGGATTTAAATGTCTAATTTTGTCTAGTTCCGTAAACTGTTTACTTACTTTTCTTTGGTGTATTGTACAAGGATATAAATACCTGCTCCACCAAGGACTAAAAAGAGTAATATTTTAGATATAAGATCACGATTTTCGGCTATGAAACTACCGCCATTATTTGGGCCATCAGCAATCGAATTAATGGTATTAGTAAATTTCGAAAATTTACCTATTAGACTCGTATATTCTTCTTCGGAAAAGTCCTTTTTATCGATATTATTTATTAAATTTTCAAAACTGATATTATTTTCAACATGACTAGTATCAACACTTGCACAATAGTCTTCCTCTCGACCATTAGCCCAAATCTTACTTTTGTTTTTAATCGCTTCGCTTTGATACTTACACAAACTATTAGTATATTTATAATCATCATAAATGTATGCTACTTCGGCATAACCGCCAAAAACTAGTGATTGTTCTAATAATTCACCATCTACCCAAACCCAAGCAAGAGTTCTGTCATATTTATCTACTGTGGCTTTCTCATCATATTCCAAAATAATGGTATTTGCATTTACTAAACGAGAACAAACGTAATCGCTTGCATCCTTACCGTATTCCTCGGTGTCTTTTTCCGGAGCATTAACCGCTAAAAACCTAACTTTAACCTCTTCGCCATTAACATTGAAATTAGCCGTATCGCCATCAATACAACTCTTTAAAGACACGTTAGAATCAATTGAAACAGCGTAAATATTAAGAATAAATGCGAAAAAACAAATAAATAAAAATACGATCTTTTTCATAATTTCATTATATCATATTTGTTAATAGATTATTTACAAACTTTTAGATTTTTGATATATTTTAAGTGTAATGGTATGGGGGAATTATGGTAAAAGATGAACTTTTAAAATTTATTGGTAAAAATGATGATTTTTCTTTTGCTTTTGGCAAAGTCAAGAAGGCTCTAGCGGGCTTTCATTTTAGTGATAATGAAATTTTGGATGAATTAAATAATCTAAGAATTCAAGGATTAATCTTTTTAAATGACCAAGGACAATATGTTCCTTTTCCGGATGAATATTTAATTGGTCAAGTATCTTTAGCTAAAAAGGGTAACTATGGAATAATTGTTGGTAAGTCTCGTTATTCCATTAATAAAGATCAACAATTATCCGCTTTAAATAATGATATAGTTGTTTGTAAAAAAGATAAAAACGGGTTTTATGATGTTGTTCAAATACTAAAAAGAAACACTAAAAAGATTGTTTGTGAAATAGCCAGAAATGAAGAAAATGAACTATATTTAATTCCCCAACACTTAGGTTATCAATTTAAAGTTCATGTTAGTACACTTAAAGATAAAAAAGAAGTTGATGGTAAAAAAATCAAACTATATTATGAAGGACAAATTGTTTCTGTTAATATTGGTACCGAATTATTCGATGATTCCGTTATTGGTGAAATCGAAGAAGTTATTGGCCATAAAACGGACCCCGACATTGATTTAAAAAGTATTGCCATTGTTAATGGATTTAACCCTAATTTCCATGAAGAAACACTTGAACAACTTAATGATATTCCATTAATAGTTCAACAAAAAGATCTTACGGGCCGACTTGATTTAAGGGATAAAACGATTTTTACGATTGATGGTGCCCATACAAAAGATATCGATGATGCCGTATCAATTGAAAGATTACCTAATGGTCATTATCTATTAGGTGTACATATAGCCCATGTTAGTAACTATGTTAAAATTGGTACTCCTCTTTTCAACGAAGCTGGAGAAAGAGGAAATAGTTTATATATGTTAGATACGGTTATTCCAATGCTTCCAAGAGAGTTATCTAATGGTATTTGTTCCTTAAATGAGGATGAAGACCGTTTAACGAGAACCGTTTTCATGGAATACGATGAAGAAGGTAAACAAGTCGATTTTCGGATTTGTAAATCCGTTATTCATAGCAAAAAGAAAATGACCTATGAAGCAGTTAATGAAATAATTGAAAATGATAATATACCGAATGGTTATGAACCATTCACTAATGATTTAAAAATGATGTTAGAATTATCCAACATCTTAACTAAAAGAAAAGATGAAAGAGGTTATATCGGTTTTGCATCTGAGGAAGCTCAGTTTGAATTTGATGAAAACGGCAATCCAATCAAGGTTAATACTGTTACACCTAAAACAGCTGAACATATAATCGAAAACTTTATGATTGAAGCCAATTCAACCATTGCGGAATACGTATATTGGCAAGGTAAACCATTTGTTTATCGAAATCATGGTATTCCTGATTCTGAAAGAATATTCGAAGCAGTACGTCTATTAAAAACTTTGGGTTATCGAATCTTAAAACTTAAACATATAGATGATCCAAGTACTATTCAACTTATTCTAAACAATCTTACCAATAAAGAAGAATATCCTATTCTTTCAACATTAATTCTAAGAACCATGGAAAAAGCCTATTATAGTACGGAAAATATTGGTCACTTTGGTTTATCTCTTGGTTGTTATACCCATTATACATCTCCGATTAGAAGGCTTTCTGACTTGATTGTTCATACCCTACTAGATATGTACGATGAATGTTTGGATGTATCACCAGAATTATTACTAGAAATTAGACGTTTATGTGCTGTTGCTTCAATGCAAGAACGAAATGCCGACATTGCCGAATATCAGGCATACAAATTAGCTTGTATTAAGGTGATGCGTAATGAAATTGGTAATGAATTCGAAGTCTTCATTTCTGATATCACTCCGAACAAAGTTAAAATAAAGATGGAAAATGGCATCGAAGGTGTAATTGATTTTAGTAAAGTTGGTATTCCATATGAATATAAAGATGAAAATAAAGCTATTATGATTAAAGGACATGATACCTTATTGATTGGTCGCAAAATAACGGTTGAACTTGAAGAATTATCAATGGAAAACTTAGAGTTATACTTTACGCTTCCAGCTTTAAAAGAAAACAATTTAAAAAGAACTAGACAACTCTAGTTCTTTTTTGAATTATAATAGTTCATTTCATCAAGTTCTTTAGCAACTTGCTCTAATTCCTCATCTTCAACATCAGATAATATCTCGTTTACTTCCATCAAAATCATATTAATACTACTGTTAATATTAATACCATTACGTTTTAAAACCTGAACTTGATAATCAGTAAGGTAAACGCCTTTACCTCTTTCTTTATGCCAAGAATCACTTTTAGGAACTAAATCATCGAAATTATTATTCATATTCGCCTCTGAATATATTTTAAATAATCTATAGTTCATATACAAGTTTAGAGCCTTTAAAATAGACGATTATTTGACATTTTAAGGGTTTTTTGATAGAATAACTCACTAGTCAAAAGGGGGATATAATGATTAATCAAGAAGAAATCAAAAATAGTCCGTTTCTTTCGGTAGGAACCACTACTATTTTACGTGAATTATTCCATCCACCATATGCTTATCAACTGGGTGATAGTTTTAAACCCTTTGGTGGTTTATGGGGCACTAAATACGGTGCCATTAATGCAAATGAATGGTTATATTATCTTACTACTAGACAAAGTCTAATCGAAGGTAAATTTCGTCCAGAAGCATCAGTTATTACCATGAAAGATGATACTAGATGGTTAATACCAACATCGATGGAAGAAATGAAGGACATTCAAAATACATATCCAATTCCCATTAAGAATTGTTGTTTAGTTGATTATCATGAATTATCTAAAGACTATGATTGCATGTTTCTTTCAAGACCATTAATCTATGAAGATGATTTAAAAGATTGGAGCGTTCCTTCATTAGTTATCTTCAATTTAGATTGCATTAAGGAATATAAACCAATTATTATTGATAAAATAGATTACGATTATTATATTACATTATTTGAAGTCTTAAGAGAGGATGCAGTTAAACAAGTACAACCATTAGATAATGAATACTCCACTATATTCTCTATGTTAAATGAATTATTTGTTAAGTATTTTAAAAATCATTATAAACAAATAACTACCATTAATCATTATCAATATATTAGTGAATTAAATCATTTCTTTGATGGATTCATTCGTGAAAATAAAGAATTATTTAATAAGATACATGATATTGTTCAAAATCGATTAGCTAAAAAAGGAATCATTGATCGTCAAACAGAAATTGCGACGATGGCACAAATTCGAAACGAAAATTACGATTTAATCAATGAAGAACTTAAAAGAAGTTTAAAAAAATAGGAGGTTAAAATGACATATTATTTAGCTTTTGATAAAGGTTCTAGCAAAAGAGCCGATCATAAAGACCGTTATGAAATTATTAATTTAACGGGCTTAACTAAAAAAGGTAGTTTTTCAAGAATTAGTTATGCAACCGATTTCACACGTCAATTTCGCAACTACAGTGATTTATTCTTAAATTTATATAACAAAGGATTAGTTACAAGTGAATACGTTGGTAAACCATTTACTTTATGTTACGAGAGTAAAAGTGGTGAATGGTTGCACGCTGGTTGTTCAAAGTATAGATCAGAAAATCAAGTACTATTTAAAGATCAAGCTTATTTAGCCGATAAACCTAGTGAGGAAGAACTAAAAGAAGGATATTCAATTTTAGTAAATCAACAAGACTTGTCATACGATAAAAAATATACGGTTCCTTTCGCACTAACTTGTGAATTATTAGCACAAGAATTATCTATTCCTGAATACTGGCATTATGAAAATGCCTCAGCTGAGGAACAAGAACATTTTGATTTCTTAGATGCATTTACTAGTGATATTAATACAAAAGTTAATTATCTTAAAAAATCACGTGCATATGGTGAGCATAAAAACTTTGCTATTCGTGTTAATCGTATTGATTGTTATAACGACGATTTAAAAATCTATTTAGGTTTAGCTGCTCATGAGCATTTTGTTGATCCTCGTTATTTTGATAAAAGCATTCGAAAAATCATTCATTTACTATGTGTTAAAGGCTTAAATGATAAACATCAGACGATTGATATCGATAATACACAGTTATTTAATTTAGCCACTTATTTTGTCAGTTATTATAGTCGTCTACATCATTCATTTGAAAGAGAAACAGCATTATTAAAAGAACAAGTTGATTTAATCGAAGCTCAAAAAACAAATCCATTTATTATGAATGTTCCTAAAGAAGAATGTGTACAAATGACTTTCTTTGGTGAGGAAATACCATATAGCGAATTAGAAAAGAAACGCAAAAGAAAAAGATAAGTTGTAAAACTTATCTTTTTTATTTTAATAATTCTTCAAGTTTTTTCTTTTCTTCTTCGAGTTTTTGACGATCAAGTTCAACAATACTAGCTGGAGCCTTATTTACGTAGTTTTCATTAGCCAGAAGTTTTTCCCTTCTTTCAATTGAGGCTTTAAGGATACTAATTTGTTGCTCTTTAGCTTTTTTATCGTCTTCGGTTTCCAACTTTTCAAAGAATATTTGCGCCTTAATACGACTAGAAAATACTTTATAGGTTTTAATACCAAGTGGTTTATCAACAATATTCTCTTTAATCTTCAACATCTTAATAATTAAATCATTATCATCAGTTGTATCAAACATTACTTTCATATCCTTCGTAATGTTGTTTTCAGCTTTAATATTTCTAAACTTCTTAATGAAATCAACTTCATCATCTACAACCTTTTCCTCGATATCAAAGATTAATTTCTTATCATATTTTGGATATTCAGATACCATAATGTCTTTAGCATCCTTAACTGGAAGCATTGAATAGATTTCATCGGTTACAAATGGCATAAATGGTTGTAATAATTTTAAAATACCCGTTAAGATAAAGCACAATGTTGATTTGGTGCTATCAGAATCAATTGAGTATTTAGCCATTTCAATATAGTAATCGCAGAAATAATTCCAGGTAAATTCATAAATAGATGCTCCGGCATTATTAAATTCATACTTATCCATAAATCTTTTCGTTTCATGAACGGTATGTTCAAATTTAGATATAATCCATTTGTCTTCCGGTTTTAAATTATCTAACTTAATTTCTTTTAATCCTTCGATATTAGAAAGAACAAATCTTGATGCATTCCATATTTTATTAATATAATTCCATGTTGCTTTAATCTTTTCTTCGTCAAAACGCATATCAGTTCCTGGTGCAACATCGGTTGCTAAATAATAACGAAGAGCATCAGCACCATAAAGATTTACCATATCAAAAGGATCAATACCATTACCTAAACTTTTAGAGAATTTTCTTCCTTCTTTATCACGAATAAGTCCATGGATTAAACAATCCCTAAATGGTCTTTGACCAAGAATATGTTCACCTTGGAATGTCATTCTGTTAACCCAGAATGGAATAATATCATAACCAGTTACTAAGCAATCATTTGGATAATATCTTTGAAGTAATTTAGTGTTTTCTGGCCAACCCAAAGTGGCAAATGGCCATAAGGCCGATGAGAACCAAGTATCAAGAACATCATTATCTTGTACCCATCCCTCACCCTTTGGTGCATCCATACCAACATAGATTTCATCACCTTTATACCAAGCAGGTATACGATGACCCCACCATAGTTGTCTTGATATACACCAGTCATAAGTAATTTCCATCCAGTGATTCATCGTTTTTTCATATCTAGATGGAACAAAATTTACTTTTTCATCTTTTTTCTTTTGAATTTCAAGTACATGATCTGCAAGAGGTCTCATTTTAACAAACCATTGCTTTTTTATCATTGGTTCAACCATTACACCAGTACGTTCTGAATGACCAACTTCATGTGTAATTGGTTCAATATCTAAAAGTAATCCTAATTCTTTAAGATCTTTAAGGGTTTCCTCCCTTGCATCCTCTCTTGTCATACCTTGATATTTTTTAGGAACATTTTCATTTAAAGTGGCATCATCGTTCATAATAACGATACGTTCTAGATGATGTCTATTACCTACTTCGAAGTCATTAGGATCATGAGCAGGAGTTATTTTAACACAACCCGTTCCTTTTTCCATATCAGCATGTTCATCACCAATAATTGGTATCCATTTGTTTACAAGAGGTAAATTACACATCTTGCCAATTAGATGTTTATATCTTTCATCATCAGGATTAACCGCTACAGCTGTGTCACCAAATAATGTCTCTGGTCTAGTAGTAGCTACATCTAAGTATTCATCAGAATCTTGAACATCATATCTTATATGATAGAAAGCACTTTTTTCTTCACCATAAATAACTTCTTCGTTAGATAAAGCTGTTTTAGCTACAGGATCCCAGTTAATTATCTTTTCGCCACGATAGATTAGGCCCTCATTATAATAATCAACAAATACTCTTTTAACAGCTTCAGATAATCCTTCATCCAAAGTAAACCTTTCTTTTGTATAATCTAAAGCAATACCTAGTTTAGCCCATTGTTGCCTTATAATATCACCATGTTCATGGGTCCAATCCCAACAAGCCTCAACAAATTTATCTCTTCCATAATCGTATTTATCAATACCTTTATCTTTTAATCTTTTAACAACTTTTGCTTCCGTTGCAATAGCGGCATGATCCATACCAGGAAGCCATAATGTATCATAACCTTCCATCTTCTTATATCTAATTATGATATCTTGTAATGCAACATCCCAAGCATGACCTAAATGAAGTACTCCAGTAACATTCGGAGGTGGTAATACGATACAATAAGGTTTTTTATCACTATTTTCATCACAATTATAGTAACCATTATTTAACCATTTTTCATTCTTACCATTTTCTACTTCTTCATGATTATATTTTGTATTCATTTTAATTTCTCCTTAATCTCATCTTCAATCATTTGAAAGTAAATATCAAACGAAGGAAGTTTAACTATATCTTTAATTGTTTCAAAATATTTTCGTTCTTTAATAATTCGATATGATTCGGGGTAATTGAAATCCCATATAAATCCTAAATAGACAAGAATATGATCCGCATGGGTTTTTACATCGGTCCAAACGATTTGTTGATGATTAATGAAACTTTCGTGACATCTTTTACTTATTGTAAGATCGCCTTCAAGTAAGCCTTTCGAAATAACATGGGAAGAAAATAAATTTAGGATATCTAATTTATCAGCGTCTCTTGTAATATTACAAATATCTAAAGCTTTACCCTTAATATTTTTATCAACAGCATATTTATTATGATTCTTGGTACTTAATAAAAGGATTTCTTTTTCCTCATCATCTAAAGCAAATTGGTTAATAAAATCTCTTTTTAAAATATCATATCCCAAATCACCATGATCAATGGTTTTATGGTCATCAAATGATTGATATTGTTGATACTGAGGAAATCTTCCAATATCATGGAATAATCCACAGATGCTAATTAAATTCATATCTCTTTCATCATAATTAAGCGATTTACCAATTTGCATTGCTAAATCTTGGACTCGATATGAATGATAAAACTTTAAGTTAATTCCATCAAGATTCATATCAAATGATTTTACATAATTATCAAACAATTCCATAAATCCTCCACAAAAAAAGATGATACCAAAGGGCGAATATATCGCGGTACCACCTTTATTTTTTACTTAATGTCTTAATGCGACTAACATCAATCTCTATTTACTTAAGATTGCAACTGTTCAAGCTACCTTCAGTTCATCTTCATTAAGAAAGGCTTCCAGCCGATGACCTTTCATTTCTATTAATTACTAGTAAACTTACTCCTCTTGGTCTTCGTTTTTTCGAATAGATTATAACATTTTACTGAATAATTATCAACATAAATAATTCATTTTTTATTAAACTCTCTTATTCGCTTTTTAGCATAACTTGTATGTGCGATATTAATCCAATCATCCCTAGGTCCAAACGATAAATCATCGGTCACGATTTTCACTCGATCTTTACTCTTTAATACATAATCAATCGGTACATATTCATCATTTACAAAGCCACCTATCATTGTATTGCCAATATCTGTATGTATCTTATAAGCAAAATCAATAAGCGTTGAACCTTTCGGTAATTCAATAATATCACCTTTGGTAGTATAAACATAAATATTATCTGAGAATAATTCATTCTTTATTTGTCTTACAAAATCCTGATTATCAACAAACATCGAATTAATTTCGGTTAACGATTTAAAAAACTGAAATTTATCTTTTAAATCACTTTGCATTCTATTTCTAGCTTCACCTTTGTTAATATCCCAATATGCCGTTAAACCAAACGAAGCAATCTTATCCATGTCGAAGGTTCTTATTTGGGTTTGAACTAATTTATCTTCTGGCCCAAACACTGTTGTATGTAACGAACTATATAGATTTGTTTTAGGATTACATATATAATCTTTGAATTTATCATTAATCGGATGATACTCTTGATGAATTAATCCTAATGTTTTATAACAATTATCTATATTATCTACCATTATCTTAAGGGCTAATAAATCATGAATATCCGATATTTTTAATCCATCATTTATTCTCTTATATATTCCATAAATATTTTTCGTTCGGATTTTGATTTCATTAGGTATTTCTTTGCTAGTTAGTATATCTTTCAATTTGTGATTCATTTCTTGAAGTACAGTTTCATTTGTGTTTTCAATTTTAGTTTTAATACCCTCCAATTTTTTATACATATCAGGTTTTAAATACCGAAGTGATAAATCCTCTAATTCACTTTTTATTCTATAAGCACCAATATAATATGCAAGAGGTACAAATATTTCCATTGTTTCAAGCGCATTTTCTTTTTGTTTAAATTCTGATTTAAAATCTAGCGTTCGCATATTATGTAACCGATCTGCTAATTTAATAATAATTATTCTTATATCATTAGAAATACTAGTTATTATTTTGCGAGTATTTGCCAAATTTTGTTCAGCCTTCGACGAAAAATTCATTTTTGATATTTTGGTAACCCCATCGACAAGATTTGCAACTGTAGGATTAAAATCGTGGGCTATATCATCTTTAGTAACATTTGTATCTTCGAGAGTATCGTGTAATAACCCCGCACAAACGGTATCTCGATCAGCGTGCATTTCTGCAAGGATATAGGCAACATTAACAGGATGGATAATATATTCTTCACCGCTTTGACGATACTGACCAGCATGAAGTATTTTAGCATATTCGTATGCTTTAGTGATTATATCTTCCTCTTCTGGGTTATATAATCTAATCATGGTAATAAGTTCATCGAATCCTATAGTATTCATTTTTATTCCTTTCCACAAAAAAACGGCACAAACCGAAGTTTTTATGCCGTTTCAAATCTGTATTTTTTGTTCATACAAACAAGTGTAATCAATAGCATGCTTGAGATGCTATTTTTTATAATCATAAATTTATTTTTAACAGCTTTTTTCATAGTTCGCTCCTCAAATAAATTTACAACCAATTTTAAAACTTTATAATATGAATGTCAATACTTTTTGCAAAATTTATTTAATATTTTTCGGTAAAAAAGAATTTAATAGGATACCAACAATGGCAGCTAGACTCATACCAGATATTGAAATAGTTAAATTACCAGTTGAAATACCAAGTGTTGCACCACCTAAACCTAGTACTAACATCGCAGATGTTACAATAACATTTCTTGTTTGACTAAAATCGATATGGTTTTCAACAATAACTCTTAAACCATTAACGGCAATGAACCCATAAAGAAGTAAACAGGCACCACCTAAAACGGGATTAGGTATTGTTGATAAGATAGCGCTCATTTTACCTAAGAAAGCAAAACAGATACTAATTATGGCAGCAAGCTTTAAGACTCTTACAGATGCCACTTTCGTCATACCAACAACTGAGGTGTTTTCCCCATAAGTCGTATTCGCAGGTCCCCCGATTAATCCCGCAGCAAATGTTGCTAAACCATCACCTAATAAAGTTTTATCTAAACCAGGCTCTTTCAATAAATCACGATTAATAATGGTACCTAATACGGTATGGTCCCCAATGTGTTCTGGTATAGTAACCAAAACAACCGGAATAATAGTTAAGACAGCTCTAAAGTCAATCGAATAGTGAATAAATGGTATGGTTACTTCTGGAAGTGAGAACCATGGTGCACTTAATACAGTATTAAAATCAACAAGGCCAAAGCATATCGCGGTTATATAACCAGCTACAATACCAATTAAGAATGGTATTACCTTAAAGAAACCTTTAGCTTTTAATGCAACTAAAGCTGCTACTAAAAAGGTTACTAAAGCAACAACAACATTAGCCCAGTTAATATCAGCTGTTCCATCAATGCCAATATATGATATGGCGGTAGGTGCAAGACCCAAACCAATAATCATGATCATTGGCCCAACAACAAGAGGTGGAAGGATTTTATCAATCCATTTTTTACCACATAAACGAATAATTAGTGCAACAATGACATATACAAGACCAACGCACATAATACCCGTAAAGACCGTAGCTTTACCGCCAATTGCAGCCGCCGCTACGACGGGCGGAATGAATGCAAATGAGCTTCCTAAATAAACAGGGCTCTTACCTCTGGTACATAGAATATAAATAAGGGTACCGATACCAGATGCAAGTAATGCAACCGGTACTGTAAGAATTTCTTCGCCTGCTAACTTATTGACCAAAAGCGGTACTAAAATTGTTGCACCAAACATCGCAAAAACATGTTGAATAGCTAGCAAAATGGAAAATGTAATTTTTGGTTTCTCTTCGACGTCATAAATTAAATTTTTGTTTTTTGCCATAATATCTCCTTTCTTAAGACAAAAAAAATACTATCAACAATAGTATTTTTAAAAACAATAAGTAAATAAAACTGTTAAACAATTCATTGAAATAATGGATTCTTGTCTACGCATTTTATTCACCTTAACTAATACTAACATTATATTATTCTTTTTGCAACATTAATTTTAACGTATTAAATAGAATATGACAGCGATATCCATAATGATTAAAACCAAGTCAATCGCTGCGACTAGTTTAGAAACCGCCCATTTAGGTCGATATAGTCTTGCTAGCAATAATAAAGATAAGGTTATAAAAGCTAATCCAATAAATATAACAATCCGTATTTTTTCATCCGGCAATAAAAGTAATAAATACTGGGTTATTTTTAAAACTATCGTTAAGACTAATAAAACCATTTCGGGAGCTATTTTCTTTTTGGGAGTAATATTGATATTAGTTTCATCTAATTTTTCGTGTTCCATAGCATCTAATTTATAAATGGTTACTGGATCATTAATGTGGTCTTTTTTCTTTTTCATATGTACCTCTTAAATAAAATTATCGTAGTCTAGAAAAAACAAAGAATGCTAAACCGGTAATAATGGTTAAAATTAATAATAATACTAAGCAAATATTATATCTATATCGCAATTTTCCCGTATCTTTTTTGTGAACAGCCTCTAAGAGAACCCATTTAAATATTTCAATGGCTAATAAAACGAAAGTTAAAAGGGTTTTAGTTAAGCCACCATTCACACTAGACATGATTATTCCAATAAAGAATTCTACTGAACCATATAAAATCACGAAAGAGTAAAGTCCATTAACTTCTCTTTCGGAGAAAACTGGCGTTCCACATTTAGGACATTTTTTTAATTTCATGTCTACCGAACTACCACATTTCTTACAAGTGAGATCATTATTCATATAATCACCTATTATCATTCTAACATAGATTGTAATTATATTATTTGTTTAAAACCTTCTTAACATAGTCTTTGACAATTTTTTCATATCTTTTTTGATCAATTATGAAACTAAGACCATGATCAGCACCAGGGAATGTTTCAATTTCCACTAACCGATCATTAGCGGCTATACTTTTAGACATTTCACATGGTACATAAGTATCAGCTTCACCATGAATCAAAAGAATTGGTAGTTTATTATTTTTTAAAGATGCTTTAATATCTCCCTTGTTCATATTAAAATGTCCATATATTAACCCCCCTAAAAAAACAAACGGATAACCAAGAAAGAAAGGAATGTGCATATCTTTTTCACAAACTTTTTTAATAATAGCTTTAGGCGAAGAAAACGGCGAATCAGCTATTACTCCCTTAACGTTTCTAGGTAACTTATCCCCCGCGGCTAACAAAACGGTTGATGCACCCATTGAAATACCGCTAATTATAATCTTTTTCTTTTTAGAAAATCTTTTATTAGCATAATTAATCCATGAAAGACAGTCTTTACTTTCTTTAACCCCAAAAGTGATTGTATGTCCCTCACTGCCACAATGGGCTCTTTGTTCAGGAAGTAATACATTAAAGCCCATATCTAAATATGCTTTAACACCCCCACTAAAGTCTCTTGATGGGGTTCCTCGATAACCATGAAAACCAATCATTAAAATTGCATCATCAGCATTATGATAATATCGACCTCTTAATTTAAGCCCATCATAGGATTTAATAAATACTTCTTGATAAGGAATTTCATTAGCTTTCTTAATTACTTTTACTAAGTCTTTTTCCATCCTTTTAAAGGTCTCTAAAGGAAATAACTTATAGTCATTACTTTGATCCTTATATGGTGAATAAAAGGCCTTATAATAGCTTAAAAAGCATAATAATAAGATAATGAATAAAACAATTGCAATAATTAAAAAAACCATAGTATACCACCATGGTTATTATATCACCAATTAGTTTATTTTTTGAAATTGAATAGATTCTAGAAGTGATTGAATATCTTTACTATTAAATACTTCGTATAAGTTAGTATCTTTTTTATTATCTTTAAGCATAAAACTTATTATAAGTGATGGATTTGGTTGTGCTTCTTCATTACCCAATAGAATAATCAAATATAGACTATCTTTAGATGAAGAAAACGAATAAGCTTCATAGCTATTATATAGATGCTCTTGATAGTTATCATAACTAACATTTGAGGAACGATTAATAGTATATTGTTCTTTGCTAATTTCATCATAAGTCATATCCACAATAACATTTAATTTATCAGAAGTAATTTGCATATTAGCATATTCTTCATTAATGTCTTCATTAAAGGAAAAAACAAAGTCGGATGCCAAATCATAAGTAATAGTAGTTATAAAACCATGATTATTATCCGAGAAAGAATGTTTTGCCAATTGAACTTGTTTATCACCACATCCACATAATAATAAACAAAAAGATATAATGACTAATAATCTTTTCATATATACTCCTATTAACATTTTAGCATACTTTAAAAAGAAAAACAAAAAGTCAATTACTTTTTGTTTTATTTAATGGATTATTGTATATTTATGATTTTTTTCTTTATATTCTACTAAAGCTTTAATGGCATCATCACTATAAGATTTATTACTTACGACTAAAACATCTTCATTATCCTTGCGAATAATGGCAATAACATTACCAGTATAGTTCTTTAATTCACTAAATTCGCCCAATACATACGCATTAACGTTATGATTATCTTTTAAATGACCATAGTTAGTTAAGTAGATTAAATTATTATTCTTAGAACCAATTTTATAATCAATTACAACATCAACTTTTTGATTTAAATAATTAGGTTGCTCACTATGATTAGAAATACCATTATATTTTGCAAATGAAGGACTCATATAATAACGATCTTTAAACATTTTAAGCATTTCATAATAACGCTCATGCGTTCTAAAACCAGAGTTAGTAGATCCACCACCGGTATGGACTATTTGCGCTTTAGGAAATGTCGCTCTCAATTTACTAATAACTTGTTGATTAACCCCGGTACCTACCAACCATATTCTTTCTAGATAAGGAAGTTCATATAACGGTGAATAATCATAGATCTTATCATAACAAAGATTGATATCCACTAATTCTTTCATGTTGCTAACAGCCGAAATGTCATGAATTGGATTTATAAATAGTTCTAGATAATGCAATTTAGTTAAGGAAGCTAATGGGGATATATCAGATATTCGATTATCTGACAAAATCAATATTTTTAAATCCGGTAAATACTTACCAATAGCACTAATATCTGTGATAGCTTGGTGTCCTAAATCAAGACCCTCTAAATTACGACAGTATTTAAAAACTTCCAAATCTTTCGAAGTAATTTTAACGTAATCAAATCGATAAACTAAAACTGAAAATGATGTAACATCAGTTCTAAATTTCCATTTACTTAAATGAATGACCCAATCGATTGTTACAGTAGGAAACTCTTCCCGTAAATTTCCTAATTGTTCATTAGTTAAATTACATTCGGACATATCTAAAGTTTTTAACCGAGTAAGTAAACTTAAACGATTTTTAAAATCCTCTAAATCGGTTATTTTAATATAACTAAGATCCAAATCCTCGATATGTGAATCATAGATTTGATTGCCAATAGGTACTTCAAAATGAAAATCAATCTGTGAATAATTCTTTTTTAAGTTTACCATTTCTTCAATCGAAAGATCATGTCCTCTTAGATCAACGGATGATAGGTATTTAAAGTGAGCTAGATGACTAACAAGATTTTCATCAATAAAAGAACTAGTAAAATCTAATTCTGTGATATTAGAGGATACTTTATTGCCATATAAATCGTATGATAAAGGTAATTCTTTAACAAAAAACGGATAATACTTTGGTATTCCATTTTTAATTTCGTAGTGATTTAAAGCATATGTGTTTTGATAGCTAAAAAGACTTCCCCCTAAAAAAGTTATAAATAGAAGAAAAATAGCTTTTTTAAGTGTACTCTTAACCATAAAACCCTCTTTAGAAAAGATTTTAGCATAGCGCCAAAAGATAGTCAAAACAAAACTGCATTTTTCCATAAAAAAATTACCATTTAATGGTAATTTTTTATAAATATTAATTATTTCTTAACTTCGCATTTAATTTTTCTTCAACTTCTTTGATGATATTATTAAATACTTGCATTACTTCTTCATCAGATAAAGTTCTAGTTGCATCTTTAAATGTTAAGTTATAGGCCATGGACTTTTTACCAGGTTCAATATCTTTATATATATCAAAGATATCAACATTATCTAGTAGTCTTCCTCCGGCATGCTTAATAACATCCTCGATTTGTTTATTACTAATTTCATTTTCAACAACAAAGGCAACATCTTTTTTGATTTCTGGATATTTAGAAGCTTCCTTATATTTAAGAGGTTTAATACTTAAACCATATAAAGCCGTCATACTAAATTCAGCTACATAAATCTCATCTTTAACAAGTGATGGATGTACACGACCAATAATACCAACTGGTTTTCGATCAATCATTATTGAAGCACTAACACCCGGATGTAATTCTTTAACTTCACATTTTACAAAATCATAACGATTCTTAAAGCCTAAATATTTAAATAAGTTTTCAATAATACCTTTAAGAACATAGAAATCGTCTTTAACAACAAGTCTATTAGCTAAATTTGTAATATAATTACCCTTCATTAAAATAGCTACCTTGGTATCTTCATTATAATCTTTATCATAAGTCTTTGCTATTTCATAAATATTAATATCATTGACTTTACGAGCTTTATTATATTCGTACACATTTAATAATGATGGAATAATTGATAATCTAACAACTGATTTATCAACACTCATTGGATTTGGTAAAACAATATTTTCTTTATGATCATAGTTAAATAATGAAGCTGTTTCTTGACTAACTAAGGTATAAGTTTTAGATTCATTTAAACCTAAAGATCTTAATCTTTTAGAAATCATCTTACGAATAGCCACATCGCCTTTATATTCGCCTCTTCTAGAAGGCACTATTGGAAGGGTTGATACTAAATTATGATAGCCATATAAACGACCAATTTCCTCGGCCATATCAGCTACGTTTGGATCAATATCTAATCGACGATTAGGAATTGTTACCGTAAATTCATCACCCTTAAGTTCATATGCAAAATCTAGTCTCTTAAGTTCTTTTTTCATATCATCACAAGATATTTCAATACCAAGTAACTTATTGATTTGTTCTGTAGTGAATTTAACTACTTTAGGGGTTTTATCTACTTCATCATATCTTACTTCGCCATCAATAACGGTTCCACCAGCATATTGTTCAAGTAGAGATAGACATCTATCCATAGCCATATTAGTATATTCATAATTTAAGCCTTTACCATAACGGGTACTAGCTTCGGATTTAAGATTTAATCTTGCTGCAGTATTACGAATCGAAACAGCATCAAAGATGGCACTTTCAATAAAGATATTTTTAGTATTTTCATCAACCTCAGTATTTTCACCACCCATAACACCAGCGATACAAGTTGGTTTCTTTCCGTCGGTGATAACAATATCTTTATTAGATAATTCCCTTTCATTTTGATCTAGGGTAATAATAGTTTCTTCATTCTTTGCATCTCTTACTAAAACAGTATTACCTAATTTATCAGCATCAAAGAAATGTGTTGGTTGACCATATTCAAGCATAACAAAGTTTGAGATATCAACTACATTATTAATTGGTCGCATTCCGGCAGCGGTTATTCTTTTCTTAATCCAGTCCGGTGATTCACCTATTTGAACATTTTTAACCATCCTACCAATGTATAAAGGACACTTTTCAGTTTCAACTTTTAATGTAACATGATTATTCACATTATCTTTTTTATCAACGTTATATTTACTTTCTGGTAAAGTTACTGATTTACCTAAAATAGTACCTACTTCGTATGCAAAACCAATATGATAGTAACAATCGTTATTACGATGTTTATGTACATCTAACTCATATAAAGTATCCGTTAATCCCAGATATTCTAATGGATCTTTACCTACTGGTGCATCATCCGGAAGTTCAGCAATTCCCTTGGCATATGTCTCTTCTGTCTTTTCTTCAAGCCCCAATTCAAATAATGCGCAAATCATTCCATCTGATAATTCACCACGAATTGATCCAGCTTTTATTTCAAAGTTTCCTGGTAATATAGCACCTGGTAAAGCTAAAATTATTTTAAGCCCTTTACGAACATTCGCGGCACCGCAAACAATTTGTTTAACTTCCGTACCAATATCAACCTTACAAATATGTAAGTGATCAGAATTTGGATGATCATAGCATTCAACAATTTGGCCAATTACCAAGTTAGGCATTTGATTAGTTTCAACTTTTTCAATATTAACGCCTGCTTTAGTAACCTTAACAGCAAGTTCTTTTAAATCTTCTCCTTCTAGATCAACATAATCTTTAACCCAGTTCATTGATATCATGTTACTCACCATCCCTTCTATCAAAGGTTTCCGTTTCTCTTAAATCGGTATTATAGAAACATCTAATATCATTGATATTATATTTTAACATGGCGCATCTTTCTGCTCCAAAACCAAAAGCAAAACCATTCCATTTTTCAGGATCATATCCACACATACTTAGCACATTTGGATGAACCATGCCAGCACCAGCAATTGTTATCCAACCAGTGTTTTTACATAGTGAACAACCTTTGCCTTTACAACTAAAGCATGATATATCCATCTCTACTGATGGTTCAGTAAATTGATAATATGATGGTCTAAAACGTGTTTGGGTTTCTTCACCAAATAATTTACGTGCTATAACATCAAAAGTTCCTTTTAAATCAGAAAGGGATATGTTGTGATCAACTAATAATCCTTCGATTTGCATGAATTGATGTGAGTGAGTTGCATCATCGTCATCTCTTCGATATGTCTTACCAGGACAAATCATTCTTACTGGTTCTTTACCCTCTAAGGAAAGCATTACCCGAGCTTGAACTGGAGATGTTTGACTACGAAGTAGAATCTCATCATCCTTAATATAGAAAGTATCTTGAGCATCTCTAGCAGGATGTCCTTTCGGAATATTTAATAATTCAAAGTTATACTTATCTTCTTCTACTTCCGGACCATCATATACATCATAACCCATTGACATAAATACTTCTTCAAAATCCTCAACTACCTTTTCAAGGATATTTGGCGCACCACATTTAATCTCAGTCGCAGGTAATGTTATATCAATTGATTCATTAGCTAATTTAGCATTTAAAATTTCATTATTAAGATCTTTTTCCTTGTTTGAAATAATCTCAGTAACTTCATTTTTTAGATTATTAACTATTTGACCAATCTCTTTTCTTTCTTCTGGACTATAATCCTTCATATTTTTCATTAAATCCGTAATACAACCGGATTTACCAATATACTTAGCTTTAATATCGACAATATCTTGCAATTTAGTAGCACTAGCAATATCTTTTTGCAAATCCTCTTTAATGCTTTTTACTTTCTCATCCATATAATTTCCCTTCTTTCATAAAAAAACAGTGATTATCCTATCAAAAGGACGAATCACTGTATAATCCGCGGTACCACCTTTGTTCTAGTAAAACTAGCACTCTATTTAGATATAACGTATCTTTACGATTTGGCTCCCTTATGCGAAATTCATTAACATCTGATAAGAAATAGCTCTCAGTCGCTGACTATTATTCCTGTCTTTCAGTTTTGTTAACTACTAAAATAATTTCATTGCCAACAAATATGACTAAATTTTAGCATTATTTAAGGGCTTTGTCAAACCCTACCTTGCCATTTCACTAACTCTTTGTTGTAATTCTGTTTTCTTTTGAGCAGCATAAAACCTAGCGTATTTATACGGTACTTTATCCATTAAATCAAGACGTGCATTATCATCATTAGTAAAACCATCATATACACCGTTTAATAACATATCAAGAGCGTACATTAATTGCTCAGTATCATATTTATTGATGGTTGCAGCACAAGCTTTATCAAATAAGCTATAATAATACTCATTACATTTATTCTTGATATATGCTTCCAAATTATTTCCTAAATAATCCTCTAAAGTTTGTCTTGGTAATAAAGTTTTAAAACGTTCTCTAAAATTATGATCTCTTGTTATACCATATTCTCCACCCATTAAATAAGTTCGAACATAGTCTTTAACATTATCTGCACCATATTTTGAAGCCGCATAAATAATATAACTATCAAATAATTCTTTTCCAGTTTCGGTTTTAACCTCAGGATTAAGGCCCAACATAATACGGTTCTTTTTAGCCTTTTCTTCCTTCTGTTCTTTATTTTGGAAAGATTCAATCGTATCCATATAATCTTGGAAGTTATAATTTGGATCGATGTTATCCTTGATTAAGTTAATAACTTCTTGAATATTTAAAACAACTTTCTCCATTGGTAATCTAAATAAAAGATTATTAAATTCGTTTCTTAAATCAGAATCTCCTAACAGTTGATAAAGCCCTTCTTTTGAATTAAGCATTAAAGAAGCATTATTCATATAAATAAAGAAATCTTGAATACTGGCATTTTGTAATGTACCTTCTCGTCTTTTGTGTTGAAAATACATTTTTAAGAAAATACAAGTCATTTGATTATAACTTAGATTATCATCATAAGCATAACCAACTATTCCATTTGTAGGTAAAAGTGGATTGGTTGGTAAAGCATGTTGGGTAAATTTAGGATTATTATTAATATAATTAATTACTTTCAAAGCATCTTCACGACGATAAACTCTTAAAACAACTGAATCACTTCTTAATTTATCGGCTACTTTGGAAACATGAAGCATATTATTATTAGCCATAAAGGTAAAAATGTCTTCAACCGCTTCATAAATAACATCTTTGGGAAAAGACAAATATAATTTATAACATACTGCAAGATCATCGTCAGTTCTTCCACCTTTGTTTCTAAATTGTAAGAAACGCTCCTGTCGATTATCATGATAAACACGAATATTATCAATCAAAGAAAAATCATTTATCCAACCCTTAAAATAATCGGCTATTTTATTGCTTTCTGAATTATATTCAGCATGACTTGGAGCGATACCAAAAGAGGCAAATTCAGTATAAAAAGTACCATATCTAGGTTCTATCCCAGGATTCTGAAGGTACATTTTTTTGAATTTATCAAAAAAGGCTCCTGCTTTATCATAATGAATCATGGTTATCCTCCGATACAACTGGTATTTCAATTGTATTTTCTAAATCGTCATCTAAAATCTCATCATCATCAAAACCGGGTTCTAAATCCGTTACGATAACTTGTTTTTTTCCATCAATAACAATTTCTTCTGTTTTCATATAATCACCCACTATTACACTTATATTATAAAATAGGTTTTTAGCAAATATAAAAAATAACTGCAACGATTGACAGTTATTTTGTTAATTTCTTAATACTTTTTTTGATTTCCTTACAAGCAATATTCGTTACATCATAATATCCATATTCACTCATTAGATTAAAAGTGCTACCTTGGGATGATATTGTGTCTTGTAAGCACAAAAACAAAGTATTTCTAACATTATCATTATAGCTTTCTAGAGTTCCGTGTGTATATACTTCCATATTACTCTTAAGGAGCAAAAGATAATTTTCCATTAAATATTGATCATTCACAAGCACATTCCTCCATTTGTTTTAATAAATTTTCCTTCATCATTTGGTGATGTTTAATTTCATTATTCATAAAGTCAACTAATTCGCCATCTTTTAATTTTTTAACTAATTCTTTACAAATAACAATCGTTGCATCTTCATGACTTACAGCATCTTCATAATATAACAATTCTTTTTGACTCATAATTCCTCCATAATAGTATGATTTCCTAAAACAGTAAAATAATACATAAAAAAAGCACTTTCGTGCTCATTTTAATGATTTTATCCATTCGGTTAATTTAGATAAGTCAAAACCTTCTTTTTCGGGATCAACGCCAATCGAATCACTAATTGGTTTAACATATTCATTGCGAATATAATAATATGCTTTAACACACCCAAAGACTAAAGCTCCCCAGATTACTAATCTGAAGATAGCTTTAATAATTCGCCATATTTTGCGTTTCTTTTCTTTATTCTCGAGTTCCTCGATTCTTTCTTCTAATTCCGCTACTCTTTCTTTTAGGCTTGTCTCCATGTTTCTCCTTTTTCTTTTCTATTTGTTCTAAATATAGTTTATATACTTCATCTACTTTATCATCCCAATTAACATATAAATCTCTAAAAGCATTATTTGATATTTCTTTTAGCTTCTTATCATCATTAATGATATCAATTATTTTCTGTCCATAGGCTTCTACAGAATAATCAGATAAATATCCGTTAACATCATCAGTAACAGTGGCTGATGTTGCGGTTCCTTTTAAGAAAACACATGGTGTTTTTTGGGATGCTGCTTCAATTTGTACAATCGAAGAGGCATCATACACGGATGGAAATAAGAACAAGTCTGCCCTACTAAAATGATTAGCCATTACTTCACGATCTGTTATTTTACCACATAGTACAACATCATCCTCAATACCTAATTCACGAATACGGTTTCGTAGTTTTCCCTCATCTCTTCCAGAACCCACAAATAACATTTTAAATTTAATCTTAGGGGCATGGTCTTTAACGTATTTTAAACTATCAGCAATAAACAAAATATTCTTTAGGGTATTAATTCTTCCTACAAACAAAAAGACCTTAGTATCATCATCTAAATGATATAATTCATTAATATACTTACGTGCTTTTTGGGGATCTTTTACGGGTAACATCTCAGTTGCATTATTCATGGTTCTCGGAACACATTTATATCCATAATCTTCGTAGAAAATCCGACCTACTTCCTTATTTACAGCCCAACATTCATCACACTTATTAAAGGTTCTAATAACCGTATTTGTTAACTTGGTAGCCAAAACATCTGTCTTAACAGCTTTTTTAAAATCTTGTTTAAATTGACTATGCATCGTAGCAATACATGGTACATTATGCTTCTTAGCATATCTTAATCCTGCCTTACCAATCGAAAATGGTGAATGGATATGTACGATATCTAAATCATACTTATCTAACTCCTTGGAAAACTTCGGATCCATCTTGGGAAGCGGTAAAGAGTAATCTAATAATGGCATTTTTATTGAACGACAACGCACAACCTTATAAGGTAATGTAGAATCATCAAATTTTTTCTTACGATAATACTTTGGTGCAAAGACAATTACATTTGCTTTTTTAGCAAGTCTTCTAGCATAATTATCCATGACCATAATAACACCATCGGCAAGTGGATAAAACGAATCATTAAACAATCCAATGGTTAACTTTTTTTCCATATATACTCCTTGTAGTATTTTTATTATATCATAAATGTAAAACTATCTAGCATTTTTAATTGTGATGTATTATAATAACTATTCAAATGGAGGTAATAAAAAAGTGAATATATTAGAAATCATTTCACAATTTGGATTTTCAGGAAAATTTATTAATGCAACCGAAAATTCTCAAGGAAATATAAATAAAACTTATGTCCTTTTATTCGAAGAAAATGGTTCATATAAAAAATACTTACTACAAAAGATTAATTCCAATGTTTTTAACGAACCGTATCTAGTTATGAAAAATATTGATTTAATAACTAGTTTTATGAAAAAGAAATTGGCTTTAGCCAAGGATACTAACCATCAAACATTAAATATTATTAAAACCATTGATGGCGAAAACCTTTGTACTGTAATTAATAGCGTAGGAGAAAAAGAATATTATCGGGCTTTTGATTATATCGATAATTGTATATCATATGATAATTTATATGCATCAAAAAACCCTACTAAACTAGCTTATGAAGTTGGTAAGATATTTGGTAATTTCCAAAAAAACTTAATTGATTTTCCAGTTAATATGTTAGGTGAAACAATTAAGGATTTTCATAACACACCTAAAAGATTTAATGATTTATTATTAAGTATTGAAAATAAGGTAACAAATCGTGCCTATGCTTATTCCGAGGAAATCGTTGATATTATATCCCGTTTAAAAGAGTGTTCATATTTATCAGCATCACTTGGTAAAACCGTTCCTCTTCGTGTCACCCATAATGATACTAAATTAAATAATGTTTTACTGGATAAAAACACCGGTAAAGGGGTTGTCGTTATTGACCTTGATACCGTTATGCCTGGTTCTAGTTTATTCGATTTAGGTGATGGAATTAGATCAGCTTGTAGTGCTTCATTCGAAGATGAAACTGATTTATCAAAAGTATACCTAGATATCGACTTAACTAAGGCTTATCTTGAAGGTTATCTTGAAGAAATGTATGAACATTTAACACCAGATGAATTGAATAACATTGTTTTATCAATTAAGATTCTTACTTACGAATTATCAATTCGTTTCTTAACCGATTATATTAATGGTGATACATATTTTAAAGTTAAATATAAGACCCATAATCGTGATCGTTTTTTAAATCAGTATACTTTATTAAAAGATATTGAGGCTAAACAACCAGAATTAGAATCATTTGTTGTTAACAAAGTTCGTTCTTTAAAGAAATAAAAAAACTGCCAATTGGCAGTTTTATTTTGGTTATTTTTTAATGTAGGTTAACTTAGATCCATAGCTATCCTCAATGTGTAACTCATTTTCTTCAATAGTATACTCAAATACGTTAGCTTCTGTCATCCCTTCATACATAATAGTTACTCTTGTTCCATCGTCTTCATAAGTACATTTAGAAACGCTTTCGCCAAATGTATATGAACATGTTTTATCTTCATTAAAGGTATAAAAATATCCAGCATTACTTTCATATACCCATCTACCTACAATACCTTTTTCCTCTTTTTTGCCGCAACCTGTTAAAAATAATACTACTAATAAAAAGGCTCCAGCTATACACCAAAATCTCTTCATATAATCTCCTTTCATTATTGTTATTTTTATTATAACACATTTTTTGTGTTATAATAGTGGCTATGGGAGATATTTATGGGAATTGTTAATGACTATATAAATAAACTATTAGATTATATAAATATTAATCGACAAGAAGATAAAGAAAAACCATGGGTTAAATACTATGGTTCAATGCCTGAACATTTAAACTACTATACTGGTAGTATGTATGATTATTTAAATGAAAGTGCTATTAGAAATCATAATCGTATCGCTTATAAGTTTTATAATTCCGAAAAGACTTATAAAGATTTTATGCGAAAGATTACAGAAATTGCTAATGCTTTAACGCAATTTAATATTGTGGAAAATGAATGTGTTACTTTATGTTTACCAAATACACCTGAGAGTTTTGCGCTTATTTATGCAATTAATAAAATTGGTGCTATTGCCAATATTGTCCATCCATTATCCACCACCGCCGAAATTGAACGCGCTTTAAAAGAAACGAATAGTTCGGTGTTATTCGTATCAGATGTATCAATGCCTAATGCTAAAGATATCAAAGTTAAAAACTTTATTATGGTACCTACTAGCACTAGTTTAAAAGGATTATTAAAAACGGCTTATAACATAAAATCCAAAAAGAACATGATTCTTACTGATAAGCAAATGTCTTGGGATGAATTCTTGTCGTATAAAGTTGATAAAGATGCTTATGTTCCAAGAAAAGGTGATGATCCGGCTGCTATTATTTATAGTGGTGGTACAACAGGCAAAGCTAAAGGTATTATCTTATCTAACATGAACTTTAATGCTATGGCTCTTCAAACTATTACCGTTTGTAACAAAGCAGTTCCGGGTAATACCCTACTTTCAGCTTTACCAATATTCCATGTCTTTGGTCTATCTATTGGTGTTCATGCAGGATTTATTGGTGGTATGACCAGTTTAATTGTTCCTAAGTTAAACACGAAACGTATTAATCATGAATTAAAGAAATATAAACCTAGTGTTTATCCCGCTGTTCCTGCCCTTCTTAAAATGTCTTTAATTGATATGGACCCAGGAAAAAATGCTTTCAAGGATATCAAAGTTCTTGTAGTTGGTGGTGACTATTTATCTCCACAATTAAAAAAAGAAATGGAAGAATTCTTAAAAGATCACGGGTCCGATGCAGTTATTAAGATAGGTTATGGTTTATCAGAAGCATCTGGCTTCAGTTGTACTACAGCAGCTATGGATGAACAATATGCCCAAGATGGTACTTTAGGGGTTCCTAATCCCGATACATTATTGAAAATCTTTGAACCAAATTCGGATATCGAAAAAATGCCTGGTGAAATTGGTGAAATATGCATTAATGGTCCAACGACTATGATGGGATATATTAATGAAGACAAAGAAACGCATAATACCCTTGTTGAACACCATGATGGCAAAACTTGGTTGCACACTGGTGACCTTGGATATATGACGGAAGATGGTCTTGTTTATTACTCATCAAGACTTAAGAGAATGATTATTTCTAATGGTTATAATATTTATCCTACAGAACTAGAAGAAATCATTTCTAAATGTAAGTTAGTTGAAGCCGTTACGGTCGTAGCACTTCCACATAAGATAAAAAATCAAGTTCCGAAGGCCGTTATCGTTCTTAAAAAAGGTATCGAAGATAATTATGAAACTAGAAACCAAATTAAAGAATATTGTCAAAAAAATATTGCCAGATACGCTTGGCCAAAAGAATATGAATTTAGAACGACACTTCCTAAGACCGCTGTTGGTAAAGTAGATTACCGTTCACTTGAAAAAAAAGAAAAGACTGATAATTAATCAGTCTTTTTTTGATGTCTTTTAAAGCAAAGAAAAAGATGTAGCTTGTCATACACTACATCATTCTTGCGGATTAAGCTTTTAAAAGATTGTTTGACAATTAATCTTAGAAAAGATTATCAAGACTCCGCCATGGCCATTTAATCCAATAGCTTGATAATAAAAAGCAGATATCATAATTTTATTTAAAACTTTTGGGTTTTAAATAAAAAGGATAAAATATCGTGATAAATATTTCATTATCACCGGAATTAATTCTTAATATAAATTATTATGGTTAGATAATAACAATATTAGAATTACCATATCCCCTTATAATATCCAATATTCTATTGGATAATTTAATTATAACATAAGATTCATAAAAATCAAGTACTAAATTATTTATCTACAGAATATGTAAACCGCTCTTTTACAATTCAAATTGGGAATTATAAAGATCAGCATAGAATCCTTTTTTCTTCATTAGTTGTTGATGATTTCCTTGCTCTACTATATTACCGTCTTTCATAACTAGAATTAAATCAGCATTTTTAATTGTTGATAATCTGTGGGCAATGATAAATGATGTTCTTCCTTTGGTAATCTCATCCATGGCCTTTTGTACTAACTCCTCTGTTCTAGTATCAACATTTGATGTTGCTTCATCTAAAATTAAGAACGGAGCATTTTTTATCATACCACGAGCAATCGTTAATAATTGTCTTTGTCCAGCAGATATTGAATTATTATCACTTATCTTTGTATTATATCCATTTGAAAGAGTCCTGATAAAGTGATCTAATCCTACGATGCGACAAACACTCTCAATCATCTCATCGTCAACATTCTTGCAGCTGTAACGGATATTATCCGCTATGGTTCCTTCAAATATCCAAGTATCTTGTAATACCATTGTAAATAAGTCATGTATATTACTTCTTGATAATTCCTTAATAGATACACCATTTATTAATATATCACCACTATCAATGTCATAGAATTTCATTAATAAATTAACCATTGTAGTTTTACCAGCACCAGTTGGTCCAACTATAGCTATTTTTTGACCTGGTAATACTTTAGCACTGAAGTCTTTGATGGTTGGTTTTTCATTTCCATCATATTTAAACTGAACATTTTTAAATTCAATATTTCCTTTTACATTATTTTTATCGAGAGTAATACTTATATGATTTTCATTAGGCATTTCTTCTTCATCAAGAAACGAAAATACTCTTTCTGATGCTGCAGAAGCAGACTGTACACTACTTAATGCTGATGCAATTTGTGAAAGCGGTGAAGCAAATAATCTAGCATATAATATGAAGGCTATAATGGTACCAAACGTAATGTAACCATTAAATGCTAAATAAGCTCCCATTACACATACTGCAATATAACTAAAGTCACCAATAAAGTTCATTATCGGAGGCATTAATCCTGATAAGAAATCACTTAACCAATTTGCTGTATATAACTTCGTATTTAACTCTCTAAATTGGTTTAATGTTTGTTCCTTAGCATTGTAAGCTTTGACAACATTTAATCCTGAAAACACTTCTTCGATATGACCATTAACATTACCCAATTCAATTTGTTTTTGATCAAAATGTTTTTGGCTTCTTTTTAGAATTTGACTCATTAAAATAAAGCCTAATAAACTAGATAAAATAGCGGTTATAGCCAAAATCCAGTTCGTTATAAACATCATCACTACAACTCCTATAACAAGTGTTATAGAGCTGATTAATGTTGAAATTGAGTTATTCATCGAAGATGATAAAGTATCAACATCATTAGATACTCTTGATAAAACATCACCAATTTGATTACGATCAAAATACTTAAGTGGTAAGCGATTTATTTTGGTTGAAATATTTTTTCTTAAATCATAACCAAATTTGTTTGATACATCTGTCATCGTAATTGATTCAATATAGTTAAATAACGCACTGATTAAATATAATGATAATAAAACGATTGCAATGTTTCTTACACCCTTTAAATCAATTTTACTGGCAAACAATTTTTGAACATCATCTGGTAATTGTCCATATGTTTTGGTTAATGCTTCCTTATCTTCATAGTTTTGAAGCATTGATAATATGTTTTCTTGATCTCTAACTGATATTAACACACCGTCTATTTCAAATGGTACTAAAACGCCATTTTCTTGATTCTTTTTAATTTCTTCCGTAATTGTCTTAATGTTATCGGTATTAATTGATAAACCAACAGTTATTTTATCAGTAATATTAGATAGCATATTAGGCGTAAAAATAGCAATAATTGATGCAATTGTGGACAATGTAACAGCAATAATAATCAATAAATAATACTTATGTAATTCCTTAGTAATTCTTTTGAGGGCTTTTTTGATATCTTTTGGTTTTTCAGAAGTACCTTTACTACGTCTACTTGGTCCTGCCATATAGTTCCTCCTCTGAAATTTGTGATAACGCAATTTGTTTATAAATAGGACAATTTTTTAATAGTTCCTTATGCGTTCCTCTTCCTACACACTTTCCTTGATCTAAAACAATTATTTCGTCTGCATTCATAATCGTACCAATTCTTTGAGCAACAATTAGACAAGTAGCATTTTGGGTATATTCCTTTAAACACTTACGTAATGTCGCATCAGTCTTATAATCAAGGGCAGAAAATGCATCATCAAATATATATATTTCGGGATCTCTAGCAATAGCTCGAGCAATTGATAATCTTTGTTTTTGACCCCCAGATAAATTACTGCCAGCTTGAGCTACATGGCTTTCATATCCCTTATCCATCTTTTCAACAAATTCTTTCGCTTGAGCAATTTCAATAACCTCTTTTATTTTAGCTTCGGTTATGGCTTCATTACCCTTACCAAAAGAAACGTTACTATTGATTGTACCACTAAAAATTACCGCTTTTTGTGATACATAACTTATTCGATTATATAAATCCTCAAAAGTATAGTCTTTAACATTTTTACCGTCGACTAACACTTCACCTTCAGTAGTATCATAGAATCGAGAAATCAAATTGATAAGTGATGATTTTCCTGAACCAGTAGATCCAATAAAAGCAACGGTTTGACCTTTTTCTGCCCTAAATGAAATATCACTTATAACATAATTTTCAGCATCCGGATATTTAAAGGATACGTTTCTAAATTCAACAGTACCCCTTTCATTACTTTTAGTCTTATCTTTACCCTCTTTAATAGCAATTTTAGCATCTAATACTTCATTAATACGATTTGCCGATATTATTGCTCTTGGTATCATCATAAAGACAAAAGCAAGCATTAAAAATGACATTATAACCATTGATGCATAACTAGTAAACACTACCATATTACCAAATAATTCAACTCGATTTAAAAATCCTGCACGGGAAATCAAATAAGCAGCAGAAACGGCTATAGCAAGTGTTAAACAATGCATAACCATATACATCATCGGTGAAATAATGGCGAAAGCCTTTTGGTTAAATATTTGTTGTTTAGTTAAGCGATTATTAATACTTTCAAATTTATTTTCCTGATACTTTTCAGCATTGAAAGCTCTAACTACTCGAATACCATTTAAATTTTCTCTGGTTACACCATTTATTTGATCTAATAAACGTTGAACAATTTTAAATTTAGGAACAACGATAATCATTAATGTAATAACGATTGATAGTAAAATGACAACACCCACTGCTGTATAGATACTCCAAGTAATACTCCGATTTAAAATTTTGATAACAGCAGTTACCGCAGTAAATGGTGCTCTAATCATCATTTGTAAACCCATACCAATTACCATTTCAACTTGGCTTACATCATTGGTTGTTCTCGTTATTAAACTTCCAGTTGAAAACTTATTTATTTCAGCAGAAGAGAAAGAACATACTTTTGTAAAAAGTTTTTCACGTAGTTTCATTGAAAATCTGGAAGATACTTTAGCTACTATTAAACAAACAACTACCGCAAAAGCCATACAAATTAAAGCACACAAAAGCATATAGCCACCATTTATTAGTATTTCACTCATCTGGCTACCAGGTGTTTGTACTAAAGTAGTTATCTTGGACATATAGTCTGGTATTCTTAAATCTAACCATACTTCGCCGTAGATGAATACCATTGCAACTAATATCATTAACCAATCTCTGAATGTTAAATTTTTAAATATTTTTATCATGTATTCCTTCCACTATCGCAATTATAATAATATCAATTTTTCATAATTTTATCAATCACTTACTACTTGAACAACCTGATATCCTAAATATGTTAAATATGTGGTTACCTTCTTACTTAAATGCCCTTTAGAACATGTTATATAATAAGTTTTTTGCCTGTCTAAATATCTTTGATAATTCATTATTAATTTATCCGAATAGATATTAATACTGCGCGGGTCATGGCCTTTGGCATATTCTAATGGATGTCTGACATCAATTAATATACCCATACTTTTATCATATTCACTCATTTTAATTATTTTCATAAAAAAACCTCTATATAATATAGAGATTTTAATATACATTGATTATTTCAAATGACTTAATTATCATCAAAGAAGTCATCATAGAATTCATCATCAGTAATAACATTTTCATTAACTACAACACTGTCTTTATCAACATTAATAATTGGTTTATCTAAATCACCAAGTTTAATCTCTTGTGTTAAATCTAATGTCTCAGGTTCCTCTTTTGGAGCAGCCTCTTGTTTTTCAATTTGTTTAATTGCTTCTTCAATTGAGAAGTTTGGTGGAGTAGGATTACTACTTAATGTAGGATCTTCCCTTGTAACTGTTGTTGCTAAGTTGCTTGGATAATCATTCTTTGGTACAATCTTTTCTTCCACTTCTTCTTTTTCTTCTGGTTGATTCTTAATTGCCTCTTTAGCTTGTTGAGCTTCTTTTTCCTCTTCCTCATCAAGTTCTTTAAGTTTTCTTTCAATATCTTTAACAATGTCATCGATATCTTTGTTACTCATTGAATCATAAGGATTTGGCTCATTAACTGGTGGTGCAGGACGTTCAGCCATCGGATTGATGCCCCCGGCGAAAGGATTGAAACTGCCACCCATAAATGGATTAGGTGCTCCGCCCATCATACCAAAACCGCCAGCCATTGTTTCATCTTTTTTCTTTTCAGAAACAAATTTCTTAATATCGAAGATTTCAACCGGTTGTGGATCTCTAGTTGGTAGTGTTGCCTTCTTTCTTTCAATACCCCAGTCAATTTTAAAATCAGGAGCCAATTTCGTCTTAAACGGACTCTTACGCCATCTAATAATAATAGCTTCGAATAATTTTAATTTTTGTAGGTCAGAAATTGTAACAAGTGGTGTAGATGCTGTTTTATCTTTATCTTTGGATTTAACTTCACCACACATTTTACTAATTTCCTCTAAGGCCTTTAATTCTGTAGAAATTAGATATACTAAGTTACCACAGTTACCTTTAATAACTTGGGCAACTTGTTCACCATAAACGTCATTTAATTGCGCAAAGTTTTGAATAATAAAGGTAAATCTTATGTCTCTTGAACGAGCGGCAGTAACCATCGCGTCAACATCTTTAAGTGGTGGCATATTAGCAAACTCATCCAAAATAAAGTTTGTACGATATTCTAGTTTTCCACCATTCTTTTGCGCACAATCAATTAAACACTCATAGCATTGTTTAATAAAGATTGTCATCAATCCATGATATGTTTTCTTTTCATCATGGATTAGCATGAATACTGCTGTTTTTTGTTTACCAATATCACGCATATCGAAATCACTATAAGAAAGCATTTCTGAAAGGCTTTCTTTAGTAGAAAATTGTCTTATTTTTTGTCTAAAGGTAGATAAAATACCACCCTTTGTTTCATTTGGTGCATTGATAGTATTTGAAGCAAAGATATAAGCTGAAGAATCTTCCCCTTTCATTTGGAAATACTCTTTAACATAAGTATTTGCTCCTCGTCTTTCTTCACCAATTGTTGACATTACGTTAATACTATTTAAGTTAACTTCTCTTTCCGTAGCATCTTGGAATAGACCTAATGTTAATCCTGAAAAGTAGTCGGCGGCACTTTTTTCCCAGAATGGATCAGATTTGCTATCTTTATCATATAGAATGTTTAAAGCAACGTCTTCTAGAAGTTCCGTACCTTTATCTTTATTACCTTCCTTATAATAGGTATATGGTAAAGTTAATGGGTTCCATGAATTACCATTTTCCGGACTACGGAAGTTAAGAACAATAATACGATATCCTTGGCTTTTTAAGAATTCACCAGCATATTCATATATTTCACCTTTAGGGTCAGTAATGATCATACTTTCACCCTTTTTAGATAATAAATTAACTAATGGTTTAACAACACAAACTGATTTACCAGAACCAGTAGCACCTATTACTAAGTTATGGTATTCACCATTATCAACCCACATTTCATGACCATGGTTAATAAGAGGAATACCCGCAGCGGTAATGTGCATATCAGTTGATGTTACTTTTTCAATACCTGAATCATTCTTAATATCTTTTTCTGATGACCAGTTACTGTATCCATCAGAAGCCTTTTCAGTTAAATGAAGTCCCCAACCTTTTTCTTTATCTTTACTAAAAATATAACTAGATACACTGGTAAAGATAAATAGTAAAACGCCAAAGAATAGAATTAAAGTTATAAAGATATATTCACTAGTAAAGGCTTCAAAAGGTAAAAGACCATAAAAAGAACCAGAATTAAGTAATTCTGTAAAATTCAATACAGCTATGGCACATAAATAAAGTAACAAAACACAATAAAAACAAAATTGTGCAAAGTTTTTTGGTGTTACTTTTATACGCATTTTTTCCTCCTTAATCGAAATATTATTATACTACATTTTATAATTTATACAATCAATTATTAAAAGCAAATTTAAATTTCATTGGTGCATAATCGGCGATAGTAAACAGTGTTCCGTCATATAATGACCCTTCGGTTTTTTCATAATGATCGCCTTCACTTACTCTAAACGTATATAGGACGTTAGAAAGTCGATTTAAATAATTTATTTCTTCGGATGCTTTATATCCATCAAAATATTCATTTATCTTATTTTGATCACATAGAATAATATATTTAACAAAATCTAAATAATATTGAATTTTATACTCAGATGTATAATCAATGCTTTCATATGCATTTAGCTTATTATATTCAACTGTTTTATCAATAGGTATATAGGAATTAACAAAATTAGCAAAGTTCGAAGCATTATCAACCGGTTCAATTTGATAAGCGCCGTTTTTTAAATCAATTGATAGAACCGCAATTAAAGTATTATCTTTTATAATTCTATCAAGACCTTCATGATATTGGTCAATATTCATAAGAATATGACAATTATACTTATTACATGTATAGTAAGCATCTGTTAAAAAAGCCCCGTAAGAATATCCATATGGATTTAATTTTTCTTTAGCGTTATCTTTATTAATTTCATGTTCCTTTAAATAAGTTTTAGAATACAATTTTAAAATGTTTCCATCTTCGGGATTATCAAGATACTGATATAAAGTTTTAACTTTATCAGCTATTGAAAAATAAAATCCATAATTGGTAATTCTAGCTAACGGATCATAAACCTCAGTTTTTGATGTGGTTTCATTCGTAGATAAATCGGTATCTCGATTATATAACCACAACCAACCAGCGATTAATAACATTAATGCTAGTATTACTCCTAAAATTATAAGTCTTCTTTTATTATTCATTTTCTACTCCTTTTCTTCATTATTCTTAAGATCCTCTATCATTTCTTCAAGCCCCGCTCTAGAATTCAATTCGGATACATAGTTCAATGGGTTAATTACATTTTGTTGCGCATCTCTTATCATAAAGTGTAAGTGAGCTCCGGTCGAACACCCGGTCGAACCTATACGAGCAATTATGGTTCCTTGTTTAACTTCATCGTCTACACGATAATGGCGAGTAAACTCTTTATATGACTGTTCAGAAAGGTGCAGATATTCAGTGTACATATTATTAGCATGCTTCAATTTTATTTGACAGCCGCCATTACCATATTTTGTACTCGTTTGATCATAACCACAATAGCCATCATAAGGTTGACATTGATATGAAAAAACAGTACCATCAGCAACAGCTACGACAGCGTAAACATCTTCCACACCACCAGTCGGGATATCAATACCGGAGTGATACACTCTTTCTCCCGCTTCATTGATACGATAACCAAATGGTGAACTTATACCATAAAAGGCCGGCTCTCCATAGTCAATTGATCCAATTTGCTTATTAGCTGAATCAATTAATGTTGAACTGCCAACTGGCCACCAAAATCCAATATCTATATAGGCTGTTTCATCATCTATTATGTAATCTTGAATATTATAGGCTTTCACACTGTTTGAACTAGAACCACAAGATCCGTTGTTTCCAGATTGCACCATACTTAATAATTTATTTAATACATTTCGATCTATTTGATCATTTGAATCGTGGAGTGAACCAAAACATGATTTAGTAGATTCATCAGTAACTAAATCAATTATTTTGTCGCGCATTGATCGGCTAGAATTGTTAACACCAAACGAACCATCAATTCTGGAAACTGCTTGATTAAGGCCCCAAGGTGCAGCAATATAATCATATAATTCATTGCCAACCTCAAACAAAATGCCCGCTACATGATCCTCTTTCGTTCCTTCATCAAAACCCATTAATCCCTTATTATCACATTTGGCATTTTCATCGCCACTTTTACATTTTACATATCTGCCCCAAAAGTTTTTATTGCAACCTTCAATAGCATCGCATTGAGTAGGCCATTCGCCAGAAAGACTATCGCCATAAACAATGTAATCATAGTCTTTTTTATTGACATCATAGATCATATCTTTATCACTACGACTCTTTAAAATAGTTGTTTTAGTAAATAAATAGTATGCTGCAAAAATTTTCTGTAATTGGGCATCAGAATATCCTTTATCAGCAATTTTCATATCGAGAAAGAAAGCATGATACGCATCTCCTAAAGCTGCCTCATGGATCGATACATCCTCACTTTCAGCATTTGAGTGAAACCTAACTTTAACATAAGTATAATCATATTTATTATGAACCGGACCAGGAACAGCAGACAGTGTAAGCATAGCTATAATAAGTAAAGCAATAAGTATAACAACTAATACCACTCCCGCAATAATAAATGGAAATGGATACGTTTTCATGGCATTTAAAACGACGTTTTTAAAGAAATCTGCTGCTTTTTTAGCAGCAACATTCTTTAAATATCCTCGTCTATCAAGAGCTGCGTACTTAAGAGCATCCGGATTGGAAAATTGTCCAGCCGCGATTGCTTTTTTGCCATTAGCTATAATTTTTTTCTTTTCTTCCTCAAGCTTCTTCTGTAATGCTTCTTTTGGGCTTAGCTTTTTATCATCGCCCTTTTTGTCATCAGGCTTTTTATCCCCGCTGTTGCCTTCTTTATCACCACCAGCGGAATTAGGATTTCCTTTGCCGTCAGAAGTTCCACCGGCTGCACCTTTGTCTCCGTTAGCTCCTGTGCCACCATCACCTGCAGTGCCCTTTCCGGCACCGCCTTTGTCACCAGAGCCGGATTTAGCGCCATTATTATTAGCGTTTCGTCTGACTTTATCTATTCTATCTTTTGCATTATCTTTTTTATTTGCCTTATCCCCCGTCTCTCTGCCTTCAGGTTTTTTCTTTACACCACTATTTTCGTCTTTTGGTGTTTCTTCCTTAGGGCCTGTGTCTTTATTAGCTTTATAGCCCTCGTCTTCCTTTTCTTCAGATTTTGACTCTTCGCCGTGTTCATCTTTTGTATCTTTTGATTCTTCGGGCTTTTCTGAACCGGTTTCGCTATTTTCCTCAGGTTTTTCGTTACCTTCTTGTTTTGATTCCTCTTTATCGCCATCGCCCGGCGTTTCTGATTCGTTTTTTGAACCTTCAGTTGAATCCGAATCTAAAGAATCCGGTTCTTCGCCTTCAGGTTTTCCAGACTCACCTTCTTCTGTTTCGCCATCGTTATCTGCTTCACCATTTTGATTCTGAAGACTTTCATTATATTCTTTTTGCTGTTCATATAGTTCTCTACGCCATTCATTATACTTTTCTTCTTCTGCTTCATTAAAACGTTGCATTTCATTGAATTTTTCAATGTCATCAGCAGACATATTTGACTGATTTGTACTTGAGCTTACATCAGTATATCTATTCCCGTCACCAGATTCAGGTTCATAATTATCGTTTGCAGCATCAGAACCTTCTACATCAATTTGGGTAGCTTCTGGATTAGCATTCGGATTTGATCCTTGAGAAGTTTTTACTTTAATTTCAGCGAATTCAATAGGATTTTTAATATTTAATTCTAATTCAAAATCTTTGAGATTATTTTTAGTTGCTTTATATCCTTTATTCTCATCCATAACTACACCTTCCTATTATGAATTATAGCATAAAAAAAAGACTTTTAATAGTCTTTTTAGTGCCCTCCACCTGAGCCAAATGAATCTAATTCATCATCAGTTACAATGACTGAAATATTCATTCTTCGATTACCACAAACAAACAAAGCTTCACCTTGTTCATAGTACTTAATTTCCTCTTTTTCAGCTTCATTTAAATCTATTAACATACCCAAGTCTTCAACAGCTTGTTTCTTTAGACCCATTATTAGATAGTAAGAGGCATTGTCAAATATTGCTTTACCATGCATGATAATGTTTGGTGCAGCAAAGTCTGTTGGTTGTTGCGTAATCATAATTGTACCAGTGTTATATTTACGTGCACGTCTTTGAATTTGCGCAAGGAATTCTGCACCTAGTTCATTATGGTTAGCAAGAAGGACGTGAGCTTCATCAACCATTAACATAGTATCAACACTCTTATCTAAGCATAAGCCCCAAGCATATTTTAGTATGTTGAAGAACAATGCATTTTTAATATTTTCATCACTGTTCATTAATTCTTTAATATTAAACACCACAAAATCGGTGTTAATTTGTAAGGTTGTTTTACCAGTAAAGTAATATCTTAGTTCTTTAACCAATGGTCTTAATTTAAGCTCTAGACGTTCCATAACGTCTCTTTCATGGGTAGCATCCGTCATAGAACGAAGTTTACCAGTTACTGTTTGGTATACATCATCAAATGTTGGATAATCCTCGGATTTAAACTTCGTAAAATCGGAGTTAAAATCAATTCTAAAACGTTTATAAGTATCCTGTAGAACCTCACTAAACATTCCAAGTACATCGTCTTCGATTTCTGGTGAATAATACTTCATAAATGCCTTAACTTGCTGAATAGTTCTCGTTAATACTGTATAACCCAAACCTTGTTCTATTTCTTCGTCATCAACGTCAGAAACAACTTCAAGGGGATTAATCATACCATAAGAACCACCCTTTCCTAAGTCTAGGAAATCACCGCGCATAGCCTTAGTCATGTCTTCAAGTTCACCTTCAGGGTCAATACATACACATTTTAAACCATTTCTTAAATGGGTTCTTAACATTAATTTGGCCGCTGTTGATTTACCTGAACCAGAAGTACCTAAGATAATCATGTTGGCATTATTACGATTATGTTCTTTTTGTTCTTTATATAAGAATTGATTAAATAGAACAACACCACCGGAAGAATCTACACCAAGTAAGGTTCCCAAACCCGGGTCTTTAACACTATCAAAGATAAAAGGATACATTCCAGCAATTGTAACCGATGGAAGTGGAATACCTACACGTTCCTCAATATCTTGTTTAGGGAAAAATGGAAGAATACTCTTCAATGCTTTTTCTTGTTCAAACATCAAAGATACACCTTTAAGTTGCATACCCTCTAATTGATTTTTTACTTGCATTTTAAGAGTATCCAGTTTCTCTTTACTATTAGCAGTAAGTAACAAATGCATTTGAAAATCAAAAATCCTAGCTTGAGAAGAGGCTAACATAGAAACAAAGGAATCGATTGTTTCTTGGTCTTGACGAATCATTTCTTTAACTGTTTGGTCTTTTTCTGATTCCCCTCTTACTCTTAAATCAGCACTTTCTTTATTAAGCATTTTTCTTAATACATCAAAAGGAATAGGAATATGCTTAATCGCTACTCTAACTCCAGGAATACTTTTTATATTGGCTAAATATCCAGGAAATATTCCTCTTGGATAACCAACAATTGTAAAAATAGTACAGTATTTCCCGCCTAATATAAATTCTGTTGGTTTAAAATACATACCTTTGGGAGCAATTTCACTTTTGAACTTACTCATCTTACATCACCGTCCTAAAGTGTACTTGATCACCATCATTTAGGTAATTATCTATTATCATTCTTAAATCATTGTTACTTGTTTGACTTGCTTGTAAACCTACTCCTGCTAGTCCACTTATTAAGTTGTGTAT
>JAEEGL015594850.1_pt1 | contig 53323 bp, 36 predicted proteins | sample 9134231 | NCBI WGS metagenome assembly JAEEGL01 (sample SAMN16246548, study PRJNA631951) | gut metagenome | biome: gut microbiome; feature: rumen; material: fiber-attached | host: Bos | place: Iran: Karaj | collected 2018-10 | reverse complement strand
CCTTTTCCGTTAATTATTAAACCGTTATGAGTACCATCGCCAAACATAACAGAGTTTACAATTACACTTCTTGTAGAATAGTTGTCAACAGTAAGTGCAGGGCTATCAACTTTAAATTCACCACTGCCGGTAATATCATTTACATCGCTAATATTTCCGTTGATATAAATACCTGATGCTTCTGTTGCTATGTCAGCTAATTCTACAAAATATGGTATATCCCCAATTGTATCAATCTTTGAGAATATTATTGCCAGTAAATTTTCTGCTTGAGTTTTTGAATTTTTTACTAATAAATTCTTTTCGCTTTCATCATTTGCTTTATCATTTTTCATAATTGCTAACTGATCTGCAAATAATGTTTTTATTGTACTCAGAGCTTCGGCTTCCGTCATCTCTTTTGTTCCTGTTGCTGAAGTTGCGTCAGAAACTGTAAATGAAGGAACAAGAATATATTTATCGTTATACACATTATACTTACCTTTTTCGGTTTCAGTCAGCCTTTTAGCTACAATATCTGCATTATCCGATAATATTTTTATTTGTTGTTCAGTTAAATTTTTATAAACATTTGTAGTATCACCGTCTTTTTTACTATCTATAAACTTGGCAATATTCATAATATCAGATTCTTTAACTGACGGTTCAATTCCGTCTGTATAGAATTTATCATTAGCTTTCTCTATTTCATTTCTCATTTCTTTAACATAAGCAATATATTCTGTAGTGATTGTTTCATAATCAACACTTCCGGCATTATTATCGCTCAATGCTTTTTTAACAAGAGCTTTATAATCCTCATTACCTGCTTTTTCAAATTCTTCTAAAGACAACTGTGTATATTTAGGATTATTTAACTCATTTTCCATAGCTTCTATATTTTCTATTGCTTTATCAATCATCTCAATTGCTTCTTCTTTTTTCGCAATAGTTTTATCAAGTTCTTCTATTTGTTTATTAATTTCGCTAATTCTTGCCTGTAAAATTTTGATTGTGTTATTCTTTATATCACTGCTATCGCCGGTAACATCTTCCGAAAGAATATAATCATCCTTACCAAATCCTTGCAGAGTTGTAAAGTCAATTTTACCGTCAGAAGTAATCTTCATGTATCTGTTATTACCTTCTCCGGCTTTCATTTCACCGTCAAGAACCAATTTGTGACTTGGTCCGCCTGAGATTTTGTTCCAATGACCTCTGACGGTAATAGGAATACCAAATAAACCGTAGCTTGTTGATCTAAATGAAATCTCAGAGTTTAGAGTTTCTTTTCCTGAACCATAGTTTATATCAATGTCCTTTTTAGAAGCTATTAAAGCATTTTTTGCGACATTAATAAGATTTTTATAAGTTCTTGTTAACGAACCATCCTGATCTGAAGTTGCAACAGCTGCATCAGCATCGGTATGAGCGTATTGGTTTAAATCATTATTTGAGTTATCCATAAAGTTTATATCAACAACACTTCCTGCATTAATTTTACCTTTGTTTTCAAGTTTATTGTTGACATTTAATGTTAAATATGATTTTGCGACAGGCTTTCCTGCAAAGTTTTTTGCATCTGCATAAGAACGTGTGTGCAATGTGTTATTTGAATCAAAATCAAATACGGTAGAGCGTTTTGCTGAAACTGATGATGTTTCATCTATTGCTACTCTGTTTGTATTGTTAGTAATCAATTTATTAGTAGATTTTGGTACTGCAACAAATCCTGCGCCGGAAGAATCAATTTTTTGCATAAAGTTAGCATCAGTGTTAACAGTTAAATTAACATTCTCGTCTGCGTTAACTTCTGCACCGTTCTTAAATTCAATTTCACTTGTTTGATTAATAGTATTAGTTAATTTAGTATCATTGCCTGCGACAAATCCGTAAGATGCACCTCTGTAATCAACCCAATCATTTTCTCTTGCGTTTTTAACTTTAGAAATGGCTTTCATTATAAGATTTTTAGCTGATATTTTTGAGTTATCAACTGTTATAGCAGTACCTGAACCGTAAGTATGATTTACATCATTTGATACGATTGCGATAACACCGCCATTTGTCATTGATGCAGTGTCTTTAACAATATTGGTATTATTTACTGAAATATCAATGTCATTATCAAGATTAATGTCAGAGTTCTTAATATTCAAGCTTGTTTTACTGTCCAATTCTCCGCCTACACTTGCTGTACTAATAGAAAGAGCACCTCCTGAAACAGATGATGAAACTGTATCTTGTGTATTTTCTGAATTATGAGATATTGTAAGTTTATTAGCATAATCTTTTGACGGAGTATAATTGTCTAAGTTTATTACAGATTCTCCGTTTACCTTATTATCTACTCTGATACTTGTTACTGAAATACCTCCTCCTGCGGAAGAAGAATAATCTATTGTTGAAAGTCTGTTAGTATTAGTTGTAATATCAACCGTATCAGCATTTAATTCTCCGCCGATATTCAAAGTTGTATTGGATTTAACATCAGCAGTCATACCAAGACCGCTGCCGGAGGCAATACCATAAGAAGCGGATTCTAATGAATGTGAACTTTTTACGTTACTGTCAACTTCAATATCAACAGCTTTTGCAATAGTATTTACCCCAGCGACATCAACTCCTACAGTACCTGTAACATCTGTTACAAGATCCGAAACACCTATATTGATTGCCGATGTGGATAGACTGCTAAGTTCGGCACTTGCTTGTTCATTAATTTTTGCAAGCATTTTTAGAGAATCTGCATTATGGTTATCAGACTTCATTATTGCATTTGATATAACATTATTTATAGCTTTTGGTTTTATTACTGAAAAGTCAAAAAGACTAAAGCTTTTATTTTCTATATACGCTTTTGCTTCTGCTGTTGCTGAGTCTATTGATTCAGTTTCAATTAAATCAGCTAAGTTGTCCATATCTACTTTAGATGCTTTTGCACCTGACAAGATGATTGTTTTACCGCTGTTATTAATAGTCAAACCTTTTTTATCATCTTGAGTTTTTATACTGTCTATTCCGGCTTGCATAGTAGCATTCATATTTGCACCTGAACTGGTAGTTCCTATACTCAATCCTGTTGCAGATGTAGTATTGGTGCTTGTAGATGCAACCAGCTTATCCGAAGATGCAACTATATTTAATCCATTAACATTTATATCACCGTTAACATCTTTTATAATTGCTCTGGTTATAGATGTTTCATCAGCTCTGCTATTTATAACGGCAATCTTTGCAGCTGCGACAACATCTGTTTGCAAAGATGTTGCGACATCAGCATTTCCTGTTGCGTGAAGATTCAAATAATCCGCTGTTATATTTGTATCCCCTGTAACTATTGCATTTGTAACATTTTTATCAATAACTTTTGATATAGAAACGTTAACATCTATACCTCCTACAGTTACTGCTTCACTTGAAATATCTGCTTTATTGGAAGATTTTGCATTAATATTTACATTTTTAGCATTAACATCAGCATTTGTAATTTTTGCATTGGTTAAAGCTTTGTTATCATAAATACCTACTGCACCACCAATTGAAGTTCCGGCAACTGTGTATTTGCTGTTTGTCATTTTAACATTATTTACGGATTCAGCATTAATATTTATATTTCCGTCTGCTTTAACATTTCCGCCTGCGATTTCAGCATCGGTACTGTTAGAAAAGTTAACAAGTTTTACCCCAACACCTGCTGCAATACCGCCTACTGCAATGTTTGTATTATCAAATGTTAATGTATCGGTCAAATTTCCGTCTTTATCGATACCTTTTATATCTGTTTCTGAACTTAGCGTAATATCATCAGTTGTTGTCAAATTACCGTTAACTCTTGCGATAACACCTGTCTTATCCTTTGAAGATTTTGTTGCATTAAATTTACCGTCATTAGATGTAGCCGTATCGTACTTTGATTGTATATCGCTTAACGCTTCATTAACAGAACTGTCTTTTCTTTCTTTACTATCAACATATTCTCTTTTACCCAGTTGAATAACAGAAATATCACCTGCTATGGCACCAATACCTGCTGCAACACCTGACATAGTGTTTTTGAGGGCATAAACTGCATTTGAAGCTACATTTGCTTTTTTAGCATTAACCTTATTATCAGCATCGGATAAAATTTCAGCACTTACAATTTCATTATAATTACTTACATTTACATTAGCACCGGCACCGGCTCCGACTGCACCTATTCCGGCAAAACCCATATCGGAAACGGAGACAATTGTATCATCAGCTGTTACTTTTATTTCATTATCTACATTTATATCTTTAGCGTTACCATCCTCATCTTTATAATTGGCTAAAACATAAGCTTTTGTTTCTGATTCAATCTGATTTGCAACAGCATTGACCTGGACACCTCCGCCAATACCTGCGGCAGAAACACCATAGTTGTTAGCTTTAAACAATTTGTCACCATGAGCTTCAACCAACAAGTTTACAGCTCTTTGTATATCCGAATTTTTTACATAAGATTCTGTTGTATTTTCATAAATGTTATATATTACATTGGCCGCAGCTGAACCTCCAATGCCAGCTACACCAACATTGCCTGTCAAGTTATAAATATGGTCTTGATAAGTATTTCCATCTGTATCTTTATTTGTAACTAATGTTATATTACCTGCATTTTTTATAACAGCGTTATCAATATATGAACTTACTGTAGAATCAATTAAGTTTATAATGATATTAGCACTTGCATTTGCGCCAATAGCCCCAAAACCGGCTGATAATAATGCATTTTCACTATCAACAACTGAAATGGATGATATTTTTATATCCTTGGTCGTATCTAGTGTTAAACCATTTATACTTGCATCAACGGTATTCTCGTAATCATTTCTTATTAAAAATCCGTTTACACTTGCACCTATACCAACACCTGCAAAACCGGCTATTGCAGTAAAGTTATCAACATTATCGTAAGCATTAATACTGATATCTCCATCGTTTACATCTACATTACCAATGATTTGTGCAATAGTGTCGCCGGTATAAGTATTAATTACAGGAATTAAACTTCCTGCAAATCCCATACCGGAAGCAGATGCTGCAAGCAATATATTATTTATTTCTATCGCATGCTCAGCATTTAGAGTTGTTTTGCCATGAATTTCTGAACCGTTTTTGACATAAGCATAAACTTTATCATTAATTTTATTAACATCTACTGTCGCATTTACAGAAGCTCCTGTTGCTGATACAGCACCAGACACAACCAGTTGATTTAAATCCATCTCAGATTTTGCATCAACAGTTGCACCACCTTTTGTCACTATAGCATTATCAAGTTGGGCTGTTATATTGTCTTCTAAAACATTTATTACTCCTACTGCATTTATAGCTGCTGTACCGGAACCGCTTATTGCTGCAATTAAGTCATAATTTGTGAATGTTTGGCTTGCATCTACATTTAAGCCTTTATCGGTTGATACATTAGAATCTTTAACCTCTGCTGTTACATTACCTACCATTTTATTGGAAATCACATTTGCTGAAACTGCAGCCACTCCTGCTGCTGATACTGCAACTATACCAACCTTCGGTGCCAAATTATCTAATTCACCTTCCTTTATAGACTCTGCTTTGGTATCTGTTTTTCCGTCTTTATCAGCTTTACCTTTTTGTTTATATGTAGAAGTATCTTTAAACCAGCTTCTTATTTGATTTTCACTTAATTTATCTTGTCTGTTAAAGCCTCTGTCTGCTAAAACCTCAACTTTATCATTCTCGCTTGTAACATCTGAATTATAAATTCCTGATTGTACAGTTGAATCAACAAAATTCAATACTCCGGCTGCACCTACACCGGCAGAACCGCCAGCTGCAACATTCACTAAGAGCGCTGAAAAGTTGTCATCTGCAGTTGCTTTTGTTGTTACATTATTAACTGCTTTTATGGTCGTGCGGTTTGTACCTTCTTCTCCGATTTTCGCCGTTGTTTCTGAATTTTGTTTATTTACATAAAAGGCTGCTCCGACTCCTGCTGAGCCGCCTGCAGATGCGTTTACAAGTAAACCTTTAATATCGTTATCACTGTTTGCTTTGACAGCCAGCGAATCTGTTTCTACACTAACGCCATTGTCAATTTGAGCAGTTATTTTATCATTTATAACATTAGCAACAGCACTACCGTTTACGGAAGCTGTTCCCGATGCTCCTCCGGCTACTGATATAAGAGTCGATTTTTTTGTCGAATTAGCCATAACTTCGACAGCATTTTTTGTATTGAGCTTTGAACCGTTCAATATTTTTGATTTAACATCAGAACTGCCGGCAAGTACAAATACGTTTGCGCCTACTGATGCGCTTCCGCCATATGCAATCATTCCAATAATTGCATTTGCGACCGTATAGTCATTTGCTCTAACATTTAGGTTATTCGAATTAATTGCTGAATTATTAACAGTAGACCTAACTTCATTATCTACAACTTTTACTACGATTTCTCCGGAAACAGAAGCTTGGAAACTTGCACTAAAATCATAGAACATGTTCCAATTCTTGAAATTATCATTTAATTCAAAATCCTTTATTTTGCCACTGCTATCTTTTTCGGTAATCTTTTTAGCATCATCAATTGTTGCAACGTCATAAGTTCCGTCATCTTTTTTTGTTCCGCCAAATGAATTTATGCTGGTTGCAAAAACATCCACATCACCTGACGAATTTACTGTTGTATCTTTAATCTCAGCAGTAACGGTTTTATCTAAAACATCAACATTTACACTTCCGCCTATTGCAGAACCGCCATTTGAAAGTTTTAGTGTTCCTCCTCTTGTTATCAGGCTTGTAATATCTGAAGCATTTACAAGAACATTTCCGCTCTTTTCTACTTCGCCATACAATTGAGCTTTAATTGTGTCAACAAATACGTTAGCATTTATGTTTGCCGCAACTGCAGAACCGCCATTTGAAAGAGTTAAACCGACAGGAGTTAGAACTACATCCTCTGAAGCTCTCGCATTTACAGAAACATCACCTTCAGTCTTTATTTTAGAACCTTTTTGAAGTTCAGCAGTAACATGGTTGTTATAAACATTAGCCAGTAAGTTTGCACCAATAGCATTTCCGTTCATAGAACCGCCTGCAACAGCAGTTATACCTTGAAGAGTATTATCATAGATAGAATTTATGCCAATATTTCCGGTTGAATTTAATACTGAATTATTAATAGATTGCGCAACAATTTCCGATATAAATACGTTAGCTATTCCGTTTACATTTATCGTATGACCGCCGCCTGTTTGGATACCCAAGTTTACTGCTAAGAATTTTAAATCTTCTATTTCTTTTGCACTAATATCTATTGAATTCGATTTTTCTACTTTTAAATTATCAGACTCAGCAGTAATAGTAGGTTTGTCAACATTAACAATTGCACCGATACCGACACCGACACCTGATTGAGAAGTTGACATATCTAATCCGCCTGCCAAACTTTGATTTTTTACATTCTCAGTTGCAGTAACAGAAACATCACCATTTGATATAATTGTAGAATCTTTGCCCCTTGCAGTTACTTTGTTTGTATTTACTTCTGTATTAACTGCACCGTCAAAGTTGTAGCTTGATTGAGAGCCTGTTGCAATAGCTGCAGCTATCGCAATAGTATTATAATCTTGTGTTAAATCGGCATTTATTTTAACATCGCCAATATCTTTTAAATTACTGTCAATTACTTCCGCAATAATATCTTTTGAACTGTAATCGACTGTTGCTGCGATACCTCCGCCAATACCTGTTGAACCCTGACCGCCTTTAGAAAAAGCAACACCGCCGGTTACATTCCAAATTTTTGATGTATCTTTTGCTTCAACAGTTACATTCGGATTTGTTGCATCGTCTTCTTTTTGAACTGTTGATTTATTTATTTTAGAAGAAACGGTATTTTTTAGCGTATTCCAGCCAAAAGAACCGCCTGCTGCTATTTTTAATCCTTTTTCGTCATTTGAAGCGGCACCGATACCTACAGTTACATCATATAATCCGATATCAGCATTTGATAATACGTTTAGTCCTTGGGCATCTGCTGATGTAAAGTTAATTATTGAATTTTCAACAAGTGAACTTGTTTTTGATAAATTCCTATATACATTTACCCCTGCGCCTACTGCAACATTTCCGGCTTTAGCAAAACCTCCGTTTACATCAACGACAAATGCATCATAACTTGATGAAACTTCTGCTTTTTTACCTGCATTAATTGTTGAATTGGTAATTTTTGCAGTTGCTTTTGTTTCATCTTTTGTGATATCAACTGAACCTGCCGCAGCTAAAGAGAAATTTGAAGACGCTGTTTCGGTATCTGCTTTTTTACTGCTGTCACCTTCAAGTGTTTTATTTTTATTATCAGTCAAGTTGTCTGCATTACTTTTTTCCGTACTTCCGGTTTTTTCCGTAGGAGTTTTCTCTTTACCGTCTTTATCAACAGTTTTATCTGTAGTTTTAATTGCTTCACTATTTTTCTTTACTGAGGATTGAGCTTGTTCCGAAGCATCATTTTCTGCGAACAGGTTATTAAGATTCATAACGTCTTCTTCATCATCCCCTGCTTCATCAAGCATATCCATCCAGTTTCCGATATTTTTGGATTTCTTTTTGTCATTATTGTTATTGTTGTTATCATCTGAAGAGGATTCATTCTCTTTTGGTTTGTCATTGTCACTGCTTGGCTTTTCTTGTTCTTTTTCTTCGTTACTTTTCTTGCCTTCTTCTTTTGATTCTTTCATGTCATATCCGCCGGCACTTGCAGCAGCGAGCAATACGTCAATTTTCTTTGATGCAGTATCAGCATTTACATTAACTTCATCCGCAGTAATTGTTGAATTATCAATATAAGCTTCTATTTCCTGTTTTAAGGTCGCAACATTTACTGATGCGCCAACTGAAGCGCCTGATGAAGATGATTGGCTGCCTTCTCCTGAACCTTTTTGGGTTGCGTTTACACCAAGAATGTTAACTATAATAATAGTATTATCGAAATTTCTTGGTTCCTTTACATTTAATTCATGTGAATCTTCATCAAATTCAAACGGATCATCATCGCCTTTTTCCTTCATGGCGATAGTTCCTTTTCCTGCATTAACATTAACACTATTAGCATTAATATCATCACTATTTATTATATAAGCAGCAGTTTTACCGCCAACATTTTGTACATTTACACTTCCTTCTATAACAAAAGTCCCGGCAGAACCACCTGTAACAAGAGCATTTACATACGCTTCTTCCTGACCTGCGTTTACGTTTATATCACCGGAATCTACTTTAACTTTTGCATTATCAATTTTTGCAGTTGCATTACTTTCTAATTTACTAACTAAAACAGAACCACCCAAACCAAATTTTGATGCTTCTTCCTTATCGGGATCATTGCCACCTATTTTTTCTGAAATAAGTTTATTAATTTCTTCTATCAAGAAATCAACCTTACCTGCTGCATTATAGTTTACAATAGAATTTGCAGCATTGATATTAACATTGCCTTCATCACCTGTAACATTGATTACAGCACCGTTAACAACTTCTGCAACGGTATCATTTTTAAGAGTATTAACCAGTATAGAACCTGCTATTGCAGCAGTTTCAGCAGAACCTTGAGCTTTTACAAAGTTATTGAATAAACCATCCATACTTAATTCGTTATTACCTGCAAACTCTCTTGGTTTTTTAAGAGCAGAGCCTACTGATTTTAATGTATCAGGATTCAATAACTTTTTAAGCTCTGTATGTAAAAATTCTGCGTCCCAATTTGCAACACCATCACCCTGATCAAAACCGACACCTAAGAAAAGTTCTGTTTTATTGCCGTCTGCATCTTCAACCTCTTGTCCTATTTTAAGTTCAAAAGGATTCATCGGCATTTGAGTTGTTGCATTAACTTTTACTTCATCTTTTGCTGTAATTTTTGAATTATTAGTAATTTTTGCGTTACTTGTATTATGCTGGTCATCAACTATAACAGCAGCACCTGCTCCGATTTTATTACTTGCTCCTGCATTTGCGATTGCTTGGTTTAATGTTAAATCAACAAGATTTGATGAAACATCAACAGTAGTCGAGTTAATCGTTGAATTATCTATCGTTGCAACAGATGTACTAATCTCATCGTTCCAAATCCCCGAACCTGAGAATTGAGTTTGCAATTTATCAGCTACGTTGCTTACTTTATCTCCAAGTTTTGTAAATAATTTATCATTTAACCAGCCGTACGCTTTTGAAATAATCCCTTTTTCATTATCAGTAAAATCAGTTTTTGTATTGGTATTTGTTTGTTCTTTTGCCTTGACTTCACTTTCTACGGAATTATTTATATTGTTGACATTTTGTGAAACAAATTTAGCATTACCGAATGTAGTTGTAACTTCTGTTTCATTGCCGTTGTCATCTTTTTTCGTTTCTGTTACGGCATCTTTTTCTTTTAATGTAATTTTAGAATTATTTTTTACATCAATTTTGGTATTAGACCTAAAATGGTTAATAAGCATAGCAGCGGCTATACCGGTATGTTCCGAGTTTTTACCGACATTAGAAACATTTTTGAGCGATACATCTGATTCGTTATATCCTATAGCTCTCACATTCAAGTTTGTTGATTCAATAGTAGAATTGTCAATAGTTACATTTGTATCATTTTTAACGGTATTGTTCAGAAGTACAAGATTGAAGGCAGATACTTTATTTTTATCTTCTGAAGAACTGCCGCTGTTTGAACCACTCTCAGAACTTGAGTCGTTGCTGTCATTTGTGTTATCTCCATCTCCTGAACCGGAACCGCTATTTGAATCCCCACTACCGGAATCAGAACCGCTATTTGATTCTCCGCTGCCGGATTCGGAATTGTTATTGGTGTTATTGTTATCATTGTTTTTATTATCAGAATTATATATTCCTCCGGATTGAGAATAACCCTGTTCTTCATTATTGTTTGTATTGCCGGAGCCTTTCCCTGAGTCTGAATTATTGCCGGAATCGTTACTGCCTTCTGAATCTGAGTTTGGTTTTTCACCGGAGTTGCCTCCGTTTCCTGAGCCTGTGGCATTATCACTATTCTTATTTTCCGTAAATAATGACAAGAATTTTGTTCCGTCATATTTTAGTTTTTCAGTTAAGTTTGATATTGCGTTGATATTTACTTCACCGTCATCTGCTGAAGTAGAGATTTTAGAATCTTTTATATTAATATTAGATTCTGCTGAAGTCCCTAAGCCGTACATAAATGCAGAACTTGAATCCAAAGTTGCTGTGCCGAGTTTCAGTTTAGATGTTGCACTTGATGTAATATCAACTGAATCAACCGCCATAATATCAGTTTTTGTAATATTTATGCTTGATACTGCTTTTGCACCGTCAAAGAAATCATAAGTATCATCACTAAAGTAGCTTTTGATTGCTTTCCAAACTTGCCATTCATAAGCAGGTGTCCCTTCCGGAAGCTCATCTTCATTAATCTTCATCATGATTGCCATTACGACATCTGCTCCAAACGTACCAATCCATTTTTCGTAGATTGTGTCTAAAAGTTGAAGACTTGTTTCTGTAGAACTCTTTGCGTTTGCTTCAATAGTAATCGCATCTGCAATTAATTTTGAATTAGTAATTGTTACTGTCGCTTTTGCAGCCGGTGCTACATCTTTAAAACTCTTATGAATTAAGTCGCCTGTTGTTTTATCTTGAGTTGTGTCATCTTTTTTGCCGTCATTATTGTTATTTTGAGCTGCTTTTAACGCATCATTGTATGCTTTTATTGTATCATCTGATACTTCTTTTTCAGAAGAGTCATTAGCTTCAATGCTGATTTCTCCCGCTGCCAATGTTGTACTATCTATTTTCACTTCGGAAGAATTTTCTGAAAGTGATGATTTTTCATAGGTTTTATCTATTGAATATGTTGTTGTGGTTTTATCCTTGTCTTTGTCAGAAGTACTATCAGGGTTAGGTGTTGTTGTTTTAACTGTTTTAAGCCCTGTTATAGTGTTTATAATAGTCTTAGTTGTTGTTTTGTTGTTTGTCGAACCATTATCTGAATTTGTTGTTGTAGGATCAGTATTATTTCCGGTATTATTGTTTGATTCAATTTTTTCTATTGCCGTTGTTAAGATTTCTTCATTAACTTTATTTGTTACAAGAGCAATTTTACCGTCTTTTAATTCGATATTATCAGCATTTGTCGTGTCATTAGATACTAAAGAATTAAATAATGCTTCTGCAGCACTATCTGCGGTTATTTGCTTGTCATACCCTTGAACTCCTGCAAAAACAGCAGGTTTTGCATCTGCGGACTTTTTTGTATCTTTAGGATTAACATTTGTTAAAATCCTTCTGCCATAAGCATTTACATCATCACGTGCAAAGACTTTGCCGTTTATAATGATATCACCTGATGAGTTTGTGATAAGGCTCTTATAGTTATCATTTTTTAAATTAAATTCAAAATCTTTTAAATTATCTCCGTAAGTTTTCTTGAATAAATTATACGCATTTTCAGACGGCGCCATTAAGGTTAAAGAACCTACATTAAGAATACCGGAATTACCGATTACTATACCGTTAGGAGAAACAAAAATGGCGTGTCCGTTATAGAAGTTATTATCCTTCATCGTATTGATAATACCGTTTATAACAACCTGATTATCTACAAGGTTGACAAAGTTCTTAAAATCAGAACCGTTTAATTTGTATATAAGGTTTGCAATATCTCCCTGTGACAGGTTAAATTTCTCATATTCTCTAAATCCTGTTTCCCCTGAGATTTTAGAAGCTTCAATATTATACACTCCGTTATTACCGGTAATATTTGAAATTTCCGTTGCCAAAACTGATGTTGGTAGTCCAAATAAAAGCATACCTGTACAAATCAGGGTTGCTGTAAGTTTTTGTAAAAAATTTTTTGCCATTCTTATATTCCTAATATTATTGATTTTTATATACAATAAGTCCTTTTTATCATTTTAACAATTAATAATTTTTACAGCAGTAAATTTACAAACAAATTTTACAAAAATTTACATTAAAACAGAATGTCAAAAGTCAATATCTGATAGGGTTTTACCTCTCCAAAAAAAAACACAAAATTTTGACTAAAATTTTTGTAAAAAAATCGTCTTTTTTTGTAAAAAATTTGTTGAAAATCTAAAAAATTTCATGCTATTATTTTTTTTAAAACAGAGGAAAAATGAAAAAGAATTTTATATTAATATGTCTTGTTGCAATCCAGCTATCTGTATCTGCCACCCCGGAGGGAGCTCCGATTATACCGCAGGCAGGAACTGTTAATACACAAAGTTTAGAGATGTTAAGGCAGCATCAGTTGGAAAGACAAATCCAGGAAGATTACCAGAGATTTGAGGAACGCAAAGAAAGCGGCGAAGCTGATAAAGACGAAGAAGTAAAAAAACAGGAGGGTTTTATTGAAAAAGCGAAGCCGGAAGAATACGCTACAAAAGGTGTGTATGTAGATAAATTTGAAGTTTCACCTTCCTACATTATGACAGTAGAAGATGTCGAAGAAATTTTAGCTCCATACAAGGGTAAGAATTTAACCTTTGAACAGTTAAAAGAAGTTGTTGCAAAATTTAATAATTGGTACTATCGTAACGGCTGTGTTACATGTAGAGCATTTTTGCCGCCTCAAACATTAGAAAACGGCGTTGTAAAAATAAAACTTGTTGAAGGCAAAGTGGGGGATATAAGTGTTTCCGAAAACAAGTGGACAAGATCAAAATATATTGAAGAAAGACTTGATTTAAAAAAAGGGAATGTCTTTAACATTCAAGATTTAGAGCGTTCGATGGTTATATTTAACAGATATAATAACGGCGTTCAACTGACAGGTTCTCTTAGTGCAGGTCAGACAGAGATGGGAACAACCGATGTAAATATTAAGGCTCATGAAAAATTTCCCTTTCATATAACAGGATTATTGGATAATGCCGGAAGAAAGTCTATTGGCGAAGTTAGGGGCGGCTTAATGCTGAGAGCTGACAGCTTAACCAAGCATCGTGACCCTTTGACTCTGGGCTTTTATGCCAATAAACACGCAATAACGCCATTTGCAGATTATAATTACCCCGTAAACAGAAAAGACGGCAGAATAGGTTTTAGTTTTTCATCTTCTAACTCTGAAATCGGGCATGGTGCATACAGAATATTTAACATCGAGAGCCGTTCACAAAACTACTCGTTGTATTATACTCAGCCAATATTCAGAAAACCTTGGACAGAGTTAACAAGTACGACATCTATTGCTTATAAACATTCCGCAACGAGTTTTGACGGAGTTGATATATTTGAAGACAAAGTTACAACTGCCACAACAGGTTTGACATACAGATATGATACAAAAAAAGGAATTTGGTATGTTAATCAAAATGTCGGATACTCATTTCCAATTTTTGATAAAAATTCAAATTACCTGAAAGTAGATGGTGGAGTATTAAGGTTACATGACTTTGGACATGGTTTTGTAGGAACTGTACGAGGTAATTATCAATTTATTCCAAAAAATGATGTTCCGTATGTTGACCAAATGATAGCAGGTGGTGCAACTACGGTTAGAGGATATTCTGAAGGTCTTTTAGTCGGACGCAGCGGATATATCCTTAGCGCTGAACTTATGTTCCCACTAGGACCAAGGGTTATTTATACAAAGAAACACCCAAACACTCCGACGCCTTTTATCGGAAATTATGTAAAAGGTTTCGTATTTGCTGACCACGCAGGAATATTTCCATATAAAGGAAGCGGTGCCGGACATCAAAGCTATGACGGAAGTGACTTCTTAGCAAGTATAGGTTTTGGTACAAAAATCAACCTGCCCGGAGAACTAAACCTGAGAATGGCATGGGGGTTCCCGCTTATGAGCAACAGATACGAAACAAGCAGTTGGGGAAGATTCCATATTGATTTAAGTTTATCACCTGATTTTGACACTCTTATTGCATTAAGACAGCCAAAAGGGGTAAATGCAGAGGCAATTGAAAGCACAGACAATGAGCCTGCTACAAAAACAGAAGTAAGTCACGGACAAAAATTTGTAAGGGCTGAAATTGATACAACCAAGACAAAAAAAGAAATAAGAGAAGAAAAGAAAGCTCAGAAGCAGAAGGAAAAAGAAGCTGAGTTGAAGGCTAAAGAAGCACAAGCAAAAATAAAAAAAGAATTAGAAGAAGAAAGAAAAATTGATGAATTAATATACGGAAAACAAAAAGCATCAAAATTCGAATTATTAAAGCTAAAAACAAAACACTTTTTCTCAAAGAAAGAATCTGATAAAACAAAAAATAAACAAGAAAAAATAAATAAAAAAACAGATAAATCAACTGTTGAACAAAAAACTTCAAAGATTGAATTATTTAAAAATAAATCAAAATCTTTGTTCTCAAAAAAAGAATCAGATAAAACAAAAACTAAACAACAAAAAATAAAGAAAAAAGCAGTAAAATCAGAAACTGATAAATCTGTTGTTGAACAAAAACCTTCAAAGATTGAATCATTTAAAAATAAGTCAAAATCTTTTTTCTCAAAAATGAAGCTTAATAAAACAAAAAAAGAACAAGAAACAATGTAAAAATCGAGAAATATGAAAAAGAGTTTAATTTTATTTAGTTGTATATGTACGTTTAGTTTTAGTAGCGCCTTAGCTTATGAATCTACATATGTTGATGGTGAAAATTTTTCTTATCAATTTGATATATACAATTCAGGTGAAAAATTAAATTATGCAAGAGAGCTGCAAAGTACATTTGAAATAACGGATGAATACCGCCAGCCATTTTATTCAGCGGCAAAAAGATGGGCAAGTATAATAAATTCCAATACTAATAAACCTGTAAGGTATGCAGTTTTATCATACGATGAATATAATGCAGCTGCATTAAGTCTACCTGTTAAAATCGACAATGCTCAATATGTAGTAACCGGTATCAATGCTGCAATAAATAATCTTAATGTTATAAAATCTGTTACCGATATACCTATTGATGGTACTATAATGCTTGGACTTGGAGTAAACGCGAAACATCCCGGCTGGGCACCGTTTACAGGATATCATGCTTTATATCACGGTGAACTCCCTGATTTAAATGTCGCAATTATGCACGAAATTATGCATTCTATTGGTTTAGCTTCCTATGCAAATGATGTTGAGGATATAACAAGTTTATATGGCGGTGTTACTTACGGAATTTTTGATAAAAATTTAAGAATATATAAGGGAGATGTTTCAGCCCCCTTTGATTCAAGTAAAGAAATTGCCTTTCAAAAAGGCTGGCGTGCAGGTGATGAAACTTCAAATTTTGATATTGTAAATAATTCACCATATTTTGACGGCGAAGAAACAATAAAAGTTTTAGGCGGAAAAGATAATTATGAAGAAGCAAAACAAGCTATTATTGCTAACGGCGGTTTAGAAAATTATTCATCAGCATATTTCGGAAAGGAATACCCTCGAGTTTATGGTTTGCCTATTAATCCTTATGATCAAAGTCCCATCCCTGAATTATCGCATACAGAACTAAGAAACAGTTATATGTCGCATCAAAGATATAGAAATTGGCTTACTCTTATGGAAGCTGAACTTGCCCTATTAAAAGATATAGGTTATGATGTCGACTTAAGAAAGTTTTTTGGTAAGTCATACTATCTAAACGGAATAACGGATAATTATACTCGAGGTTTTGGGGAATGGAACGGTACAAATTATACAGGAAATCCGTCTAATGTAATTCAAGCGGTAGGTATGCATATTTACGGTAATAACAACAATATAACTCAAGCATCTGATATTTTAACAAACGGCGAAGGCTCATTCGGTGTCAGAATAGAAGGTGTCGGCAACACTTATACTTTAGCGTCAGGCAGTAACATCATATCAACAGGTAAAGAAAATATAGCACTCGGTGCTACCTGGGGAAAAGACCACGTTATAAATATTGAAAACGGTGCGACAGTTGCTGCGACAGGCGAAGACGGTATTGCCGCAAGTTTTGATTTCGGTAGTAATATGTTTGGTATTCAAGCTGATACAAAAGGTTCTTATATTCATTGTGTTCAAATAGGTACTACTATAAATTGGATGCCTGATAACGAAACACAAGGTGCATTAGTTAAAGAATTTAATGTTTCAGGTAATTTAGAGGGCGAAAAAGCTGCAATATATATTTCTGATAACGCCTGGGTAAAAGATATAAATATCAAAGACGGTGCTAATATCAAAGGGGATATTATTTCAGATTGGAATTCCGTTTCTTCTGTTGATGTAGCACATGTTGCGATTAAAGAAGGTTATGATGAAGAAAGACATATAGATAAATATCGCCAGAGAGATATCAATAACCCCGAAGAAATGCTCAATACCAATTTGAATTTCACAGGGTCAAGCAATATTCAAGGTAATATTACAGGCGAAAATGGTATTAATAATACTTTGATTATGAATAACTCAGGTATAGTTAATTTTGACGGCGAAACAATCGCTGTTAAAACTCTTAATAATAACGGTACTTTGAACTTATCAGGGAATGTTAAAAATGTTGGTAGTATAGTTAATCTTGCAGAAAATTCTCTTTTATCCACTCAAAATGGTGTTGTTCAAAATGTAATTGTAGAACAGTTAAATTCAGAAAATGCTAATTTAGCTGTTGATTTAGGCGATACTTTTACAATCAATAATGCATCTGAAACAGGAAAAGATAATGCAAATCTTTCGTTGATTAAAGCAGATGAAACAACAGCAAAAACACTTGATAATGCAGAAAGCGTTGAGTTGTTTACGAATAACACGCTTAATTTAACAGGAAGTGCAAACGTATATTACAACGGAAATAAATATGAAATATCACAAAACAGTACAAATAAAAAAGTATTTTCTGTTCAAAAAGACAGTTCAACAAGTTATGAACTCGGTGATGCTTCAATAGATTCAACAACCGGAAACTATATAGTAACCGAATCTGCACTTACAAAAGATGCGGGAACTGTTAAAGGAAGCGAATTTATAGTATCAGGAAAAGATATTAACGTAAACGGTCATAACGGTTTGGTTGTTGACGGAAGTCAAAATCCAAACGGAACAATATTAAAAACAGGTATAAATGGCTCTGCAAAAAGTGATTTAACCGTTCAAAATAACGGACATTTGCTCGTTAGTTCAGAAGATAAAGCAATAACTCTTGGTAAAACAGGTGAAACTGCACTACAACTTGATAAAGGTGAAGTTATACTTAATGCGGTTAACAACTCAATTAATGTAAAAGGAGCGATTAAGGGTAATAACAATACAAAAGACTTTATAGGAATAACAGGGAATGTTGTTTCATTAAACGAAACAGATAATGTAACAATTACGACAGAAAGTCCAAACGTATACTTAAACGGAGTTGAAACAAATACAAACTGGATTGTTAACCATGGTATGCTGAATGTTTTAAAAGACAGTTATCTTTCATCAGACGGTACAAACTCACTAACTTTTAACGGATGCGGAGTTAATTTAATAAACGGAGAAGCAAGTGATATTAATCTTGCAAGTTTAACACTTAACGATAAAACGGAAACACAAATCGATGTAGATTTAGCTAAATTAACATCAGACCGTTTCGTATTTAATAATGTTAGTGATGTTGCGACAAACGAAAACAAGTTAGAGATAACAAATGTTAATTTACTAAATCCCAATACTGCATTAACAAATGAAAAATACGAAATACCTTTCGCAAGTTCAGAATATAATAGCCAAAACCTTGTCGGAAGTGTAGATGCAAATATTAATAGAGAGTTCTTGACACCGATATACAAATATAGTATGTCCTATGAAGATAATGGAATGGTAGGGAATATTGCTCTTAACAGATCTAACACAGGCACTCACAGAGATTTTAATCCTGCAGTTATAGCAAGTCCGGTAGCAGCTCAAATAGGCGGTTTTTTAACTCAATTAAATTCATACAACGAAGCCTTTAGAAACATGGATATGTATATGTTGATGACTAAGAAGGAACGAGAAGCTATTAAATTCAGAAACAAACTTGCATCAACAGAGATTTCCCAATATGATGATACAAAATCGTTGTATGAAAAAAATGCAGGCTGGTTTAGACCTTATGCAACATTTGAAAAAGTAAATCTTCATAACGGACCAAGAGTCGAAAATACAGCATACGGTTCATTCTTTGGCGGTGAATCTGCAATGAAAGACTTAGGACATGGCTGGGACGGTATGTGGGGAGCATACATTGGTTATAATGGTTCTCACCAAAACTATGACGGAGTAAGCATTTACCAAAACGGTGGTACACTTGGTTTAGTAGGTATGGCTTACAAAGATAACTTCTTTATAGGCGGTACTATTAACACCGGTGCAAGTGCAGGTGAAGCAAGCACAATGTATGGTAATGACAGCTTTACAATGCTTATAGCAGGTATCGCAGCAAAAACTGGATACAACTGGGAGCTTGCTGATGGTAAGTTCATAATTCAACCGTCATTACAATTATCTTATTCATTTGTTAATACCTTTGATTATACAAATTCAGCCGGTGTAAGAATAGATTCAGACCCATTAAATGCAATTACTATTGAACCGGGAATTAAATTTATCGGGAACTTGAGAAAAGGCTGGCAGCCTTATGCAGGAGTAAGTGTTATTATTAATGCAATGGATAAAGCTAATTTTAATGCAAATAATGTTTCACTGCCAAGTTTAAGTGTAAACCCTTACGTAAAATACGGCGTAGGTTTACGCAAGACTTGGGGTGAAAGATTTACAGGCTTCTTCCAAACATTTATTACAAATGGCGGTAGAAACGGTGTAGGTTTGCAGCTTGGCTTCCGTTGGACTATAGGAAAATAAAACTCTTGCTATAGCAGAATTTAATTAGTTTTAAGACTGTTTGTGTTGAGATGTTTTTCCACTTTGTCGAAGATTTCAGCATAATCTTCATCGATTAATTTGAGATAAGGTCTTGCAGGAATTTTTACTTTTCTATTTCTTCCGGCATCGCCTCCAAGTTGATGAATTGCAGCATGAGCCAAATTACTTCCGATAACAGCTGAGTCATTATCGTAGTGTGTATTTACTGAGGTGGCGAGCTGTCCTGTGACTTGCAGTATTGGACCGGGATATTTGTTAATCTCTTTTCGCAGATTTTTTGTAACCTCAGATAAATCAACCCACTTGTCAGGTATTCCCTCTTCAGCGAAATTATCCTAAGTCGAAGAGGCAAAGATTCCGGCAATGTTTTTCATAAGTGGTCGTAAATCATCGCATTGTTTTGCTACTTTGAGGATTTTATCTAAAACCTCTTTGTTTTCAAATTTAATCTCTATCGGTTCGTTTCTCGTGCAGTTCCTTTATCGGATAATTAGCGATTAAAAGTTCCTTAAACATTTTATTGCGTTTAGTTCCCTATCGGTTATTGATTCCGTTTAATCGTTCAACGGCTAAGTTAAAGATTCAGCCGTATAAAATCATTTATGGAGAAAGATAATTTACCCCCTCCGATATTTTCTATACCGATTGAGTTTTGGGAGAGATAACTGTAAAACCCAATGATATGCGAAGCAATATTGCCTTGTGGGTAAAATCTTCTGTTTATAGTACCAATACTGATTTCACGCAATTTTAGCTTGTTGATTTTTTCAACAGAGTGCCTGTCAACATCTTTTTTGAGAGTAATAATATTTATTTTTTTTGATTTAAGTTTTTCTAAAAGTTCATCTTGCGACATTTCCAAAGCCGGAGCAAGAAGTTGTGCCAAAAGTTCGGGAGGTCTTTTCTTTGAATAAAGTGTCGGATGAGCATAAACATCATAGTTAAGTTCATCTGTGCAAGCTTCATTCCGTTTCTGTCGAGAATATTGCCTCTTAATGTTGGAGAATCTGTACTCCTGATTGCAATACCCTTAGCCTTATATCCGCTAAGATCAAGAACTTGCACACCAAATAACCACCCTGTGAGCAAAATAAATGCCAAAGTCATCAAACCCTGCAAAATTGCTATTCTTTTGTTAACTTTTTCTTCTAAATCTTTTCTCATTTTCACTAATCCTCTATTTTAAATATAAATGGACAGTGTGTCAGAAACTGACATTTAAAATTCTGATTGCGATATTTATAGCTTTTTAATATACCAGTTACTATTTCCAAAGTGGTTGAAATTCCAAAGGAGTTCGAAATAAAAATTAAACTCCAAAGAATTGTCGTCTTTGAAGTTCCAAGAATATTTATTCAATTGAGTTTTACGGTAACTTTCAAACGCATCCTGAATTTCTTTCGCAAACTTTTTTCTAAATTCAGAGTACGGAATATCAAGTGTTTCTTTAGTCAATTTATTTTTCAAAATCATCTTCAAGCCCTCTGATATTATCAAGTTCAATGTTGTATCGCTTGCCGTTTCTGTCCACACAAGTAGCGAAATCAATTGTTTTATCTGCAAACTTGTTTTCCCAAAGACAAATTAACAATCCAATTTCTTGCGTTTTCAAGTTTAAAATCTTTGTTCCGTATAGCTTGTAATCTTTTTCAATCATATTGTGTTCCTTTCATCAGAAACATTAATCGATTGCATTTGGAGAAATATCAAGTGTAATATTGGAGATTCGTATCATTCCGACATATTTATTTTATAAACACCGATTGAACAGCTCTTAAATGGCACTTAAACGCACATTAAAAATCAACATCTTTTTCGTGGTCAATAAAAAATGCATTAAGTAAATCTGCTTCGCGGTGCAAATATTTCACAATCGGAGCTAGATTGTAACACTCCTCTTTATCTGGCTGCGTCTCGCAAAAATAATCCACAACAACAGCAATATTATAAACTTCTTCCGCCCATTTGCTTAACTGCTTAAACTCCTTTGGAGTAACATTTAACCCGACTTTTTCCATACTAAAAACCTCCTTTGCACGAACAACATTACCGTGAAAGAAGAGTAAAAGCAGAAAAGTTTTACAAAACAACACAAATCTGATTCTTAGAGCTATTTTTCTACTTGCCAGTGACCATTTTTATTAGCACCGATTCTTTTTATTAATCCACTATCCTGTAGTTTTTTCATATTGGCAGTTATACTTTTCTTTGTAATTCCAATAATATCAGCAAGTTCTTCTTGCGTTACAAACGGATTTGACTTAATTGCATTAATAATTTTTTGCTGATTTATAGTAACCTTTATAGTAACCTTTGTAGTAACCTTTTCTTCCGCTTTGATAATTTCTTCTATTGTATTTAAAATCAACGTAAGCATAAATTCTATAAATTTAGTGCTGCTAGCAACACTATCACTCACACCAAGAACCGAATAATATTCTTTTTGATTTTCTTTTACCAATGTTTCAACAGGAAGCCAAGCAAAAACCTCTTTCCATTCTTTTAAAATGGCAGTTTGCCACAAACGCCCCATTCTGCCGTTTCCGTCTTGGAATGGGTGGATAAACTCAAATTCATAATGAAAAACGCAACTTTTAATAAGCGGATGAGCATCACTAGTTTTCAGCCATTTGAATAAATCAAACATAAGTTCCGGAACTCTGTCAGCAGGAGGTGCAAGATGAACGACTTTTTCTCCGTCAAATATACCAACTCCATCTGTTCTGTATTTCCCGTTTCTGTCTACCAAATCCTGCATCATAAGTTTATGAGCTTTTAGCAAATCCTTTTCTTTATACGGATTTAGAGATAAAAGTAAGTCATAAGCCTGAATAGAATTTTTTACCTCTTTTATTTCGTTTGGATTTCCAAGTACATGCTTACCATCAATTATTGCTGTAATTTGTTTTAGACTCAAACTGTTATTTTCAATAGCCAAAGATGAATGAATAGTTTTTATTCGGTTTTCTTTTCGCAACTGTATATTATACGGATTGTCCTGAAGATAATTTATCTCTCCGATTTTTTCCGAAATATTGGAAATAAGATCAATTATTTTTGATGTAATTTCAAACGGCGGTTTATACATTTTTCTTCTCTATTATAAATAGCTTTTAATACCCTTATATTAACATGAAATGGCTTTTTGTTAAACAGAAGCTTCGTTAGAAATGTAATAATTGCTATGCTCTGGATTTTTTACATAAATTGAAAATTTATATTCGGTTAATTGATGATTACAGATATCTATATCATTTTCTATTGAATAGTGTATTTTGTCTATTTTTATTTTTGACTTAAATAAATCTATGGTTAAATCATCATTGTTAAAGCAAAAAGAATATAGTATTTTAGAAAGAGTTCTATACAAATTATCATTTTCTTTTGATAAATCTTCTGGTGTTAATTGACTTTTTAAATAAGATAATTCTATATACTGAATAACCTGATTTGTACCAGTTGCTGCATATGTAATATTGTCAAAAGAACGGATATTCATTTTATAAGAACTTAAACCATAATAATTTCCAAATTTATCATCATATTCTATATCTTTATAATCATCAATTCTCATTTTATGTGAACTTAAAAGATTTAATACCTTTTCTATTTCAAAACCAATGCATGAAGAATCATATTTCAGAAAAGTTTTTCTTTTTTTATATTCAATTATCAAATTATTTATATCTGTTGTTTTTTTTAAGTAGCATGAAGATGTAAGAAAAAATAGAAATTTATTCAATTTAACAAAATCTAATTTACAAAACTGAAAAATCCTATATACATATTTGAAATTTACAGGGATTTTAACATCACTTCGCCAAGATAATCTTTTGTAAGCTTGCTGATATTCAGTAAAAGTTTTATTTACTAAACTAAATGGTAAAAATGCAATAGTATATATAATTGGCAGCAAAAAGGCTTTTAAATTTTCCTTTTGCAATAATATTTCATAGTTTTGAATTAAACGGTGTCCTATATATATCAATATTCCAAAACCAATCATTGTTATCAAATTATCGGCAAAAATATATGCACTTTTATATTCTTTTTTGTCTTCTGCATACGAAGATATCATTTGTAGAAAACAAATTAATGGAATAAGTAGCAATAATACCCATATCGGTAAACAAATAATATTCACTATAAATTCGTAAATTGCAGATATAGAAATTACTTTTAGCAAGTAATTTTTCATAGTTTCTTGCCAAATTTTGTCAGTAATAATGTCTTTGTATAGCACAAAACCAGAAAATAATAACCATAGTATACTGTCTTTTAAATTTATTAAATTCCATAAATTAATATGATGTAGGAAAATTGTAACTATAAAAAAATACAAAGATAGTTCAACTAATATCATTTGAAATATTTTATTCTTGGATAAGAATTCTTTTAGAATGCTAATTATACTTATTAAACATGTTCTTAAGGGCTTAAAAAGAACTAGTGCAAATATTATCAACAACAAGGTTGCTATTTCATTATTATTAAAAGAAGAAACTATCATGTATATTTTTTGAACCATAAAACCACCTACACTAAAATTTAATATTATTCCTCGTTCTTGCTTTTAAATATTTCTGTTAAAAAATTAGCATATTTATTTACTATATAGTAATCTATCCCTAAATGACTGCTATAACTTGGTAAATTATTTTGTTCTGTTCCATCGAAGTCAAACTGTATGGTACTCTTTTTTGTAGGCATGTTATCTTTGACAAATTTTAATAATATTTTTGAAATTTTTGACTCAGCATTATTTTCACAAGATATTAAAGTTAATAAATTTATAAATTTAAAATATTCTTTTGATGTGTAATCATCCGTTATATCATTATATAGTTCTATAAGTTTCTTTATAAATTCAAAAATTAAGTCTTGGTAACATTTTTCACCATCATAATAAAAATCTAAAGTATTTGAAACTAACTTTGCCGCACTCTCCAGTGAATATGAGTACCACTGTTCTTGCTGTATACAACTTGATAATATATCCATCATATTGTCATAGTATGACCTAATAAAATTATTTAGAGCTTCTTCTAGGAATTGTTGTGTAAATTTGGTTTCTTGTAATCTATGAATAAACAGTATAAAATAGTCCTGTATCTCTAAAAGAGAAAGAATAATAGCTTGAATGTCTATATCATTTTTTGTTTCAATTAATCTTTTAACAGCATATAAATATAAATTTAAAACTTTATCAAGCTTATTAAAAATATGAACAAAATTATATGTTTCATTTAAATCAAATACAAAAATTGCATTAAAAATTTGACTAATAGAATTAACAAAATCTGTAACCAGTCTATTCCCATGAACTTGTGAATTATAGTATGGAGTTTTGATATATGGATTTTTAGATAAAAGTTTTGTTACCATTTGTAACTTGGTATCCGTTCCCAAATTAGTAAACATATTTGTAAAATCACAAGATAAAGCTTTATAATTAGTTAAAATTTTATAAGTTTTTTTAAATGCCTGTATAGAATTATCTAGCATATACTCTGTATTAAGACTATTTGGTTCCGATAATTCGTAAAAAATTAAACAATAAATAATATTTATAATATCAACTAAAACATATATTATTTGTCTCATACACCAGAGAGAATTTGTAATTATATTTTTATTGTTAAGGATATATATTTGTTCTGCTAGATTTTGTAATTTGTCCAAAATTACTGCAGATTCTGTTATAGAATTATTATAAATCAGTTTACTTGCAAATTTTCTTAATGAACTAATTGCCTGCGTTGGAGCTGGTGTGTTTTCAAGTGATAACGACAATATTACAAAATCACAAGAATTTTGAATAAAAGCACTAGAATTTGTGGTCTGAATAGTATGAAAGCTTGTAGTAATAGTTTTTTCATTTATAGATAATAGCCCAAGTTTTTCATTTATATTTACTATATGTTCTGGAAAAGATTGATAATTTAGTTTAATCGCCAACTTAAACAAATCTTTAATCTTAGCTGCAGCATAATTCAATATATTTGTTTCAAGATGTGTTTTTGAGACATTGTTATATTGAACTAGAATTTCATATATAGCATCCATTGCACATTTAAAATTATTTAAATTATTTTCTTTTATAAAAATTTCTGCAATTCTGAAAATGGGTTCAATTTTTATTTTTATTTCATCAATTGTTCCATCAGCTATACTAAAATGAGTTTTTCTGTTTAATCCCCATATTTTATATCTTATAAAATTTACAATTCCTCTTTTTAAAAGATTATTCATCATTTTATTTAAATCGAAATTTTTATCTAGAGAGCTTTTTTCTATTTCCCAAGATTTTATCCATTTAATAATATCATTTTTATAATCTACAATTACCAACTTAAAGCCCATCAATAATGAAACATTTATAGCAATTAAAATTAGTTTCAATATCATATATATTGATGCACATAGTATTAAATTGTTTATATTTATATTGGTATCAGAATATAAGAATATAAATGAAAGCGTTGTATAAAAGGCAAGGAAAACAAAGAGCCTAATATTTGTTTGTTTCCATTTTTCAATAATAGAACCAAAATCTGAATATTTATTTTCAAATTGTTGTAAAGCAGCAAATAGTAATGGTAATACAATTGCAGATACTGTAATAACCGTATTAACTATTGCAAACATACTATTTTGGTTTTGAGATAAATCAGTTGGGTTATATATTGTATTAATAATATTCAGAGCAAAAAATAATACAAATGTAAAAATTAGTAATTTATCAAAGACATGTACTAATATATTTGGTTCTGTTTTTAGTAAATATATAATTCTGTATATTTTGTTAGAAATATTAGTATTAAATAAAATATTTCTTCTAAACATTTCACCCAAAATTACTATTGGTAAAAAATAGGCATACATAATTTGATTGTGATTTATCAAATAACAGATTAAAAATAATAATAAACATTCAATCATTAGGTATATTAAATTGATAACCGATTTGCAAAATAAAGAATTAATATTAATTTCTATATTATTTTTCATTATCTAATATTAACCTCTGTCCGTTTATATTAATTTGTATAATTGTTTTAACATGAAAAAATAGTGCAATTGTAATTGATATAAAATACCAAATTAATGAAAATTTTAAAAATAGATTTTTAATGTCGAAAGGTATTGTGCTGTTTATATTTAGCATATTAGCTAAAGTAAAAACTATAAAAATACTTGCCACAAAGAAAAACAAGGTTATAGTGAGTGAAATAACATCCATAACTAATAACTCTAAGAATTGCTTTTTATTTTCTGTGATAGATTTGATAAGTGATATAAATTTATTATCCATAGCTATAATCCCCACATTTATTATAACAGAAATAATAGATAAAAACCCATCTCCATCTCATAGTTAATTTAATCTTGTTCAGTATGTTAAATTACATTCTTCTTCTTGAGACTGAACTCTCAACAGTGCAACTACGTTGCTGTCGCTCCCTCTATAGGTTTTCCGGACAGTTTGGATGGGACTTTTATCGCAAGCATGCCTAATTTTGGGGCAATAGAGGCAGATTTATAGTCTTGAGATTTGTCGGACTATTTTTGCACTTTTGTCCTATTTTTTGCACTATTTTGCACTAATATTTTTGTTTTTCAGCATGTTTTATGCCATAAAGTCCTAATATATTTGAATATTTACCCTGTGCAATTATGTGCAACAAAGTGCAAAAATAATTTATCTTTTAGTTTGACATGTGTCGAAATGTCTCTGAGATTGAGATACAGGACTTGATGTTCCTGCGAACAAGAGCGATTAATGTGAGAGCAAAGGAAAACTCACATGGCAAATTTTACTCCCGAAAAATGTAAACAAATAGCACTCGCAAGACTTGATATCATTCATCAATGGCTTGAGATCAGAAAGAAATCTCAAAACAAACTTCAAGCTGATTATGATTTTGTGAAGTTGCATAATACTTCAAACTCACATCTTTTTAAGATTTTAGGAAAAATTTCCCGAGGAAGTTTGCACCGCTGGTATGCGATGCTAAACGGAACGGAAGATTATACAAAACTTCTGCCACAATACAAATATAGTAGTGTCAATGATTATAGAACTGTACTTAATGACGATGAAATAAAAGTATTTATGGGTTTGCTTTTACATCCGAACAGATTATCAATCGGCAAAGCAATTGCGCTAACCAAATATAAATTAAAAGAGCAGGGGCAGAGTTTTATTCCGGCTGATATTACATTCAGGCGTTATGCAAAATGGTTTAAGGATAATAATTATGATAAATGGATTTTGGCTCGTGACGGAGAAAAAGCATTATCTGATAAAGTCGAACCATATATTAAACGAGATGCAAGTCTGCTTGAAGTTGGAGATATTCTTGTAGCAGACGGGCATAGACTTGCGTTTCAGGTAATAAACCCATTTACAGGAAAACCAACAAGAGCAACACTTGTCGGATTTTTGGATTGGAAATCGACAGCGTTAGTGGGTTATGAAATTATGCTTGAAGAAAATACGCCGTGTATAGCATCAGCTCTCAGAAACTCCATAATCAATCTTGATATGATACCGAAAGTTGTTTACCAGGATAACGGCAGAGCATTTAGAGCAAAATATTTTACGGATGACAAGGGTTTTACTGAACTCGGATTTCAGGGGTTGTATTCAAAACTTGGAATTGAAACAGTTTTCGCAAGACCATATAATGCCCGAGCTAAAATAATTGAGCGATTTTTTAAGGAATTTCAGGAAGGTTTTGAAAAATTACTCCCAAGTTATATCGGCTCGTCAATAAATAATAAACCTGCCTATATGATGCGAAATGAAAAATTCCACAAATCTTTGCACAACGATTACATTCCAACAATTGAAGAAACAATAAAAATGATTGATATGTGGCTGAATTTTAAGAATTCTCAGCCTTGTCCGAATGCTCCGGATAAAACAATTTCGGAAGTCTTATCCGAAAGAAAACGGCAGAATATTGATATAAATACACTTGATGATTTAATGCTAGCAACGGAAGTAAAAACAATTCAGCGAAACGGTATCAGATTCTTAAATTGTGATTATTTTGACGAAAGATTATACGGTTTTAAAAGCAAAGTTTTGATTAAATATAATCTCTTTGACCTAACGAGTATAAAAGTTTACACACCGAAAGGCGAATATCTTTGCACTGCAGAACGAGTAACAGAAGCGCATCCGATGGCAAAATTACTCGGTGATGTTAAAGATTACGAGGATTACAAGCAAAAAATTGTCAAACAGCGCCAATTAAAAAAGAAAACTGTTGAATCTGTTAAAAAATATCTGGAAACAGAAGATATTAAATTATTAGAAACAAAAACTGGAGAACCAACTGTTCAAGCTGTGTTTAAAAGCTGTTCAAATGGTGTTTACAAGAGTTTTAAAAATAATGCTGATAAATATGAGTATTTAATAATCAATAATCCACAAGATGAGTGGATAGAAAAATTTAAGCAAACAAAGGAGTATCAATTGTTATATGAAGAACATATTTGTTAAAACGCAAAATGTGAAAAACTTTATAGGACTTGTTGAAAATTTAATCAACAAACCAAAAAATATTCCAAAGATGGGTTTAGTTTATGGCGAGCCGGGTTTAGGGAAATCTCAAACAGCGTTATGGTTATCTTGTAAGTACGACGGGATTTATTTAAGAGCATCAAATCTTATGACAGGCAGATGGCTTTTAGAAGAAATGGTTAAAGATCTTGATGAAATACCAAGGTTTTTGACTTCTGACAATTTTAATATCGTGGTTAAAAAGCTGAAAAAGAATCCGCAGGTTATTTTCATTGATGAGATTGATTATTTGATGAATAACTACAAAACAATTGAAACCCTGCGTGATATCCACGATGAAACAGGATGCCCAATAATTTTTATAGGAATGAGTTTGGCGCATAAAAAGCTTGAAAGATATAAACACCTTTATGACAGATTTTCAGAAATTCTGAAGTTTGAAACTTTTGGGGTAAATGATTTATCGCAAATAATCGGACAACTTTCGGAGATTACATTTACCCTCAATGCAATTGAATATATCCACTCAAAATACAACAGATTTAGGCAAATTGTTCAGCTTATTAATCAAATGGAAATTTTTGCCAAAGACAACAGTATGGCAGAAATAACAAAAGAAATTATGGAGCAAATTTTATGAATATAGAAAAACTCGCAAAACACCTGAAAGAATTTACACTCGATGAGATCGAAATAATTGCCGAATGTGATTGTAAAACGGAACTTGAACAGCTTTTGAACATGGGCAAAATAGTCTTTGAACAAAACCATTATATATACACTGAAAGAAATGACACTCTTGAATATGGTATGTTTGCTCCGCAGGATAATCATAATCCGCAATTAAGATTCAAAGATGCTGTAGTCGGATTCATTGATAATTATGCTAAAAGGAATTGCAAACAAAGAACTTATGAAACATACGAATCGATTTTTAGAGTAAACATAATTCCGTATTTTAAAAACATACTTATTCAGGATATTTCACAAGAAACAATTATCAGGTTTTATAAATGCTGCCGAAGAAGATGCCTTAGCGAAAGGCGGCTCAAAAATACAATGGCACTATTGAACCAGCTTATAAAATATTATCAAAATCTTGGTGTTATTGATAAAACATGTAATTTTCAAGTAAAACGACTTACAGATAAAAACAAATTTAGTATTAATAGAATAATTTTTGAGGTATAACTATGACAAAATTCAACCAACTGACACAAGCTGAACATATGTACATTTATGACAAAAAATCTCTGGCGGAGATTGGAATGGAACTCGGACTTTCCCGCAGGATACTTTTTTATTGGAAAAAGGAATATAAGTGGAATGAAAAGCGGTTTGAAGTAGAACATACAAAATATCGCTTTAGTGAAGAATTGCTTGATTTCGCTAGAAAAATGATGCAAAAAATATCAACAGATATTGATAAAAATCAAAAAACGCCACCACCGGAAATTTATTCTCTGATTAATATCTTAAAAGAAATTCCACTTGTAAAACAATATACAGATTCTCTGCAACAGGAACAAACTCCCAAACAAAAACCGACAGGCAGCTTATCTCCAGATATCATTCGACAAATCGAAAGAGAAATTTTGGGAATGGAATAAGTAATAACTCTAATTATATTGTATTTGCCTCCATACATCTTTTTTGTATTTTGCAAATGGTTCATTGCTGTTATATAAATCTTGTTTTATAATAAAATCTTCAAATTCACATTCCGATATACCAATATCCAAATTTTTTAATTGATTTATAAAAACATTATCATACCAAAATTTCTTTTTAATTAAACTTTTAGCAATATTAGTCCTTTTATTATATCTGTTTACCAAATTTAGAACTTCAATATGATTATCTACATATTCAAACATATTTGAATTGTTGCATAGATTTTCTAATATGATTTTATTAATATTTTTATTATGTATTACAACATTTATTATATCATCTGAATCCAGCTTAAATTTTATACAATCTTCAACTGCGTTAAAGTATGGGTTTATAATTTTCCTTCCATCTGTAGTCTTATATAATGTATTGCAGGCCGAGCACGATGGTATTAGGTTATATAGGTTCAATGCTAAATATGGAAATTTTTCTTTTGGCAAATAGTGATCTATAGTTGCTTCTGCAATATAAATGTATTCATTTTGCCTCTTTTTCTTTACAACAGAAAAATATGACATACCACAATATGGGCAGACATCTATATTTAAGGATTCAATAAATTGCGTTCCACACCATTTTTTCTTGTTTTTTGCTGTTCTAAACTTATTGTATTTTTTAATTAAAATTGAAAAATAATCATGTGGAAATTTATTTATAAAATTATATTTTAAGCTCAAACAATTTTCACGAGAAAAATCAAAAGGTTTTTCAATAAACAGCAATTTTCTTTGCTCTTCAGAAAGATTATTTGTTACTGATAATATATCTGAATCGCTAAGGCAATAATCATAATGCTGTTTTTTTATATATTCTATATTAGGAATTATTATTTTTTTCATATTTATTTTTCAAGACTTTTAATTCTTTATTTAATCGATCATTTTCAAGCTGTAATCTTGCTAGGTTATCAGATGAATTGTTAATAAAAGAATCTGCTGAATATAATTCTTTAAGCAATTGGTACTGTATAACAGGTTCGCCGATAGTTCTAATCAAATTTTTCAATTCTTCAATATTATTATTCTTAATTTGATTTGGTTTTTGTTTAATATTTTTTATTTTTTTTAATACTTCCTCAATTTTATTCTGTGCAATACGTCCCATGTTTGTGTCTAAGAAAAAGCTATTTTCGAACAAGGAATGAACATTTGCACCAAATGTTTGAATATCATCATATATTACACTAGCAATTCCAGTATTTTTATCTCTATTTAATAACAATATATTTTCTCTAGGAATATCAGATAATACGAGAGGAGAATGTGTTGCTATAATTATATTAGTTATTTTATTGTCCAACTTTGCTTTTTTTTCAACAATATCCGTTAAATAATAGATCATATTTTTTTGCCATGTTGGATGCCAACTTAAATCCATTTCATCTATTAAATATACATCTCTTGTATTACAATATGCTATGTCTGCCATAAACTTTATAATTCTTTGTTCACCAGTACTTAAATCGGAAAAATTATATTCATTACCATTTTTTGTTTTATTGCAAAAATTGATATTTAAGAATTGTACTAAAAATCGTGTAGCAAAAGTTTTACATATAGTTTTTATAGCTTCATTTGGTAAATTAATATATTCTGTGATATATGTGGATTTTTTATTAATGCTTTCTTCTATTTCTCTATTGTAATACTTTGTTTCAATGTAATAATTACTTTTTAATTTAAAAATGTCAGTGCTCTTTTTCTGTTCAAAATACTTATTGAATATTGTTTTACATTCTTCTAAATTATTTATATTGTGAATATATTTGCTAAAATTTTCTCCATAGTTAAAGGATTTATCGTTTTTATTTATAAATTTATTATAGGATAAGTTATTATTGTTAATGATATCTAATAAATAATTTAAAAATTCAACTTTAGAAATCGATTGTTCTTTTTCCTCACATATATTAATTATTTTTATAAAAATTTCATCAATAGAATTTTGTTTTACATCTATATATTCGGTTTGTTTATTTTCATATTCATAAAGAGCAATTGTATGTAAAGATTCATATATACTATTTAAAAATGTTGCAAACTCTAATATAGCTGAAAAAAAGATTACATCAGGAAAAATTTCGTCAAATAAATATTCAAAATAATTTGTTGTTTTTCTTTTATGCGTTGTAAACGGAACAATTTTATTTACTATATTTAAAAATTCTTTCACATATTTATGATTTAAGTATGCAAAAACAGTATAATTATAATTTTTAAATTTCTCATCTTGTTCTTTTAATTTGCCATCATATGCATTTTTTAAGCGATATACTATATATTCATAGCAACTATATAAATCAAAATCCCATAAAAAACTATTAAATTTTAAATAATTATGTTCCTTTAGGAATTTACTATTTTCTAAAAAGTTTATAGTATATCCATAGGCCATTTTAACTTCATTATCATCAAATCGATCATAATATAGATAATTATTAATTTTATCTTGATAAGACAATTCTGTATCATAATTTGTATAAGCTTTCTTTTTGATATTATTTTTTTTAAATTGTTGACAAAAAAGAAATTTCATATATTCGTTTAGTGGGATTATGTTAATATTTTCAGATGTGATAATAGATATATTATTACTTAGATGTTCAAATTTGTTACTTTCGTTATTTTTAACAATTAAAGAATATTTGATGTCCTTAGCGTTATTTGATAAAATATAAAACAGTATCTCTAAAATTGTAGTTTTACCAGAACCATTTGCTCCAACAATTGCTTGAAGATTTATACTTTCACCAAAAATATTAATCTTGTTATTGTTTTTTATTTCTATGATATTTAAACTATTAGTTGTATCCTTATACTCTGTTGTTACAATATATTGAGAATTTAGGGATATTCCTAAATTCTCAATATTTTTATATTTATCTATCCACAAGTATACTAATTCCATTACAGAATCCTATAATTTACAAGTTTCTTATTAATATTATCGTATCATAGTTAAGCTAATTATTCAGTATTATTTTTTATATATTAATAAAATTTTATTATGTCAAATTAGTACTTCATATGAGATTTGTTTATTATTTTCTTTTATCATGTTTTTGATTATTTTGTAGTCTTCGCTTTGAGTTTGTCCTAATTTAGCAAATAAAACTATTTCATCAGAGTTTTGGATAGCAGTTGAAAAAGAGTCCGAGATTCCTGCCTGAATAAAAGATATATTAGCAAATGGTTTAAATTTATCACTTAAAGCTGTGGGTACATCTACACAGAAAGCAAATAAGATTTTTTTGTTTTTATTTGTAATAAGGTACGCACAAAATGATTTAAACTCTTTTTCTAAATCATAGATAATGTTTTCGCCAAGATTCATGTAAGTGAGCTTTTTGTCACGGACTTCACTGATTATAACTGCCAAAAAAGCAAATATTGCACCCATAATTACACCTACAATAGTATTTATCATAAGATTTGGAGAAGCATATTCCCAATCACGAGGAATAGTCGGTTCTTTGATTACAAGAACTTTTGAAGAGTCAGACATTTCTTCAACCATCTTTGCCCATTCTAACTTAGATGCGAGTTGGGTAACTTTGGCTTCTTCTTCACCGATTTCAACTCTTGATTTTTCACTGGCAAGATATTGACCTCTTAGATTTGATATAGCACTTTGAGCAGAACGAGAGAACGCACTCATTGCAGCAAGCGGTCCAGTTCCTGTTAAAGAAGCATTTGGCAAACCACCAGCCGCACTAACTTTTTGTCGCAAGTCAGCTTTTGCTTTTTGGTATTCTGTTTCAATAATTTTTTTATCTGATTTAGATTTTTCACTGTTTATTTCTTTATGAAGTTCTATATAATTTTTGATTACAGAATTAACTACATTATATGCGAGTTCTTTATCTTTATTTTTATAAGATATTGATATAATGCTAGTACCACTTTTTGTTTCAATTCCTAATTTTTTAGATTTTATAAATGCTGCAACTGATAAATATTCACCTGATTTTCTAGTCGGTATTATTCCAAAAAGTTTTTTGTATCTTAAATCATTTTCCTCTATAACTTTTTGAAGAACTAATGGTGATTTAATAAGTTCAACTTCGTCTGCCAAAGGATCTTTGCTTTGTATAATACCAATACCCAATTCTTCAATTGCAAATGGATTGACCTCCGAAAAGTTAGTATTATTTGATTTATTAACATACAAATCTGCATCAATAACCCACATTTTTTTCATAACAAATGTTATTGATATAAAAAATGCTAAAGTTACAAAAAAGATTTTTATCATCAAAAATTTTCTACTCCAAAACATTAGAAAGATTTTTTTGATATCAATACTAAAATCATCTCCTAAGTCAATACTCTTTTGATTGGTCTGTTCTTCCATAGTTGTTCTCCTTTATTTTTATTGTTTCAATAATTCTTTTGTTTTTAATGTATATCTTATTGCTATATATATTCCAGATACGAGGTATGAGATTGCGGCACCATAAATTTGGTATTTGTGCAATAATAGTAATCCTAATATTGTTAATAAAGTTGCATTAAGTTGCATCGGTATCTTCATTCTTTGATTTCCGCTTGCAGTTATGTATGTCCCAAAAACCGCAGCTTGTCCGATACCTATATTACCTAGCATTAAAATTAATAAAACATAATAGGCATTTTTATAATATTCTTGACCGTATAATAAAAGAAGTAATAACTTTCCAGTGCATGCTATAAGTATCAATACGCAGGAGATAAATGTTAATACAAATTTAAGGTTGCTTTTTATTATAGTATCAACTTCTTCAATTTTTGCTCGAATTATTTCGGGAACCATCTTTTGTGTCTGCGCGCTAATTAATAAATTCACAATGCTTGCGATTGTGAAAGCTGCAAAATATAATGCAACTTGTTCTTTTGGAATAAATGTTGATACATATAGAGATGGTATTTGAGAATACATAAAATATGCAAGTGTTACTCCCATATATGCTAAAATACTTTTGTCCGTCATTTTAATTACATAGTTTTTAATATTATTTATAAAAAGAAAATAATCAATTTTGGCATAAATAGAACATTGAATAAAATTAATCAAACCCACAATAATGTTTATTATAAGGAAGTTAATGAGTGATAATCTAAAAATATATGCAATACAAGCAATTATGATTATACATATAGAATATAGAATATTAATCATTCCGATTGTATTGAATTGTTTTGTTGCTTGGAAGTATGGTAATATTAATGCAAAAAATACATTGTCAAAAAAAGTTCTTATTACAACAAGTGAAAATAACAATTTACTTTCAACACAGAATGTGCCGCTCATGCATATTAATATTGCAATAAGAAATGCATTTGATAAAAACATTGCAATTTTTAATCTTGTCTCTTTAGGATTTGCTTTTGATGAAACGAGTATATATTCGGCAAATCCTAAATTTGCGAACATAAACCAAAATCCAGCAATGTTTTTATAACTTGAAAACAGACCGAAGTCGTATACGGTCAAATATCTTGCAATGACAAAAAGGATCAATGTTCCAGTTATACTTCTTGTATAAAGAGATATTGCATAAAATTGATTATTTATAATATTTTTAAGTGTTTTTATCATGATTTTCTCTTTAGAATTGAATTTTTTATAAAATTTTTGGCAAATTCGGGAAGTTTTCCGTATATTTTTTTATAAAGCGGTATTTCAGTAAGTTCTTTTATGGAAACATTTTGATTTTTCAGTTTTTCCAAAAATTCTTTTCTTCTTTTATGTTCTGCCGTCGGTTTTATAATATTTGGATTATGCTTTATCACCATATCTAAAGGCAATTCTTCAGTTATATATTGTTTTTTTATTGTGTTAAAAATAGAATTACCTATATATGAATTTAATAAAACAACCGATGTTCCTTTCTTATCGTTTAATTTCGAATTGTATTCGTCTACACCCCAAAAGTCTCCGATTGTTATGTCCCCAATCCTCGGGATTCCGGCATAGTAGCAATTTATACAGCATTCGTTTAAAGTCATGTCCATAAATTCTGTATAATAACAATTTTTAATAACATAATTTTTTTTATCGGTCGTAATTTCTGTTGTATAGTGTCCTAAACCCCATGGTGTTTTTTTTGATCTGAAATTAATATTTAAAATTTTTTCGTTTGGTTTGTTTTGCAAAAAGTTATTCTTAAATCTTTCCAAAAATAAAGGAGATTGAGTCCCGTGGCATATTATATCAATTGTCAATAAATTATCATATTCTTGACCCAGATATGATTTTAATCCAGCAATTTGGCAAGGAGTCCCCGAATATAAAACAAGTTTCCCGTCATCCAAATCATTCTTTGCCAGTTTGTATGTATGTTTTGTATTACTTTGAACATATTTTGAACCGTGAATTTTTTCAAGTTCATTTGAGTTTTTTGCACGATAATGTATAGCTTGTATACTTTCATCCCAAATAACACCATATATAATACCGTTTTTTTCAAGGATGTAATCTGCAAATGCAGAAAATGCACCACCAGATGATGATTTCGCACGTATTTCATCTTTGTTCAACAATGCAAATGCATTTGGTTCCATTAAGTTTTTTGATTTGTAATTAATCGGGCAAACTTTATTACATAAACCGCAGTTTACACATTTATCTTTACTAATTACCGGTTTATAAAATCCAAATTCATTACCCTCCATAGTAATTGAATTTTGGGGACAAATATTATAACAAGCTCCACAACCGGTACAATTTTTATAATTATTTATCATTGTTTACTACCTTTTCTTTTAAGCCAAAAGTAATCAATAACATTCTTAATGAATTTGGGCAAATAATTATGAAAAATTATCAGCCATATTTCCCAAACGATTTTTTTTAATTTGTATGAAATTTTATTTTGACAATTTATTATATGTAATTTTTTTTCCAAATATTTTATCCTACATTCGTTTTTTTCTTTTTCTTTCCCTATAGGCATTGAAAGTGTTTTTTGTATAATATTAAGTCCTTTTTCTTTTTTCTCATTAATATTCTGATTTACTTTGTTATAATCAATATTGAAGATACAATTTTTTTGATAAATATCTTTTAAAGATACACTTTCGTTTTGTATTCCGAATAAGTCAAAAAGTGCATTAAATCTGCTCGAAGCCCCTGTTTCTTCGGATAAACAAATAAACGGTTTATTGAAAATAATTGCAAAACATACGGCATGATAAGAATTTGTTATCAGAAATTTGCAATCTTTTATTGCTTTCAGCCATTCTTCGACGGGTAAATTTTTATAAGCAAGTGTTTCTAATTTTGTTTTATATTTCTTTTCCAAAAATCTGTAAACTACTTCATGTTCTTTTGTCGAAAAAAACATGTGGCTGACAATAGTATCTGAATAGTCTTTTTTGCAGGAATCAGCTATATTTTTAAAATAAATTTTATCCAAAATAAATACAGGGTCTGGCAGAAGTTCTGTATCAATATTAAAAGTATCTTTGCATATTTTTTGTCCATCAGGTTCTCTTACCGAAATAAAATCAAATGATTTTAACGAAGTTCTCATATGGTTTATGATATCTTTCGTGTTTTCTTTGGCAAATTGTTTTTCATTAATCCCAAAACTTGCAGAAATTGCTATTTTTTTACAATTACTTTTAACATAATCCAATAAAAGATTGTCGAAATTATCGGGTGTCAATTTTTGACGAAACACCTGATCTGAACCGGTTATAAAAATTGCGTTGTCATTTATTTCAGATAAATTTTCGTAATTATTCACAGGCTTTGTATAATTACAGTATTTATTTATAAAATCGCTTTCTATGCGATGATTAAAACTTATTGTTTTGGATTTTGACATTAGGTTTAACAAATTAACATCATAACCCTCATTCTTAATTAAAGCATAAAGCGCATATGCCGTTAAAATTGCACCGTAATTCCCGCTGTCCCAATAATTTGTTATGTATACCTTATTCATTTGTCAAAATCTCCCTATATAAATCAATAAGTTTTTGACCGTATTTTTCTTCGGTGTAATGGTTTATAACCTTTTCATAAGCATTTTTTCCATGTTGAACCGCCAAATCTTTATTGTTGAAATATTTTAATATACATTCTTTTATATTTTCGACTTTTTCACTTTCGAATAACAAACCAGTTTTGTTATTTTCGACTATTTCTGGAATCCCACCTATATTTGAAGCAATTACAGGTTTCCCCAAAGACATTGCTTCTATAATAATCAAACCGAATATTTCAAACCAAATTGAAGGTACAATCAGTGCCCTACAATACTTATATTCCTCAATCAAGTCATTACGGGATAAGAAACCCAAAAATTTCACGTTATCAAGTTTATTTATTTTGCAAATCTCTTTTAATTCATTTTCCAATGGACCGGTTCCAGCAATATGAAATTCAATTTCTTTCGGCAGTTCTTTTATTGCTTCAAAAAGAACATTTAATCCTTTGAAATTGTATAGTCTTCCAGAAAAGAGAAAATAATTTTTATTTTCGTAACAAGGTTCCAAGTTTTCGAATTGTTTCGAAATGAAATTTTCAATGATTTCGATTTTGTCTGCACTAATGCCTTTTTGAACCATAACTTCTTTAACCGCATTTGTTGGGGCGATAAATTTGTTAATTTTTTTGTTGCAGCCAGTTAAATCGTTTACGGCAACCGATAATGCGCGAATAATACTGAAATAATAACTTTTTCTAAAGCATTTGTTTAAAACGCAATGAAAATAGTTTCCTTTTACACATAATCGTTTTTTGCATAATGTTTTTGCTCCGAAAAACAGACTTTCGGATGGACATGCAATTTTGACGCTATGTTCTGTTTTAACAACATGTATATTCCTTTTAAAACATTCGTTTAATACGGAATAAGTTAATCTGTCAAGTGTATGAACATGAACTATATCCGGTTGTATTTCATCAAGCATAAATCCAAATTTTTTTGCTGCATCAAAATTATAAAAATTCTTTGGCAAATCCTTAAAATAATCAATTATGTTATCTTTTCTCAATGCTTTACAAAAATATTTTGTACTTTCACACTCTTCAAAATACGGTTTATAATCCATTGCATAAAAATAAACCTCGTGACCTTTTTGTTGCAGAAGTTTATACGTGTTATAAGCCATAACTTCACCGCCGCCGTAGGGGGAAAACATAAAATGCACAATAATAATTTTTAATTTGTCTTTTATCATTATAATTATCCTCTTATATGCATTTTTATCAGTTCGATGTTTTCTTTATTAAAAGTAAATATCAGAGCAAGTATGTGTAACAAAACATAAGAAAACTTCATTGAATATAAAGTTATTTTACTTTGGTGTTTTCGTGCGTATAAATATTTGCTTTTGACTCTCAGTTTTGCGTTATTCCAAAAGTCTTTGGCGGATTTTCCTTCTAAATGTGTAATTTTTGCACTTGGAATAACTTTAATTTGATATCCTGCATTCTTTATTCTTTTGCACAAATCCGCTTCCTCGTAATACATAAAAAATTGCTCATCAAAAATACCAACATTATCCAGAACAGACTTTCTAAAGAAAATATCCGCTCCTGTAATAAAACCAACATCTTTTACTGTTTGTACTTCTTCATGATTTCTCAATTTCGGAAATATTTTTTTTAGTAACCAAGTTGTTGATAAACAATTCCAAAAATTTGGAAAAGAAGCATAACTCATTGTAGGCGTCATATCAGCATCATAAAGATTACCTCCACAAACTCCTACTTTTTCATTAGTTTCCATATAATCAAACATCCCTTTTATTGCATTATTAATTAAGAGGGTATCTGTGTTTAAACATAATATATATTTACCACTTGCTTGTTTTATTGCGATATTATTAGCAGCTCCGAAACCTGCATTTATTGAATTTTTTATAATTTTAATATTTGGGAATTCTACTTCGACTGCTTCTATTGAACCATCTTGTGAATTATTATCTACAACAAAAATTTCATATTTTAAACCAACGGTTTTTTCTACAACAGATTTTATTGCACTTGTCGTTAAATCTTTAGTTTTATAATTTACAAGAATTACGGATACATCCATCTAAATAATCCTCCATTTTTGTACGGTTTGTATAATTTTTCCTAAATATTTGTCAGGTCTATACATTGCTATTAAATAGATCATTGGAATAAATGGACCTCTCAGCCTGTGTATAGAACCGGAATTGCCAAGCGTAATACAATATATAGAAAATTGCATTAATAATGTAATTAGAAAAATTGTTAGAATATAATTTTTTTCTTTAAAAATTAATGCAAAATTCTTAAAAAACGATGGCAAAAAACAATAAAGCATTATCATATCCGGTACATATATTATGCGTCTTACAAGTACCCATTCCCAAGGAAAAGGTGCAAAAAATAAGCAACACAAACCTAAAAAAATTGCAAAAGGAGGAAATATACTATATATTTCCGAGAAATCAAAAGCATAATCAGTATTACTACCTGAATAACAATTCTCTCTGACACTTATAAGATCTTCTGCAGATGATATAACACCAAATGCGTGTGTTAGTTTTATATATATGTATACCAACAAAACTAACAATATTGGAGATAATATAATCAAAGCCATTGTAATTTTATTGACTTTGATTGATGATTTTTGTTTAACAATTTTTATATTATGAAGAATGTAAGCAGCTATTATTGCTATAAATACGATGTAGCATGCATATGGTCTAAAGAGTCTTAAACACTGAAGACTAAATAATGTTGATACTAGAAAAATTGGATTTCGTGTTTTATAAAACTGATAAGATAAAAGAATAGCAAGATAAACAAAAAGAGTTATATAAACATCTCTCATAACAGTAGATGTGTTCATAATAAATGAAAAAGTTATTATAAAAAAGAAAGTATATAACTTTGACAAAGAAGTATCTTTAAGAGTAATTTTTCCTATAAAATATATAATAGGAGCAACAATACCTGCAAAAATAGAATTCAGACAACAAATTAGAAAAGGATTGTGTGTCCCTGTATAACGATAAAGAATACCTATCATTTTTGGGAAAAACCCACCGTACATTTTTTCAAAGAAAACCCCATAATGATGTGTACTTATATACTTACTTACCTCTACCCCCAATGCGTGGTATTTTATACCATCTACATCTGAAACATATGCCTCAAAAATATTTTCTGTAGGCATTTGTAAACCTAGTCCATAATATTTAAGCAATTGCCAAAAAAGAATAAATACAAAATGGAGTAATACGGAAATTAAAAAGATTTTAGAAACAAATTTGTCTTCAAAAGTTTTATTAAGAATGTAATAAATTATTAATGAGATGAAACTTGTAATTAGAAATGGAAGAATTATTCTATCTAACATTCTCATCTCAAAATAAAATAACATCGAAAAAAGGATAACAATTGCAATTGTTAAAGCAAAAGGAATAATATGTTTTGTATTTATATGAAAAATATCGTTCAATTGTAATAGTCCTTTTATCTCTATGTAGTTGTTATGATGTCACTTTTTTCATACAAAGTAGTGTATTCGTTTTGTATTTTATTAATATCAAATCGTATTTTTACTCTCTCTCTTGCATTTCGACCATATTCAAGACAAAGTTGATTATTGTTTAATAAATCGTTTATAGCTTTTGCCAATTCATCAGAGTTTTTAGGTTCAATTGTTATACCGGTTTGTTCATTAATTGAAACAAAATTGACACCGGTTCCAAGATTTGTATTAATAACAGGTTTTGCGTGCCTCATAGCTTCTAATTGCACAATTGCAAAAGATTCTGTTCGTTGAATAGATGGAAGCAAAAATATATCACAGGCTTCAAATAGCTCGTTCTTATAATTTTTATCCGCTATTTCTCCTAATAGAATAACTTTGTTTTGTAAGTGATTAAGTTCAATTTGTTCTTCTAACATTTCTCTATAATTACCATCTCCCATAATTAAAAGAACTGCATTTTCAACATCTTTCATTGCATCTATTGCATATTGAAATCCTTTAAAACGCACCAACCTTCCTGAACAAAGAAGAATCTTTTTGTCCTTATAAAGTTCTTTTATTTTATTTTGCTGTTCATTATCTTTTAATTGCGTGTCTACACCAAATGGTAAAACATAGCACTTATGTTTAAAAGGGACTAAAATTTTATCACTATACATTACATTTGGAGATAAAATATGAATTCTATCTGTTATTTTGTAGAAATATTTATATAACCACCAAAAGTATTTCATCACTTTGTCGTACCCGCAAAGTTCTGCGTGGTATGTTATATATAATTTTTTATATTTAGGTCTTGCAATAAAATGACAAATAACTGCAAATATAAATGGCATATGATAGTGTAATATATCGGTATTTACTCTTGATAATTTCCATAGAAAACTTAATGAAATTGTGTTATTAAAAACTTCAAACCAATATCTTGCACGGTTATATTTAACACCATTTTCGATAGAAGATTTTTCTGTATTTGAACAGCAAAGAACTTCTTTATCAAATTCTTCATTTGATAAACTTTCGTTTATTTGATTAATAACAGCTTCTATACCTCCGATGTGTGGGTGGGCAAAACGAGTTACATGGGTAATCTTTATTTTTTCTTGACTCATTATTCCCCCAACACTTCCTTATAAACATTTAATGTCTTGTCTACCATTTGTTTTGCGGTATATTTTTCTTCATACAGTTTTCGGCTGTTTTGTCCCATTAAAGCTAATTGTGATTTATCATCATAAAAACCTTTTAAGGTTTTTCTATAAAACATAATTGCGTTTTCAGGCATTAAATAGCCATTGCTTTTTATAAACTCTGATTCACCATCACCTTTAATATCCATAAGCAGTAAAGGTAATCCTGCTCTCATTGCTTCAATGGTATTCATCTGAATATCACAGGAGTAACTCGATGTAATAAACAAGTCATAGTCTTTATAAATTGGAGTAAAATCTTGAAATCCGCCTTTATATTGAATGTTTTCACAGTTCTGATTTTTGATACAGTTTTTAATTTTCTCAGTATCTCTGCCCTGACCATAAATATCAAGTTGGATATTCATTCCTTCTTTATTACATTCATTAACTGCAAAAATAGGAGTATAATTATCTAAGAACTCCGAAAAATCAGTTATCATTAAAATCCTGAGTTTATCGGTTGAAAACTCTTTTTTACGGTATTCATCAGAAATGTCTGACAAGCCATAAGGAATGTTTACCTTTTTAACAATATTTAGATGGGTTATTTCCCATAAATCTCGAATAAACTTAATCAATCCCATTACTTATGTCTACCTCCGCAAGCTAAGAAAACTGCTTTAACGAGGATTGCTATGTCCCAAAACACATTTCTGTGTTTTATGTAATATAGGTCGTAAGCAAGACGTTCTCTTTCATCATCAACAGAAAAACAAGGACCCATGCTAATGTGTGACCAACCTGTCCAACCTGCTCTGATTAAGTTTCTCATTCTATAAAAAGGTATTTCTTTTTCAAATACTGCTGCTTCATTTGCCCACTCTGCTCTAGGACCAACTATAGACATTTCGCCTTTCAGAATGTTTATCATTTGCGGTATTTCATCAAAACGTGCTTTTCTTACAAATCTGCAGAAAGGAATTATTCTGTCATCACCCTTAACAGATTCAGCATATTTAATATCTTCACCATCTTTTGGTACATAGTCATTAACGTACATTGTTCTGAGTTTATAACATTCAAAAGTTTTTCCATCCTGCCCGACACGAGTTTGAGAGAAGAATGGGCTTGCTCCGTCAGTTAACTTAACTCTAATTGCTATGTATGCTGTGATTGGCAAAGTAACTGTTAAAATTATTAAAGCCGAAATAATATCAAATGCTCGTTTAAAGAAGTCATATACGAATGTATTTTTTCTTGAAAATTCGCATCTGAAGTCGACTGCATTTTTAAAATCCATATAGAATTTACCTGTTACCATTTCATAGAATTGCGGCATCAGGTATTCTTTTACACCTCTAGGAATAGCTGACATTAATTGTGATGCGTAAGTAAAAATAACAATATCAGCTTCCGTTTTCTTAACTATGTTATAAATATCTCTGCCATCTTCAAAAACAGGAACTTTATCATCCATAACCAGTTCTTCTTGCTCTGTTTCAGCTTCCAAGATTTTTTCTTCATCTTTAGTAAGATGGAAGATCTCTCTTGTCATCTCTAATATTTTGCGTTCAATTGCATCAGTTCTAACTAAGCCAACTATCTCCATTCTTAGAGCAGGTTTATTCATAATCTCATCTGCTAAAGCCTTCGCCCTCTCGTTTACACCAACAATAAGAATCTTTTTAACTGTCTTAAAATTAAATAGATAATAGTGAAAACAAAATCTATAAATACAAAGTGCGAAGTAAATAATTAATATATTTACCCCAAGAAATTTTATTAATGTTGATTTATCAACAAAAAAGTACAAAAGGATTCCAACCGGGATATGTGTAAAAATCATTCCTTCAAACATCCTGTAATAGTTCCAGAACGTGGGGTTGAACTCCCTTATCTTATAATTCCCTTTGAGGAACAATGTTCCCAAACCTGCAATAACGACAAGGCATATAGCCAATAGTAAAATCTTTAAATCAAAAGCCAAATAGCTTCCGACAAAATATGTTGATAACGATAAAATTATCAAATCGAAAATAAACATTATTGTAGTGGATTTTGATAAGCTCTTCATTTTCCTTATTTACTCCTATAGTTCCAAACCTTGTTTAAACCTTGAACTCATCGGCTCGTGTACATCTATATAATCCAGTGTTTGTTCTGCGGTATTTTGGTTGAAATACCACTGCAAGAAAAATAAATCTTGGTACTTTTGATAGTGGTAGTAGCCAAAAGTCCTTCTCCAAGAATCGACGGATAGATTGTAAATATTTAGTTCTGCACAGATGTCTTTAAAATTTACGTAGTAGTAATATCTTGATGCCTTATCTTTAGTTCTTCTTGCGAAAACCAAGTCATTTTGGTCTTTGCCTTTGGTTAAAATAGAAACCAATTCATTAATTTCATCAGTCAAAATGTATGTAATCCCTTTTGCAATAGGTATGTATTTCTTGTTTCTCAACTGAGAAACTTTGAAATCATACAAAACAGTCATTTTAAGCCCTGTGTTTATGACTAGCAAAAACATTAAAAGATCTAAGTACATTTCTTTTTCTCTGTACTTTGCCTTGATTCGTTCAATGTCTTCCAGATTCTTTATTGGCAGTGTTTTCAGCATAGTAAAACCAATACTCCATTCGTTTTGATACTTTACTTTTGAGGAATTTTCTTACAACAATATTAGAAATTTGTTGCAAGATGCTGAATATACGACGAATTGGGAGTTTTAGAAGAGAGTTTTTGCTAAAAAGTAAAAGAACACAACATTTTTTAACAAAAAACTACCATCCCGAAATTGTTTGTGATAATATATTTCTGAGGTTGTTCTTTTTGGTTATACAACAGTTTTCTAAAAGAGTTGCAAAGTAGGTTATACTTAAATACTGTTATAATGTGTGTTTTGGAGTTTTGTTACATTTAAATTAATAATTAATTGAATTATCAGTTTTTTAAATTTGTTTGTGTTAACATATTATTGAGAGAATTTGACTACAAATTTCTAATATTGTTGTCTTTTTCAAATGTTGTGTTCTTCTCTCTATTACATCGTTTCAGACTATAAAACAAATTGAGTATAGCTCTTTTCGATTTGTTCTTGTTCTATGCCTATATATCGTAAAGTAACTTCGGGGCTGCAATGATTAAAAATCTTCTGAAGCATCGCTATATCTTTAAATTTTTTGTAATGATGATAGCCAAATGTTTTTCTCATTGTATGCGTTCCTGTTTTAGCTTCGATTTTTGCAATTTTGCAGGCTGTGTTAATAATTCTATAAGCTGCTGTTCGTTCCATTCTATTTTTAAAAATGGTCGTGAACAAAGGCTCATTGTCCTTTCTTCCCTTTGTGTACTCTGCAAGCATGGGTTTTAATTTTGAATTAATTGGAAATTTTTTCGGCTTGCCGGTTTTTTGTTCCACAATTTGAATAAAAGATTTACCCTTAACATCGCCTACATCCAAATTAAGAATATCAGATATTCTTAATCCGCAATTTGTCCCAAGCGTAAACAGTACGATGTTCCTCATACTTTGTTTACTTAGTACAGATTCAATTTTTCGAACTTCTGCTAAGTTTCTAATTGGTTCTACTGTTGTCATTTCTTAACTCCTTTCTTATTGTAACAGGAAAATATATTAAAATATTATAAATATTAAGATATTTTTCTGTTTTATGACTAACAGTTTTATATTTACTTAAAACTATTTAATTATGCGTCCATTTTTCTCATTATTTTTTACTACAACTTTTCTATAAACCATACGGAATTCCCAAAATTATTGAAATTCCACTGTAAATCAAAATAAAAATTAAACTCCAAAGAATTATCTTCTTTGAAGTTATAAAAATATTTATTTAACTGTGTTCTGCGGTAACTTTCAAATGCATCCTGAAGTTCTTTTGCAAACTTTTTTCTGAACTCAGGATATGAAATATCAAGTGCTTTATGTGTTAATTTATTTTTCAAAATCATCTTCAAACCCTCTTATATTATCAAGCTCTATATTGTATCGCTTGCCGGTTTTATCTACACAGGTTGCAAAATCGACAGTTTTATCAGCGTATTTGTTTTTCCATAAACAAATCAGCAACCCGATTTTCTGAGTTTTTAAATTCAAAATCATTGTTCCGTATAGCCTGTAATCCTTTTCTGCCATAATGTGCTCCTTTTGTTCATACACATTAATCGATTGCGTTTAAGAAAATTTCAAGTATTGTGGCAGAATTTTGTATCATTCCGACACATTTATTTTATAAACACCGATTAAACAGCACTTAAACGCGACTTAAAAATTGCAAACAAAAAAGTGGTTATTTCCATTTTGAAAATAACCACAAGTAATACTTATTATTCTTCTGATGCTAAAAGCAGGGTATTTTCTTTTTGAATCATATCTGCAAGTTCTTCTTCAGTCGGAAGAACAGTTTTGTATTTACTTGCAAAGATTTGCTGACTTTCCTGAAGAACAGAATATTTAACCATAGTTTCTTTCTTCCGGATTATCAATTCTGATAATTCTTGCAACATTTGACCAAGATAAATTCGCTAGGCACTGCGTGTCGAATTCAGGGTTAGTGAGGTAAAATTGACCTCAGAAAAACCTTTCCTAAATGTATCAGTTAATTATTTTGTTGCAATTTAGAACCTAATATAAAAACTCTCCAAAATTCTGGAGGTAAAGGAATTTGATTCTTTAAAGAAGCTAATAAATATGCAGAAATAGGACGTTTAATTTCAGACAAGTCTATATCTCTACTCCTAGCTTCAAGCATAAATTGTTTTATTATATCAATTTTTGATTCTTCTTCAGGCTTAAAATCAGCAAAATTACTTGTACTAACTCCTGTTCCGCCATAATTATCTAAATTTTTGAAAACATTTTCATACCAATCTTCATCGGGATACCAACTTACAAGATCAATAGAATCCTCTTTATCATTGTTTGGACTGTTAATAATTTCATTAAAATAATAATTTATTAATTTTATAGCACGTTCTTTATCAAATGCTATAAACATTTCAAGTAACATTGTTAATAAATAACTTGATTTAGAACTCCATTCTAAAGGGATTTCATTTGTTGCTACATACTCCGCTACTAAATCTATTCTATTGTGAGATTCTATAAAAGGAACTCTCACTTTATTAGCTCTTCGTACACAAAGAAAATTACCAAGTGTTGTAAAATAATTGTATAAATAATTAGTATTTTTGCTAACTAATAATATAACAAAAATCAGGTATAACTCTATATGATTAATATCTATTAGCGGATAGTAACTGTTTGGATTACTGTCAATAAAACGCTTTAGGTAGTTTGAGCAATAATCTATATATTTATTCCTAATAATTTCATCCTGTATATCCCAAAAAGATAAGAACAAAATTCCAAGTCTTGCAATATGCCAAAAAACAACGTATGCAGTACTTACCACATTTACTGATAAACATGCTGTTCTTATTGTTAAGCCATATGCTAATGTTAATATTTTTTCATTTTCATTGAAATAAATAATCAACTCATTAATATAAAAATCTAACCAAATTGATGTTACTATAGATTTAAGTTTTCTGCTTAATTTTGGATATAAATCCCAAAGTTTTATCATAGAATATTCTATTAAATCTATCCAACCAATTTTTGCACTGTTATAATCTTTAAATGCGCCTTTTAAAATTATTAATGAAAATGGTATTAAATTTAGCTTTCTTTCGTCTATTCCTGTTATAAAAACTTGGTCTAAAAAGTTGTTCCAATTTGGGATTAATTGATTTTCCCATTTTTTTGTTCCATATTCAAAATCTGCAACTTGTAATGATATATAAGAAAACAAACCTGATAAGTTATTAGGCAAAATATCTGCTGTGAGTAAGTTGTCGTTAACTTCTTTGGTTAATCTATCAATATTCCAACGTTCAAATTCTACATTTATATTATTATAAATAAAGGTATTTGATGAGGAGACAAAATTCTCATAGCATTCGACCCCTTTTCTATCATCATTTTTATTATAAACAGTAATTATTTTGTAAGTTTTTATACTATTAATATCAATTTCAATATCACTAAAATTGGGATTTACGGCTCTACGCAGATCATAGTCGAAGTTTTTCTCTGTCCAGTTTTTGTAATTTAATCTATCTGCTTTTAATAAAAATACAATAATTGTGTTGGTCTCAACATCATAAAAACTCAAATCTATTCCATATTCAGCTTCTGTTTTATGAGATACTATGTTTCCTGATGGTTCTATATTAAATGGATATCTTACTGGTTGCCAATTTTTAATCAAGCCATACTTGTATATAATCCAATCAAATCCGATCTGAAAATCACCATTATTTGTTCTATATGACCTTTCTGAAAGGCTTAATAAATAATTTGTAATATAGCAATTTTTATTCATCAATTATTTTGTCCCTTAATATTTTTATATCATTATCTATATAAATCCTTTTTAATAATTGAGAAATGGGATTTATTGAATCCAAAATAGGAATCTCGTAAGAAGCCCCAAATTTCTGAAAAGGCGCACTCTCCGATAATCCTTCTGTGGTACGATGTGCATGTTTACTTCCGTATATTAATTCTACATTCGATACAAAAGATAATAGTGATTTGTCTTTTACTTGATCTTGCACTTCTTTATTTTGTTTAATTATTCCTTTTAAAATAGCTGACCTACTGTCGGCAAAATTAAAATTTAATGATGGAGAGTCTTTAAAATTATCTATAATATTAAAATGATTGACAATTTTTGATAAACACTTCTTAACAAATGTAGCATTCTTTTTATTATTATTTAATGTATTAAAACAACCTTCTCTATAGTTTATACATTGGTATATTATCTCTTCTTCCAAAAAGTCTAATAAATTTTTATTTTTAATAGTATCAATTCTTGAGTTTATGTCGATAATTAACTTTGCGAAAGTATTGCCGTCATATATAGAAAGAAGAAGTTCTTTTATTATTAATTCTAGAATAGTATCATTTATTTTCATCATTAATGACTTGTTCAATGAAATACTTTGAGTATTTTGTATATATATTTTTTGTGCAAAAATACGTTCATTATAATTACTTGAAAAGAAAAGTTCTGTATAAAAATTTTTATCTAAACTTTTTATAATGTTATTTAGAAAGTAATCTTCTTGTACAATACTAATATCATTATTAGCTAGTACAGTTCTGAAAAATTTTTTAAACTTTTTGGGATAATGTTGTAGAATATTATTTAATAAAAGATACAATTTATGAATTGTTCCTTTGCTGTTTTCACTAATATTTTTAATATTTGATAAAATCTTATCAATACCACTTATATTTTTATTTTTTTGCATAAAATGTTCAACAAATAAAATACAGTAATATTTTGTTTGTTCTGATAACTCTATGTTAGTATTTTTAATATACCAATTGAAAATAAAGTTTAATATTTTTTCATTTTTATTATATAAAGATAATTTATATCCTAGTAAAAATGCAATATATTGAATGTCTATATTCTCGGTATTAATTATCTGATCTAATATAATTTGTAATTCTGTGCAAGTTAAATCTTTTCTATAAAATGTTGATAAAAACGACATGTAATATAATTTTATTTTTTCGATTTTATTTGACGTTTTAAGGAGTTGTTCGATTATGCTAACGCATTCAGGTTTTATATAGCGTAATGTCCCTAATATTATAGATGCTATGTCATTGGTTATTTCTAAATTTGAATGATCAATCAATTTGTTTAAAATGTCGAGTGCTATGTCTGGATTGTTTTCTGTAAAAGGAGCAATTCCGTTATAGAATTTAAAATTTGCCATATCATTTTTTACAAATTTAGCAATTTCAATAAACCATTGAGTAAAAAATTCTGAAGATAATTCAAATTTGTTATACATAAATTTTTCGAAAATTACCAAAATGCCAAATGTATTAACATTTTTATCGGTTATTTTTAATAAAAATTCTGACCGTTCGTCTAATGGTAATGATAACATTTTCTCATACCATAATTTACTTAAAAAATCATCGCATTTTTCTTTGTCTAAAAAATCAAAATGTATATCTATAGCTACAGAATAAAAATTCTCTTTAGTTATTAAATCAACCAAAGATTTATAATTTTTAGATTTGATAATAGCTAACATTTCATTATAAATAATATCAATATTATCTTCTGATAAATTGTTGCTAACTCCATTTTGTAGATTATTAATATATTGATGTATCTTTTTCACAAATCCCTACTTACATTTTACAATAATAAGTTATTATAGCAAAAAGTGATGATATATAATATTAGCCATTTTTACTATATTTTTACATCTCAATCTCATAGTTAATTACATCTTGTTCTGTATGTTAAATTACACCCTCTATCAGCTTTAGCTTGTTTTACTTGATTTGCGTGATACTTTAACGAAAAACAGTACATTTAGTACTCTTTTTCTGCTCGCCGACAGACACAGTGAGTCTCGTCGTCCGCTCCATTTATTAGAGGGTTTCAGCACCCTCTTTTTTAATGCTTTGAAAATCTCATGTCCATTCTGTGTCCACTTGATTATTAAAACATCAAGCAGCATAAGAATTTAAGACCGCAATTACATCAAGTTTGCGCTTTGGTACTGCGTGAGCGTAACGCATTGTAGTATCAATTTTTGAATGTCCGAGTATTTCTTTAACAACAACCAAATCAATGCCTTTTTCAACAAGTCTGGTTGCTACTGTATGGCGTAAATCGTGGAATCTGAAATTCTTTATATCTGCCATTTTTAATACAGTTGTTTTAATATCTCGTGATACTTTGTATCTTGTTTTTTGTTGGTCATAATTTAAAGCTCCTTTCTTTTTTACATACACTAAAATGCACGTTCAGTTATTTAACTAAAAGTTTTAATTTATTTTAACCAATTCAGTATAACCATTTAATCAACACCTGACGGCCAGGTTACCAATATCATTGCGCTGCTGGGAACCGATGTCCGGGAATTGGCAACGGGGGTTTATAACTCCTTTGATCCTGATAAATGCACCGGCTCTGTTATGGACAGCCGCTATGCTCTTAACTATTTATTCAGGAAGGGCGGCACTTTTACCGCTCAAAATATAAATGTTACCGTTAACAAAACCGTTTCACTTCAGGGCCTGGACGCAAATTATAACGACATTAATGCTGCAAGTTATACTGTATCAGATTACCTTAAAATAAGATGGAAAGCATTAGAATCTTTACATACCAACACATTTTTTCAATTTCCATATCAATGGAAAGCAAAAATACAAAGCATAATATCGTGATACATTTCCTTATACTTGATTTAATCATGATACTTTATCCTTATTTATAAAATCTTAATATCCCTTTATTTGCAATAATATTGACAGAACAATTTTTGCGTAATACAATTTTAATTAAGGAATAAAATCACTATTTAGAAAAGGAGATAAATTATGCCGAAACTATTGGAAAGAGAAGAAAAGAAAAGCTCAAAATCAACTGGATTAGTTGATAACACAGAAGCTTTAAACAATTTATTAGACAGAGTAAAAAAAGCTCAGGAAGAATATTCTAAGTTTTCTCAGGAAGATGTAGACAGAATTTTTAAAGCTGCTGCTACTGCTGCCGATAAAATGAGAATTCCGCTTG
>JAEEGL015141271.1_pt1 | contig 53323 bp, 38 predicted proteins | sample 9134231 | NCBI WGS metagenome assembly JAEEGL01 (sample SAMN16246548, study PRJNA631951) | gut metagenome | biome: gut microbiome; feature: rumen; material: fiber-attached | host: Bos | place: Iran: Karaj | collected 2018-10 | reverse complement strand
TGGGCATCAGCGTCGGCGCGACCATGGTCGGAAGCAACTTCCTGAACATCCAGACCATCTACATTGTGGTTCTGGGCCTGATCGCCTTCTCCTTCAGCACCATCGGCGGTCTGCTGGTGGGCAAGCTGATGTACCGGCTCAGCGGCGGAAAAATCAATCCGCTGATCGGCTCCGCCGGCGTGAGCGCCGTGCCTATGGCTGCTCGGGTCAGCCAGAAGGTCGGCCAGAAGGAAAACCCCTCCAACTTCCTGCTGATGCACGCTATGGGTCCCAATGTGGCCGGCGTTATCGGTTCCGCAGTAGCTGCAGGCTTCCTGCTTGCTCTCTTCGGATAGTAACAGAATAACTTAATAAGATCTATGGAGCTCTGCCTTATGTCAGGGCTCTTTTTTACGCGCGAAAATATATTTTGGTACCAAAATAACTTGACATCGCTTTTTATCTGTGCTAAATTTAATTCGGTACCAAAATAAAGTTGCATGTAGTATGGCAGGCGATGGTCGCCTGCAGAAAGGAAAATTAATGGAAAAATCGATAGATGAAAGACTTTTTGAGCTCCTGATGAGGGCTCCCCATGTTATAAGAAGATCCATGATGTCAGAAGGCTCTGAAGGAAGACGCTGCGGTCCTGATGCGGGCGGCAGAAGAATGATGGGGCAGGGCTTCGGCCCCGGCTTCGGACCTGGAAGAGCACCCGGATTTGGTCCCGGCTTAGGTCCGGGCAGAGGTCCTGAATTCGGAGGAGGAAGAACTCCTCAGTTCGGCCTGGGACGTTTCCCCGGCAGAAGACCCATGTTCGCAAGAGAGCGCCTTCTCAGAGAGCTTGCCTCCTTTGAGGGTGGCGTAAGACAGAAGGAACTGCTGGAGCCCGTAAAGGTAAATCCTTCGAGCATGTCTGAAATGATCTCAAAGCTGGAGCACGACGGCTATGTAAAGAGGACAGTTGATCCCTCCGATAAGCGGGCTACCCTTATAAGCCTTACAGAGCTCGGCGAAGCAAGAGCGGCAGAGCTTTCCGATGAGAGAAACGAACGCTTCTCCGGCATATTCGCAAAGCTGAGCGCAGAGGAGAAGGAGCAGCTTCTGGCTATTCTTGAAAAACTGACTGCAAAGGATGAATAATGCGCGGAAAGCATTCCGCGTATTCAGCTGCTGTATGCAGGGCGGGCAGGGACCCCGTCCTGTTTTTATTTGGAAAAACGCGGTCAAATCATTTACATCCGCAGTTTTTCCTGTCATAATTATATTGGAATAATTTATGGAATTCTGTGTTTTGGGGTGCGATCATGAATAAAGAATACCATTTTTACCCTGAATACAATAATTATGAAGAAGTAGGCAACCTCGATCTGGAGCAGGCCACTTTCCCCGAGTACAATAAGCTTGCTTCTGAAGAAAACCTCGTCACGGAGGATGAATCCGGGCGCTCAGGCAGACGTGGCCGTTCGCGCGCCGATGCCATGAGGAATGCCGCATCGAAGAATCTGAAACAGGGCCAGTCACTTTTGAAAACGCTTTTAGGGGGCGCGTTCAAGGGAGGGGCTGCAGCGATCTGCATCTTTACTCTTGTGACCGCCATTGCCTCCGGCAGCGAGCTTCAGCTGGGAGATAATGCGGACCGCATAGCCAAAGCTGTGGATGATACCCGCAGGCCTGCATTCACTCAGCAGGAATCCGTCTCGCCTCAGGACCTTATTGCGGTCTGGGAGGGGGATCCGGAGGGGCCTCACAATTACGATCTTGAAACTCCCATCAGCTATAAAGAAGCTGACTGTACTGAAGACGGCGCAGCGGAGTTTAAGTGCCTGGAATGCGGCGTGATATACAGGCAGGTTTTCCCTGCTGCAGGACACAAGCCGGGCAGCGCCATAAGTCAGAACCGTACCGAGCCCGACTGTACTCACGATGGTCAGTACGACGAAGCCGTTTACTGCACGGTCTGCGGCGAGGAGCTCTCCAGAAAGACTATAAAACTTGCGGCGCTCGGGCATGATCCCGGAGAAGAAGTGAAAGAAAACGAGAAGCCTGCCAGCTGCAGCGAAGAAGGCTACTATGAATCCGTGATATCCTGCAGCCGCTGCGGTGAGGAGCTTTCCAGAACAGCTGTTACAGTGGAACTCCAGCCTCATACACCCGGACAGATCGCATATGAAAACGAAAAGGCTCCGGGCTGCACTGTCGATGGCTCAAGAGATGCCGTTACAAGGTGCATGTATTGCGGGACCGAGCTGTCAAGAACGACTGAACGCATTGCAGCGCTGGGACATAATCCTGCTTCGGCAGTAAGAGAGAATCAGAAGGCTGCCACTTGCACTGCTGAAGGCTCATATGATGAAGCCGTTTACTGCACCGTCTGCAATGAAGAGCTTTCCAGGCAGCACTTTACTGTTGCTAAGGTCGCTCATACCAGAGCAGCTGCAGTCTACGAAAAGGTAAAGGCCGCCCAGTGCACCGTGGATGGATCCAGAGATGAAGTGGTCTACTGCTCCGTCTGCCATACAGAGCTTTCAAGGAACACAGTAAAGCTTCCCGCCACAGGACATAAGGCGGGCTCTTCCGTGACCGAAAACTACAATGATGCAGACTGTACCCACGATGGTTCCTACGACAGCGTGGTCTACTGCAAAGTATGCGATGAAGAATTGTCCAGAAGGACCTACAGCATATCCGCAAAAGGACATTCCCCCCAGGCAGCGGTAAGAGAGAACGCCAAGTCTCCGGACTGCACGCATGCAGGCTCCTATGAGAGCGTAGTATACTGCAGCCGCTGCAATTCTGAAATATCCAGAACTCCGGGTACTATCGCGGCTCTTGGGCATTCTGCCGGTTCTGCAGTAAGGGAGAACGAAGTCTCTGCAAGCTGTCAGGAGAACGGAAGCTATGAAAGCGTGGTCTACTGCACCCGCTGTGGCGAGGAACTTTCCAGGACCAGGGGCACGACTGCGGCCCTTGGGCACTCCGCCGGTTCTGCAGTCAGAGAGAACGAAGTCTCTGCAAGCTGTCAGGAGGACGGAAGCTACGAAAGCGTGGTCTACTGCACCAGGTGCGGAGAGGAGATGTCAAGGACGCCTCAGACCATAGCAGCTCTTGGGCATTCGCCCGGCACAGCGGTCCGTGAATACGAATCTCCGGCCAACTGCATGGAGGAGGGCTTCTACCAGAGCGTGGTCTACTGCAGCCGCTGCGGAGAGGAAATGTCCAGGACTGACGAACATATACCGGCTCTTGGTCACAGCTTCACCACCGAAACTGAGAGCATCGCAGAACCCAGCTGCGAGGAGCCTGGCTGGGCATACAATTCCAAGGTCTGCACCAGATGCGGCTATGAAGAGCGGGAGGATGGCTATGACGGATACGAGATAGCTCCCCTCGGACACAGCTGGGGAGCCTGGGAGACCACACCAAATGGAACCTATCGCACCTGCACAAGGTGCGGCGAAACTGAAATGCAATAATAGAAAAGGAGACTGTCATGAGCGAGAAAAACAATGCTAAAAAATCTTCGGCAGCACCGAGAATAGTGGGGATAGCTGTAATACTGCTCATCCTTCTGATGCTCAACTTCCCGAAGCTGTGCTTCTTCCTGAACGCTTCCCAGCAGGAGGCGCTGAAGAAATTCACGGATACCTATTTCGGCGGCTTCATGCCTCTTAAGAGCGAGACCGGCGGCTTCGATTTCATGAGGCTGGTGGCTCTGGTTCTGATGATACTGGGCTGCTGGGCAGTCTACCGCATCATCCTGTGGCTGTTCTCCTTGATCAGGCCGAAGGGACGCCGTGCAGAGACCATCAAAGGACTTGTTGTCAACATCATACGCTACGCCATAGTCATCTTCGCTGTGGTATTCGGCCTGAACATACTGGGCGCAGACATACTTACAGTTATCGCCAGCCTGGGAATCTTAGCTCTGGTCGTAGGCTTCGGAGCCCAGTCGCTGATCGAGGACATGATCGCAGGCTTTTTCATACTGTTTGAAGGCCGCTTCTACGTTGGCGACATTATCAGCGTAGACGGCTTCCGCGGCACAGTACAATCCATCGGCCTGGTGTCCACACAGGTGGCTGACGTCGGCGGAAACATAATGATAATCAACAATTCAAATATCCGCACTCTTACGAACCTGTCCAACGCGCCTTCCGTTGCGGTAACTACCATAGGCATAGCCTACGGAGCTGACCTGAAAAAGGCCGAGACTGTCATCACGGAGCTGTGTCAGAATCTGCCCGGGATGTATCCGGATCTCTTTCCGAAGCCGCCCCGCTATGTAGGCGTTGAGAATCTGGGCGAATCCTCTGTGGATCTTCGCATAGTTGCAGATGTTGAGGAATCCAATATCTACAACGCGCGCCGCACTATGAACAGGGAGCTGAAGCTGGCTCTTGACAAGGCAGGCATAGAGATCCCGTTCCCGCAGGTAGTAGTCTGGCAGGGCAGATAGAAGAAGGGAATAAGGTCTATGAAAGCATCGAAAAGAGAACTGAAATACGCTCTTGAGAACTTCAATATAGTTCATCATACTACTCTCAATCCGCAGGGCCCCGGTGTGGTCCGCATCCATCTGATACCGCCGGTCATAAAGGACGGCGAGATCGGAGCCAGCGTGGCCATAATCAACGGACAGGACATAGTGCCTGTCAATACAGCCTGGAGCATACTGCTGACAGAGTTCATAAACGAAGTGAACAAGTATGCAGGAAGGCCTATAACGGACCAGGACGCTGAGGATATAAGGGAGAAGACCTGCGAAGCAGTGCGGAAGGTTTATCCGCTAACAAGCAAAAATCGCATGAAGGAAGATATCTATACCATCATGAACACCTTCAAGCAGATAGCTTACGGTGAACCTGTGGATGAGGATATTTTCTACATGACCCTGGGTGAGTATGCCCCCAAGATGAGGGCTCCTCACAGGATGGACATCATGGTCAGCGCCATGACTAAGGACGGCTGCTGGAACTGCAACCAGAAGTGCGTTCACTGCTACGCTGCAGGACAGCCCCAGTCCGACGAGGCTGAGCTGTCTACCGAAGAATGGAAGCAGATCATCGACAAGTGCAGGGAGATAGGGGTCCCTCAGATAACCTTCACCGGCGGCGAGCCCACCATGAGGGATGACCTGTTCGAGCTGATAAAGCATGCCCGCTGGTTCATCTCAAGACTCAACACCAACGGCATCAAGCTGACAAAGGAGTACTGCCAGGAGCTCAAGAAAGCGGAACTCGACAGCCTGCAGATAACCTTCTACTCCTGCGATGAGGAAATCCACAACAGACTGGTAGGCGCCAATGCTTACAAGCAGACCCTTGCAGGAATAGAAAACGCACTTGAGGCCGGACTTTCCATGAGCATCAATACGCCTCTTTGCACCGTCAACCGCGACTACGTGAAGACTCTTGAGTTCCTTCACGAAAAAGGCGTCATCTATGTAACCTGTTCAGGCCTGATAACGACAGGCAATGCAAGGACCGAGGCCTCCGCCAGGATGCAGCTTACCAACGCGGAGATCAGGGAGATACTTAAAGAAGCCGTTAATTACTGCTACTCCCATGGCATGGAGATCAACTTCACATCCCCCGGATGGGTGGACGAAGCTCTCTGCAGGGAGCTGGGCATTTCCACTCCAAGCTGCGGAGCCTGCCTCTCCAACATGGCCATAAGCCCAGGCGGAAATGTGGTCCCCTGCCAGAGCTGGCTCTCGGGTCCGGTGCTCGGAAACATGCTTACAGACGACTGGGACAGCATCTGGAACAGCGATTACTGCCGTGAAAGAAGGGAATACTCTGCGCAGATGCGCTGCGAATGCCCTCTGAGAATACCAAAGGAAGCCGCGCCGCTGATCAGCGAGGCTGAGATCAGGGAATAGGAAAGGAGTCAGCCATGAAAAAGCGTTCAATACTGCTTACAGGCCTTATTCTGGCCCTGCTGCTGGCGCTTTCCTGCGTCAGCGCATATGCTGCGGACCTGGACGAGATCCTTGTGTTCTCCGTAACAGCGGATGTCAACGATGATGCCACTGTAAATCTCCTCTACCACGTGGAGTGGAAGGTGCTGGATTCCACCAGCTACGGACCGCTTGAGTGGGTCAAGATCGGCATACCAAATACCCACTATGTGGATTACAAGGCTCTCAGCAGCAATATAGATGATATCAGATATATGTACGAGAACGGTCCATATATCCGCATAGATTTCGACCGCGCCTACCACAAGGACGAAGTCGTAAGCTTTGATTATCTCGTGGTTCAGGACTATCTCTACGAGATGAACCGCCTGACAGACGGTGAGACGGTCTACGATTTCACCCCTGCCTGGTTCGATGATATCTACATCGATGATATGATAATCAAGTGGAATGGTGACAAGGTCATCAGCCAGTCGCCTTCCTGCACCATGCAGCCCGACGGTTACTACACATGGGAGGGTTCTCTGGAGAAGGGGCACATGTTCACCGCAACTCTGACCTATCCCAACGATGCTTTCGCCTTTGACGACAGCAAGAATGCCGGCGGCTATGACCCCGGTGGTTACGACCCGGATCCCACTACTGCAGCCGATATTATTTTTGGAATACTAGGCTCACTGTTAGGCCTTGCTCTTACTTTCCTGCCGCCCTTCCTTATCATAAGGGCTATAGTCAGGGCTGTGAGAAGCTACAGTTCTTCTGCGAACTTCTCTTCCGCAGAGAAAAAGATCACAAGGACCAAGGTCGTATACTATCCGAACTGTCCGGGCTGCGGCGCTCCGCGGCCTGATGGCGCCAACAACTGTCCTTACTGCGGCAGGAGCTTTATCAAGAGCGAGGAAAAGATCGAGGAGAAGGATATCCCCAAGGATGAACCCGAACTCAGAAGAAAGACCACCAGCGGTCTTTATGCCTACTCCCACACACCGAATACCTACATCCGTATAAATGTAGCTCCGACACCGGTGAGCAGGCCTTCAAGACCCAGAAGCTCAGGTTCTTCGGGAATCTTCAGCTCCGGCGGGTCTTCTCATTCCAGTTCGAGCCACCACTCCTCCTGTGCCCACAGCTCCTGCGCCTGCGCATGTGCCTGCGCCTGCGCATCCAGCGGAAGAGCCGGCTGCTCCAACAAGGATTTCTACAATACGGATCTGAAGCTCAGTCAGCTCGAAATGAAGAAAAAAGCAGACAAGTGATCTGAATCGTTTACACATTATCACAACTAAAAAGGGACAGTCCTTAGCGGGCTGTCCCTTTTCTTCTCCTTGTCTGTATTCAATTATATGAGTATCAGCTGTCCGTGCTCGGGACTTAAGAATTCTATCTTACCGCTCTCCCGGAGGAGTATCGTCTCTTCAAGGTAGAACCAGACCTTCTGATCATTCCATTCGGGCACCGGCAGCGCCACATTGTATTCGAGGGCGTATGCTGTATCAGGATGGACCTTGTTCTCGCCGCTTCCTGGAATGAACTCCTGCTTGTCGTAAAGCCCTATAGTCGGCCCTGCGGAATGGACAAAGGGACCTACGGGGTGAGTGTAGAGGGTAGCCTCTATTCCGGCTTTTGCAGCGGCCTCCTTCGCAGCGAAGAATACCTCATTGCCTGTTCTTTCGAATAGCATCTCTCTGCCTGTCATGTCTGCGAATTCGCGGCCTATGCGGCAGCCCTCCAGCAGTCCTTGGGGAGCCTCTGTTTCGCCCGGCTTAAGCACATAGCCCAGCCTCTGGTGGTCAGTTGCAAGTCCCAGGTAGACTATGCCATCGTCATAATGCAGCAGGTCGCCGCATCTGATAGTGCCTTCCACCATTCCCTTGCTGCCCGGCCTCTGCAGATTGACATCCGGCCTGAAGCTCAGGGGTATCCCAAGCCTGTTGGACTCTTCGATTATCCACCACTCAACCTCCTGGGTCGTGGTTATGCCCGGAGTGATGACTTCTCTGGAGAAAGCCCTTGCCATGATCTCGGTGGTGAGCTTATAGATCGAGGGATACATGGCTAGCTCATCTTCGGTCCTGGTCTCTATCCAGCGCACGCAGAGAGGAGTTGCATCTATAAGTCTGTCTGCAAGGTCCCCGAGCTGTTCTACCAGCCGCAGATAGAAGGCTGCAGAAAGGCCTGAGCATAGCGTGCTGGTCCTGGATATATTGACGCCTATGGTCTTCGGATCCTTTTCTCTGATGAAGTCTTCAATGTAGTCCCACTGCAGATTATTGTCGAATTTCAGCTGTTTGTAGAAGCGGGTAAGCCTGCGGTTTGGCTTGTTGATGCTGAACCTTCCGTAGCTGCCGTCCTTTTCCTTTACAAAGGCCAGGCATGTGGTCCTGCTTGCATTCATGACGGCACTGGGGACAAGGCTTCTGAATACAGGATCTTCATTCTGCTCTCCGGTTATTATAAGCCAAAGGTCTGTCCCGGTCTCTTCCATGAGTCTGGGAAGCAGGGTGTCCAGCCTTTTCAGCTTTATTTCATCCATTATCTCCTGCTGGCGCCGCAAAGGCAGTATTTCTACCGAGTATTTGTTCTTCATTTTCTGCTCCATCTCTTCCTGTCTATAAAAGACTGCTTATATTCAGCTGACCGTATTTCTTAAGAAATCCGGCAAGGGACGATTTTATGAGCTCCAGACCGCCCGGCTGATTGGCTTCGATATTTACGGGCATCAGGGGCTCGTGGAGAGATTTGCGTATGAGAAGCCAGCCGTCGCCGTGGGCTGTATCCGCATTGATCCTTATGCCTTCATAATTTGGCAGCTCAAGGCTGAATCCCGGCAGGAGGCCTTCTTCCACAGCGGCCTTGAGCTCATTCATGATCCCGTCCGCATAAGGCGCAAAGTCCTCTGCCAGAAGAGGAAGCCTGAATTCGGCTGCCTCTAGCGGCTTTTCAAGAGCTGCTATGCAGTCCTCTATGTACTTTCCCTGAGCCTTCAGCTGAGCCGCCTTTACGACGATTTTTGTGGCGAGATATGCCCCATCGTCCAGGAAAAAGTTTTCCTTAAGCGCTGCATGGCCGGAGGTCTCAATAGCAAGCTGGCAGTCGGTGCCCTCTGTATTCAGCTCCAGACCTTTGTTTATGACGTTCTTGTAGCCTCTCTTGAAGCGCAGATGCTTAAGCCCCAGATCCTTTTCCAGGAAGCTGTGGAGCTGGGTGCTGGTGATGCTGTCTGTAACCACGGTGGTCCCGGGATGGCCTTCGCTGGCCAGTACCGCAGCCAGGGCGACTATCTCGTTGCGGCCTATGGGACGGCCTTTGGAATCAACAGCGGACGCTCTGTCCACATCTGTGTCGAAAATGATGCCAAGATCTGCCCCTGATGCAGTTACGGCCTCGCATATGGAAGCCATGGCCTCAGCGTTCTCCGGGTTGGGCTGGTGGTTGGGGAAGCTTCCGTCGGGCTCAAGATATCTGCTGCCGCTGCAGTCGGCTCCAAGAGGCTCCAGCACGCCTGATACGAAAAATCCGCCTGCGCCGTTTCCTGCATCCACAACAATGTGCAGCCCCGCAAGGGCTTTATCGCCGTTTCCTGCGCCAAGTCCCTTTCTTATGGTGTTTTTAAGGTGCTCCTGATACAGATCCATAAGCCCCTTGCCCTCAGGCAGTTGCAGTTTGCCGCTGAAGGGCTTTAGCAGCTTCTCAGGTATGCTCTCCGACTGAGCCAGCTCGATCAGCGTGGTGATGTCCGGTTTGTCCAGTCCGCCTTCCGCGGTAAAGTATTTAAAGCCGTTTCTCTCCATTGGCAGGTGGCTGGCGGTGATCATTATGCTGCCGTCTGCCGAGATCTCCGGGAACCTGCAGGCCATGAACATGGCTGGGGTTGAGCACATGCCGCAGTCCAGGGAGCCGGCTCCGCAGCTTTCTATTCCCTTGCAGACCCATTCCGCCAGCTGAGGCCCTGAAATGCGGGAATCCCTGCCAACTGCTATGAGCAGCTTTTCCATTGGCTTTCCCAGCTTTTCAGACAGCCAGAAGCAGAAAGCTCTGCTCAGGTCCTTCGCTGCGTTTTCATCCAGATTTACAGGGTCCTTTCCTGGAAGTGCAACACCCCTTATATCGCTTCCGTTCTGTAATTTTGCATAATTCTTCATGATATATCTCCTGCGATTCATTAAAGACGCGAAAACAATTCGTGTTCCGATCACAATATAGTATAACAGGACTTGCTTTGAAGAGCAAACAGCACGTAATTTTACGCTGCACTCAATCTTCACAAAGAAATCCCAAATCTTGTGGTTTTGAAGCCATTTTTATGTTATACTATACCAATTAAAGGGCCTTGGCTCGCTTTTTGGCGTGCAAAGCTCGCGGGGGATGTCCCCCTCAGGAGTGATCATGGCATTTACGCATCTGCATGTACATACTGAATACAGTCTTCTGGACGGTGCCGCCAGAATAGACAAGCTGGTAGCCCGGGCGAAGGAGCTCGGGATGACTTCCCTTGCCATAACTGACCACGGCGTCATGTATGGCTGCGTCCAGTTCTACGAGCAGTGCAGAAAGCAGGGCATCAAGCCCATAACAGGCTGCGAAGTATACACCTCTCCCAGAACGCGTTTCGATAAAGACCCCACCCTGGACAGATCCGCAGGTCACCTTATCCTGCTCTGCAAGGATCAGACCGGCTATGAAAATCTTATCCGTCTGGTGTCTCTGGCATATAAAGAAGGCTTCTACTATCATCCCAGAGTTGACCATGAGCTTCTTGCTCAGTACTCCGAAGGCCTTATCTGCCTTTCCGCCTGCCTTGCAGGCAAGGTGCAGGCAGAGCTCCTCGACGGCAACTACGAAGGCGCAAAGGAGGAGGCACTCTTCCTGCTGAACACCTACGGTGAGGGCAATTTCTACCTGGAGATACAAGACCATGGGATGGAGGAGGATGTTACAGTCTGCGAGGGACTGAAAAAGCTCTCAAAGGACATCGGCGTTCCCCTTGTAGCCACCAACGACTCACATTACGTTTATCAGGATGATGCAGCGGCTCACGATGTGCTGCTCTGCATCGGTACAAAAAACAATCTGTCCGATCCCAACCGCTACCGCTTCGCCAATGACCAGTTCTACTTCAAGAGCGAAGAGGAGATGCGCAGGATATTCTCCGACATTCCGGAAGCCTGCGATATCACAAATGAGATCGCCGAAAAGTGCAATTTCGACTTCACCTTCGGTGTTTACCATATTCCTGTCTTCCCCGTGCCCAAGGGCTATACGGAGGAGCAGTATTTCGAGTACCTCTGCTGGTCCGGTCTGGAGCACCGCTATGGCAGCACTGAACCTGTGCCATCAAATGCAAGAAAGGCTCCGGAGGTCCCCGTGGAGGATCCGAGCACCCTGGCGCCTACGGTGTCCCAGGAGCTTATGGACCGCATGAAGTACGAGGTGGACACCATAGAGACCATGGGCTATGTAGGCTACTTCCTGATAGTCTGGGACTATACGAACTACGCCAAAGGCCAGGGGATAATGGTAGGTCCCGGCAGAGGCTCCGCTGCGGGTTCAATAGTAGCTTACAGCATGGAGATCACGGACATAGATCCCATCAAGTTCAGCCTGATCTTCGAGCGCTTCCTCAACATAGAACGCGTTTCCATGCCTGATATCGACATGGACTTCTGCGTCGAGCGCAGAGGCGAGGTTATCGACTATGTAAAGCGCCGCTATGGCGTGGACAATGTATCGCAGATATCCACCTTCGGTACCCTTAAGGCCAGAGCCGCCTTCAAGGATGTGGCAAGAGTCATGGAGGTTCCTTTTGCCAGAAGCCTTGAGGTCGCCAAGATGATACCTGAGGACCTTAAGGTGACCCTGGATTCGGCGCTTAAGGACAGCCCGGATTTCAGAAATGTCTACGATACGGATCCTCAGATCCACAATGTAATAGACACTGCCAGAAGGCTGGAAGGCCTTGCCCGCAACTCTTCCACTCACGCAGCAGGCGTTGTTATATCAAAGGACGCGGTGGACCGCTATGTGCCTCTTGTCATGACAGACAATGGCCTGGCCACCCAGTTCACCATGACGGAAATAGAGCACCTGGGGCTGCTTAAAATGGACTTTCTGGGCCTCAGGAACCTGACAGCCATCAGGGAATGTCTCGAGCTTATAGAAAAGGCCACGGGAGAAAAGATCGACCTTTCCAAGATCGATATGGCAGATCCTGACGTCTACAAGCTCATAGCCAGCGGAAACACCGTGGGCGTGTTCCAGCTTGAATCCGGCGGCATGACTTCCTTCATGAGGGATCTTCAGCCCGACTGCCTGGAAGACCTCATAGCAGGCATCTCCCTGTACAGACCCGGCCCCATGGATTCCATACCGACTTATGTCAGCTGCAAGAAGAACCCTGAGACCATAACTTATCTGACTCCCGAGCTGGAGCCCATACTGGCTCCAACCTACGGCTGCATAGTATACCAGGAGCAGGTAATGGATATAGTCCGCAAGCTGGGCGGATACAGCTACGGCCGCGCGGACCTGGTGCGCAGAGCCATGTCCAAGAAAAAAGCGGACGTAATGGCGCAGGAGCGCGAATACTTCATCAACGGAAGGCTCAACGAAGACGGCAGCATAGACGTACCCGGCTGCCTCAGGAACGGCATAGCGCTGGAGGCTGCAAACACTATCTTCGATCAGATGACGAGCTTTGCTGCCTATGCTTTCAATAAGAGTCATGCGGCAGCCTATGCAGTTGTAGCTTACCAGACGGCCTGGCTCAAGTGCCATTATCCGGCTCAGTTCCTGGCCTCTCTGATGAGCTATCCTGCTGACAACAAGGCGGTTGCAAATCTTATAAGAAACGCCAAGGACATGGGCATCGAGACCCTGCGTCCCGATGTGAATCACAGCGAGCGCCATTTCTCCACCGAAGACGGAAAGGTGCGCTACGGCCTGCTGGGCGTAAAGCATGTGGGCGAAGCCGTGGTGGAGGAGATAATCGAAGCCAGAAAGCGCAAGATGCCCACGGATATCTTCGAATTCGTGGACGGACTAGATATACATAAGGTTAACAGAGCCGCGCTGGAATCCCTGATCAAAGCCGGCGCTCTGGATTGCTTCCCCGGAAACAGAGCCCAGAAGCTTGCTGTAATAGGAAGCCTGCTTGAAAGCGCTCAGAGCACGCTTAAGAACAATCTGGACGGCCAGATATCCCTCTTCAGCATGGGCGCCGACCAGGGCGGCATCAAAATAGACAGAAGGCTTCCAAGAAGCGAGGATTTCTCCCAGAAGGAGCTGCTTTCCATGGAGAAGGAGATGCTTGGCATCTATCTTACCGGCCATCCCCTGGAGGATGTGGCAGACCGCATAAGGGAGATAACGGACATGGATACCGGCACTCTGGACCGCTTCATAGCAAGAAGGGCAGAGGCTGAGGCTGCGGAAAGCTCAGGCGCCGCAGCTCAGGAGCAGACTGAATTTGCTGACAGCGGCGCGGAGGACGAAGAGGGTGACCAGTCCACCGATATTCCCGTCATTAAGGATGGGATGTCCGTCACCATGGCGGGCATAGTCAGCGCCATGAAGATGATGACCACCAAGAAGGGTCAGAACATGGCCTTCGTAACTATGGAAGACCTCTATGGAGACATAGAGCTCGTTGTATTTCCGAAAACCTTCGAGCTGGACAGACAATGGCTGGCCCTGGACAATATCATAATTGTCAGAGGCAGGCTGGATATCAAGGAGGATACGCCTAAACTGCTGGCAGAACGCATAGTGCTGCTGGATGACTACAACGGAGAGCTTAAGGGCGGCTCCAGACGCAATGAAGTTCCTGCTGCACCAAAGCAGGAGGTTCCCATGATAAAGATAGTCATTCCCGAAAACTACAGCGAAAGAGAAGGTCTTCTGGCCTTCAAACGCCTTGCTAAAGCCAACAGAGGCGATACCCCGGTGGCTATCCTGGTGAAGGCCACCAACAATAAATACAAGCTGGACTACGATCTCTGGATCGACCCGAGTCCGAACTTTATCACAAGCGCCAAGCGCATGTTTGGAGAGGACTGCTTCAGATGATAAAACTCGAACATGTAACTAAAAACTACGATGACACCTCAGCTCTGAGAGATGTGAGCATACAGATCGATGATGGCGATTTCGTGTTCCTTGTGGGTCCCACAGGCGCAGGAAAATCCACCTTCATCAAGCTTATCTCCAAAGAAATAGAACCGGACGAGGGCAAGATCTTCGTGGACGGGCAGGATGTGACAAGGCTTTCCAACCGCCGCATCCCGCTGCTCAGACGAAACATGGGAATGGTATCCCAGGACTTCCGTCTGCTCCCCAAAAAGACGGTATTCGAAAATGTGGCCTTTGCCCTGGAGGTGGTCCACTGCACAAGAAGGACAATCAACCGCCAGGTTCCCGAGGTCCTGGCTCTGATGGGCATCGAGGATAAAAAGGACAATTTCCCCGACGACCTTTCAGGCGGCGAGCAGCAGCGTGTGGCCATAGCAAGAGCCATAGTCAACAGGCCAAAGCTTCTGATAGCGGACGAGCCTACCGGCAATCTTGACCCGGACACAGCCTGGGAAATCATGAAGCTGCTGGATCAGATAAACCGCAGAGGAACCACCATCGTGATGGTCACTCACGCAAAGGACATAGTAAACCGCATGAACAAGAGAGTCGTGGCCATAGACAGAGGTCACATAGTAAGAGATTCCAGGGGAGGAGAGTACGGATTCGATGATTAAAAGTCTATTTTACTCCCTGAAGGAAGCCTTCAAACAGATGTTCAGAAGCAAGGTGATGACCATAGTATCGATCTTTTCGATCTCTGCCATGCTGCTGATCCTTGGACTGTTCTTCTTCCTGACAGTGAACATCAATTTCATATCCGAAAACATCAAGACTCAGTTCGACACCATAGAAGTCTTCCTGCTGGATGAGACCAGCAAGTCGGATGCGGATATAATAGCCCGCAGCCTTACTACTCTGGACGAGGTCGACAGCGTGGAATTCATAGACAAGGAACAGGCTATGGAGGAGCTCAAGGCACAGTGGGGCGACAATGGCTATCTGCTGGACGGACTGGCAGAAAATCCTCTGCCGAACTCCCTGAGGGTTACTCTGACCGATCTCAAATACGGAAGCTTTGTGGCTGAATTCTCCAGGACCATGGATGGAGTGGAGGATGTGCGCTACTACCAGACAGAGATCAACAAAGTTCTGAAGATATCCGAGGCCATTCAGAAGGGGGCGCTCATAATAATAGCTTTCCTGGTCATAGTTTCGGTCGTGGTTGTATCTAACACCATAAAGCTGACCGTAATGTCGCGGCAGGACGAGATCATGATCATGAAGTATGTAGGCGCCACAAACTGGTTCGTAAGAGGGCCGCTGCTTGTGGAGGGTATGCTCATCGGCTGCCTCTCCGCGCTGATCGCTCTTGGACTCTGCTGGCTGGTCTACGACCGCATAGGGGATTTCTTCCAGGATCAGGCTCTGGCGCTGTTCTCCAGCAATCTGGTGGCTCCGGAATTCATGCTGGAGAACCTGGCGTGGATATTCATTTCTCTTGGCATAAGCATCGGCGCTTTCGGCAGCCTGCTGTCCATGAGACGTTATCTGAAAGCATAACAGCGGGCTTTGCGGCCCGGTAAAAGGGATAGACAAAAGGGAAAAGGGAAATACTGAAAGAAAGGGGAAGCTATGAGCAGGTACAGAAAAGTCATCAGCTTTATATGCGCTCTGCTGCTGTTCTGCGGCAGTATCTCCTGCGCGTTCGCCACTCAGAAGGATATAGACGACAAAAAAGGCGAGCTGAAGGACGTGCAGCAGGACATAACTGATACTAAAAAGGCTCTGGAAAGCAAAAAGAACAGCCAGACCAAGCTTACCAGCGAGATCAAATCTTTGGAAAAGCAGATCTACGTGGCGGAAGCCGCGGTCAATAATCTCCAGATAGAGATCAACGATACCATAGAAAAGATCAACACGGTACTGGCAGAGCTGGAGGAGATGGAGAACCAGATAGGCGAGCAGAACACCAATCTGAACGCCAGACTGCGCACCATGTACAAGAACGGCAATATAGGCATGCTTTCGGTGCTTCTGGGTTCCGGAAACATGAGCCAGCTGCTTACAAATATCGAGATGGTCAGGCGTATATATGCCTCCGATGCGGATCTTCTGGCTTCCATGGAGACCCAATACGACAAGATATATAAGAAAAAGCAGGAGCTGGTGGCGCTGAAGGACACTTATGTCAGACAGCAGGATGCCATGAGCAACCGCAAGACCACGCTGGCCAACGACAAAGCGACGCTCAAAGAGAAAAAGTCCCAGGTGGATGCGGATATCAAAGAGCTGAATGCTCAGATCGATGCTCTCAACAAGGAGGCCAATGCTCTGACTGCGGAGATCATAAGGCTGCAGGGCACCCAGAACTATGTGGGCGGCACCATGCTCTGGCCCGCCCAGTCCAGCAAGTATGTGTCATCGCCTTTCGGCAACAGACTGCACCCCATACTTAAGGTGTACAAGATGCACACAGGCATTGACATAGCTGCGGCCCACGGCACCAATATACTGGCAGCCAATGCGGGCAAGGTGATAAGCGCGGGCTACAACAGCGGCTACGGCTACTGTGTGATGATAGACCACGGCGGCGGCATAGTAACTCTTTACGCACACGCTTCCAAGCTGCTGGTCAAGACCGGAGATGTGGTCGCCAGAGGCAAGGTCATCGCGCTGGTAGGCTCCACCGGCATGTCCACCGGAGCTCACCTGCACTTTGAAGTAAGAGTAAACGGCGTATACAAGAATCCTCTTGAATACGTTTCAAGATAGAAGGCTGATGCGCCTTAAAAGCATCATCAAGAAGGGAATACAGGCATAACTCATGGCAAAATGGTTCATCAGGGCCAGGGAAGAAGACTTGGTCGAAAACGATCTGGGAATACCTCCTTCGATCGCATTTATACTGAAAAGCAGAGGGATCTCCATGGACAAGATGGAGGACTTCCTTTCCCCGCGCCCAAAAACCACATATGATCCTTTCCTGCTTCCGGACATGGCGCCGGCCATAGAGCTGATACTGGATGCGGCTGAAAAAGGAGAAAGAGTCTGCGTCTACGGTGACTACGATGCGGACGGTGTAACTGCCACCAGCGTACTTGTTCAGGTATTCAGCCGTATCTTCGATCATTTCGAATATTACATTCCCTGTCGTTTCACCGATGGCTACGGACTCAACAAGGATGCCATAAAGACTATCAGAGAGCACGGCACAGAGCTTCTCATAACCGTTGACTGCGGCAGCACCTCAAAGGATGAGGTGGCTTATGCGAAGGAGCTGGGCATGAAGGTCATAGTTACCGACCATCACACTCCAAGTCCCGATCATACGCCGGAATGTCTGTTCATAAATGCAAAGAGAGAAGGAAGCGCTTATCCTTTCCCGGACCTCTGCGGCTGCGGCATAGCATTCAAGCTGGCTCAGGGCATTGAGAGGTCTCTGGCTGCAAAGGGCGACAAGCGCTTCACAAAGCAGGAGCTCTTCCCGCTGCTGGATCTGGTGGCTATCGCCACCGTGGCGGATGTGGTCCCCCTCGTGGACGAGAACCGCAGCCTGCTGAAATACGGACTTGAATATATCAACCGCAGGACCAATGCGGGACTGAAAACTCTGCTGGAGCTTCTTGACTGCAGCGAGACTGTAATAGATTCCGACAAGATCGCCTACCTGCTGGCTCCTAACATCAACGCTCTGGGACGCATGGGCACTGCCCGCATCTCGGCGGAGCTGTTCAGCGGTTTCAAGAGCGACGGTTCTCCCGCAGGAGATGCACGCCAGCTGGCTTCCCAGATGGTTGAAAGCAACCGTCAGCGCAGAGAAGAGCAGGAAAAGGCCTTCGACGTATGCCAGAATGTTCTGAAGAACGAAGACTGCGGCGATCTCTTCCCCGTGATCTACGCTGAAGGCGCACACGAAGGCGTAACAGGCATCGTGGCCGGAAATCTGAAGGAAAGCCTGTACAGACCTGTCTGCATAGTGACACCCTGCGAGGACGGCAGCCTTAAGGGTACCGGTAGGTCCATCCCCAGCGTAAACCTTTATGAGGCTCTGAGCAGCTGCAGCCAGCTGTTCCTGCGCTTCGGAGGACATGCGGGAGCCTGCGGCTTCTCCATCAATTCCGAAAACGTGACTGAACTGAGATCCAGACTTCAGGTCTACGTGAAGGAGCTCCTTGATCAGAACCCGGAGCTGCTCTGCGAAAAGCTCTGCATAGAAAAGGAACTCTGCGCCAGCGAGAAGAATCTGGAATTTGCCAGACAGCTGGCTCTGCTGGAGCCCTATGGCGAAGCCAATGTAAGGCCGGTATTCTGCATAATGGATGCGGAAGTGGGCTGCATACGCTACATGGGCTGCGATAATCAGCACCTTAAGCTCACCGCCAGGACCCACGACGGCATCTGGCTGGACTGCGTGCTATTCAGAAAGGCCGCCAAGTACGGCCCCTTGCTGGAAAGATCCAAAAGAGTGCACATAGCAGGCGAGCTCAACATAAATCATTTCAATGGCTGCGATAAGCTGCAGCTGATCATAAGAGACATCAAAGGAGCAGACTGATGATCAATATCAGAAAAGGTCTTCTTGCCATTATCGTTGTGGTCTCCCTTCTTCTGGGCGCCGGTGGAGTCATACTCTTTCAGGAGCTGAACAAGACCGGTGTTGTGGACGTAGGGAACAATGTGGAGATAACAAAGGCTGAGTACGAGGACTACCAGCACCTGGTGGAGACCTTTGGCAAGGCTGATTCCATAAGGAACTACATTCTGGACAATTACTACATAGAACTGGATCCGGATCAGATAACTGACGGCATGTACTATGGTCTCTTCGATGCTATTGGAGATCCGTATTCCTATTACATGAGCCCGACTGAGTATATCAATTTCCAGATAAGCTCCACCGGCTCCTATTCCGGCGTAGGCATCACCATGAGCGCCCACGAAAGCGGCTATGTGGTGGTTCAGAATCTTACCGAGGATGCTCCTGCCATGAACAGTGGGCAGATCAAGGTCGGCGATTATATCTACAAGGTCAACGGCACCGAGTATTCCGCCAAGGAGCTGGATCAGTGTGCCGCAGCCGTCAGAGGCACTGCCGGCACCAAGGTTACCATCACCTTTATCAGAGATGGCCAGTCTTTCGATGTGACACTGACAAGGCAGAAGATCACCACAAAAACCGTTAAATACAACATGATCGAGGGTGAAGACAAGATAGGATACATCAAGCTCTCCGGCTTCGAATCCGCCACCGCTTCCGACTTTGCCGGCGCTCTGGCATGGCTCAAGACCATGGGAGCCCAGTCCTTCGTTCTGGATCTTCGCGACAATCCCGGCGGTCTGGTAAGCATTTGTGAGCACATAGCGGACCAGCTGATCGGCCAGGGCACTCTGTACTATACAGAAGACCATGACGGCAACAGGGAGTATTCCACGCTTAAGGCAGGCCGCACTGATCTGAAATATGTGGTGCTGGTGAATGAAAACTCCGCTTCCTGCTCTGAAATACTTGCAGCAGGCATACAGGACAATAACGAAGCCAAGCTGGTGGGCACCGTCACCTACGGCAAGGGTATAATACAGTCATCGACCCAACTGACCGACGGAAGCGCTCTTAAGCTTACCATGTGGCAGTATTTCTCCCCTTCGGGCAAGCAGATACATAAAAATGGCGTAAGTCCTGACTATACAGTAGAACTTACACCTGAATGCTACGATGATGAAGGAAACCTTACAGAGGACCTTCAGCTGAATAAGGCTCTGGAGCTGCTGCGCTGATTATTTGCCCAGCCTTTCCATTAGTTCCTTATATGAGCCGTTTCCATAGTTGAGGCTTTTATTGACTCTGCTGATGGTCGCGGCACTTGCACCGGTTTCGGAGACTATGTAGCTGTAGGTCTTTCCCTCGCTCAGCAGCATTGCAACCTGCCAGCGCTGGGATATGTCCTGCAGCTCTTTTATTGTCATGATGTCCTCAAAAAAGCGGTAACATTCATCTCTGTCCTTAAGGGACAGGATGGCATCAAACAGCGCGTCCTTGGCCGCTGTCTGAAATCTGGATTCATTTGCCATTTTATTTTTCCCTTCTTAACTCTTTGCAGCGTTTTGATTTAACAAGCTAATACGCTAAAGCTTTTAACAGTATATCCATTTTGGTACGACTTTGCAAGTTTGGTTTTGGGATACTATGAGAATATATATATTGAAAAAAGATAGATCCAGAGTATATAAGAGCGAGGCTGTCATTGCCTATATACTGGAGACGGAGCGTCCATTCGGGATGGGAGCGGAGGAGCTGAGGCTGAGCCACAAAGACAGCGGAGAGCCGTATCTTGCCCCTGCGGATGGCTGTGAAAACGCCTCTGCAGGCACTGAAGACAAAGGACTTCACGTTTCCATAACGGATACGAAAGAGCGCTGGATAGGAGTCATCTCTGAGGAGGCTGTGGGCCTTGATGCGGAGGAACAGAGCAGAAAAGCATCGCCCTCTGCAGTCAAAGCGCTGCACCCCCTGGAGCAGAAATATCTTTCCGGCATGGATCAGGGAAGCAGCGAGTGGCGGGAGGAGTTCCTGCACATCTGGACCGCAAAGGAGGCTTACTCCAAATACTGCGGCGAGGGCCTGAAAATGGGCTTTTCCAGATTCTCCGTGCTGGATGAGGACCTCAGCTACGCTAAACAGGTGAAATACAAAGACCGGCCTGCTGCGTACATTCACTTTGAAAAAAGAGACAGCCTTTATATCTGCCTGGCGACCGAGTCTCCCTGTGAAGAGAGCCCTGAAATAACTGCGCTTAACTACGAAGCGCCGTTTAAGGCAAGCGCTCTTGAAACTGCCGCAGACATTCTGGACCGGGGCATGCTCATCGAAAAGGAGCTCAGGCAGAAGCTTAAGCTGAAGGGCTATCCGGATGATGACATCGCTTCTGCGATCGAGGCTCTTAAGGAAAGAGGTTATCTGGATGATGCAGCCTATGCCTCCAGGTATATAAGCAGGGCCAGGCAGCAGGGCAAGGGGCGATTCCGCATAGAAAACGAGCTGGCTCAGAAGGGCATAGAAAAATCTGCCGCAGCTGAGGCCTTCGACGCCCTTGACGGAGATGAAGATGCGGTGTCAGAAATGGACCTTGCCATGGCCCAGGCGGAGCGCATCACAGCAGGAAAGGAGATAGATGAAAAGCTTCTGGCTAAAACCGCAAGGAAGCTGGCAGGACTTGGCTACAGCAGCAGAGTGATATATTCAGTGGTGGACAGACTGCGCAAATGATAATATAATTCAAAAGGTAAAGGGATTGATCATCGGGGGAAAACTATGGCAAACATTATAGATCTTAAGTGTCCGTCCTGCGGAGCCGATCTCCATTTTAATGAACAGCAGGACCAGTATTTCTGCAAATACTGCGGTACTAAAATATTTATTGATAATCCCAATGAAAGGCGTACCAGGCTCATAAACGAAGCTCAGGTAAAGGCGGTGGAGCTCGAACAGGAAAAGTTCAGATACTACACCCAGGAAAACCATGCTTATGAAGAGCGGGTCGCACAGTGGAAGAAGTATCTGCTCTACTGGGTGATAGCTATGGGCGCTGCCTTCTTCTTTGGCTTTGTGATCCCGGACGGCCGTGCAACGGATTTCTTCGCAGGCGTATTTGTATTCCTGCTGTTTTTCGGCGCAGCAGCGGTGATTATCATTTATCCTAAGAAAAGCCGCATACTCAGGAGCATGGAACAGGCGGAACCTCAGGATATATCGCCATTTAACTGGACCGCCGCTGTTATACTGTGTGTGGTCCTTGGGTTATTCGGCGCTCACTACTTCTATGTCAGACGCTACGGTATGGGACTGCTGTATCTGTTCACCGGAGGGCTTTTCGGCATAGGCTATATTTTCGATATAATACGTCTTCTGACGGGCAGATTTACTGACTGCTATGGGAAGAATGTGGCCGCATGAAGATAATGTTCTGAAACTAATAAGGCTGCACCGGCAAAGGTGCAGCCTGTTTTTTTACATTCTTATGATGTGCTTGAATTTGCCGCTGCCCGGGTCCTGTTTTGGGGCTTCATCCGACAGGCTTATGCTGACGTGCCGCACTCCCTGCGTTTCAAGATATGCCAGCAGACATTCTCTGGCTTTTTCAAAGGCCTCAGCTCTTCCGATGCCTTCTTTTTCTTCCATGCGAAGTTCTATCTTGTTTCCCGGGCAGACAAGCAGCTGGAAACGGCGCAGCTCATGGACTTCCTTCAGCGTGGCGTAGATGGAAAGGGGCGCTATCTTTATCTCCTTTCCGTCTTCCGTAAAGCTTGTAACGTCGTCGGTGCGGCCTTCAAGCTCCAGCCAGGGCGAAATATTGCCGCAGCCGCAGGGCTCATGGTGCATTATCACCCTGTCCGTAACCTCATAGCGTATGAAGGGCTGGGTGTAGTTGTAGAGATTGGTCAGAAGTATTTTGTCGGAGAGAACACCGTCCGGGACGGGATTCCCCTCCGCGTCCACAGGCTCCACTATCAGCCAGTCATCATTTATGTGAAAGTGCTGCTTTCTGCATTCGCAGGCCACGGTGCCGCCCTCGGTGCAGGAGTAGGAGGTCTGCACATAGCAGCGGAAGGTATCTGCAAGCCGCTGACGCAGGCTGTCCGAAAGGTACTCCCCTCCGGTCATGATTATGACAGGAGAGATCTTCAGCCTTCCGGCTTCCGCTTCGTCTATGAGGAGTTCCAGGTTGGATGGGTAGCCGCCCAGCATGGCTGGCTGGAATTCGTTGAGCTGCTGCACTATCCTTGGGATGGGGTAGAGGGCGCTTGATACCGCCAGCTGTTTTCTCTTCCAGGGCATGGTCCGAAGCCTTGAGCGTATACTGCTGTTTCCGAGGTAAAAGCCCTCGTCCGCAAACAGCCCCATGCTCTTTCCGCCTCTCTTAATGAAGGCTTTAAGGTCCTCGGATCTGGCGTAGCTTCTTACCGCGCTGATCCCGCCCATTATATTATTGGCCGTCTTATCCACCACAGCAACCAGCGGATTCCCTGTGGAACCGGATGTGGTGAATACAATGTATTCGCCGTTCAGCAGCCTTCCGATATTGCTTTTGTCCTGCATGAAGCTTTCCACTTGTGAGAGTTTCAGATCCCTGTCGCAGACCCAGTCATCCCAGTGCTCCATAAGAGTCCTCTTGTTTACCGGCGGCAGATCCTGCAGGCTGAAGTCCTCAGGCACATCCTTATATAGCTCCCTGTAATAGGGGCTGTTAATTCTAGCGTATTCTACCAGCTCCTTCAGCCTAGCCTGTTGAAGGGCGAGGCGCTGCTTGGGGGCCATCTTCTGGTAATCCCTGCACAGCTTCATGGCTTTGAAAATACCGGTTTTTTTCATGAACATATCTCCCTTGCTGCGGACGCTTAATCGGTCGCCAAAAGCCTAATGCCATAAAAAAGTATATCATGCGGCGCGGCGCGCTGTCCATCCGGCCTGTATTGAAAAAAGCCCCTTTGTAGTATATGATTCATTCATAATACATTTGCGGCAGGTGAGACGAGATGACTGAGATACAAAAAAGACTTTTTGAACTGCAGGATGAACCGTACAGAGACTTTCAGGCAAGGCTGATCCCGAATATCGATCCTGAAACCATGATAGGGGTAAGGTCACCGGAGCTCAGAGCGCTGGCGAAGGAGCTGATAAAGCAGGGCGATGCGGATGCATTCATATCGGAGCTTCCTCACGAATACTTTGATGAAAACCAGCTTCACATCTTTATCCTTTCAGCGATGAAGGACTTTGATCTCTGCCTGGCGGAAACGGAACGCTTTCTTCCCTTTGTTGACAACTGGGCTGCCTGCGATCAGCTTTCGCCCAAGGTGTTCAAAAAGCACAGGCCTGAGCTGCTGAAGCATATCGGTGAATGGATACAGTCGGAAGAAACGTATACAATACGTTTTGGCATCGGCATGCTGATGCAGCACTTCCTGGACGAAGACTTCTGCCCCTCATATCCTGAAATGGTGGCAAGGATAAAATCGGAAGAGTACTATGTCAACATGATGATAGCCTGGTATTTTGCCACAGCCCTGGCCAAGCAGTACGAAGCAGCGCTTCCGTACATAGAAGGCCGGAAGCTTGACAAATGGACTCACAACAAAGCGATACAGAAATCCATTGAAAGCTACCGGATCAGTCCGCAGCAGAAGGAATATCTGAGGAGCCTGAAAATAAAGTGATTTTTGCATGACCGGAGGGAAGCTATGAAGAGTATCGATAATATGACAGATCATGAAATGCTCATGGAGCTGGTCGCCGAGAAGAGGATGCGGGATAAGCTGCGCTTTGCTAAGATCCTGCTGTGGGCAGTTGTCATCCTTCTTCTGATCTGGCTTGGGGCTACCTACATTCCGAAGTTCATTGAGGTCTACAACAAGTGGAATACCATTCTGCAGCAGATACAGGACACCGGGAACAAGGTGAACGGCGTTGTAGAGGATCTGAAGAGCGGTCCGCTGCAGACCATACAAAACGGCCTTGAAAGCGTAAAGGGCGGAGTTGACAGCGTTAAGGACTTCCTTTCGAAGCTGGGCTTCTGATCAGGCCTGCCGACCTTTTCGATTCACAAAAAAAGCCTGTCCTTTTGCGGAACAACTGGACAAGAGGCCTTTTAGGCATTATACTTAATTATTCGACAATTTTGGTTGGACCTTTGTTTGTGTGCAAAAAACGCAGCATTCAAAAGCTCCTTTCCTGAAAAATAAAGAGGAATATCATGTACAAGAATTTATCAGACAAACCCATAGCCGAGCTGCAGCTGGAGCAGGCAGACAAGTGGGACAGGGAAAAGCTTCTTGACAGATGCGTCAGCGAAAGAGAATACGCGCCTGTTTATCAGTTCTTTGAAGGCCCTCCCACCGCTAACGGCAAGCCCGGCATCCACCACGTAATGGCAAGGACCCTGAAGGACTCCGTTCTCCGCTACAAGACTATGCAGGGATACAAAGTAAGCCGCAAGGCAGGCTGGGACACTCACGGATTGCCCGTGGAGATCGAAGTTGAAAAGCAGCTGGGATTCTCCGGCAAGCAGGACATAGAAAAGTACGGCATCAAGGAGTTCAACGAAAAGTGCAGAGCTTCCGTATTTTCCTATGAATCCATGTGGCGCCAGATGACCCACAGGATGGGTTATCTGATCGATCTGGACAATCCCTATATCACACTGGACAACAACTACATCGAGACCGGCTGGTGGATACTCAAGCAGTTCTTCGATGCAGGTCTCATCTATGAGGGTCACAAGATCCTGCCTTACTGCCCCCGCTGCGGAACAGGTCTGGCTTCCCACGAGGTGGCTCAGGGCTACAAGATGGTGAAGGTAAACACCCTTGTAGTGCCCTTTAAAAAGAAGGGCGAGGAAAACACCTACTTCCTGGCATGGACCACTACCGCATGGACTCTTGCGGCTAATGTGGCTCTGACTGTCAATGCGGATCTGGACTATGTGAAGGCTGAGCAGGACGGCAAGTTCTACATCCTGGCAGCAGATCTTGCTGAGAAGATCCTGGGCGCCAAGGGTGAATATAAGATCGTTGAGACCTTCAAGGGCAAGGATCTTGAATATCAGGAATACGAACAGCTGATGCCCTTCTGCAAGGTGGACAAGAAGGCATTCTTCGTCACCTGCATGGACTATGTTGCCACAGGCGAAGGCACAGGCATCGTTCACACTGCCCCCGCCTTTGGTGAGGACGACTATAACTGCGGCATGAAGTACGGCCTCCCCGTGCTGAATCCCGTAGACGAGGAAGGTAAGTATACCGACACACCCTGGGCCGGTCATTTCATCATGGAAGATGGTCTGGATGTGGAGATCATCAAGTATCTGGCAGGGGAGGGCAAGCTCTACTCCAGAGAAAAGCTGGAGCACAATTATCCTCACTGCTGGCGCTGCGGAACTCCGCTGGTATACTATGCAAAGCCTTCCTGGTACATCAAGATGACCGCGCTGAAGGATCAGCTCGTTGCAAACAACAACACCGTAAACTGGTGGCCTCCCTATGTGGGTGAGGGCCGTTTCGGCAACTGGCTGGCAGAGGTCAAGGACTGGGCTATCTCAAGAAACCGTTACTGGGGCACACCCATTCCCATCTGGCGCTGCCCGGACTGCGGCAAGATCATCTGCGTAGGCTCCAGAAAGGAACTGGCTGATCTGGCAATTGAAGATATAGACGAGAGCATCGAGCTGCACCGCCCGTACGTGGACGACGTGCACATCGCATGCCCCGACTGCGGTCACACTATGAGCCGCATCCCCGAGGTAATGGACTGCTGGTTCGACAGCGGCGCTATGCCCTTCGCCCAGAGGCACTATCCCTTCGAGAACAAGGACAATTTCGATCAGGACTTCTTCCCTGCAGACTTCATCTGCGAAGGCATAGACCAGACCCGTGGCTGGTTCTACTCCCTGATGGCCATCTCCACATTCATCAAGGGCCAGGCTCCCTACAGGAACGTTCTGGTAAACGACCTGGTGCTGGACAAGGAAGGCAAGAAGATGTCCAAGTCCAAGGGCAATACCGTGGATCCCTTCGCCCTGTTCGACAAGTACGGCGCAGATGCCACCCGCTGGTATCTGATGTACGTGAGCCCCGTCTGGGTGCCCACCAAGTTCGATGAAGACGGCCTTGCGGACATCCAGGGCAAGTTCTTCGGGACTCTGAAGAATGTGTACAACTTCTTCATACTTTATGCAAATAACGACAACATAGATGCAGGCAAGCTCTGGGTGGACTACAAGGATCGTCCCGAGCTGGACCGCTGGATACTCTCCAAGTACAACAAGCTGGTAGATGCAGTTACCGACTCCATGGAGCATTACGATCACAACAGGACCGTGCATCTGATCCAGGACTTCGTTGTTGAGGATCTGTCCAACTGGTACATCAGAAGAGCCCGCCGCCGTTTCTACGCTGACGGAATGGATCAGGACAAGCAGAGCGTTTACGCTACAAGCTACGAGATCCTTACAGGCGTTGCTAAGCTGATGGCTCCGTTCGCGCCCTTCATCACCGCAGAGATCTACGAAGATCTGACCGGAGAAGAAGTTCACCTGGCAGCCTATCCCAAGGCAGATCTGAGCCTTGTGGACACTGCTCTGGAAGAGAGAATGGACCTGGTCCGCGACATCGTGACCATGGGCCGCGGCATCCGCGAAAAGGAACGCATCAAGGTTCGTCAGCCTCTGGCCGAGCTGCTTATCGATGCCAAGTACAAGGACGAGATCGGCTACATGGTAGGCCTGATCGAGGAAGAACTGAATGTGAAGGAAGTGGTGTTCGAGGAGAATATGGACACCTATCTGAACTATCAGCTTAAGCCTGACTTCAGAGCTGCCGGCCCTGTTCTCGGCAGCAAGATCAAGGCTTTCGGAGCCGCTATCGCCAAGGCTGATCCTAAGGCAGTTATGGCTGCGCTCGATGCTGACGGCAAGATTGTGCTCGAACTGAACGGCGAGCCTACCGAGATCGGAAGCGACATGGTGAGCGTAACAGTCAAGTCCAAGGAGGGCTTTACTGCCGCAATCGAAGGCGCACTCTGCGTGATCCTCGACACCAATGTCACTCAGGAACTGGTGGACGAAGGACTGGCAAGAGAGCTCATCTCCAAGGTACAGCAGCTCAGAAAGTCCAGCGGCTTTGAGATGATGGACCGCATAGAGATCAGCGGGGAAGCTGATGAGGCTGTAAAGAAAGCCATAGGACTCTACAAAGACTACATCTGCAAGGAGACTCTGGCTAATGAGCTGGGCGAAGGCGCAGATCTTGAAAAGTTCGATCTGAACGGCCACAAGACAGGCATCGCAGTTAAGAGAGTATAAATTACTGCCCCGGCTGGACGGTAAAAGCTTCAAGACAAATTAAGACCCGTTCTGAGGGCTCTGAGAGCCTTTCTGGCGGGCCTTTTTCTGCTTTTTGAGTAATTACACATCAGTTTGTCAGAAACGCCTGAAACGGCGGATTTGGCCTTATGCGATATTGAAAACAAATCTTTTATCCGCTAAAATGAATCTGAAAACATTATTTCGCACAAAGGAGGCAATTATGGATATTAAGGAGCGCGTAAGAGAATTCTACGTTGAAAACAATTATAACTGTGCCGAGGGTACGCTTAAAGCGGCTGATGAGGCTCTGGGTTTTGAACTGAGTCCGGATGGACTGAAGATAATCGGCGCCTTTGGAGGCGGCATGGCCAGCGGCAGCACCTGCGGAGCTCTGGCAGGCTCAGTCGCAGCCATAGGACAGGCCCTTATAAAAGACAGGGCTCACTTGGCTCCCGCCCTGAGAGAAGCCTGCAAGGGCTACGTAGAAAAGTTCAGAAACGAATTCGGAAGCCTTGACTGCGCAGAACTCAGACCTAAATATGCTGTGCCCGGTGATAAATGCATGGCGATCGTCGGAAAGAACAGCGAGATGCTGGAGGCCTACATCAGAGAGCTTCTGGCTGCGGAAGAGGCAAAGCAGGAGTAGCGCATGAAGCTTTTCGCAATACGTCACGGTCAGACTGACTGGAATGTAGCCGGAAGAATGCAGGGATGTACGGACATAGAGCTTAATGAGACCGGGCTGGCTCAGGCGGAGGCTGCTGCCCAGACTATAGGCGGCCACGGGATAAGCCTCATCATCAGTTCGCCTCTGTCCAGGGCAAGAAAAACGGCGGAGATACTGAACAGAGTCCTGAACTGTCCCATTATTGTAGACGACGCTCTCAGAGAACGGGGCTTTGGCATCTACGAGGGCATGCTCATCAGCGAGATACGCGGCATGGTAAAGATGGATCCCGAGTATTTTGACAAGCCGGGAAGCCCTGACAGCCGCAGCGTGGAGCCCATGGAAGCCTTGCAGGAACGGGTAAGCAGGCTGCTGGACGATATCCGGGTCAGGTATCCTGATGAAACTGTCCTTCTTGTGACCCATGGCGGCACAATGAGGGCTATAAGCTCGTATTTCAGGGGAGACAAAGCATCCGCAGAAGCGGTGGCAGGAAACTGTCAGCTGACTGAATTTGACTTTGACGACATTCCGCAGACAGAGAAAAAGGAGAATACAATGACACTCAAAGAACTGGTCATAAAGAGCAGAAGCTGCAGAGCTTACGACGAATCCTATCGCATGACGGAGCAGGACCTGCGGGAGCTCATCGAGCTGGCCCGCTTTGCTCCGACTTCAGGCAATCAGCAGGCTTTGAAATTCTACATCAGCTGGGAAAAGGACGAGGTGGATGCCATCGCAAAATGCACCCACTGGGGCAAGGATAAGCCTTATCCCGGAATCAACCCCAGCGCTTTTGTTCTGATCATTCAGGACACTGAAATCGACAGGCGCGAATGGTCCTGGTGGAGAGAGGCTGGGATAGCAGCCCAGACCATACTGCTGGGCGCTGCTGAAAAGGGTCTGAACGGCCTCATGATCGGAAGCTACGACAATGGTCCTTTAAGAGAGCTGGTCGGCCTCAAGGAAAATCACAAGCTGCTGCTGGTGCTGGCTATAGGCAAGGGCACGGAAAGCGCAGTTGTGGAGGATCTTCAGCCGGGCGATGAAAAATCCGTCTACAGGGACGAAAACGGCGTCACCCACGTAAAGAAGCGCACTCTGGACGAGCTCATCCTTAAAAGAGCATAGACCGTGAGCGGCACAGGAGGAAATAAAATGAAGACCATAGGAATAATCGGCGGCATGAGCTATGAATCCAGCATCCACTACTACAAGAGGATAAACGATCAGGTGAATGCCATTGCAGGAGGTCTCACATGCGCCCGCATGCTTATCTGGAATGTGAATTTTGAACCAATCAGACAGCACATGCTGGCAGGCGAATGGGATGCTATCGGAGCTGAGCTTTCTGACATAGCAAAAAGGCTCGAGGCCGGCGGCGCGGACTATATCGTGATCGCCACGAATACCATGCACAAGCTGGCCGGTCAGGTGCAGGCGGCGGTTAAGGTGCCTGTCATACACATCGCGGACTGCGTGGCGGAAAAGTGCAAGGAAAAGGGTGTCAAAAAGGTTGGCCTGCTGGGAACCAAGTACACCATGGAGCAGGATTTCCTGAAGGACAGGCTTGCGTGGAACGGCCTTGAGGTGGCTGTGCCCAGGCTTCAGGAGCACATCGACGGCATCGACGACATAATCTTCGGCGAGCTCTGCAAGGGCGTGGTCCTGGACGACTCCAGGGAATATTACAAGCGGGTGATCGCGCAGATGAAGGAGGAGGACGGGATCGAGGGCGTCATCCTGGGCTGCACTGAGATAGAGATGCTCATAAAGCCGCAGGATCTGGACATCCCCGTGTTCGACACCACCCAGTCTCACATAGACGCCATCGTGGACTACTGCCTGGAGAGAAGGTAAGGGCTCTAAAGGCTTGAAATATGGATATAAAGCAAGCCCGCAGAAATTGAATTCATGTAAGATCAAAAAGCCCCAATGTATTTCATAAAAACAAACAGACACCAGAAGGTGTCTGTTGATTTATTGGAGCGGATGAAGGGAATCGAACCCTCGACCGCAGCTTGGGAAGCTGCTGTTTTGCCATTAAACTACATCCGCATGCTGCTTTGTAAAGCCATTTGCGTCCGCTTGCAGGCAGCTCAAGCTTCGCATACTGCTCGCTTTCGCCGGCAAGCTTGCGCATCGGACTTACCGCTGCTCTGCCTTCGCTGCGCTCGGCAATCGCAGGGTCAAGTCTCGAAAACTATATCCGCACGGCTTTTGTAACTTAATTATTATACAATAGCTTTTTCAAAAAGAACAGTGTAAAAAAGATATTTTTACTTTTGTATAATTGACTCCTAGTTTATAATATCAGCGAGAGGTAATGCTATGGAACTTAAAGTAATGAAGTGCAAAAGCTGCGGAGCTGTTCTGGACGTAAGACCCTGGAGCAGCAGAGTTGTATGCAGTTCGTGTGGCATGGTCTATTTTGTTGAAAACAGCGAATCAGCTGATGCTTCGTCACGGCCTGCATCTGCACGCAGCGGGAACGCTCAGTCATCTCCTGACAACCCAGTAGATGTAATACTAGTTCCCTCCGGAGATAAAACTATCAGTCTGGGTATGGTTTTCAGTCATGAAGACTGGAAAAATCAGGAGCCAAATCTCAGTACCATGGCCAGTTTCACGATTCAGTATATTGCAGACGACTGTGTGCGTTATGAGTATAATCATCACGGCTGCAGTCCGGATCGCAGGAAAGACCTGCTGGCAGATTTTGATTCGGAACTGGATAGACGAATAACTTTCTTCAGTCTGCTTTCGATGTTAAGCGGAGAAGGCTTCGATCTTGACATAGGAAATATGTATCTGGATTTCAGAGCTTTATACGATCGTACTGTATACAAAGAGTCGCCTGCGAAGGAATCCGTAAATACAGAAAATTATATAGAACCGGATATATATTACTTTAACAATAAGGTCGACTCTCTTAAAAGAACCAAGGATAGCTTTGCAATCGCCAGCTGCAGCAAGGCCGAGCGGGATAAGTTCTACAGAGAATTGGACAAATGCGCGGATGAGATCGTAAGTAAGTATCAGCTGGGTTACAAGGATGAGATACGCTATTCCGCGCCGGGCATAGAACAATACCGCGTTCTCTCTGTATTGGGTATTTCGCATCCCGATAAGTACCGTGCGTGGGGTCTCAGATTCAGAGACAGGCGGCTTTTCAAAACGGTCCAGCCGGGGGATGCTACTGCGCTGCTGAGTCCGGAGCAGATAGATTCTGCTGAGCGGGTGGGACGCAACGAATGCGTCGAGATCATTGCAGAGCGGCTTTTCAGGGAATTGGCTGCAGAGGAACAGGCTGAACTTCAGGCCAGAGAAGACCCGGCTTACAAATACTATGTCAGTATCAATGTATCTGCCGGAAATGTTAATTACCATAGAGATATACTCAAGTATGGCAAGCTCTATAAGGCGTACAGTCAGAAATATGAATTCAAAGAATTCGGCATGAAAGATATCGAAGATCCTTTCATAAGAAGCTGCCTTACGGCGCACATATTTGCAAAGCTCAGGGAATATGAAAAGAAGGGCGGCTATGTGGGCTGGAATATCACAGGATACAAGGGTTCGTCAGCCGTAGAGCTAAAGCTGGCTGCCACCACAAGAGGAATATATAAAGACTGGGTTTGATAAAGCAGCAGTCCTGCTGTGGACAGGGAGATAATTATGGAATACGAAGGAAGAATATGCAGAGCACCGGGGGAGAGGGCAAGCTACAACCTGCCCGTCACCGTGGGCTGCTCCTATAACCACTGCAAGTTCTGCGGCCTTTTCAAGGACCTTACCTACAGGGAGATCCCCCTGGAAAAGATCGAGGAGGAGTTGAAGCGGGTTAAGGATCTTGGCGGAGATCCCAAGGTGGTATATCTTGGCGACGGCAACGCCTTTCATCTTAAGGCAGAGCAGCTGGTGACCATACTGAACATGGTTCACAGCTATTTTCCGGGCTGCCGGGAGATACGCATGGATTCAACTGTCCCCGACATTCTGGCAAAGACAGACGAGGAGCTGAAGACTCTGGCAGAGCTGGGCATCAAGAGGCTTTACATCGGTATCGAGACGGCCCTTCCTGACGTGCTGAAATTCATGAACAAGTGCCACACTCTTCCCATGGCGTACGAGGCCATAGAGCGCATCCACAAGGCGGGCATCGACTATGCGGCCCATGTGATGAGCGGAGTAGCAGGCGAGGGCAGAGGCATTGAGGATGCCGAGACGCTGGCGGCTTTCATAAACGAGACAAAGCCAGTGCTGGTGGTGAATTTCGACTTCGGTCCCAGACACATGGAAGAGGATATCAAAGCAGGCCGCTTTGTGCCCGCAGGTTTTCTGGAAAACCTTCAGGAGTGCCGCCGCTTTATAGAGCTGGTGGATGTGGATGGCATGGAATATGATTCATCCTTCGGCTTCCCGCCGGACAGAGTCTGGGGCACGCTGCCAAAGGACAGAGAAAAAATGATAGCTGCTATCGAAAGAATGAAGTCGACGATACAGGAAAAATAGGGTATTATATAGACCGCCGTGGATCGCACAGGCGGTCTTCGTTTTTATGAATATAAAAGGGAGTAGCTGCGCAGCGCATGCTGCGCTATATCCGTCGTCATCACGCCGAAAGGCCGGTGGATATACTTTAAGCAAGACTTTTGTATGGATCTTGAGCATGCAAAAGTTTTTTATTGCTCAAAGAAGCTTAAGGAGGGATAAATTGAAAATTGCGGCAATAGTTCTTTTCCTGCTGATGTACGCAGGGATATTCATATTTCCACGCTTCAAGCACTGGGTGGCTCTGGGCACGGCATTGATTTTTATTATACTTGGGATACTGCCTCTGAGGGAGATCCCGGGGGCCATAGACTGGAATGTGCTGATGATGCTGACCGGGACCATGGTACTGGTGGACTATTTCATCCAGTCCCAGATGCCTGCGGTCATAGCGGACAAGCTTCTTAAAAAGGCTCCGAACCTGATGTGGCTGACCATCTTCATGTCCCTGTTCTCCGGGGTCATCTCCGCCTTTATCGACAATGTCTCCACTGTCCTTATGGTGGCTCCCGTGGGGCTTGCCATCTGCAGAAAGCTTAAGATATCTCCGATCAACATGATAATCTGCATAGCTGTGTCCTCCAATCTGCAGGGCGCAGCCACCCTGGTGGGTGATACCACCTCCATAATGCTGGGCGCCTACGCTGATATGGACTTTATGGACTTCTTCTGGATGAAGGGCCGGCCGGGCATATTCTTTGCGGTGGAGCTTGGAGCTCTCTGCACGGTGCCAATCATGATGTGGATGTTCAGAAAGGACAAGGATAAGGTGGAGACCAAAGGCACCGCCGTGTGCAGGGATCACTTCCCCGGCTATATGATGCTGCTGATGATAGGTCTTCTTATAGCTGCATCCTTCATTCCCGGAAAGCCTGCCATAACCAACGGCGTCATCTGCCTGATCTGCGCAGCTCTGACTGCAGCAATAGAATATTACGCAAAGAACAACAAAGCCGGCCTTAAGCATGCCGCAAAGGAGCTGGATGTCCAGACCCTTGAGATGCTGTTTGCTCTGTTCCTTGTAATAGGCGGTATAAGCCACATGGGCATCATAGACGACCTGGCAGCCATCATTGCAGGCATGGGGAGCAGAGGCATTTTCCTGCTCTATACAGTGGTGGTCTGGGCATCGGTCCTGATCTCCGCCTTTATAGACAACATCCCCTATGTGGCCACCATGCTTCCTGTGCTTCAGGGTGTCATAGCCACCTGCGGCGCACCTGCGGAGCTGCTGTACTTCGGATTATTGACCGGAGCGACTCTGGGCGGAAATCTCACACCCATAGGCGCCTCCGCAAATATCGCAGGCGTGGGCATGCTCATCAGACGTGGCTACAAGGTGGGCTTTAAGGAATTCTGCCGCATAGGCGTGCCCTTTACCCTTGCAGCAGTCACCGCAGGCTACATATACATCTGGGTGGTTTACAGCACTTTGTGATTGCAATAAAAAAGCCGGTCTTCGGACCGGCTTTTGCATTTCTAAAGTATCTCCGCGATCCTCAGCATCATCGGAGCAAGAGCAGATATCAGAACCACTATAGTCAGCAGCCTGAAGGTCTGCAGCGCGGCAATGGTGGGAATGTCGCCGCCGGTCTCCTCAGCCAGCAGAGTGATCTCCGACAGTCCGCCGGGAGCGCAGATGTAGATGCTTGTGAGCCTGGAGATGCCAAACATTTTTTCAAGGATCAGCGCGTTTACGAACAGACAAAGCATCAGGAATATAAATACCAGAACTATTCCTACCCACAGCTGGCCCATAGAGGCAATGACCTGCCGTGTGATCATGGAGCCTGTATAAGCGCCGACGCAGGTCTGAAGCAGTTTTGCTGTATAGCGCGGCAGCTTATATTCCCTGTAGAATATCGTTATCAGAGATCCTGCAAGTATGGATACAACTATTACCGGCAGAGAGATTCCGAGTTTCCTGAACAGTATATTCAGTATTATGGCAGCGCAGGCGGCAATTGCAATATCGAGGTAGTTCACCTGCACATTGCTTTTGTCGGCCTGTATCTTCTCCTCTTTACCGGACTGTTTGAGCGCCATCATGGGCACCAGTATGATTATAAATATCTGACGGAAGGTGTGGAGCAGTCCCACTATGGCGCTAACCGCTCCATAATCTGCTGAAAGTATGGTAAGATCCGTTATCCCGCCGGGAGCGATGGAGAAGAAACAGGTTATGATATCGTAATCCGTAAGCTTGTAGTGTATTATGCCAAGCGCTGATGTCTCAAAAAGAAGCAGGAGTATCATAACTATGAAGACCTTCCACAGGTTTTTAAACTTCGCAAGGGTCTTTTTGTTTATCCTGCTGCCCACGACCACGCCTGCCAATATCTGTACAGCATATTTGAGCCAGCTGAAGACCTCTGCTCGCCCTGTGAAGATGCTGAAAGCGGCAACAGCAACCATAGCTCCCAGCATGGCTCCCGCGGGGACCTTCAGTTTTGTGAAAACATACATGCCAAGCACCGCAACAGCCAGTGTCAGCGCTATATTGATGTAGTTCATTAAAGCAGACTCCTTATAAAAAAGGGCAGCCATAAGCTGCCTTTATTTCTTTTTCAGATGGTAGTGATGGTGCGCGTGATGCATGCTGGGCACCTTGCCATCGGCGAATTTCATCAGGGCTTCGAAGGCCTCATCGCTGATGTCGTGCTCTATCTTGCAGGCATCCTCGCAGGCCAGTTCCTCCTCCACGCCCATATACATGAGCAGGCTGGTGAGGGCCTGATGGCGGTCATAGGTCTTCTTAGCCACAGCAAGTCCTGACTCGGTCAGGTGTATCTCCCCATTGGTCTCCATGGTGATCATTCCGCTTTCCTTAAGGCGCTTGACCGCATAGGAAACGCTGGGCTTGGTAACGCCAAGACCTGTCGCCACATCTATTGAACGAATGTAGCCTTTCTCTATCTGAAGGGTGTACATCATCTTCAGGTAATCTTCGGAAGAATCTCTGATAGCCATTATTTCAGTATCCTCTCTGCCAGAGCCTGGCCTGTGGGAGTGGCTGCGATGCCGCCCTTTGCGGTCTCTCTGAACCTGGAATTCATCTCAAGCCCCACATCGTACATGGCTTCAACTACTTCGTCGAAGGGGACTATGCTTTCGATCCCGGCCAGCGCGAGGTCTGCGGAGAGCATGGCATTGACCGCTCCTGAGGCGTTTCTCTTGGCGCAGGGGGATTCGACCAGACCCGCTATCGGATCGCATATGAGGCCCATGATGTTTTTCAGCGCGATGGCTGCGGCATCGAGCGCCTGTCTGGGGCTGCCTCCTGCCATCTCCACGAGAGCTGCTGCCGCCATAGCGCTGGCGCTGCCGCACTCTGCCTGACAGCCGCCTTCGGCTCCGGATACTGTGGCGTTAGTAACTATTATCTTTCCAATGGCTCCGGCCGTCAGGACCGCATGGATCGCTTCTTCATCTCCGAGCCCGAGTCTCTCTGCCGCGGTGCTCAGGGCTGCAGGCATGATTCCGCAGGATCCTGCAGTTGGCGCAGCGCAAATCCTTCCCATGGCTGCATTGTGCTGAGAGCAGGCCATGGCTCTTTGCATCGCTGTATTGGCAGCGCTGCCCAGCAGGGTCTTTTCGCCATCCATAAGGCTGAGTTTTTTAGCTTCCCCGCCGATGAGTCCGCCCATGGTTGGCCTGCCTTCGATATCGGCAAAGGAACCCTTCATGGTCTCCCATGCCTGGGCGGTCTTATCCAGTATGTCGTCTCTGTCCGCTCCGGTGCTTTCCATCTCATCAAGTACCGCTATCTCCCAGATGGGGAGCTTTGTTTCCTGGCAGAGCTTCAGAAGCTCGTTTCCGTTGTTGAACATTTCTTCTCCTTACTCGTTTACGGGCATATAGCAGATGATCTTTTTTACGTGGGGCAGGGCTCTGAGGCGCGCCAGATCCTGCTCGGAGGGCGCGCTGTCGATCTCCGTGATCATGGTACCTTCCTTGCCTCTTGCAGATCTGGAAAGGGTGATGGTGGCCATGTTTATTCCTGACTTGGCGAACACCCTTGATATCTCGGATACGATTCCGGGAGTGTCGTCCTGTATGCTGATCACGGTATATGAGTTGCCGGAAAAGTTCACGCTGATGCCATTGAGACTGCTGATCAGGACTTCTCCGCCTCCTATTGAGGCTCCGACTATCTCTGTGATATTGCCGCTGACCCCGGTTATTATGAATTTGATGGTGTTGGGATGTACGGGACCCAGGTCCTTCTTTACAAACTCGTACTCAAGGCCTGCTTCTTTAGCCAGCTCATAGGCATTAACAAGTCCCGGATCAGAGGGCGAAAGTCCCAGTATTCCTGCAAGCAGGGCGCGGTCTGTTCCGTGGCCTTTATAGGTGGTCTGGAAGGAGCCGTGAAGCTGGAATGTGACTTTTTTGATCTCTTCTCCGCAAAGGCTTCTTGCGATCCTTGCAAGCTTTGCAGCGCCGGCGGTATGCGAGCTTGAGGGCCCGACCATTATCGGCCCGATCACATCGAAAATGCTGTTAACCTTCTTCATTTTCTTTCCCTTCTTCCGTTTCTTCCGCTTTGCCTGGCGCAGCCTCGATGCTGCTGTCGAACTCGGGTTCGGGCATCCAGTTGATGGTAAGGCGCTGGGTAAAGCTCTTGTCCGCAGGATCGTTGAGGTTTGCCTTAGGCAGCTCCTCGCTTATAAGATCCTCCAGCTTAAGTGCTTCGTAGTCCGTAAAGCTCTCCGGGAGCACTATCTCCTGGTCAAGCTCAGCCAGTATGTCCTGACGGGTCTGGGCTTCTCCGCCCTTTGCGCTGAGCTCCACATCCGGCAGCTCTGTCTTGCCGAATTCTATTTCAGGGTTTTCTTCTTCTATTTCGTCCAGCTTTATCGCTGAAAGCTTTATTTCAGCAGGCTCCTGGGTCTCGGCTTCCGTTGCCGGGGCTTCTTCTTTAGACCTGCTTCTGAGGCTTGGGAAGATGACAGGCCTCTTAAGATAAGGCCATCTGCTTTCTTCTGGTTTTTCTTTTCTGACAGCTTCAGGCTCCGCCTGCTCTTCGGATTTTGCTTCCGCAGTCTGGCTTTCTTCTTTGGTTTCTTCCGACTTTGCTTCCTCAGGTTTTGATTCTTCGGGAGTGCCTTCTTTTTCTATTTCTTTTGGCTGGGCTTCCTCTGCTGCAGGCTTTTCAGCCTTGGCAGCTTCTTCTGCGCTGTTATCCGCTTCCGGTGCACTGGTTTCCTTCTGAGGATCTTCGGCGATCACAGCCGGTGTCTCGTTTTCCGGCACTTTGTTTTCGGGCGCTTCGTTATCGAATCCCAGCTCCTTTGCAGCTTCCTTTATCTCTTCGCTTTCTTCCTTGGAGAATGCGATGGTCTCTCTTGTTGCAGGCTGTCTGGACCTGCGCTCGGCTTCGCGCTCAAGACGCCTCTCCTCGCGCTTCTGCTCCTCTTCTTCTTTCTTCTTTCTGCGGGTCTCGGCCTTTATCCTCAGCTGTTCCTCTCTGGATAGCTTTCTGAGCTCGTCTCTCTGCCTGCGCTTTTCCTCCGCTGCCTGCTGCTTAGCTGCAGCTCTTGCCTTGACTTCGTTTGCCTTCTCTTCGGAGCTTCTGCTTTCGCTGAACATGGTGTAGATCAGCATGCTGAAGCCGTTGATTATGAACGAAGCCCCCACCAGCATCAGCGGCGTGTCGGTGGATATGGCGCTTGGCATCATCATGATAAGGCCGAGCACCGTGGTGGGTATGGCAAAGACTATCACCTTGGCCCAGTCCTTAGGACGGTAGCGGCTGATATCGAAGCTCTGGGCTATGCGGCTTGCGCCGGAGATGACCAGAAAGCTGCCGAAGAATATCGGAAGCATGGCATCCTTGACCTGGTCGTTGATAACGACAAAGCCAAAGAGCGCCATTACTATGCCTTCCACGAGCACAGTATCGGTGACCCTGCGCGCCCGGCCGGAGACCAGATAGGCGGCGCAGATGCATACGCCTGCGATCAGCATAGCCACGCCAATGGGGAAGGCCAGGGCTGAAAAATTATAGCTTGACATCCACAGGAAGCAGAGCGCGCCGATGACGGTCAGCAGTACTCCTGCAATAGTTGTTAGTATTCTCATATATCGTTTCCTCTTATAGGGTAAGTTCACAAAATGACAGTATAGTATAACATTTCGCAACAGAATTAGCGAGTATTTTTGATAATTTGCCGGCTTTGTGATATGCTTTCTTTATCATATACAGGATGTACCGGAGGAAGGTCGCATATGGAGAATAAGGCGCATTACGACATAGTCATCGTGGGGGCGGGAGCCTCCGGACTTATGGCTGCCATCAGGGCGGCTCAGATCCGTAAAGACATAAAGATCGCTGTTCTGGAAAAAAATGATGAGCCGGCTAAAAAGCTCTATGCCACAGGAAACGGCCGCTGCAATTATCTCAATAAAAATGCTGTGCCCGGAGATTATTACTGCAACGAGTTTCCCGGCAGCATAGCTGATGCTGCGGAGATGGTCATCAGCAAGGAAGCCATTCCTGCGCTGACGGAGACCTTCCGGGGGCTGGGCATAGAACCGAGGGAAGAAGCCGAAGGGCGCATGTATCCCAGGTCCCAGCAGGCTAAAAGCGTTGTGACGGCTCTTGTCCGGGGCGCTGCTGCGCTTGGCGCTGAGATCGTCTGCAATGCGGAAATAGAGAGCATCACAAAAGGAGAGCATTTTACTGTTGCCTTCAGCGACGGCGATATCATCACTTCCGAAAAGCTGATATTAGCCTGCGGCGGCAAAGCCGGCATACAGTACGGCTGCACCGGCGACGGTTACCGCTATGCCAGAGCCTTTGGCCACGAGGTGATCAAGCCCATACCTGCGCTCACCCAGCTGGTCTGCGAGGAGAACATGCAGGAGCTGCATGGTGTGAGGGCTGAGGGACGCATATCTCTTCTGAGCGTACACGACGGCGCAGTAAGCGTGGAAGCAGAGGACAAAGGCGAGATACAGTTCACAAAGGAAGGGCTGTCGGGCATCTGCACCTTCAATATAAGCCGCTTTTTCAAAGTTGCTGAGGGCGTTCATTACAGAGCGGAACTGGATCTGATGGAAGAATACAGCGAGGAGAAGCTGAGAGAGATGATGCTTGAGCGCCGCCTTAAATTTCTGAACGGAAATGCAGGGGATCTGCTTCTTGGGCTGCTTCCCGAAAAGCTCGGCAGATATCTTGTGAAGCGGGCCGGACTGGACCCCGATGCCCCTATGGCTTCGCTTTCCATACCTACAGCAGAGAAAATAGCAGGGCTTTGCAGGAGCCTTGAATTTGAGCTTACCCAGACCAAGGGGTGGAAAGAGGCTCAGGTTACGGCAGGGGGCGTTGCCCTTTCCCAGCTGGATTCCGAAACGCTGGAATCCACTCTGGTGCCGGGACTTTACTTTGCAGGAGAGCTGCTGGATATAGATGGTCCGTGCGGAGGCTACAATCTGACCTGGGCTTTCGGCTCCGGCTTTATAGTGGGGCTCAATGCGGCCAGAAGTCTGTAAAAACAGCGAGATCATTGGACTTTTGCTTACTTGGAGAACTTTGTGTTTGTACTTCACGGAATAAAAATCAGAGCCGGTAAAGGATCCCCCGAGGGTGATGAGCTTCGGGCTGCTTTGCTTGCTTCGGCGGAGAAGAAGCTAGGCGTAAAAGCCGGAAGTCTGAAGCTTGACCGCATTGTAAAGGAGTCTCTGGATGCAAGGGAAAAGCCCGACATCTACAGAGTCTTCAGCCTCGGACTGAGTTCAGATGCAGGGACTGATGCGCTGAGCCGGTCTGCGGAAAAGCGCAGGCTTCAGTACAGCCTGGAGGAAGAAAAAACCTTTTCTTTCGGTAAGCCGGCAAGGAAAATGGCTCACAGACCCATAGTCTGCGGCTTCGGCCCCTGTGGCATTTTTGCGGCGCTGGTGCTTGCGGAGCTGGGGCTTAAGCCTATAGTTCTTGAACGGGGCAGCTCCATGGAAAAGCGCATGGAGGCTGTGGAACGCTTCTGGTCGGAGGGAACGCTGGATCCTTGTACTAATGTTCAGTTCGGCGAAGGCGGCGCAGGCAGCTTTTCGGACGGAAAACTGACTACCGGCACCAGAGATGCCTCGCAGCGCTATATACTTGAACAGTTCGTAGCAGCGGGAGCACCTGAGGATATTCTGTACAAGCATCACCCTCATATAGGCACGGATGTGCTCCGCGGGGTGGTCGTGAATCTCAGAGAGAAGATAAAGGCTCTCGGGGGCGAGGTCCTTTTCGATACAGAGCTGAAGAGTCTTGATATCAGGGACGGACGGCTCGCCGGAGTTACTTCCGGAGATAATGAGTATTTCCCTGCGGACACGCTTATACTGGCGCTTGGACACAGCGCCAGAAATACGGTAAGAGAGCTTCATTCCGAGGGTATCTATATGGAGCCTAAGCCGTTTTCAATGGGAGTGCGCATAGAGCATCCTCAGGAGCTGATAGATATTGCCCAGTACGGAGCGCCTCACCAGCAGCTGGGACTTCCCGCAGCTGAATATAAGCTCAACTGCAGGACCTCATCAGGAAGAGGCGTCTACAGCTTCTGCATGTGCCCAGGAGGCTATGTGGTGGCATCTGCTTCAGAGACGGGTGGCCTGGTGACAAATGGCATGAGCAACCGTGCCAGAGACAATATCAACGCCAATTCGGCTTTCCTTGCGGATGTAAGACCGGAGGATTTTCCGGATCCTTCGGATCCCCTGTCGGGCATGGAGCTGCAGGAAAAACACGAAAGGCTTGCCTTTGAACTTGGCGGCAGCAGCTACAGAGCGCCTGCTCAGTATCTTGCGGAGTTTATGGCGGAAAACGAGTCAGATGAACTTCCCGTGTCTGCGGAAAATGAGGCTCTCATCCTGCGTTTTGGTCTTACAAAGCCCAGCTACCGACCTGGCGTGAGCTTTACCGATATCGAAAAATGCCTGCCCGGCTTCGTCAGCGACGCCCTTAAAGAGGCGCTGCCTGTGCTCGGAAGAAAGCTTAAAGGCTTCGACTACCCCGGAGCTCTTCTTACTGCAATCGAAAGCCGCAGCTCGGCTCCTTTCCGCATAAAAAGGACTGCCGAAGGTCTGGCGATGGATGGGGACGGCTATCCGATAGAAGGCCTTTACCCCGGCGGGGAGGGCGCGGGTTATGCGGGCGGCATAATGTCAGCCGCAGCGGACGGCGTGCGGCTTGCCCTTCTGGCAGCGGGGGCTGTAAAGCCCTGATCAGCCGGCTCCGAAGCAGCAGGGCAGGACCGGAAGACCTGCCTAAACTACCCAAAAGCATAATTGAAACTGAAGACCTCCTGTGGTATCCTTTTTTCAGGAACCAAGGAGGTTTTAAAATGCGTAAAAACAGAATCGCGGCACTGGCCATAGCCTGCGCCCTTATATTATCCCTGCTGGCTGGTTGCACAAACGGCGGCAGCGGGAACGGCAGTAAAGAACCCTCTCAGACACCCTCGGAAGGGGCTGTCGTAGTAAGCACGGCGCTGGAGTTTCTTGAAGCCATAAATATGGATACGGAGATCTTCCTGAAAGCCGGGACCTACAATCTTTCTGAGGCCATTTCCTCCATTGAGGACCGGGACGCATGGGGCATAGATCATCCCTTTGTATATCTGACCCCGGAGGTTGACAGCTGCACTGTGGAGATAATCTGCGCGCACAACCTTAAGATCTGCGGCGAGGGAACCGGACTGGTGGAGATCATACAGGACGATCCCTATGCGGACGTGCTGAATTTCTCCTATTGCAACAACATATCCATCGACCACGTGACCATGGGTCACAAGGAAGCAGCCCACTGCGACGGCAACGTGATAGAGCTGTATTACTGCAAGGGCTGCAGTTTCGACGCTCTGGACCTTTACGGCTGCGGCACCTACGGCATCTGCGCCTACTACTGCGACGGTCTGCAGATGAACGGCAGCATCATAAGGGACTGCAGCTACGGAATCATGTACGCCAGCTGCAGCAGCGATTTCAGCTTTGCAGACTGTGAATTCAGAAACTGCAGGGAGTTCGATTCCATCTGCAGCTATTTCAGCGAGCTCACTTTCGAAAACTGCAGCTTTAAGGATAATTCTGCAGACAGCGGCAGCTTCGTTACCGAAGGGGACGGAAATTCCATATACTTCAAGGCTTGCAGCTTCGGCAAATGGGAGACGGATCAGCTGAACGAATGCTACAGCAAGGCAAATATCTATATCGATGATAAATGTCAGTTCGATGGTGAAATAGCCTGGAATATTGCCGTTGTGAACAGCGCAGAGGCTCTGCTTGAGGCTATCAACGAAGCTCCCATGACTCAGGGCGCCACCATAATCCTTGAGCCCGGCTACTATAATCTGAGCGAGTATATCAGCAGCCTGGATGCGGAGGAATACAACGCCTATCATTCCTATGTGCAGTTCGAGGATGTCTTTGACGGATACGAACCGGTGGTCTACAGTCAGATGTTCGGCATCGTAAGCCGCTCCGGAAGGAATGACGGCAGCACTACCATCGTGGTGGATCCCCGCTATGCAGATGTTTTCACCAGCTATTCCTCCTTAATGGGGCTGCGCGGTCTTACCATAGGTCACACTGAGCTTGGCTACTGCAGCGGCGGTGTGGTAAGAGTGGAAGAGGGCGGCAGCGCAGTCATAGCCGACTGCGACCTTTACGGCTGCGGCACCGTGGGCATAACTGCATCAAATGCCTATGATCTGTCGGTGTTCAACACCCGCATCCACGACTGCAGCGATGAATCTCTGGACCTTTACAACATCTATGATAATGCCATATTCTGCGGCTGCGATATCGATGGAGGCGGCCTTTGGATAGGCGGCTGCGAGGATGCGTACCTTGGCTTCTACAACAATAAGTTCGGCGAGTGGGAGTCCAATAACCTTTATTTCAGGGATGATATACACGAGGAAAATAACGAGTGGCACGAGATCACCTACTATCCTGAATATCCGGATGTGGATCCCGGCATGGCAGATTTCCGTTCCTACGCGACAGAACAGCTTCTTGATCCCGAGAATGCTCAAGGCGCCTGGTATGCTATCTGGTATACGGACTATAATGAGGATATGGATGTTGCTATGCCCTTCTATGACAGCGGGGCGGACGAACTGTTCCAGCTGACTCTTTTCATGTACCAGAACGGAACCGGGCAGCTGGTCGGAATGGAGGGAGGACCCTTTGACTTTGATTGGGCTGCGCATGATGAATACTCAATAATGCTCTCCACCCGCGATGCGCAGGACATTGCAATGATCAAGTTTTATGCGGATACGAGCTTAGCAGATTCAGAGCCGTATCTTGTGCTCTTTATTGAAGGAACCCAGGTATGGTTCCAGAATCTCCACATGGAAGTGAGTCCTTACTGATCTGTTTGTGAAAGCAAAAGGCGGGCCATGAAGGGTCCGCCTTTTTAATATTTCCTTGACATTTGCCTGAAAAGTGTTGGCTTTTTACTGCAGATTCTGAACCATTCTCACGGCTATCACGAGCGCCTGCTCGCGGGTCGCCTGTGCATATTCCATGGCCTTCTGCGCTTCTGTAAGAGCTCTGGGCTTGAATGTGCCGTTGGAGCCCTCCACGATGTGGTTCGCAGCCATAAAGTAAACGCTGTCGTAAGCCCATGGGGAGATGTCCTTGTCGTCCAGGAACTTTTCCGGCATGGTATAACAGGCTTTGAATTCTTCATCAAACCTGCTGTCCTCCTCCAGACACCAGCCGCTTAAGTTGACCTTCTTCCATACGCGGGTCAGCATGGTGGCGGCCTGCTCTCTGGTCAGACGGTCATCCGGGCCGAAAAGATCTCCCGCAGCGTTCTTTCCATCGGTGATGCCAACATTGTATGCCTTCAGTACTTCGGGATCGTTGGTATCCTTGAATGGGCTCTCAGGGAGATCCTCGATGGTCGTAAAGGTCAGAGCCTCAAAAACCTTGACGCTTACCGCAGCAAATTCGGCTCTGGTGATCTTCTTTGTCAGGTCCTGACCCTTCAGACAGTCAGGAATCAGCTCCAGCGCATTAGCCTGATTCAGTTCAGCGATAGCCCAGCTCGATGCCTGAAAATCTACTTTTTCGTTGAGTGTCAGCATGTTGGACCAGTCGCTGTACCTGGGATTTGCATCTGCGTCAGCTCCGCTGTAGCGGGCTCTTGCCTTGACTTCAGAGTCCACGTGAAGTTCATCCATATAACCGGTCTCAAAAATACCGTTCCAGGGGTCATCCTGATCATAATTCGGGGAAACAGAAATGCTGGTCTCCTGCCATTCGCCGCCATCGATGGAATACTGCAGTTCTATGCCGCCTATATATCCGGCCTGATTGTAACCCAATTCGTGATTTTCATAATAATCTATCGCATTAAGTACATCAGCCGGCGTCTGAACCGTTACTTCCAGCCAGACATTGCCGCTCCCGTCGTTGTGGATCTCCAGCGTGGAGATCACAGGTGGCGTTTTAAGATCCTCCGCTGTCGGGGCTGTTGCCGCTGCAGCAGTCAGAGTCGATGACAGCAGCAGTATCACAGCAAACACTATTGCTAAAAGTTGTTTTTTCATAATATGGTCCTCCCTTGTTCAAAGATCATAGTTTTATGAATGTATGTATAAATAATACAGTTTAGATAGATATGGTGCAAGAACAGCAGGGAATTATTAAAAAGATGTTTTCAGGAAAATAAAACACAGGAGATATTCAGATCTCCTGTGTTTAGATCTTTATCTGAGCAGGCTCTTTCCTTCCATTTCAGCAGGCTTGGGTATGCCCATGAGCTGAAGCAGAGTAGGAGCCAGGTCGCAGAGCGCGCCGCAGCATCCATCAGAGTCTGGGATAATCTCCTGTGTCAGGCTGTAGGGCTGTGGCGATACCAGTATGACAGGTACCGGGTTGCTGGTGTGAGCAGTCATTGGTATTCCGTTTTCGACCATGATGTCTGCATTGCCGTGGTCTGCGGTTATTATCAGGTCTCCGCCTGTCTTTTCGATGGCTGACACGATCCTGCCGACGCAGGCATCGACCGCTTCCACAGCTGCCACCGCAGCTTCGAACACACCTGTGTGGCCTACCATATCGCAGTTTGCCAGATTCATTATGATGAGGTCAGTCTTGTTTTCTTCTATGCGCTCCAGCACTCTATCGGTGACCTCATAGGCACTCATCTCAGGCTGCAGGTCGTAGGTGGCTACCTTCGGGGATGCTACCAGTATGCGGTCCTCGCCTTCGTAGGGAGCCTCAACGCCGCCGTTGAAGAAGAATGTTACGTGGGCGTACTTTTCGGTCTCGGCAATGCGCAGCTGGCTTTTCCCGAGGCTGCTGACATATTCTCCGAGAGTGTTTTTAAGAGTCTGGGGCGGATAAGCTACAAGCACATTCGGCATGGTGGCATCGTATTGCGTCATGCAGATATAGCAGAGGTTCTGCAGCTGCGTCCTTGGGAAACCGTCGAACTCCGGATCCACAAAGGCTCTTGTTATCTCTCTTGCTCTGTCGGGACGGAAATTGGCGAAAACTATGGCATCACCATCTTTTATCCCTTCAAAGCCATTGCAGGTCCTTGCCTTGATGAATTCATCCGTTTCATCTTTGTTGTAAGCATCCGCCACAGCCTCGCTTCCGCTGATCCTTGGAATCTGAAGGGGTTCTGTGAGCGCCATATATGCTTCCCTGATGCGTTCCCAGCGCTTATCGCGGTCCATTGCATAGTATCTTCCGATCACGCTGCCAATGGCTCCGCAGCCTATCTCAGAAAGATACTCTTCCATCTCCTTTACATAGGAAGCTCCGGATGTCGGAGCGGTGTCGCGGCCATCCATAAAGCAGTGTACCCACAGTTTTTCGATGCCGTTCTTCTGGGCAAGCAGTGCAAGCCCTTTGATGTGCTCTATGTGAGAGTGTACGCCGCCGTCTGACATAAGTCCGAATACATGCAGCGCGCTGCCGTTCTTTTTCACATGATCTACGGCGGCATTGAGAGCTTCATTTTCGAAGAATCCGCCTTCGCGTATCTCGTTGCTTATGTGGCTCAGCTCTTGCCAGACCACTCTGCCTGCGCCCATGTTGGTATGCCCAACCTCGGAATTACCGAACTGGCCATCGGGAAGTCCTACAAAGCGCCCGCTTGCCTGTATACGGGTATGGGGCTTTTCAGCCCAGAGCCTGTCAAGATTGGGCTTTTTTGCGTTCTCAATGGCGTTGTCTTCCGTCTTTTCCCTGAGACCAAAGCCATCCATTATCAAAAGCATTGTTGTCTTGTGCATTTTTTTGCTCCTTGCATATGATATCATTATCCTGCGGGACACAGCGGCAGGATTTATGTTATTAATCTAAACTATATTTTATCACAAAGCGCTGTACAGATGTTATACTATTTGCATATATTGGCAGCATCCATACTTACGGGAACAGCAGGATGGAGCCTGAGAAAGAAACGGAGGAGGCTATGGCCTGGACAGAAAAACAATATGATGCCATAACAAGCAGGGGTGAGAGCCTGCTGGTATCTGCAGCGGCGGGTTCCGGCAAGACTTCTGTTCTGGTGGAGCGGGTGACGCGTCTGATACTGGAGGACAGGGTGCCTCTTGAGCGCATGCTGATAGTCACATTCACCAATGCTGCGGCTGCCGAGATGCGTGAACGCATATTCAGGAGCATTTCCGATCGTCTGAAGGACCCCGCCCTTGAGGAGGATCACCGCCGTTTTCTCCGCCGCCAGCTGAATTCCATGGGACGAAGCCATATATCCACCTTCCATAAATTCGCGCTGGATATAATACACGAATATTATCAGATCATAGATATAGATCCGCGTCTTGCTATCTGCGATCCTGCAAAGCAGGAGCTTTTTGCATCTGCGGCCATGGAAGAACTGTTTGACAGCAGATTTGCAGCTCACGACGAAGCATTTCTTGCATTTATGGATGCTTATTCGGGGTCAAGAAGCGATGAAAATGCAAAAAACATGATACGATCCTTCCATACCTTCCTTCAGAGCCTTCCGGATCCCGAAAAATGGGTGGCGGAGCTTATGGAAAAGGGCCTGGAGGATCCTGTTCCTTACGAAGAATACTGCGCTTCGATGACAGTATCCCTTCTGAATACGGCTCTCGGTTTTACCGCGGCTGCTTCAGAGCAGACAGAAGATCTGCCCAAACTCTGCGAAAAACTGCAGACCGAATATGCGGATCTTGAGCTTGTGCGGGATATTTTCCTGCAGGGGCGGCTGGAGGAAGCCTGCTCTGCCCTGGCAGGGTATAAGCGCCAGACTCTGAAGGCTTCAAAGGATGAGGCTCCGGCATGGGCTCAGAAAAAGGAGACCGTTGCTGCTTTTCGCGACAGCGCCAAAAAATCGCTCGATGAGCTGAAAAAGCTGCTTGCAGATTACAGCCGGGAAAGCTTTGCCGTGCAGCAGAAGGCCTTGGAGCCCTTCGTAAGAGAGCTGGCTGAGCTGTGCTTTGAGTTCGACAGGCTCTATGCCGGACGCAAGAAAAAAGCCGGAACTGTTGATTTCTCCGACATTGAGCATTTTGCGCTCCGCATATTGAAGGACGAAAAAGTCGCTGCCGAATACAGGGACAGCTTTGACTGGATATTCGTAGATGAGTATCAGGACAGCAATCTTGTGCAGGAGAGCCTGATCTCCGCCATAAGCCGTCCTGACAACCTTTTCATGGTCGGAGATGTCAAGCAGAGCATATACAAATTCCGTCTGGCAGAGCCGGAGATCTTCATAGGCAAGTATCAGCGCATAAAATCCGGTAGGCTGGCCGGTTCAAGGGTCATCGATCTGTCCAGCAATTTCAGGAGCAAGGCTCCGGTGATCGCCCTGGTAAATTACGTTTTCGAGCGGCTGATGACCCGCGACAACTCCGGCATGGCTTACGATGAAGACGCAAGACTCATAGAGGGCGCCCCCTACAGCGGGCCGGGACTTATCCCGCCGGAGCTCTATATAGTGGACACTAAGGACAAAGAAGAGGATGGACCGGAGGAGGCGGCGGCGCCCGAGGCTGCTACGGAAGATGAAACGGAAGACTCCGGAATAGATCAGGAACTGGAGGAGCTGAAAGCCTCGGAGCTTGAAGCTCTTCAGGCTGTGCGCATCATAAAAAAATACAAAGGGACGCAGATCTACGACAGCAAAGCAAAATGTATGCGCCCCCTGACATACAAGGACATGGCCATACTGATGTATGCCGTTAAAGGCAGCGGCGAAAGCTGGTACAAGATACTCAGCGATGCGGGCATACCGGTCTATCTTGAGCGCAACGAAGGTTATTTCGATGCCCTGGAGATACAGGTGATGCTCAACCTTCTGCGTATCATTGACAGTCCGGGCAAGGACCTGGCTCTGCTGAGCGTAATGAGCTTCCCAAGCTTTGGCTTCAGCACGGACGATCTGGCCTCCATCAGGGTGCATGCTCTGAAAGAAAGGGAGGGCGACAGGCATCTCCCGTACTATAAGGCGCTGGAGCTCTACAGCGAAAGCGGTCCCGATGAGAGTCTTAAAACGCGCTGCGCTGCATTTCTGGAAAAACTCGCAGGCTGGAAGAAGGAAGCCGACTTTTCACCGCTTTCTGATTTTATCTGGAAGCTCATGGTCCGGACCGGCATGCTCGGCTACGCATCGTCTCTGCCCTCCGGGCAGCAGCGGCTGGCAAATCTCAGGGCATTGGCCGACAAAGCCGGGGCTTATGAAGCCGAAAGCAGCGCCGGGCTTTACGGATTCATCAGCTATATCGAAGCTATAAAGGGCAAAGTCGATGTGGGCGAGATGAGCCTCTTTTCAGAGGATCTGGACGCGGTCCGCATCATGACCATACACAAGAGCAAAGGCCTGGAATTCCCCTTCGTTCTGCTCGCCGGTCTGGGTAAAAAGCTGAAGCTTGGAAACAAAAACAGTTCGTCAGCGGTGTTCCACAAGGACCTGGGAGTTTCCATGCAGCTTTCTGACCCCGACCGCTACATATTCAGCAAGCCCTTCAGCTATAAGCTCATAAGCTCCAAAAAAGAACGGGAAGAGCGGGAGGAAAAGCTCCGAGTGCTTTATGTTGCCATGACAAGGGCAAAGGACATACTGGTGCTGAGCGGGACTGCAAAGGATGCTACAAAGCTGATACGCGAAGGACGTCTGCGGATGCCGGAGGACATCTTCTCTCCATCGAATTATCTTGAGATGATGATCCCGGCCCTCGGGAAGACTGAGATCAGTATCGTACCCAAAGATGCTCTGACTGTTGAAATGGATGCCTCCGGGCAGGATGCAGCGGAGCTTAAGGCCCAGCTTGACAAGGGCTTTGAGTTCGATGAGGATGCTCTGCCTGTAAGCCTTGAGGAGCTTAAAGCCAGGCTGGAATTCGACATGAGCACTGCCCACGATATAAAGGAAAAGAGCAAGTACAGCGTGTCACAGCTGGCAGAGATAGACCGTCTGGAAAAAGGTGGGAAGGAATACGCTCCCGTGTTCGCGCCGCCATCATTTATAAGCCCCGTAAAGCGTCTGTCGTCGACAGAAAAAGGAACGGCATATCACAATGTGATGGAGAAGCTGGACTTCATTAATGGTCCTAAAGATGCTGCGGGCATAGCTGCCTTTACAGAAGAGCTTGCAAAGCGCAATATACTCAGCCCGGAGGAGGCTGCAGCTGTTGATCCCGCTGCGGTGGAAGCCTTCTTTGCATCGGATATAGGCAGGAGGGCGGTGGCTGCAAAGGAGCTGTATAAGGAAGCTCCCTTCACCTTAAAGATGGAGTATAAGGGCCGCGAAGTGCTGGTCCAGGGCACTATTGACTGCTATTTTCTGGAAAACGGGCAGTGGGTGATCATAGATTACAAGAGCAATTACATAGACAAAAACGATCTCGAGAATGCTTTTGAGGAGCTGAGGCTCTCCTATCTTCCCCAGCTGGAGCTGTACAGGGAAGCCCTCGAAAAGCTAAGAGGTCTTCCGGTAAAGGAAGCCGTGCTTTATCTTTTCGGGCTTGGCAGAGAGCTTCGCGTAGAATAAAACAAGTATAAAAAGAACAGACCCTCCGGTTTCCCGGAGGGTCTGTTTCAGGAAGGAATCGATTGGTTCATGGGAATCTCCATAAACTCTGAGTGTGTTATTACAGGCTGCAGATCTTAAAAATCTGCTGCTGTAAGGCATTCTTCTTCGAAGGCTTCAGTGGACTGCGTTCCATTCTTTTCGCTGCCTGATGCGAGCTTTTCCAGTCCCCTTTTTGTAAGCCATTCCACGATTCGTCTCATCTCGGGATTCGTAAGAGTGACCCCCTTGCTGCATTTGGAATGATCCTCCGACCAGTCTCTGAGGTCGAATTTGGCATTGCCGCCATTCCATCTGATAATGTTGAGCTCCCTTGACCATCCGCTGGCGCTGGTCCTGAGGGTCCCGATCTTTTCTATGATCTCGAAATTGATTTCTTCTCTTGAGTTTTCCTGTGCCATATTAAGTATCTCCTATCCGTTTTAAATTCCCTTTTGTGGTAATAACATACAATAAATTCTAATATTTGTCAACACTTTAATTGTAATAATATGGTGATTATGAGAATAATTATCTTGAGAATGACAAAATAAAACCGCCCTGCAGCCTGCGGGGCGGTTTCTGTTTCTTTCTTTATACCTCTGTCGCTTCCAGAAGCTCCACTTCGCTGTGGCGTTCGCGGAAATAATTGAGAGTAAACTGATTCGCAAATAGGAGCAGGGGACGCTCGAAGCGGTCGAAGACCAGCATGCAGCGGCTGTCGATCTTGCTCTTTATGCGGTCGATTTCCTCGGGCGTGGCCGTTCCGTCGGCGGAGGCCACCTTAACCCATCTTGCCAGAGAATAATCCAGAGAGCTCATGCGGACAGGAGCATTGTATTCGTTCTCCAGACGGTACTGGAAAACCTCTATCTGCAGCTGTCCGACGGCGCCTATCACTGTTTCCTTGTACTCGTTGTGGTACACCTGAATGGCTCCCTCCTGGGCCAGCTGCTGCACTCCCTTTTGGAACTGCTTTGCCTTCATGGTGTCCTTTGGAGACACCAGGGAGAAGAGTTCCGGCGGGAAGGTTGGCAGCGGTTCAAACTCGAATGCCTCCTTGCCCTGATAGAGGGTGTCTCCTATCATGAAGTTTCCTGTGTCGTAGATACCGATGACGTCTCCGGCCATTGCAGCTTCAACATTTTCCCTCTCGTTTGCCATCAGCTGCGTGGACTGCGCCAGCTTTATGGGCTTGCCGGTGCGGGCCAAAGTTACAGTCATTCCGCGCTCAAAGCGGCCTGAACATATACGGATGAAGGCCAGACGGTCTCTGTGTGCTGGATTCATGTTGGCCTGTATCTTGAAGACGAAACCGGAGAAATCGGGGCTTAATGGGTCGATCTCCCTGCCGTCGGAGGTCTTTCTTGCCCCGGGGGCAGGTGACATCTCCAGGAAGTGATCCAGGAAGCAGGTGACGCCGAAGTCCGCCAGAGCAGAGCCGAAGAACACCGGGGTGAGTTCGCCTGCAAGTATGGCTTCGGGATCCACCGGATAGCCCGCGCCTTCCAGAAGCTCCAGGCCCTCACGCAGCGCCTTGAGGTTATTCTGGGTTAGTATATCCTCCAACTCCGGTCCGAAGACGCCTTCAGGACCAAGGTCCATTACGCTTTTTTCTTTATAAAGGTAGACGCGGTTGTCCAGTATGCTGTAGATGCCCTGGAAATTCAGACCGGATCCTATGGGCCAGCTTGCCGCTGCTGCAGGCATGCCAAGCACATCCTCCAGTTCACCTATGAGTTCCAGCGGGTCTTTGGCTTCGCGGTCCAGCTTGTTCATGAAGGTGAAGATAGGTATGCCTCTCATGCGGCAGACCGCAAACAGCTTTTTAGTCTGAGTTTCTATACCCTTGGCCGCGTCGATCACCATGACGGCGCTGTCAACGGAGGTCAGTATGCGGTAGGTATCCTCGCCGAAGTCGTTGTGGCCCGGAGTATCCATGATGGATATCACCTTGCCTGCATAGTCGAACTGCATTACCGAGCTGGTTACGGATATTCCTCTCTGCTTTTCTATCTCCATCCAGTCTGAGGTGGCAAATTTGGCATTTTTACGGGCTTTTACGGTTCCTGCCTGGTGGATGGCTCCGCCATGGAGCAGAAGTTTTTCCGTAAGAGTGGTCTTACCTGCGTCCGGATGAGAAATGATGCCGAAAATACGGCGTTTATCTAATTCCTGCTGTAGATTTTTTGTATCCATAGTTGTGTTTTTATATGTCTGCGCAGTCATTTCTGGCAGCAAAGCCTCCGCTGCTGCTT
>JAEEGL011296311.1_pt1 | contig 53333 bp, 54 predicted proteins | sample 9134231 | NCBI WGS metagenome assembly JAEEGL01 (sample SAMN16246548, study PRJNA631951) | gut metagenome | biome: gut microbiome; feature: rumen; material: fiber-attached | host: Bos | place: Iran: Karaj | collected 2018-10 | reverse complement strand
TCAGAAAAAGCCGCTCCAGGGCGCAATATTGGCGACTGTAGTGCTGGGCAGTGCTGGTATGATCGAGCCGCTTTTCAACGCAACATTAATGAAGCTGCCTGGACTTTATGGAAGGTATAAACCTTAGAGAGTCATTAAATAACTATCGATAGCATACGATTTGTTTTCGTATGAATTAGTGTACTCGTTGCCATAATGTGTATACTCACTCTCGGCAGTACTTTGAATTGAGTCATACCTTCCATTACGGTAACTATTGAAAGCGATATTGTCGATTGTCGCAACAGTCGACTCCCCATCGCCAGGCGTGTATCTAAAACTAATAAACTCAATATTTTGGGTAGAAAAATCAGTATCTTCACCGATGGGGATTGTTGTAATATAACCTTCACCTGATTCGGTATCAATCTGAACATAGTCTCGACTAATTCCTCCCTCTTCTAATATTGTATATAAGTAATCTTCTGGCATTTCGTCGGGTAAGTTATTGTAAAGATTGAGTATTTCGCTTAGATTATCGTACTTGTAATAAGTATAATCGAAATACCCACCCGTATTCTCGTATTTGGGTGTCGCGCTAGTAATCACTAGTGTGATTATTAATATTATACTAAGTGCGCCAATAATAAAAAAAGAAATGATAAAAACCCTCCTTGCAAGATTATCGGGCTTTTTATTAGACATTATCGCATTATTATTCATAACCTTAGTATAGCACGCGACTAGGGTTTTTGTATTACTCTAAATTTATATTATTCTTTCACGTACCAGTTCTGGTCTCCTCGTCCCCCTTTACAAAGTCGCTTTGATGTGCTAAGATTGAAAACAATATTAACTCAACAAATATGTCAACTTGACAAGTTGTCAAAGAACAGTATTTGTTTTAACCAAAGGAGTTTCATGAAAGACTACGAACTCACGGTTCTATTTCATCCTGATCTAGAGATGAATATAGACCCAGCCCTCGACAAAGTCAAAAAAATTGTCGAGACAGCCGGTGGGAATATCACTAAAGAAGAGGTCGATGGCAAAAAAAGACTTGCCTACAAAATTTCTGGACAAGAATTTGCTATCTACTACTATTTTGAGGTATCGCTTCCTGCTGAGGCCCCAGCCAAGATTTCGTCAGCGTTAAATATCAATGACGAGACGCTACGCTATTTACTAGTCAAAGTTGACGAGCGTAAAAAGAAGGCCGAAGCTCTTCGCCAAGAAAAAGAATTAAACAATAATAACGAAAAGGGAGAATAATATTACATGCGTGGTTTTAGTAAAGCAATTATCACTGGCAACCTAACTCGAGACCCAGAGCTTAGGACTACACCAAACGGTGCCACGGTCTGTAGCTTCTCTGTAGCTGTTAATCGCGTCTATCGTGACGCCAGTGGCGAACAGAAAGAAGACGTTTCGTTTATCGATTGTTCTGCATGGGGCAAACTTGGCGAAATGATTAATCAATATGCCAAGAAGGGCTCTGGTGTACTCGTATCCGGCCGCCTCGATCAACGCAGCTGGGAAGACAAAACTACCGGCCAGAAGCGTTCGCGCGTCGAAATTGTTGTAGAGGACTTTAATTTCACCAACAATGCCAGTCGCGACAACAGTGGCTCATATTCTGCCCCAGAAGCAGCTTCGAATGAAGCCCCTGTAAGCGATGTACCAGAAGATATCCCAGAGGAAGAAATCGATCTGAGTGATGTCCCATTCTAAATTAACTAACGAAGGAGAAAGATGAAAAAAAATAAAGGAGAAGCTAACCTATACTTCGATTATCGCGATGTCAAAAGTTTGCAGCGCTACATCGACGTTTATGGTCATATCGAGCCTATTTCTAAAACTGGCCTGTCGGCCAAACAACAGCGTCAATTAGCTGTAGCAATTAAGCGTGCACGTCATTTGGCATTGCTACCATTTGTATCTAATAACTAAGGAGAATTATGTACGGACCAACAGATCTAAAGAAAAATACTCTCATCACTTTAGACGGGCAGCCGTATAAGGTGGTAGAATACTCGCAAAAAGTTATGGGCCGTGGTGGCTCCATTGTTAACGTTAAGGTTAAAAACCTAATTACGGGAGCCCTTCTCCCCAAGACCTTCAAAGGTCAAGAAAAAATCGAGCCAGCCGAAGTCACGACTAGGAAGGTTCAATATCTCTACAAAGACGATGAGAAGTTCTATTTTATGGATCCAGAAACTTTTGAACAATACGAACTACTTTCCGATATGGTCGGTGATTCTAGAGATTTTATGCGAGATGGCGACGAGATGGAAATCCAATTTTATAATAGTACACCCATTAATCTTCAACTCCCCAAAAACATTTGGCTAAAAGTTACTTACACTGAGAACGCCGTCAAAGGTGACACTTCTACTTCTATCACCAAAGATGCCACATTAGAAACTGGAGTAGTGGTTAAAGTTCCTGCATTTATTAAAGAAGGTGACATTGTTTCCGTTGATACAGATACCTATGCCTATCGTGAGAGGCGCAAGTAGAAATAGATAACCAAGGCAAATAGTAACAGGTAAAAACTCAGAGGGATAAAAACGAATGACGAGAGGGCAGAGTTTCGAGTCCAAGGAAGTAAGACTTGGGTCAATACCCCAGAACGCTTCCAATGGTCGGAACTCTGATCGGTATCAATCTAATCAACAATTGAGGCAAGCGATACGACCGGGGAAGAATGCCCCCAACCGTGAATCATTCTCTCGTGGCTATACCAAACTTATGGACGTCACTAGGGCTTTTAATTTTGATTTCCGTAACAAAATAGTTTTAGACATTGGTTCATCCACGGGTGGCTTCACTAAGTGTGCTTTAGATCATGGCGCTAAAAAAGTCATCGCTGTCGAAAAGGGCACCAACCAAATGGTGAAACCTTTACGTTATGATAAACGCATTGACCTTCACGAAAAAACAGATATTTTTTCAGTAAGAATACAGGATGACTCCACTCGAAGAAATCCAGAATCCGATAAGTCAAGGATGGGCGCTGTTCGCCCACTGAGACAAGTTGGCCAGATGCAACCCGAGACGGAATTATCTTGTAGTCCTGATGTTATCGTAGCAGATGTTTCATTCATCAGCCTTAAAAAGGTCCTTTCATATGCCAGGAATCATCTTTCAAATAAAGATACGAGCTTTCTTGTTATGCTCAAACCACAATTTGAAGCTACTCCGGACCAGCTTTTAAACGGCATCACCAAAAACCATAAAATCCGCCACGCCATTATTGCGAAATTCGAACAATGGCTAAAAGATAATAACTTTGTTGTGGTTAAGAAGCGGGATAATCAACTGAAAGGGAAGAACGGCAACATAGAACGCTTTTATTGGCTTAAACGCATAACAACTCGAGGATAATAAAACAGGATCGAAAACGAATTTTGAAAAACTGCCATGACTCATAGTTTCACTAAAAACTGCTCTTGCAAATCAAAACGTTTAAGCATATAATTAATTTATGAACTTATTACATGGCGTGGGCGAATTCTTCTCCCTAGATATAGGGACTAATTCGATGCGAATTGTGCAGCTTTCTGGCGGTTCCCAGCATGGATGGGCATTGCAACATTTTGCCTATGTCCCAATCGACGCCAGATTGACTCAAGACTCATCCGAAGCAGGAAAGAAGCGCTTAGGTGAAGCTATCATCGGTGCTGTTTCGCAAGCCGGCATCAAAACAAAAAACGTAGCCTTAGGTCTGCCGGCCTCAAAGACCTTTACTTCTATCGTCGAAACCGACACCTTATCAGAAAAAGAACTTAAGAAATCTTTTAAATATGAAATAGACAAGTATGTACCAATGCCAATGAGCGACGCAAAGGCTGACTATATTCTACTAGGTCTAAGTCCCAATAATCCCGCCAAAACTGAAATCTTAGTTAGTTCAGTGAGTAAAGAATATTCTGAATCAATTATGGAGATTATCGAAAGTACGGGTCTAAACATTATTGCCATGGAGCCGGAGCCATTAGCGATGGCGAGATCTCTCGCAATCCCTGGAAGTATGGATGCTAGTATGATTGTAGATTTCGGTGAAAAATCAACTGACATTGTGATTGTATACAAAGATCAGCCCCGTCTCGTCCGTTCTATTCCTGGAGGGTTCCAAGTACTAGTTAGAGCAGTCGCTTCGGGTTTAAATATAAGAGAAGATCAGGCACGTCAATCCATTCTCAAATTTGGTCTCGATCAAAATCAGTTCCAAGGTCAAATCTTTCGAGTTCTCAATGCCCATCTAGAAAACTTCGCCTCCGAATTAGCCAAATCCGTTCGTTTCTTTCAGACCAAATATGTTGGGGGTAGAGTTGGTGGCATCATCCTCTCCGGCTATGCCAGCATGATCCCTCTCTTTATTCAGTACATAGAGGCTAAGACTAATGTTTCTACTATGAATGGTAACCCATGGCAGTTTGTTAAGCTTAATAATGACCAGCAACAAGCCCTCCTAAATGTCGCGAGTGAGTTTGCTGTCGCAATAGGTCTTTCGGAAAGGAGTAATGACTAATGGCGCGTGAGATTAATCTAGTCCCGGATGTCAAGGCCGAGATGATTAAGACCTTAAAACAAAGAAACTTCGCATTCTTCATTTGCATAATTGTTGCGATAGCGAGCGTCGTAATTACGATTCTTTTTGGTGTTATCGTGGGCGGGCAAAAGCTAGTGATCGATAGCAAGAAAAGCTCTCTAGATTCACTATCGGCTAAGCTAGGTTCTTATGGGGAACTTAACGATTATCTAACCATAAAAGACCAGCTTGGTAATTTATCAACACTCGCAAATAATCAGAATGTCCTTTCGCGTACGTTTGATATCTTATCAGCGATGTTACCGCAAGGTCCAGATACAATTACCATTTCGCAGCTAAATGTCGATCTCTCCGCCGAAAGACCTACATTTACTTTTGAAGCGCAAGCTGACGCCGGACAAGAACCATTCATTGATTATAATGTGCTAGATTCCTTCAAGAAAAGCATGGAATACTTGCGCTACGATTATGGAAAATATGTCGACAAAGACGGCAATACGATTCCTGCATATTGCATGATTGAAACCAGTCCAGAAGGCTCAATCTTGCAGGATCCAGAAAGAGGAATCTACGCATATTGGACTATTAACGCAAAGGGGTGCAACACGAATGTTGAAAACTCCACCGAAAGTTACCAGAAAGAAAGCTACCAAGATCAAGAAGTTGTTCGTATTTGGCGCACTCCGCAGTTTTCTACTTGGTATCACTCCACTACCGCCGAGAATCAACCATTTATGGGCCTGGACGGTACTATTACTGGAATTGAGCACTTTGAGAGCGCCTGTGTCTCATACAAAGGCAACACCGTCATTGACCCAAACGAGCCAAAATGGGAGCAAATCAACGACCAATGTCTTCTAGTCCCTGACGGTATCCAGGGTATCAAAATTGCCGATTCCTCAAACGGTCGTGACTCTAATAATAGCCTAGTTTTAAGGTTCTCGGCAGGAATCGAACTATCCCCAGAAGTATTCAAATTCCCTAACACCCACATGCTGGCCCTTGCTCCTTCTGGTAGACATAACGTTACCGACTCGTATGTCCAAATACAAGCAATGTTTGGTCAGCGCGCCAACGACTGCAAGGAGGGCGACACCAGTTGTAAAACTAACACTAACCCTCAACCAGAGCAATCAACAGAACAAAACGTAAACTCAGGAGAGGAGAAGTAGTATGGCAAAAGAAGTAGCAGTAGGCAAAAGGGCTACCATTTCCGAAGCCCAGCAGTCCATCTTGCTCGCCGTTTTGGGCGCCTCGGTCTTGCTAGGTGTGGCAGTCTCATTAACTTCACACTTTGTTAAACAAATAATGTTCAACGCAGATGTGATTTCCGCTGAGGATGAAGCATTAGTAAACTATTCAACCGTAATCAAAAACACGGGTGTATGCTTAAGTCCTAAAGGGAGCGTTTATACTGATGAAGAGCTAAACAATTGTACCCCAGAAAACATTTCAGTCTCCCAGATTCCTGGAACGTTAAGGGCAAATGTTTTGACTACCATGGCGGGGAACGAAGCTCTAAACTCCGTCCCTAACGATTCTAATTCGGACTGTCAAAATCCTGCTACTGGCCAACAGTTCACCTATGCGGAGCTAGAATCTATCTATAACGAAGCGGACAAATCGGATAGTAGCGAACAACTCAGCCAAGCAAGCCAACTCATCAAGAGCTGCTCGGCTCTTCGCGTTATTCCCGATGCGCTTCCTGCTTTCAAAAACGAAGAAGCTCTTCTTGCGAGTTTGAACAAATTATTTATTGTGTCAAATTGGACTCCAGAAAACCTCAGCCCAGCAGGCTCGATGTCTATTTCGAACCTCTTCCCGGGTCTCAATGTGCTATCGGTTAATGTATCCGTAGAAGCAGATAGTGGCACGACGATGAATGTTCTCAATAACATCGAGCGCTCCATCCGCGAATTTGATTTTAAGAAAGCCTCTATCGAATGGGACAGTGATAACACTTTGCACCTTGAGGCCGAGGCTGCCGCATATTATATGGACGAATCGAGTATTGTCGAAACAACAACTACTAAATCAGCGGAGGAAAACTAATATGAAAACAAATCTGGTCACTTCAATCGGTATTGGCGTAGTTGGCGCCGTACTCGGATTCTTTATTTGTAACCTTCTCCTCGGTCCAATCGAACAGGTCTCGTTTAAGTCTATCGAGTCAGACGTCAGCGCCGATCTAGCTGAACCGAACGTCGATGTATTTAACTATAAGGCCCTTAATCCTACTGTCGAGGTATTTGTAGGTAATTGTGAAAACAATGAGGGGTGTGAGTAGTGGGCCACTGGACCATTACAGCATCCAAGGGAACAATTTATGGCATTGATGACTAGGGAAGTAGAAGACAGAATTGTTGAACTGCTCGTGAGTGAAGGTTTAGCTGATTCAAACGTTGTTTTTGGGCTCCAGCAAGAATCACTGGCCGAAAACAAATCAGTTCTTGAAGAGCTTATCAAGCGCAAAATCGTTAATCACGACATGGTGGCTCGCGCCACAGCATTTATCATCGGTGTCCCATATGTTGAGCTAAAAAACATTACCTTAGACCAGGATATCCTTTCCCTTATTCCTACAGAGGCTTCATCACGGGTTATGGCCGTCCCTCTTGGTATCAAAGATGGGATGTTGAATGTTGCCGTAGAGGATGTCACGAACGTTCAAGCCACAGATTATCTTGCAAGCTTGGTTAATATGCCGATTCGGGTCTGGATGGCCTCCGAGCGCGGTATTCGTGAAATGCTCGACCAATCTCATGGCGACTTTTCTAGCGTCAATGAAGCGGTTAAAGAAACCACCGAAGACCTCGTCTCTAGGGACGAGAAAGATATTAAAAACATCGTGCAAGATTCCCCCATCTCAAAGGCCCTCACGACTATTCTAAGCTACGCCGCGAAGAGTAAAGCTTCCGACGTTCATATTGAGCCGCTCGAAAAATCCCTAATTATTCGCTGCCGCATCGATGGTGTCCTACGTAAAATTATGGAACTTCCTAAGACGGTCGCCCCGGCCCTAGTTTCCCGTATCAAAATCCTCTCCAATCTCAAAATCGATGAACACCGCGTCCCGCAGGACGGTCAGTTTACGGTGTCTGTGGATGGAAAAGAGATCGACCTTCGTATCGCTACCTCTCCAGTCACCTGGGGTGAACAAGTCGTTATTCGTCTTCTCGACAAAACCGGCGTCAGTATGGAAATCGAAAAAATGGGCATGACTGGTCACGCTCTTCGCGATGTGTTGAACGGTATCAAAAAACCTAATGGCATGATTCTAACCTCTGGTCCAACTGGTTCCGGCAAATCAACCACTCTCTATGCCCTGATTCAGAAAATCAAATCAGAAGAAATCAATATCGTCACGCTCGAAGACCCAGTTGAATACAAAATGAGTGGCATCAACCAGATTCAAGTCAATGTCGACGCTGGCTTGACTTTTGCTTCTGGTCTTCGTTCTATTTTGCGTCAGGACCCAGACGTTGTAATGGTGGGGGAGATTCGTGACTCCGAGACTGCCAGCTTAGCTGTCCAAGCAGCCCTTACTGGCCACCTTGTGTTTAGTACATTACATACCAACTCTGCTGCCGGCATTTTGCCGCGTCTCCTAGATATGGGTATTGAGCCATTCCTACTTGCTTCTACTCTCAACGTGGTTATTGGTCAAAGGCTAGTTAGACGCAACACTGAGAAGCGTGAGACTTACAAATCATCCGACCTAGAAACCAAAAGCATCAATTCTATAGTCGGCGACTTACTCCCCTCTAGGAAAGAAGATGTTGTCGAAATAGGCAAAGATTTAGGCTACGATGGTCTACCAATCCGCAATGACGACTATTATCTACTCTCTCGAGGCATCGAATCTAAAAAAGACCCCGGTGGCTATTCTGGTCGTGCTGGTCTCTATGAGACAATCGTCGTAGACGAAGATATCCAGAAAACTATCGTATCGCGTGCAACCGCTGGTGAAATTATGACTCTAGCCAAAGAGAAGGGAACTATTACTATGCGCCAGGATGGTGTCTTAAAAGCACTTTCTGGTCTAACAACCATAGAGGAGGTAAACCGCGTCGCTAGTGATTTATCATAACACTTGTGCTATTATATATTATAGTAATCAAACAATAATTAACAAACATCATTAGCAAAGGTTTAAAAGCAATATGGATAACAATAATCAATTCCGTCAAACAGCACCAGTTTCAATTAGGATCGAATCCCTATTAGAGGAGTGTGTTCGTCGTAATGCCTCCGATCTTCATATTCAGTATGGCCTACCTCCGATTTTGCGTATTGATGGAGCTCTTACCCCCATTGCTGGTACTACCGCTCTAAACGAAGAAACTGTTCGCAAACTAATCTTCGCCACACTCGATGAAGATCAACAGAAGATATTAATTAAAGATAAAGAGTTTGATTATTCTTTTGCTTTTGGTGATATTGCTCGTTTTCGTGTTAATGCTTTTAACGAAAGAGGTAAATTAGCCGCGGCTTTTCGTCTCATCCCGAATCAAATCAAAAGTATCAACGACCTCGGCATGCCGGCAGTCGTCGAAACCTTTGCCGATTTTCCACGCGGTCTTGTTCTAGTCACTGGCCCGACTGGCTCCGGTAAGTCTACTACTTTGGCCGCCCTAGTTGACAAAATCAATCGTGAGAAATCCACCCACATTATCACCATTGAGGACCCTATCGAGTTTACTCATAAGTCTATTCGTTCTGTCATTGCGCAGCGCGAAGTTCATTATGACACCTTTAGCTTCGCAGCCGCCTTGCGCTCCGTCCTACGTGAGGACCCCGATGTCGTACTGATCGGCGAGATGCGCGATTTGGAGACTATTCAAGCCGCTATCACTATTGCGGAGACCGGCCATCTTGTTTTTGCCACTTTGCATACTAATTCTGCCGCCCAGTCTATTGATCGTATGATTGATGTCTTCCCGGCTCATCAGCAACCACAAATTCGTTCACAGCTTAGCAACATGCTTATGGCAATCTGTGCCCAGAGGCTAGTTCCCGCTATTGGTGGCGGCCGTGTTGTAGCTGCAGAAATCATGGTGGCTAATTCCGCCATTCGCTCTCTCATTCGTGACGGCAAGACTTATCAGATTGATACTGCCATCCAGACCGGCGCCGAGCAGGGCATGCAAACTATGGATCGCACTCTAGCCAAACTCGTCCAGACCGGTGTGATTACCTACGAATCAGCTCGCGAATATGCCGTTGATATTAATGAATTAAACAGGCTAGTAAAGGGCTAGAATGAAACGCTTTAATTATAAAGCTAAGGAAAAGAAAAGCGGCAAGCTTATCAAAGGCACCATTCAAGCCGAAAACGAACAGGCCGCCGGACATCTCCTGATCGAGCAAGGCTACGTGCCTGAGTCTGTCACAGAAGAAGGTGCTGGCTTAGAGGGGCTTATTAACCGCATTACCACCAAAGATCGCATTACTTTTACTCGTCAGCTCGCTACATTAATTGGGGCAGGACTCCCACTTGCCGCATCGCTTCGTACCGTTGCTGAGCAAACCCAGTCCAAGAAAATGAAAACCATCGTTGAAGAAATTCTCTCTAATGTCGAAGCAGGGAAGACTCTTTACGAATCCTTTGCTAAATATCCAGACACTTTCAATGGAGTTTATTTAGCCTTAATCAAAGCCGGCGAAGCCTCTGGTACTCTAGACCTTGCCTTGCAGCGTCTAGCGAATCAGGAAGAGAAAGACGCCGCCATGCTTTCCAAGATTAGAGGAGCGCTTGTTTATCCGGGCATCATTCTTGTGGTGATTATTGCGGTGTTAGCTTTCATGATGATTATGGTTGTCCCTCAAGTACAAGGCCTTTATAGTGATATGAACAAAGAACTCCCCGACCTCACCAAGATTCTCGTCGCGATTTCTAATTTCTTCGGTCAATTCTGGTGGCTCGTCGCTCTAGTTGTTGCCGGTGTTATTGGTGCCTGCTGGTATGCTGTCAAGCGTACTCCCACTGGTCGTAAGACTATGGATAGCTTCAAACTCCATGTTCCCATATTCGGGGGGCTCTTCCGTAAGCTCTATGTTTCACGCTTTGCTCGTACTGCCGAAATGATGCTCTCAACTGGCGTCCCGATGCTTGACTCTATCCAAATTGCCATTGATGCCACTAGTAACGTCGTCGTAGAAGAAGAATATAGTAAATCACTGGACGTCATCAAAGGCGGCAAACCACTTTCTGAGGCTCTCAGAGATCGTAATTATATGCTACCGCTCGTATATCAAATGGCTAGCATCGGAGAAGAGTCAGGGAAGATCGACGAAATGCTCGGCAAAGCCGCCTCCGTCTATGAAAACGAGCTCGACGAGCAGATTAATAACATCTCCACCATGATCGAGCCGATTCTCATGGTTATCATGGCCGGCCTCATCGGCGTCGTTGTCGGCGGCACCCTCCTCCCTATCTACTCCCTCGTTAATACCATAGCATAAACCTAACTCGCCACAAATAAACCTAAGTGTTACGGGCATAACGAAAGTTAGTAGTCCTATATTTGCACGCTATCTTTCTATTTTAATATTTCCAGATTACGGGAGAACGTAAATAATAATCTAAGCTGATAGCTTCAAACCATTCTCCTTACACTTTATTAAGAAGCCAACATTAATTCATTTCGTCTATTCAATCGGCGCCCACAATAACCCAATTCATGATGCATAAAAAAGGACCACGCAACTTTACGAGGTCCTTTTCATTATGCCGTTATTTGACACAAATAAGCATACGTCTAGTATATTATTGAAAGCCCAAGACAACAGGAGCTTATCGAATACTCGGGCTAATTGCTATAGCAGGCTTTGCCAGCGCCTTCTAACTTCATCAAGATCGCGAACTTATTTGCTCCAGATGAATAGACGGCTTTCTCGCCGTCGCAAGTAGCATTTTTTACCGCGACTATGTATCCAGCTTTAAAAGTATCTGACGCCTGAACCTTGCACTCTCCAGAGGTTGCGCCGCAATCAGCAATACCGGCAGTTCCACCAGTAGCTTTATTATAAAAACCGTATGAAGTACCCGACGGGTCTTGGAATGTGTCCCCATTAACCTTAAGATAACCACTGATAAAGTTACTGTCGAAATTTGGGATATTCCCTTTATTATTTGTTTGATAATTCTGTACGGCAGTAATCGCTCTACTTAGGTCTTGTCGCCTCTGCGTATCCCTCTGCGACCTTTGTAATGCTGGGAGAGCTACGAAGACCATCAAGAAGATAAGGCCTGCGATAGCAAGCACGAGCACCACCTCAATAATGGTAAACCCAGTCTTCTGTTTTTTGATTTGATTTTTGCTAGGCATAGTATCCTTTCATTTTATTAGTTTACGCCATGCTACTTCCACTGGTAGCATAACCTTTATCTCATCATAACAAAAAACCACCAAAATACAAGTGCTTTTTTCAATTTTTACAGTAGCTATGTATTAGCGCAGAATGTTCCGCCCACCTCGAGCTCATAGAGCGCCGCTAGTTTACGCGAGTTAGCCTGCTTTACTTTATTTCCATTACTATTCCCACTACAGGTTGCCTGTTTTACTATTAAAATCTTGTTGTTATCCATTAAAATCTTGTTGTTATATTCAGTAGGATTATTCAGATAAGACGCAGAGTTGGTAATCATTAATGTGTACGGCGTCCCGTTTGGGTCCTTAAAGTTTTCCCCAAGGTAATTATTTAGTAAATCCTGCCATCCTTTTGCTCCAAGTTCATCATTGCGAGTGAACTCGCCCGACTCTCCGCTCGGCAGAGCTCCCCGATTATTCTGCTGATATTTCTTGATATTTTCAATCAGTGATATTACATCTTCTCGCCTCTGCGCATCTCGTTGGCTACGTTGCAAAGATGGTAGCGCTATAAATACCATCATCAAAATTAATCCGCCGATCGCAAGCACGAGAGAAACCTCAATTATTGTAAAACCACTTTTTCTTCTCATCTCACCTATCCTTTATATGCTTATTTTTTATTATAAGCGAATTATTCTGCAAAAACAAGGCTCATGTTCGTCCTCACTACATCGTGGACACTTTTTTAAGATGAATAGTTATCCCCATTGTAGCACAAAATTCGGCTGGCGTATAAAGTATATATTTGTGTTTTGGGCATTTTAGACTCATATGAGGACGGGAGAAATTGTAATTATTCAACCATTTCTGTACATAATATTCTAAGTCTTCTATTGAGTGAATATCGTTGCGATGAATAGCTAGACATTCACGGTCTAATGTACCAATAAATCTTTCTATAACACCTTTTTCCTTCGGACTATATGGATGAGCAAAATACTGCATTATTTTGTTTTCTTCCAAATAATCCCACATTTTACCAAGGTTCTCACTGCCATTATCATTCAGTACTGAAACCTTTTTCCCGTAAACTTTAATTGCTTTTTCTATGGCGATTTTGCCTTGTACAGACGAACAAGAACTTGCTACATGAATGACAGCGTCTTTACTAAATTGGTCTATGGAACACATGAGATAATACTTAGTCCCATCTGTAGTATTGAAGTGCTTCATATCAAATTCAATGATTTGCCTAGGAGCAGTGGCTTTAAGTCCTGCTGGACGGCGTTTCTTGAACTTACTCCATACCTTTTTAACCTGTTTAGAGCGAGTTTTAAGAGTTACATATGGATAGAAGAAGTAGTTGTACTTTTTAATAATTCTACCTATCGTAGCAGGCGATACGTGACACCAATCATCAGTGTATTCGCTCCAGAATATGCTAGCTAGTTTCTTTTCTGAATAACAGTAGGTGTTTTTGTCTTCACGATATTCTTTAATTAATAAGATAAGTTTGTAATCGTATGTTGCTTGTCGCACTTTGTGGGGTCGCCTAGACTTATCTTCAAGTGAGCCAAGGTCTTTAGGGTTAAATCTTTTTAGCCATTTATTTACCCAACTTCGGGGACGAGCAAAATGCCTGGCTGTGAGGGCCGCATTTTGCCGTCCCCTCGTTGGATCATAGTAGAAGTCTATCATTGCGAGTCTGACTTTGGCATCGCGTGAAAGTTTCTTCCAGTAGATCTTTTGCTTAAGGGTTGATAATTTTGGTACAATAGTACCATAGACTGTGGATTGTCCTACCTTGGACATATACACTCCTTTGTAAAATTAGTTTTGTAACACTAACTATTTTACCTTATGGAGTGTCCACGGTCTATTTGAGGACCAACAGGCTCAAATCGTCGCACTCAAAACGCATACCGTAAACTAAAAATATAAACACTATCACTTCTTCGGCCTTGATTCGCGTGTCGTCTTTCGAGACCGGCTCAATGTGATAAAATTAGTTTATGCAAATCCTGTTTGCCATTATGCTATTTGTTATAGGCGCATGTCTAGGCTCATTTTTGTGTTGTCAAGCTCGCCGCCTTCATCTGAAAACCGTTAAGTCAAAAACCACTAAGCACCTTGGTGCTCGCTCAGTTTGCCTATCATGCTATCGTCAGCTCAAGTGGTATGACAATCTTCCGATTATTTCTTGGTTGGTGCTTGGAGGAAAATGTCGGCACTGTCATCATCGTATCGGCTGCGCCGAAATTCTATCCGAGCTATGTCTTGGTCTCGCCTTTTGCTGTCTCAGCATAACCGTAAACGTTACAACGCATACTCCTATGGAGTGGCTCACCTTTGTTATGGTCCTTGTATTCACGACTGTTGTTGGCTTTCTCGCTATCTATGACGGCCTTTATGGCGAATTGCCGACTGTAGGCTTATTTTTTGCTATCGGCCTGGCGGTAGTTTATTGCATTATTCGAATAATATCCACCTCTGCCCTTACGTCTTTTTCTTGGACCAGTATCACTGATGTGTTATTTTCGGTCCTTATCCTAGGCGGGCTCTACCTCGTTCTTTATTTAGTATCAAATGGCAAATGGGTCGGCGACGGCGACTGGCTTCTTGCGACCGCTATTGCTATCGTCCTTGCGCACCCCTGGCTCGCCCTCAACGCCCTGTTTGTGTCTAATCTTGTTGCTTGCGCTGTTGCGCTGCCGCAACCAAAGCTTAAAGCTGCCCACCAAATCCACCTTGGTCCATATCTAGTCATCGGTTTCGTTGTGGTCTATGTTATGGCCGGGCCCCTTCTTGGTCTACTTAAATAATAACGTCACCATATTGCACTATTTCACGCAAACCGCAAAACACTATGTTATAATAAACTTATGGTAAAAAGAGGCGACACACTCATAGAAGTGACTCTAGCAGTTGGTATTTTTTCTATGATTGCAGTCGCTGTCGTCGCTACTATGAGCAGCGGTACTACTAATGCCCAGACCGCGCTAGAAACCACTCTAGCCCGCGCCGAGATTGACGCCCAGGCTGAGGCACTCCGTTTCATCCAAACCTCCGCCTCCGCCAATAAACCTGGCTTCGACAATCTTTGGAATGATATACTTAATAAGGCTCATAATGCGACAAATTCGTCGGAGGAGGATGATCCGAATAATTGGGCGGTTTTAAAAGACACCATCACCAACTTCGCCCCTTCAAGTTGCAGCGAGTTATATAACACCGAAAACGCTAATGCTAATAATATCTATAACCAAAACGCTTTCATCATCGACACCTCTACCCTAGGGGAGTTTATTACGCAAGCGTCATCTGACACTTCCAATTCACTTAACCCATTAATCAGCACCAAATCCGACACTGGTGACTCCGACTCTTCTAATATCAACCCAAGTTTCTCGCAGGCTACCACTTATCCTCGCGTCTACAAGGAAAACAATACCGTAAAAGCTGAAGGTCTCTACGTCGTCGCAGTCAAAGATTCGGGCGCTAGGGTAATCTCAGCTAATGCCAAGTCCCAAGCTTTCTATGATTTTTATATTCACGCCTGCTGGGATACGTCAAACAGCGACCATCCTTCTACTATCTCTACCGTTATCCGTCTTTTAGGCGAGCCAAAATAGCAGAAGTAAGGCCCAGTTCTCCCTTTCTTATTACGTTCGTTTTATTTAGTCTCTGAGTGGAATTTATCGTGAATTTCCTTGAGATGCACATCTGTTACGTGTGTGTAAATTTGTGTTGTCGAAATATCTGCATGCCCCAGCATCGACTGCACCGCTCTGATATCCGCCCCATTCATCAGTAAATCCGTCGCAAATGAATGCCTTAGCGTATGCGGGGAAACATGTTTCGTAATACCAGCCAGCCTAGCATATTTCTCTACAATTCGCTCTACCGAGCGCGTCGTCATCCTCCGATAATTACCCGAAGTATCAGCCGTCTGCAGGTTTCTTGAGTTATTGAGGAACAAAGCCGGCAGAGAATCGGTCCGCGCGTCCAGATAGTCTCGCACCCTGTCCGCTGCTGACTGCGAGATAAATATCGGCCTATCTTTAGAGCCTTTCCCGCGCACCATAAATTCACGTCTTTCCAGATTAATCGAATCGCGGTTCAGCCCCACTAGCTCCGATACGCGTAAGCCCCCAGAATACAAAAGCTCAATAATCGCCCTATCACGTAGCCCCGACTCGGTGGATGTATCTATCTGCTCGAGCATATCCTCCACCTCGTCGTAGTGTAAAAATGTCACTTGTTTGCGAATCACATGTGGCAAATCCACTAGGGAAGGATCCAGTGATTTAATATCGCGTCGCGCCAGATATTTTAAGAAACCTCTCAGCGCAATCAGATGATACGCCTGTGTGATGGTCTTCAAATCATCGTTACCATTATCAGACCCGTAGCGATTCAGTCTTATGCGGTACTTTCTGAGTAGTTCCTTCGTAATGTCTTGTGGCCGAATCTCATTCTTGCCACTTATGTCTAGCGCGATTTCTACGAACCTCTCCAGATACAGCCGATAATTCTCAACCGTCTTCTTGCTCCGCCCCGCCTCAACTTCAAGATGCTCCAAAAAATCATTAATCAGCTCATAGATATCCATATCTACATTATAACAAATTGCAGTATAATAAGTTTATGGCAAATGTGAACAGAGTTGCGGTTCCTTCACTAGAAAGTCCCCCAGGAGACCAATGGGATACAGCCTTCCGGACTGGCGAGGGGCCGTCGTGGGACGATGTTGCGAGTCTCGCTAATCAGATGCCCTCACCGAGTAATAATAATCCAGAACAAACGCAAGAGAGCTCAACCATAAGCGGAATCGAAATCGATCCATCAATTGCAGAGCAACGCGAACTGGCCCTTAACTCATTGTTTGAAAGCATTGACCTCAGCGCTAATCAAGAGCAATTCAATGCGGCTATTGAAGAGTTCAAAAGTAGAAGTAGAGGTTTATGGTCTCATAGTTTCATAACGGACATTGCCAAACGTTTTTGGGATGTATTTGAGCCAGGTAAAACCCTCGAGGGGCCAGAGGCCTCAGGGTTTTACTGGGAAATAATCCGTAATTTTGATGCTCCTATATCGTTGGCTCTTGAAGAAAAAAGTATCTATCAAGCGATGCTAGATTCAGAACAAAAACTAGGCGAAGGAAGACTTGGCGAAATATATCAAACAATGGCTGCAACTGAAGATGGTAAGGAAAAATTCCGAAAAGATTTTATCGAAAGTGGAAGATATAGTAGGGATTTGTTTGCTGACATAGATAGTATTTATAGTGACGACGAGTATGATGAAAAAATAGTTTTAGACCTAAAGACGCTAAAGTCATTTGGTGTTAATATTCTGGAAGGTACAGACAGCGGGGAGCTTGTGAGCTATGCGCTATCTATAGAGAATCCTTCTCGTTATAAAGAATATGAATCAAAAGTATACGAAACTACAAAGTTTCTTATTAATAATGGTCTTTTCGGAGGCGACGAATACGCAAAGTCTATTCGTGATATACTAGATAGCGATTTTCCACGCTCGGCTGGGAGCGCGTATAGCATTGTTGACGCAGCGCTAGAGGCGGGGCTTGAGCCAGAGACTGACGACCTGGATGTGGAGTATTGGAATGATGTCTCGAAAAAATCGGGCGAAAATATGCTCAGACTTATCTGTTTATCAGAGGATGGAAAAAAGCTACAGGAGAAACTTGACTTTTCCAACGAGGCGGTTATGAAACTCTTTTCTAAAGCAAATGTTAACTCTATGTCCTCAACATTAGGTCGACTCCAGGATTCACAGCTAAGAGAAGCATTGAGACGGCCGGTTTTTCAAGATATTATTATGCAAACACTCGAAGAGCGGATGAAGCGTCTTCCGCAAGCGCCCATGAACCCCGACGAACCCCCATTCTTATTTATGATGCTAGCACAGGATGGAGGTATTATAGAGGATATGAAGAGGCGTAAAGTTTTTGATAATTATCCAGAGTGTCAAAATAATAATGTTATTAGAAGAGTAGCAAGCGATGAATTTAAAGAAAGCGACCGCATAGATATGCTCTTAAAATACGGCAATTATCAATCTGTCAGTGCTCATCCCGAATGGCTCGATGAAAATGGCGATTTAAATTCGAAATTCTTATGGGATATAGGAGCAACGTATCGTGAGACCCCATATTTCTTATCCGACAACCAAAAACAAGAAATCGCAGACTATAGAACAATTATGTGCCAAATTGAAGACGTTCGAAAAAAACACCAATCAAGAGTTATTGGCTCCACTTTCCCAATATTTGAAACATGCCTAAAGTATTTTGACGTCAACGGTCCAAAACCAGAGTTTTGGCAGGCAAGTCTTAATGTAAAGGATTTTCAGTTCTTATCAAGTCAGGATGCAGAAACTAAAGCCAGCATGGGTTTCGACGAAACAACAATGGCCTTTATTGATGGTGCCGCCGGGAAAGTGTTTGCCGGCGAGAAGAGGACCATAGACGAATCTAATGCCATACAGGCATTAATGCGGTTCATTGATAAAGACGCAGATGACTGGAGTAATTCATCTGAAGACGATCTCTTGATCAAGGAAGCCTTTGATGGTAACGATGTAAAGGATTTGAGTTTGGCGAAATTAAGGAGCTTATATGAGGAGTATCTAAAAAATGGCAATAGTATGCAATTCCCGAACGTATTGACGGCTATGGCCGATTATATGCATTCTAAAGGTGGCGCAGGGCCACTCACTCAGATTGAAGCTTTCTTAGATTATGCTGGTGTGCTCGGTAATTCCATGCAAGAAGCAAAAAAGGATGACGACTGGAGGAACGAGCTAATTACTAATGTAGCCACTATCGAGGAGATGATGCAGAAATACCGATGGGACAACCAAGAAAAATCTAATTTTTATGCAACCTCTGCCGAGATTATTAATGCAAGCCCAGAGCTTTTCCAGGAATTTACCCAACTGTTTGTTAACAACCTTAGTAAAGAAGAATTTAAAGCTTTTACTGGCGAGATTTATCCACTTTATCGTGCCAAATTGGCTCTCCTACGTGAATACGAAGATCATAGCAACGGTATTGGAGAAGGTTATACTACTATAAAGTATAATCCCTACGATATCGACAATCTAAAAAACCAACTGCACACCGCGTTATTGCCGTTTAACTGTAAAGAAGTTTCATTAGAAAAAAGACGAAAAGGAATTGAGAGAGTTAAAGAAAATATTTTCAGTGAAATATCCGAGCTGTTCAAAACAAAATTTAGTATTCTCCCAGAAGCAATTCCTAGTGAGTTAAGTAAGGCAGACGCCCGAGTCGTGGGTGACATGACGCGCTACTTAGGTAGTCTCGCCCAGCCAAGCCAGCAAAAAAAGGACATCCTAGGGTTCTACCTAGCGCTTCAACTCGATAGGGATCAAACCGCCTGGAAAAAAATACGCAGTGGCGAGGACGTCTCACCGTCTAATTATTTAGATATTGTATCCAGTTTTGGTGTCAAGCAAGCTGTCGAACAGAGTCGTAGGAACAACCCAATCACGCTAGAGAGTACTAGGATAGATAACCCAGAGAGACTTATTAAGTTTAGGCGTGCCTTGCAAAGCGAGACGGTCTCAATGAGATTTGGCAACATACAGACGGTTGATCTAAGATTGCAAAATCTTAGGGGTAATATGGAAGAACTTATTGACCCGGACCTCTACCCAGAAGGAATTGACAGGCAGAGAGTAGAGTTATTGAGGGAATTGCCATCTCAGAAGGAGTTTAATAAAATTATTGGCACAATACAACAGAGGATGATGGGTAAAGATATACCGCTCACTGATGAAGGGCGATTAATTATGGGCAGGGTAGAGCAAATCCTCAAAGATAATGATTTAGAAGTTAATACGAATAACATCAAACAGTATTTCCAAACTGATATGAAAACTATCCAAGCCCCATTTAGAATTCTGGGAAGTATAGACAGTTACGGTGTCGTGGATTCCATCAGGGAACTTCAAGCCATGCTTAATCCACCAGACAGCGTGGCTCAAATCCTAGAGAAGCTAGGAGAAACACCGAAACCCCAATCGGGTATTATGGCCCTGGGGGCAGATTTAGATTATCTTGAGAACTTAATGGTTAAAAGGGCCAATGAACTTACGGCAGATGAATCGAACACACTCGGAGAATATTTAAATTCCATTCGTAAAAAGCTAACAGAGCTTGATGGTATATATGGCAAGGTTATTGAAAACTATAACACAATGAAGAAAAATGGAGTCCACCCAAGCACTCTCAATCAGATTAAGGAGATCGACAAAATTATCTCAAATGAGGCCAACCAATCCATCATTACTACGACTTGCGCAAATGATATGACTACAATTATCGAAAACATGCGAGCATGCCTCAGTTGTGTAACTAAAGGTATTAATAATGACACGAATCTAACCTTCGGAGAAGGATATAAATTCTATCTATATTCAAGGGAAAACGCCAGCCGTAACAGTAGTGTAGCAGACGAAATCGTGTATTTTGTACCATCAGAAGATGAAGGCGGCGCGAATAAAAGGTTAAGCTTTGTTATGGACCAAGTATATGGTATGAAGAATAGCGACATTATGATGGCCCATATAGAAACTATGCTTAAAAAGGCCCACGAGCTTAAAAGCGAGTTTCCAGAAGTCCCTATCTCGGTCATTCTCCCAGGCTCTTCCATTATGAGTTGTAGCACCAGTTTAGACGCCGCTGAGCTATCTAGAAGGATTGGCTCGGGGGACGGCTTTGAAGATATTAGAGACAAAACCGTCACGGTGCCAGAATCTGGTTTTGGCGACCACTACATCGAGTTTGGCGATAGAGCCGCGCGCATTTCTGGTCCTCGCAAAGTCTCTTCCGGTATTGAAATTGTTATCAACCCTACGACCGACCCACAGCTGGCCATGGTTAACAATGGTTAATATAGTAGTCCTCCACGTTAGTTGGCCATATACGCTTCGGCTTGAATATCATATGATAAACTAAATAGTAAGAGGGAAAAACGAAATGAGCGAACGATTAGACAATTTCAACCAACCTAGTAACCAATCGCCCAATCCATTGGCGGAGCAATGGGAGAATATGGCTTCGGATGGAGGCAGCAGCAATCGTTACGTGGAGCGGGGAGGAGACGATGGAGGCAGGTTTTATGTAGGGACGCCTGAGAAAACGAATGGCACTATCGCAGAACAACCCGAAAAACTAGGGCAAGAAACAAAGGATAAGGCTGCGAGCGAAATTAGTTTTTCTCCAATCGGAGAAAACGAGATGTCATTGATTGCCGATTTGGAAAAGAAGCTATACTCCGCTGAGACATTGCAATACGGAGATGGCCATTATTTACGGAGCCTGCTAAGTGAGCCTGGGAACGAAAGATTTAGTTTTATTATTCACGACAGGACAAAAGGAGAGCAACAGCCAGTCGGATACTGTATAGCTTGCTATACGGAACCTAGAAGTAATCTTGGCTATGAGGGCAAAGCTGTCGAGGTCGTCGATTTTGGTATCGTGCCAGAAGGTCGAGGAATGGGAAAAGCCGCCTTAATGGCTCTCTGGGAACTTTTAAACCGAACTGAAGCGGATGGTGTTGGGTTAATAGAAATGGAGGCCAGGAGGGATACTTCATATCAGATTTTTTCTTCACGAATTATGCAAAATATGCTCGCAAAACGTGGCTATATTGTGACAGACCATGGCGTTAGTGATGACGGGTGGGCTGATGGAGACGTGACCTACCTAGTAAGTTTGAGAAAAACAACTGGCCACCAGACGAATAATTAGTAATTAAGAAGTAGTTTAGGTGTCGATATTCATCCTAGATATAGTGTGGTATAATACCAAAAAGGAGTTTTTATGACAAAAGGAAAACAAGAAGAGTATATCCAGAGAACTTTAGTAGTATTGAAGCCAGACGCTGTTCAGCGTGGCATCATTGGCGAAATTATTCAGCGCTTTGAGCGTGTCGGGCTCAAAATCGTTGGCATGAAGATGGTTATGCCAGACGAGCACCTCTATCGTCAGCACTACGAAGATATCGGTAAGATGATTACCCGCCGTGGCGAACAGGCCTACCGCTACAATGTTGAGTACATGATGACGGGGCCAGTCATTGCTATGGTTCTAGAGGGTGTCGAAGCTCAGCCGCTCGTCCGCAAAATCGTTGGCCCGACCGAGCCAAAGGCAGCAGAGATGGGCACCATTCGTGGCGACTTCTCTCACATGTCATTTGGCTATTCAGATGCCAAAGGCGTTGGTGTACCAAATCTCGTCCACGCGTCTGGTTCTCTAGAGGAAGCCAAGCAAGAAATCGATCTCTGGTTCAATGGTAACGAGCTCTACGATTATTCTGATCTCAACGAGAAATACACCCGCTAAAGCCGATATACTCGGAAAAGTGTTAGGCTGCTAGATTTCGTTTATTCGCGAATAAAAATACTTGACCATACTTATATTATAAGTATAATATAAGTATGGTACGTTTTGAATGGGACGAACTAAAGAACCGCGTGAATATACGTAAACACGGGCTTTCTTTTGAAGACGCTTCTACAGTCTTTTATGACCCTGACGCTATCCTCTTTGATGATCCAAGCCACTCTATAAGAGAGAATCGGTTTTTGATAATTGGTATTACTAGAAGAGCCAGTGTCTGTATCGTCAGCCATTGTTATCGAGGTAAGGACGAAGTCATACGTATCATCTCGGCAAGGAAGGCCACCAAGCATGAGAGGGAGACATATAACGGCCATAAAGGAGTATGTAATGAAAAAAGAGTATAATATTGAGGAATTAAATCCTCGCAAGAACCCCTATTCCAATCGCCTCAAAAAACAGGTTACTATCAATATCGACAGTGATACGATAGAGTATTTCAAGGCCCAGTCGGAGAAATCCGGTCTACCATACCAGACACTGATTAATCTCTACTTGGCGGATTGTGCAACAAAGAAACGCAAATTAGACTTATCGTGGCATTAGATTATAAAACTTTCTTCAGGAATTCTTTCACTCTCTCCGTCTTCGGGTGATTAAAGAATTCTTCCGGTGTACCTTCCTCAATAATCTTGCCCTTATCCAGGAACACAACTCTGGTTGCAATTTCTTTTGCGAAGCTCATCTCGTGCGTCACTATCATAATCGTCATACCTCGCTCTGCAAGCTCCCGGATGAGCGATAACACGTCCCCAATCGACTCCGGGTCTAGCGCCGATGTTGGCTCGTCAAATAGCAACACTTCCGGGTTCAGCATCATTGCGCGAATGATAGCAACCCGTTGTTTTTGCCCACCCGACAGGGAAGCGGGGTACGCCCCGGCTTTTGCAGGTAACCCAATATGTCTCAGTAGCTCCATTGCCCGCTTTTCAGCCGCGTCGCGGCTCATTAGATGCAGTTTAACCGGTGCTAGAGTCAGATTCTCCATTACAGTCAAATTATTGATCAGATTAAAATGCTGAAAAACCATCCCGAGATTGCGCCGTATTTTTCGAATATTCTTCGCTGTTACGAGCTCTCCATCCATAATAATTTCACCCGAAGTCGGCTCTTCCATCCAGTTAATACACCTTAAGAACGTAGATTTCCCAGACCCAGATGGCCCGAGCACTACTACTCTTTCTCCCTCGGTCAGTTCAAAGTTAATCCCGTTCAGCACCTTATTTTTGCCAAAAGATTTTTTGAGATTTTGTATTTTTAAATCCGTATTCGTGTTTCCCATCTATTCCTCCGCCCTTAAATCGCTTCGCCTGAGGCCCTTTTCAATTCGCTTCACAATAAACGTAATGAGATAAATTGTCGCAAGATAAAACAGCGCCGCTACAAACATTGGTACAATATAGCTCGCCATATTTTGCCCGGAGCCGATATCTTTTGCAGCCATATTGAGATCATACATCCCCACCATACTGACAATCGCAGTTTCCTTTAGTACGGTAATGATTTCGTTCCCAAGTGCGGGGATAATATTTTTGATCGCCTGCGGCGCCACAATCTTCATAAAAATCGTCAAGTTTGACAGCCCGAGCGCTAATCCTGCTTCCGTTTGACCTTTATCTACTGACAATATCCCACCCCGAATCACCTCCGCCATGTAGGCCGCCGAGTTTAGCCCAAAGGCGATAATCGCCGTAATAATACTAGGGAATCCTTTAATCGCAAAAATCACAAAGAACATAATAAAAAGCTGCAAAGCCATCGGCGTTCCGCGGATAATCCCCACATATACACGGCAAATAAACTTAGGTAGCGCCATCCATTTTGACTTTTTCGCTGTATCAACCAAAGCAATCACAGTCCCGAGTACTAGCCCAATCAGAAGTGCAAAGTATGAAACTTGAACTGTCAGTAAGAACCCATGTAGTAGGGAATCGATATATTCCGGTGTACTAAACAGCTCCACGAGCTTCGAAAAGAAGTTATCCATGGATACCCCTAGCTGGCCAGGAATAGTGCTTTGAGGAGCGTCCGGAGGTTACGACCGAGGTATGAGGGGTCCGAGCCCCGCGACGGCGGGCGCGAGGAACCCCGTCTCCGAAAAGCACTATTCTGGCCAGATGTAGGTTACTCATTGGATAACCCCATATATTTTAAGACTAGTCGGTCAATTTCAGAAACACCCTCGGCGTCTTCAGTAGACATTTCCGCTAATACTTCATTGAACGCTTCAAGTAGCTCTGTCCGCTCTTTGTTTACCGCTATTGCATACGACTCCTCCACCGGATAATCCTCCTCTCGGGTCGGACCAGAATAATAAAGCGGCAGAGCATCAAATTCGGGATTCTTTTCCACAATAAATTTTGCGACTAACTCATCGGCGATTGCGTAATCTATAATATGTGCTTTGATGGAATCCGCCGCCAGCTGATGTGAATCGATACCCTTAATAGTCGTATTAGTTCCAGATAATACCCCGTTCTCAATCTCGTCCTCTACAAAAATGTAGCCAGTGCTTCCAATCTGCGACCCCAACCTCGTCCCCTCTAAGGCTTCCCATACTACATGGTCATCTCGTAGCGATGGTGGCATGTTGCGGTCAAAAATCACATACTGTACTGAAGTATAATAGGGAATCGTGAAATTCACTTTTTCTTCTCGAGCCGGCGTGATGGTGAGTCCAGCCGCCCCTGCATCCGCAATCCGCCCCGCCTCGACATTGTCGATAATCACATCAAATTCTACATTCTTAATCTGGATTTTCTTCTGCATTTTCTCTGCCACACGGTTAACGATATCTATATCCACTCCCACAATTTGTCGATTTTCATAAAACTCAAACGGCGCAAAAAAAGCATTCGTCTCAACCACATAATCGTGGTCTACTTCTCCTTGAATTGAAAAATACACGCTCACCCCCATTCCGGCAGTCACCAATAAGAACAATCCCACCAGAATAAAGTTTTTAACCTTTTGCATAATAAAATTATAGCACGTCAACACCACAAAACGCTATTGCTTTTGACTTTGTCACATAAGAGTTTTTCGTCCCTGGACAGGTGACAGGTCTGAAGGAGACTCCGGAATGTTTGCGGAGGCAAAGACTACAGGGGGAGGCGATGCTAGGACCTGGCCAAAGGAGTACACAAAAAAAATACACATGGGTCAGGTTCTCAATCCCTTATGTTATAATTTCAGTATGGTTGTGCCAATTATCCTAAGTCTCACGGCGGCTATTCTTTCTTCATTAGGCAATCACATAGACAAGTATCTTATTTCTAAAGCCGTCAAGAATGCCGATTTTCGTGCATTGATTCTAGTTTCTACAATCATCGCCGGTGGCGCGATGTCTATCATCTACCTATTTATTTGCAATTTTGAGTTAGCTTTTGATATTCCGAGCATTATTTTGTTATTATTTAACTCGGCTCTCTACGCAATAGCACTGATTCTTTGGTTCAAGGCTTTGGATAGAGATGACACGACAGTAGTAGTTATTATGCTTCAACTTTTGCCAGTGTTCATGTTGTTCTTATCCCCACTCATACTACAAAATCAACGAATTAGTCTGTTGCAAATTATCGGAGGGCTGATAACTACTTTTGCGGCCCTATTACTAACATATGAACCAACCCATAAGAAATTCGATAAAGAAAAACTTATTACGCTGACTATTATGACCTTCGCGTCTCTTTTCTTTGCAATTCGATACATAATCGAACAGTACGTTAATCAGGAACATGATTTCAATCAGACTATATTGTGGTCAAATATTACACTGTTTTTCGTTGGTATATTAATTTTTGTGTTTATAAAATCCTTCCGCAAATCTTTTTCAAAAATGTTAAAAACCAATGGATTAAAAGTAATCAGCTTGAATCTTATGAATGAAGCGTTTAGCTCTTTTGGCGATGTATTGTTAATTTTTGCTGGTTCATTGGCGCCGGTCGCACTGATGTCTTTTGTTGCACAAGGTGCACAGCCATTTACAGTTATGCTGATTGGCCTGATTATTACAAAACTATTCCCTAAAATCGAAAAGGGAAAAACTACCAAAACAGACATTATCAAAAGAGTTGTTGCCATAGTCATATGCGTGATTGGATTGGGTCTAATCGAATTTGGGTAAAAACGTCAACAAAAATGGTGACCCGGGTGCGAGTCGCATCGCTAGATTCGACTCCCAGACCAGAAGATTATTCTTGAGTAAAACAACAAAAATGGTGACCCGGGTGCGAGTCGAACGCACAACCTTCTCCTTAGGACGGAGCTGCTCTATCCATTGAGCTACCAGGCCACATTATGTTATAATTATACCATGAATCTGTTCAAGAAAAAAGATTCCAAGAAAACCGAACAAGAGAAGGTGGAAGAACGCCGCGAGGAAGTTCTCGCTACGGGCCGTAAGTTTAAGTATCCTCTTCAGTGGACTAAGCATCGTATTGTTGTAAACACAGTATTAATCGGAGCAGTTGTTCTTGCTGTCCTGGTTGCTGGTGTTTGGCTTGCGCTGTATCGCCTCAATATGACAGACGACTTGCTTTTTAGATTAACTAAAATTTTCCCAGCTCCGGTAGCGTATGTGGATTCTAGCGATGTACGCTTTTCTGATTACCTAATGCTTTATCGTAGCAGCATGACGTCGCTCGAGCGTCAGTCCACTACTCAATTCGAGGAAGGCTCCATCGAAGAAGTTCGCAATGAATACAAAAGAGCTGCCCTAACAAACGCCGAGCTTTACAGCTTTGCTGCAAAAATCGCAAACGAAAAAGATATTACGGTTTCTGATGATGAAATCCAGACCGAGTTGCAGCGTCACGTTAAAATTGGCGGCGTTGATCGTAGTGAAGAAAGCTTTCTAAAAATTGTTAGCGAGAACTTTGGTCTGAGCCGAGACGAATACGAGAGAATGATTTATCTAAGCCTCATTAAGGCGAAAGTAGCAACTTCAGTTGATTCCAAAGCGAACCAATTAGCCGAGCAAGTTGAGTCTATCCTTAGCTCGCATGATTACGATTATATGGCCGTAGTTGAGGAGTTAGGAAACAACATTATTTATGAGGAAACCGGCGGCTTAGTCGGTAGTACCAATATAGACGGTGGCCGCGCCACTGAGGCTATGAAACTCGAACCAGGCCAGAGTAGCAAAAGATTCATTTCCATGAATGGTGATGGCTATTATTATGTTAAACTCATCAAGAAAACCGAAACCGAGGCCCAATTTGTTTCTATCAAAATTCCATTTACTGAACTGGATGTCCAATTTGCCAAACTTCAAGAAGAAGGGAAGATTAACGAACTTATCGAAATCAAAGAGCTTGGCGCTATCGAGCAGCCCAGCGACTAATCAATAACAAAAAAGCACCCATCAAATTACGTATACGAAATAAAAATGACCAGCCTTTTTTCTGGTTCGTCCGCCGACGCCGAACCTACTTTCTTGCACGGTATCGGTAAATCGCAATTAGTTCATTAATAATGATCACTACATCACCAACTATTCCAACTACTGAAGATACACATATATTGTATATCAGCCAAAGAGTTGTTCCAACGAGAGCTGCCTTTCGGATCCGGGATGCATCTGTTCTATAAATTGCAATCGTATAAATAGTTGCTGCTGCTATTGGAAGGAGAGATGCCCAGTTTTTAAAAGAATAAATACCGATTACTATATAGAGTACGACAAACAATACGGGAATAAATACAGAGGTCCTCATCTTACTGGCCTTATAGGTGGCCAAACCATTTCGCGTAGCACTGATAGCTTTCGTTATCATACCTGGCCAGGCGCCGAGCAAAGCATAATGAAAGATGCCACAAGAAGCAGCCAAAGTATTAAACTGCAATATATTCTTCTTCCTTCGTCTCTGCATAGCCACAAGACTGAAGACTTTATCTCCGAGAGCAAAGACTTGCGACAACAAATAAAATAAATCGAAACCTGGCATAATCACATTATATCAGCAACAGAGTCGTTAATTATATATAGTATTATTTGCGAACACTCACACTTCATTACGGCAGTATGCTAGTTAGCAATCTCATCAAAAAAGCGCCCAACATAAGTTGAGCACTAAGAACTCTTAGGTCTTGCCCAATTCTAAAAGGTAGTATCCGTGTTTGAACTTTAGTTTCAGAAGAAAGTCTTTGCCGTACTTTTCTCTTTATTTTCTCACTCGTTCGATCGGGCTCTACGAACCTGTCCTCTCTACCCATATCATAGAAAATACCCGACCAGACGGTCGGATATTTTCTATGGTGCGGGTACAGGGAGTCGGACCCTGATCTCATCCTTGGGAAGGATACATAATAGCCGCTATACGATACCCGCGACTGCCACCATTATAACATATCTCTGTAAATATGTTATAATCATTTTATGCAAGAAATCAAGGAATTAATCAAAAAAGCTATTTCCGAACTCTATGGCCTTGATTTTGATCCCGAGTTGGCCCCATCTCCAGAAAATGTAAAAGCCGATTACTCTACCAACGCCCCACTAAAGCTCGCTAAAGACCTCCATAAGTCCCCAATGCAAATCGCCGAGGAGATATTAGAAACTTGTGTGAACATTTGCGACAACGGGAGCAAACTAGCGAGCGAGCCCCGTAACGACGGGCGCAGTCAAAGCGGCGAGCAAAAGATTCTAATAACTCCCCCGGGTTTTTTGAATTTTGTATTGTCGGAAGAGTTCTTACGAAGTTCACTGGACAAACTGGACGATAATTTTAATTCGGATAAATACAAGGGCCAAACCGTCATCTGTGAATTCAGCGATCCAAATCCCTTCAAAGTCCTCCATGTCGGGCATCTCTACACCAGTATCATTGGTGACTCCATCGCGCGTCTCTTTGAGTATGCTGGCGCGAAGGTCATCCGCGCCAATTTTGGTGGCGATGTCGGTCTCCATGTCGCTAAAACTATGTATGTTCTCCGTCAAAAACCCATCGACAAACTCACTATCGAAGATATTGCTAAGTGCTACGTCGAAGGCACTGCTGCCTACGAAGATAACGAAAAAGCCCATCAAGAAATCACCGAGTTAAATAAAGAAATCTATCGCATTAATGCCGAGGGGATAGGGCGTGAGCGGGTGACGGAAGAGCCCCAAAAAACGTTTGCGAAGCAAAATTTTGGGGAACGAGAGGAGCCGGCAGAGCCCACTCAGGCTAGCACAATCGGTTCATCAAACAACCTTGCCGAATTATACTGGAAGGGCAGGGAATTATCTTATGATTATTTCAAAGCCTTTTATACTAAGATTGGCGTCGAGTTTGATAAATTCTATCCAGAGTCCACGGTTGCCGACCTAGGTCTTACCAAAGTTAAAGAACAATTAAAAAATGGCGTATACGAATATTCCGATGGTGCCGTAATATTCAACGGTGATAAATATGGTCTCCATACCCGTGTCTTTATTAATAAAGAAGGCGTCCCAACTTACGAAACTAAAGATGTCGGCCTCATCTTCACTAAATGGCAGGACTATCATTTTGACAAATCCATTGTAATCACCGGCAACGAACAGCTTGATTACATGAAAGTAGTCCTAAAATCCGTCGAGCAATACGCCCCAGAACTAGTAGAGAAGACCACACACCTTACTCATGGTCTCGTTAAACTTCCTGGTAACGTCAAAATGTCATCCAGAAAAGGGAATTTCCTTAAGGCCGTTGACGTTCTCGATATGGTGCGAGATGCTCTTAAAGAAGAGCATGATTCTGAAGATGAAACGGTTTCTCTCGCTGCGACTAAATACGCCTTCCTGAAGTATAAAATGGGTGGCAACATTGTTTTCGATCCCAAAGAATCCGTCAAAATGACCGGCAACTCCGGTCCTTACCTCCTCTATTCCTGTGTCCGCGCCAAGAAGATTCTTTCGAAAGTTCACTCTGCACGGGTGGCCGACGATGATGCTATTTTGAAAGATATTTCGTTTGCGCAGGATGAAGGTTTAGAGACCGTGTCCCGCGAGGGTGACGACCCGAGCGAAGTGCGTGAGCCCCGTAACGACGGGCGCGAACAAACGAGGTCGAAAAACCTTCATTCTAGCGAACGAGACTTAATCAAAAAAATCCTTGAATACCGCACAGTTCTAGACGAGGCGGGCTCCGAAATGGCCCCACATAAGGTGGCTAATTATCTGTATGAACTCGCCCAAACCTTCAGTCGCTTTTACGAGAACTGCGAAGTCATCGGCAGTAATCAGGAACCCGAACGTATTAAGCTTGTAGAGCAGTATCTCGCTACCATGACTCACGGCCTCAATATTTTAGGTATTAACATCCCGGAGGAAATGTAATGAAAAAAGCAAAGTTACTATGGGTGGATTTAGAAATGACAGGCCTGGAGCCAGATAAAGATAAGATTCTTGAGGTCGCCGCCATTGCTACTGATATGGAGCTAAACGAAGTAGCCAGGTATGAAGCCGTCGTCAAAGTAGACGAAAATCTTATGAAATCCCGCATGATTGGAGATTTCTGGGAGAAAAACCATGTTTCACGTGATGCGTTGATTGCTCAGAATGAAACAGGCAAGCCGGTTCAAGAAGTTGAAAACGAACTAATAAAATTTATCGACAAAAATTGCACCAAGGAATTATATCTCGCAGGTAATTCTATCCATCAGGATCGCAAGTTTATCGAACGCGAAATGCCGGAATTAAATAAAAGACTACATTACCGCATGTTGGATGTCTCCGCCTGGAAAATTTATTTCGAGAACGCCCTAAAAAAGAAATTTATTAAGCCCGAAAATCACCGAGCTTTAGACGACATTAATGGTAGTATAGAGGAGCTAAGATGGTACCTGACGTTTCTGAAATAAGCGGCATCGGAGATTTTATTACCAAGAAAGACTCGAGCCGCGAGCTTTATTTTAAAGACACTTCTGTCTTTTTGGTGATAAACCCTAACACTATTGAAGTCCGCTGCGATCGAGGGTTAAGCGAGAACCTGAAAGAGAAATACGAATCTGTTATGGAATCTCGTTATTTTGGCCGTGGTGGCATAGAAATCGTCCCCGCCGGCCAGCTCTCCACGGAAGAAATCGCAGACCTGATTCGACTAAGCTACAACATAACCGAGTGAGAAGAAAGCATAATTACAGTTTTGAAGCATTTTGAAATCGCCCGATAAAAATTACAACAGTCACGGACGAGTAGCCGGTACTGCAATACCGGGACGAGTCCGCCTGATCTGTTGTAATTTTTATGCGGCGCGTATTTCAACGCTGAAAAAACTGTAATTATGCTTTCTTCTCGCTAGCTTCTTTTGCGGCTTTCTTGGCATCACGCCTACGGTTTAATCTATTCATTGCCTTAATAACTGCAAAGATGACACAAGCAATCACGAAGAATTGCACAACATTTTGGATGAAATTACCATAAGCAATCACTGCTTCATCGCCACTACCGAAGAAGTTTGGCACTCTAATGGCAAGATGTGTAAAATCTACACCGCCTAGTAGCAACCCCACGATTGGCATTACAATATCGTTTACTAAAGAATTAACGATTGCCGTGAAAGCACCACCCACCGCAACACCTACTGCGAGATCAATCATCGAGCCACGATTGATGAACTCAATAAATTCCTCTTTTAAACTTTGTTTTTCTTTTAGTTTTTCCACCTCGGCTGATTTTGTCATAAAACTCCTTTATTTATTTAACCTCTGAAAAACCATCGAATTTATCATAAAGATTTTTCAGACTATCATAAGATTTAGTTAGAACCGCCTTCAACGATTCGTCCTTAGTTGTATTATATAAATCGTCTTCCTGCGTCATTAGCATTGAAATTTCATAAGTTATTTTATTTGCATAAACCCTGTCAAGAATGCCGTTAATTTTTGCCTCAAAGAGCTCTTCATCTAAATCATTTTTCTCGAGTTGGGCTTGGTCGGATATTTTTTTGCTGATTGCCTTAGTGGCGTCTTTCGTCTTATATTTTTCAGTAATATAATTAGTTAGTTCGGCATTTGTGTTTGACAAAACACCGTAAAACGAGGCGCTACTTGAACGTAAATCTGATGATTTTACACTAGGCTGATACTCGCTTACGATTTCAGAAGTATATCCTAAATGCGCTAGAAGCTCGAAACATTTATCTTTACCTTTTCCGCCAGCACCTCTTAGTACGGCGCCAAGAATCGCAATAATAATGAAGGCCACAATACCAATTGCCCCAACCCAGAAAAAGCGTGAACCAAAAATCGTCCTTTGAAACCTTTTCGGCTGAGGCTGATTCTTGGCGGAAATTCTGTCTAAATATTCCTGGCCATCCATACTACACATTATATCACGTTTATCTTTTTATTCAGAAATATGCCCATATTGGGTAAACCAGAGAGAGTTTGCTATAATAAAAGCATGAATGACCTAAAGGAGGAAATCAAATCCCGCCTCAGCGTTGAGGATGTTATTGGGCAGTATGTAGAATTAAAGAGAGCCGGCCGCAATCTCAAGGGCCGCTCCCCCTGGGGTGTCGATAAGACCCCAAGTTTTATGGTTTCTCCCGAAAAAGGTATCTGGCATGATTTTTCCGCCAACAAAGGCGGCGATATCTTTACTTTCGTCATGGAAGTAGAAGGCATTTCGTTTAAGGAAGCACTAAATAAGCTCGCAGCGCGCGCGGGCGTTGATGTCTCTAGATACCATGGCGGCGATGCCACAGTTGCGAAGAAAAAGACCCGCGCCAAAGAGGCCTTAGCTCTAGCAACTAAGTATTATCAAGCCTGCCTCGTGCGTAGCAAAACTGTTTGTGAATATGTTTTTTATAACCGCAACCTCAACCGCAAAACAGTTTCCGAATTCAAAATTGGTTACGCCCCTGCGAGTGGTAAAGCGCTAATAGGTGTACTGAAAAAACGTGGTTTCACTGAAGCGGAATTAGACTCCGCTGGATTATTAAATCGCTTTCAGGGCGACATGTTTCGTAATCGTATGACAGTGCCCTTTATTGATACAAACGGCGACGTCATTGGTTTTACCGCTCGTATCATTGGCAAAGGAGAGCCAAAATACCTCAATACACCAGAAACCATCCTGTTTAATAAATCAAACTACATCTTCGGCCTCTATCAAGCCAAAGAATCCATCCGTCGCGAGGGTTTTGTGGTTATTGTGGAAGGCAACATGGATGTCATTTCCTCACATCAGGTCGGGGTCAAAGTCGCGGTTGCCACTTCCGGTACGGCCATGACGGAGCAACATCTTAAGATCTTAAGTCGCCTCACAAATGACATCCGCTTAGCCTACGACGGAGACGCGGCTGGCGTCAAAGCTACCGAGCGTGCCATTATGATGGCTGGTGATCTCGGTATTGCACTAACAGTCATCTCTGATTACCATGGCGCCAAGGATCCAGACGAGCTTATTCAAAAAGACCCAGAGCTCTGGCGTAAGGCCGTCGCGCAAAGAATCTCGGCCGTTGACTGGCTTCTCGATAAATACGAAGAGAATCTAGATTTGTCAACACCGCTAGACAAACGCGAGTACTCCGACAAGGCTTTGAAACTCCTCGAATTTGTTAAAGACGAAATAGAAAGAGCTAGCTATGAAGAGAAAGTTGCGCGTAGGCTCGGCATTGATGTTAGTATTTTGCGCCAGAAAGGCGAAAGACTCGAGCAGTCCCTAGAGGACTCTGCTCGAAAGTTCTATAAACAACCTTCTACTACTGCTGAAGGTGATAGTCTTAAGAAGCTCGAAAACTCCCTTCTGGCTATTAAAATATATGGCGGTATTACCCAGACTAAAATCCCGTTAGAGACACCAGAGGATGAGACTAGGCTCGCTGAGCTGGAATTAATTTATAACACTGAACATACAACCGGTAACCCCATAAACCCCGAAAAAGAAGCCGCTGAGCTACTCAAGCGTTACACCAGGGAACTAAATAAGCAAAAAGTCCTGTCTTTGACTAATCGGCTAGATTCTCTCGATGAAGACTCCGATGAATACCTAAACACACTCCGTGAAATCCGCACCCTACAACGGGAAATGTAGGGCAACTAGACTAAGCCGCCAACAATCCTTCGCTATGCTTGCATTTTGTTGCAAATTAGTCTATAATTAGCAGTAATGAGCACAAAAAAAGACGATATTTTGAATGTAAAAGATTTACCTTTAGATATCGACGAGCCAGAGTCGGACGACTTAGAGAATGAAGAGGAGCTCTCTGATGAGGAGCTCGCGATTACCGCAGAGAACGTTGATTCTTTTGCTGACGACTCGGTCCGGTTATATCTACGCGAAATTGGCAAGATCCCGTTGCTTACCCCAGAGGAAGAAGCTGATCTTGCACAGCGTATCGTAAAAGGTGATAAAAAGGCTAAAGACAAAATGGTGGAAGCCAATATGCGTTTGGTGGTATCAATCGCGAAGCGCTATGGTGGTCGTGGTTTAGATTTTCTTGACCTTATTCAAGAAGGGAACACTGGCCTCCTTCGCGCCGTTGACAAATTTGATCCTAGCAAAGGATTTAAATTTTCCACTTACGCCACCTGGTGGGTGCGTCAAGCTATCACCCGCGCTATCGCTGATCAGGCCAGGACAATTCGGATTCCTGTCCACATGGTCGAAACCATCAATAAGGTCCTTCGGACCACCCGTAAGCTAACAGCCGAGCTTAACCGCGAGCCCACCAACGAAGAAATCGCTAAAGAGTTGGATATGGAGCCAGAAAAAATCGATTATGTCATGCGCATCAAACAAGATATAGCCTCCCTAGACGCTTCCATTGGAAGGGAAGGTGACGACGAAGATTCCGTGCTCGGCGATTTTGTAGAAGACGAAGAACGCGACTCACCTGAAGAATCAGCCGCGAATCAAATTCTCAAAGAACAACTTTCAGAAATCATCGCCACCCTTACGGATCGTGAACAAAAAATCATCCGCCTTCGTTTCGGAATTGGTGGTGGCCGCCCGCATACGCTAGAAGAAGTTGGCGCCGAATTTGATGTAACTCGCGAACGCATTCGTCAGATCGAGGCCAAAGCTCTTTCGAAGCTTCGCAAAAACAAAGACACCAAGAAACTCCACGAGTATCTTAGATAGGGATTAAATCATGAAGAAGCTCGCCTCACTCATCTTAGCACTCTTATTTAGCTTATCCTTTCTTGCACCAATTAATCCTGTTTTTGCTGCTTCGGACAATTGTGTAGATACGATCATCATTGGAGACGAAAACCATAAAGTTTGCGACAATAACGGCGAAAGCATTTTTGCACTTCTCCATCTTATTATTGGTGTTATGACGATAGGCGTCGGCATCCTGGGTGTTATTGGCATCAGTATTACTGGTATTCAATATCTCACAGCGGGCGGCAACGAGGAGCAAACCCGCAAAGCCAAGCGCCGCATGTTTGAGATTATTGTTGGGATCGCCATATATGCCACCTTTTTCCTTGTCATGCAGTGGCTTGTCAAAGATTTCGAAGTAAGAGAGGGAAGCTTTGGCTCATCTAGCGAAAGCTCCCAGACAGATTAAAGCTACCATTATGAAACGTCTTCTCATTATCTACAATCCGCGCTCATCCCGCTACGCAGAAATAGAGCAAGAAATATTATCTCGCGCCAGGGAGCTTAGTGGCTATCTAGTGGGTAAGTACGAAGTCGCCAACACTAATATAGACGACAACGTCCGACAATTGTCCAAGCTCCTTAAGGATGGAGATTTAGTTCTGTCTGCTGGTGGCGACGCTACCGCGATTATTGCCGCAAACGCAGTTTTGAACTCTAAAAAGCAGGCCACATTGGCTGTTCTCCCCTACGGTAATTTTAACGACCTAGCTCGTACACTTCGCACTAAAACTTTTGACGACATTTTTCTCCAAGATACCGCGGTGCGCAACCTCTATCCTTTAGAAATTATCGTTGATGGCAATTTCTATCGTTATTCCACCTGCTATATCACAATCGGTATGATGGCAGAATCAGTTGGACTTTACAACGAACCCAAAATGCGTCGTAAGCTTAAGAAAAAATTTGGGAGAAGCGTTAGTTCTTATACCCAGCTTGCAAGTTGGTATTTCAAGAACCGTCGCAACCGCATCTTCCTCCCGGAATTTAAGCTAAATGGCGTGTTGCAGTCCAAGAAATCTTCCGATTACGCGGCGGTTAATGGCCGTTCTATGGCTCGAGTCATGAAGGGTGGTGAGGATTATCGTGACCCGAAATACTTCCGTCACCAAGTTGACCGTCTCACTAGTTTTTACCGCCTCGTTATCCTCATGTCTAAGAGCATTCTCTCCCGCATCCCCGGTACCGCAACAGACGGCGACATCCTTGAATTTACAAATCCGTCAACTATCGCTGTCCAGGCCGAAGGTGAAAGTACAACATTTAAAAATGTTAAAACTATTGAAATCAGAAAGGGTAAACAATGCTTGAAGGTAATCGAGAATTAGCCACCATTATAAAATACATGAAGGCACATTGGCCGAGTAAAGTGAAGCCGGAGTGGCAGGTAACACTAGAAGAATATCCAGCCATCTTTCAGAAGGTCATTAAGGACTTTACTAAAGATGCTACAAAAAACTCTCATCTCATTCGTGTCGCCGGATTGTCTGGCTCAGGTAAAACCACTCAAATTCTCCCGGCCGTCGAAGCTTATTGTGAAAAACATCAGTACAGCCCAGTGCTAGTTGCTGCTCGTCGCTTTGTCGACTATCATCCACATCTTCAAGAAATCAGAGAATTCTATGGTGAGGAAAATCTTCGCAAGAATACGGACGAGTTTTCTACGATTCTTATGTGCATGACACTCATAGAGCTTATCCGAAACGGTTATGATATCATCCTTGACGTTACTCTATTAGATCCAGAAATAGAAGGACTTTTCCTCGAGGCCCTTCGCTCAGCGCATTACGAAGCTCTTTTCCTGATGGTTGCAGTTTCGCCAGTCGTTACTGAGCATTTTCTAAAAGGCCGTGCCTGGCGTCATACCAAAGAAACCGAAGCTGAGTTCATCCGCGCAACAGCTAAAGCCCTCCAGTTTTATGCCGAGTCTGCTCCAGATTTCCGCATTGTCCTCTGGAGTGTTTATGATGAGGCCCCTGTCTATGACGGCCCGATTAGCAATTGTCTAAAAACCTTTGAAGAGTATTCCGCAAGGGAGATGCTCCCAGCTCAAGATCCCGACGCTTGCCGCGAAGCGAAAATCAAATATCTCACCAAATAGACCAAGGCAACTCTAGCTCATAAACGCCATTTGTGTCGTGAAGTGTCCTTATAATTGGTTGAGGTTTATTTCTGGGAAGTGAGCACGAATATGTTCCGCGTATCCATTATCAACATTCTTCCATACTTCCCGCATTCTAGAAATCTCTTCCAGATTGTCAAATTGTTTTAAAAATTCACTCTCAAATACTTCCGGAGCTGGCCTCGATACTATTCTGGCCACATCCATATTCGGGTTCCCGGTCCCCGCAAAGCAGAAATCGATCACCCCAATCATTTCGTCTTTATCGTTCAATAGAATGTTGCCAAGATTCAGGTCTCCGTGTACCAGCTTATTCATTTCTGTTGATTTAATATACTTATGGTCAGTATCAATATGTTTGTCATAATGTTCATAATCTAATTCATGCAAAAACTCCGAGAGAGGAAACTGGATTTCTTTCGGGGCATCGTTTAGGTCGATATTTGAAAGCTCTTTAATGAACTTTGCAATACTATATGCCGTCCCTGCTAGAGCAGTGTGGGATAAGTGATAGATTCTATCACCCAGAGTGTAGCCTTCAATTTTCTTATGTACCGAAAAAGGTTTACCTTCAGCATCATAACATAGCTTCATCTGTGGGGTATAAAAACTAGTTTTTCCTTCCACGAAGTTGCACATTGCCGCATCTTTTACAATCATTCGTGACCAAAACGGATTCCTGGGGAATCGGAAAAAATACGACCCGTTATCCGTCGCGACTTCAATTACGATATTTGTCCACCCAGTTAAGATATGCTCCGTCTTGAGCACCTTTTGATCCGATAATGTCTCCTCGATTACTTTATCTAGAGCGTCGGTCGGTTTAAAGAAATTTCGCATGCTAGTATTATATCATACTATCGTAAGCGCCCTTGCTTATAGCGACAAAACGCCGAATTCCAGCGGATTATGGTATACTACACTTATGAACAATGTTAAAATTCTAGCTATAGTTGGTATGTCTGGTTCAGGTAAGTCAGTAGTAGTGGATTATCTCACCAGTCAGGGCTACCCGAAAGTCCATTTCGGCGACATGATTTATAAAGAAATGGAAAGACGCGGCATTGAGCGTACCGAGGATGGGGAATCAGAAAAAGCCTTCCGTGAAGAAATTCGAAGAAAAGAAGGCAAGGATTGGGTGGTTAGGCAGGCTATTGAAGAGACCAATCATCTCATCGAGGCTGGTCAAAAACGCATTATCCTGGACGGTGTATATTCCTGGACAGAATATAATGCCTTGAAACACGAATATCCCACTTGTCTCACCTTTGTTGCAGTCGTCATTGACAAAAAACTCCGCTATGAACGCGTCGCTAAGCGCCCGGACCGCGCCTTCGACGCCAAGGCTATCCGCGAGCGCGATCGTAGTGAAATCGAAAACCTCGAGAAAGGTGGCCCTATCGCGGCAGCAGACTACTACATTCTTAATAATGGCACTACAGAAGAATTGCATGATAGACTTCAGGAGATTCTGAAGGAAATAGACTTCTGAGCGCTAATTGTAAAAAGCAGAGAAAGGCTTGGGAATCATGAAAAAACTAGTCCTCATAGATGGTAAATCGGTTTTTTATCGTGGCTATTATGCAATGGGAGCTTTGAGTCTTTCGGACGGCACTCCTACGGGTGGCGTTTATGGTTTTGCCGCTATTGCTATGGAGATAGTTAAAAAGATTGGCCCTACTAAAGTTGTAGTTGCATGGGATTCTCGAACTTCCACTTCGAAACGCAAAGCCATTTTTCCAGAATATAAGGCTGGCCGCGTTAAGCCCGGGGAGGACTTTTATACCCAAATTCCACTCCTAAGAGAGCTCGTCGCAGACCTCGGATGGAATTTTGTCGAACTTGACGATTACGAGGCTGATGACATCATCGGCACCCTTAGTCACCAAGCTGACACTAGTCTGGACCAAAACGGAAATTGTGAATACGAAACTTTTATTATCTCCTCAGACCTAGATATGCTTCAGATTGTTGACGACGACACGCATATGTGGCGCATTCTCAAAGGTTTTACTAATATCGAAAAAATCAACATCCTAGAAATCGAAGCCAAATACGGTATTAAGAAATCCCAGTTCCTAGACCTGAAAGCTCTAAAAGGCGACGCCTCGGATAACATCCCCGGGGTGCCCGGCATCGGCGAAAAGACTGCCGCCAAGCTCCTTAATCAGTATCACGACCTAGACGGCATATATCATCACCTCGACCAAATCTCTGGCTCGACCAAAAATAAGCTAGAAGCGGGGAAAGATTCGGCTTACATGTCTAGGACCCTCGCCCAAATCATGTTCGATGCGCCGATTAACCTTGAGGAGCTTTCTGATTTTAGCTTCAATCAGGAGCGCATCATCGAGGGCCTCTCGAAGCTTGAGTTCAAATCTTTAATTCGTAAGATGGGTTTAACTGGCGTCGAGCCCGGGCAGGCGCCGCAGAATAGTTTGAGCCGAGTCGCCCCAACACAGCAAGCGGACAATCCTAAAGCCACCACTACTAGCGCTTTGGACTCTAGTACTCCTCAAAGCACCGCTCACTCGGTGCCATCAGAGCATATTAGTCTCTCGCCTACTCAAAATATCATTATAGATTGGGATATCAAATCTTCCATGCATTCCAGCCCGGAGCTAGCGCAGAAGATTCTAGACGGTGCGGATTATTGGGATTTAGGCCAGGCCGCCTTTCTGTTAAATCCTCTTGCTAGGGAATTACCGCAATTAGTTGCACCAGAAGAGGCTTACCGCGAGCAGCTGGCTAAATTCCAGGATCTTCCCAAACTCTACAAGATTTACACAGAATTTGATTTGCCCCTCATTCCCGTTTTGTACCAGATGGAGCAGAAGGGTATGCTTATCGACCGTGATTATTTCAAGACTCTTCAGACCGAGTACACTGCAGAAGTTGGTCGTCTTGAGCAAGAAATTCATCACCTTGCGGGCACCCCATTTAATGTCAACTCACCCATTCAGCTCTCAGACATTCTTTTCTCTAAACTTGGCCTGCCAACCAAAGGTATCAAGAAAACCACTCGTGGCTATTCTACCGGCGCCAAAGAATTAGACAAGCTCCAGAACCTTCATCCGATTATTTCTAAAATCATCGAGTATCGTGAAGCGGCCAAATTACTCAGTACTTATATTATCCCTATGCCGGAGCTCGCTGACCAGGATGGCCGTATTCATACTACGTTTACTCAAAACGTCACGGCTACCGGGCGTCTTAGTTCCAAAGACCCCAACCTTCAGAACATTCCCGTCCGCACGGATGAGGGTCGGCGTATTCGTACTGGCTTTGTTGCTCCAGAGGGGAAGGTCTTAGTTTCTGCCGACTACTCGCAGTTCGAGCTCCGTCTTGCTGCAATTCTTTCCGGCGACCAGGGTCTCATCGACGATTTTAATCGTGGTATCGATATTCACACCAAAACCGCTTCCGAGGCATTTGGTGTTCCGATAGATAACGTAACTAAAGACCAACGCCGCGCCGCTAAAGTGATTAATTTTGGCATTCTTTATGGCATGAGCGTCAAGGGTTTAGCTGACGCCACTAAGATGCCAATCGGTGAGGCTAAGCAATTCATCGATAACTACTTCAATCTCCGTGCCCCGATTAAACAGAAACTAGAAGCGATTCTCACCCAAGCTAGGGAAGAAGGATACGTCGAGACCTTCTATGGTCGCCGTCGGCCTACTCCAGATGTTAAATCTAGCAATTTTCTCATTCGCCAGGCCGCTGAGCGTGCCGCCGAGAATATGCCTATCCAGGGCACCGAAGCCGATCTTATCAAGCGCGCCATGATTCGGGTAAGCAAAAAGCTCCCAGAAGGTGCAGACCTCATTATGCAAGTGCACGATTCTCTCATCGTCGAATGTGACAAATCCCAATCCACAGAAGTTTCTCGTCTCCTTCAGTCCGAAATGGAGTCGATTGCTCCAGAGCTAGACATTAAACTCGCCGTTGACGTCTCCATCGGCCAGAATTGGGGCGAGCTTTAATCCAACTTGTGCATTTTTTACACAAGTTCACTGTAGAATCCTCTGGGCGGGTCCTGCCGCCGCATGCTAAACAATCAACTGTAATAACTAAATTAATACTCAAAAACTATTATTCCTGGTCAATCACAAAACTATCAATCTTAGGCCCTTGACATCTCCTCATGGAATAGATAGAATAAGTATAAGTACAATAATGCATTATTTTCTATAGGAAAGGTCTACATGAAAAAATCAAAAACTAATGAACATAGAATCAGTTGTCATATGGTCTCACCTACGTCAAGTAGAGTGGCATCAAGAGCGACACTATCTTTTGTTGGAATGACTTTTTGCCTTGGCGCTATCCTCTCCTCCACTACTGCCTCCGCCGATGATAATACTTCCGTCGTAGACCAAATCAACATCACCGTCCCAGTCTCTTGTACTTTGTCTGGTACTGGTATGGATTCACATAATGCCGAGATCAACAATGGCCAATATAATTCTAACATTGGTACTACTACCCTCAAAGCCTTCTGTAATGATAATGAAGGTTTCTCCATCTATGCTGTAGGATATACTGATAATGAAATAGGAAAGAATGTACTAACTAGCTCTACCCTAGGACCAACACATGATATAGTCACTGGTACAGAAATATCAGGGAACACTAGTAACTGGGCCATGAAACTAGCCACAGTATCAAACCCTACTCCCACCTATCCTATCATCATCATGGGAAGTACTGATGATACAGAAAAACAAACAGGAGACCCAGATTACTCTACTTTCCAGAATATACCATCTTCCTACGCTAAAGTAGCAAAGAGAGAATCTTCTACTGACGTAGGTACAAATGCAGAAGGAGCTACACTCACCACTACCTATCAAGCCTACATCTCCCCTACCCAAGTTGCTGGTACCTATACAGGACAGGTTAAATACACTATAGTACACCCTCATAACGAAGCCCCGCTACAACCACAACCATGTAGTCCTGGTACTATATGCTATTATTCTAACGCTAGCGATTCACAAGGCACCATGGGGACCCAAGCTGCCACAGATGGAGCTACCATAACTCTCTACGCTTCTAACTTCTCCAGAACAGGATACGGTTTCGCTGGCTGGACTGATGCTTACGACTATGCTACAAATCCCAATGCTAATTTCTATGGGCCAAATGAAGACATCACAGTGCCTAATGGCACTACAGCAAACGGCCTTGCTCTCTACGCAGTCTGGGTAAAGTCGCAAGGTAGCTTCCAGGACTCAGCTAAGACGGCTTCTGTCTGTAATGATCTCACGGTTGCTACTACTAGTGGTACGAGAACTCTAGATAGCGTCTCCGCTCTGACGGATGCTAGAGACGGCCAAACTTATGCTATCGCTAAACTCGCCGATAATAAATGTTGGATGATAGAAAACTTAAGACTCGCCGATACCCATACAGAAGGAAATACTGTAGTCCCCACCACTCTTACCACCACTAATACTAATAGTCCATCAAACGATAATGACCCTATTAACCCAATTGTTACTCTGAAGCATAACTACTCAGATAACCAGACCTTCACCAACCTATCACCTACGTCAAGTGTAGCCTATAATGAGTCTACAGCTCCAGAAGGTTGGTGCAAAACAAATTCCGCCGCCTGTGATAACCAGTCTAGACTGAGAACCGACAACACCGCAAGCCGTGTATCATATCAAGCGACCGATACTATGTCTGCTAGTGCTAACCTATACTCTTACGGTAACTACTATAACTGGTATTCTGCCACAGCGGGTAATGGTACATACAGCTTTAGCACTGACAATAATAGCGTAGGCGGAGACCTCTGCCCGGCTGGCTGGAGACTGCCGAAAGGCGGTAATAAAATCAGAATAGAAAGTAATGGTGACAATGAGTTCTGGAACTTGGCAGTGGTAGCGCTAAATAATAATACTCTTCCCGCAAACTATAGTAGCAGCAATTATCCATATTATACAGGAGACCCAGGAGGTAAAGATGCCTCTAAGTTACTTAGGACTTATCCAAACAATCTCCTCTACTCGGGCAACGTTAATGGCGCCTCTATTTACTATCGAGGTAACTACGGCTACTATTGGTCCTCTACGACGTACTATAGCTACTACGCTTACGGCCTGGGCCTCAATTCGTCGGGCGTCTACCCGGGTACGAGCGGCGGCTACAAGTACAGCGGGAGGGCGGTACGCTGCCTAGCTGCGCAGTAGTAAGAAGTTTCGTTCCGTGCGAAGTCCCAGGAATTGAAGCCCCCTTCTAGGGGGCTTCCAGACTTGCGCCAGCCACAGCTGGCGCAAGTCCAGCCAAATGTGCGCCTTTTAGGGTGCACATCTGGCCACCTATTATTCTTTGCGAGGGCGACGTCCTGAAATGATATACTCCAGGGTTTTAAGCACGCACGGTTTCATAAGTTAAGAATGAATTCTGGGAGGTATTTCGCTTCGACGCCATCTTCGCTATGGAGGAAGTCTTGGTCGAGAGTGAGGACGTATTTTGGAAAGTTATCTTGGATGTTTCGGAGGGCACCGAATTCGCGCTCGGCGGTAGATTTATCCGAGATATGTGCGGCTACCTGGAGGTAGATTTTTTGGTGATTCCGCTCAGCAATAAAGTCAATTTCTTGACTATCGTTTTTACCAACGTGAACTTTGTAGCCATGTGAGACTAGCTCATGGTAAACGAGATTCTCTAAAACACCTGATAGGTAGGTACTACTTCTGCCGTTGATGGCGTATAGCAGACCAATATCGGCGAGATAGTATTTTTCCTGGGTCTTTAGGAGTTCTTTGCCACGGAGGTCGTATCTTCTGACTTTTTCGATAATCATAGCTTCTTCTAGCCAATCTAGATATTTATAGATAGTGTCTTGGCTGAGGGATATTTTCTCATTCTTAAGGTAATCGCTGATTGATTTGGCGGAAATTGGGCTACCGATGCTATCCATGACGAATCTAGTGACGCGGGAGAGAAGCTCGGTATTACGGATGTTTTTGCGCTCGACGAGGTCCTTATAGAGGATTGAGTTGTAGATATCGGCGATCTCGGAGTCGTCTTGATGCTCGGTCTGGATGGATACGTAGAGCGAAGGGAAGCCGCCTTTTGTAAGATACGACGAGAACTCCTCTGGGATGCTTTTTATAGGTTGACCAAGGGCACGTTTGAAGTCTAGGGTCTCTGCGAAATTGAGGGTATGGACCCTGAGGTCTACATAGCGGCCAGTGAAAAAGGTGGAGAGCTCGGAAGAGAGTAACTTGGAATTACTGCCGGTGATGAAAATATCGGTGTCTTTCTCTGCATAGAGGGCACTGATGGCTTCGTCCCACTGCTCTATGTTCTGAACCTCGTCAAAGAGGAAATAGTGGACGCCGCGGTCTAGGAGAGATTTCTCTAAGGCGACAAGATCCGGCTTGGTGCGGATATGGGTATAATCGATTGAGTCGAAATTGATGAGGGCGATTTTGTCTGTGGGGGTGCTACGACTAATGAGCTCGTCTTTGACTTGCTCTAGTAGGCTCGATTTACCGGCGCGGCGAATTCCTGCGAGTATCTTAATGAAGGGTTTATCGATATATGATATTAGTTCGTTTAGATAGAGTGGGCGTTTGACCATAGTCTGTTCTCCTTTTTGCTATTTTATCAAAGGATAGTGATTATGTCAAGTTTTTCCTTGTATGGAGGGAAAAAGTGCTGAATTTTTGGAGTTTTTCCTTGGATGGAGGGAAACTGAGAGAAAATGTTAGATTATTTAGGGTTACCCTGGCTAGTCGTCATCTTTGATGATGGCGAGGTGGGCTTCGTCGAGCTGGATTTGGTCGACGGTGGAGGGGGAGTTCATCATGAGGTCTACACCGGAACCGTTCTTGGGGAAGGCGACTACGTCGCGAATATTATCGAGACCTTCTAGAGTCATGAAGATACGATCTAGCCCAGGGGCGCAGCCGGCATGAGGAGGGGCTCCGAATTTGAAAGCATTTAGCATGCCGCCAAAGCGGGCTTCGACGTACTCGTTATTGTAACCTAGGATGTTGAAGACTTTATACATGATTTCGGGATTGTAATTCCTGACGGCGCCGGAGGCTGATTCTAGCCCATTCATCACGAAGTCGAACTGATCAGCAACGATAGCGAGTTTCTCTTCGTCGGTTTTGGCGTTTTCTAGGGCTTCTAGGCCACCTTTTGGTATGCTGAATGGGTTGTGACCGAAGTCGAGTTTCTTATTCTTGTCATCCCATTCGTAGAATGGAAAATCGACAATCCAACAGTAAGAAATTTCGTCAGGATTTTTGAGACCGAAATGATCTGCAAAGGCGATGCGGAGTTCGCCAAGAACTTTGTTGACCTTGGCGGGTTCGTCTGCGCCGAAGAAGACAGCATCGCCGATTTTGGCGTCGGTAAGCTTCTGAACGGACTTAATCTCTGACTCAGACATGAATTTCAGGATAGGAGACTTGGCGCCTTCTTCTGTATATAATATATAAGCTAGGCCGCCGGCACCAAGTTTTCTGGCCTTTTCGGTGAATTCGTCGATTTCGCGGCGAGTGAGTTTGGCTCCGTCTTTGACGCAGAGAGCTTTAACTGAAGGCTGTTTGAAGACTTTGAAGTCGGTGTCTTTAAATACTTCGGTGAGGTCGATGAGTTCCATACCATAGCGAAGGTCGGGTTTATCAACGCCGTAGGTATTCATGGCGAAATCATACGGAATACGAGGTAAGGGAGAATTATTGGTGATAAATTGCTTGGCTGCCTCGGAGCGCATGACGAGCTTTTTGTGGGCGAATTTGGTAGCTAAGTCAATGAATAACGGCTCGATAGTCTCGCGGACGATTTCGCCATCATCGACAAAGGACATTTCGAGATCTAGTTGGTAGAAATCACCATAGAGGCGGTCGGCGCGGGGGTCCTCGTCGCGAAAACACGGGGCAATCTGGAAGTAGCGGTTGACGCCGCCAACCATTAGGAGTTGCTTGAATTGCTGTGGGGCTTGCGGTAGAGCATAAAACGTGCCAGGATGTAGTCTGGAAGGGACGAGAAAATCGCGAGCACCTTCGGGGCTAGAATTAGCGAGAATAGGTGTAGTAACTTCAGTAAAATCGTGGTCGTACATGTAATTACGAATAAAACGATAGAATTCGGAGCGACGCTTTAAGATAGCCTGCATTTTAGGACGACGGAGGTCGAGATAACGATATTTGAGTCGAAGCTCCTCAGAGGACTTTTCGCCGTCATCGTGAGTATTAACTGGGAGAGGTTCGGACTTATTGAGGAGAGTGAGCTTATCTACGACTAGTTCGATTTTGCCGGTGTTGATATTGGGGTTGATGAGGTCTGGCTCGCGTTCGCGGATTTTGCCTTCGGCTCTCAAAACATATTCATCGCGGACGGATTCGGCGAGCTGAAACGCTGCGGCGTTTTCTGGAGTGACGACTAATTGAACGATGTCGGTATGGTCGCGAAGGTCGATAAAAATGAGGCCGCCGTGGTCGCGGCGAGAATTAACCCAGCCTTCTACGGTTACGGATTTTCCTAGATAGTTTTCCAATTTATTTGCTAAAATTCTCATATCTGTTATTATATCATATCCTGGCGGGTCCTGCCGATTTTTCTTTCCCCCGAATCCAACTGGTTCGGGGGTCCCCCTGAAAAATCGTCACCCGCCCCACCGAGCTAGTTCAATAAATAATCCAGCAACATCTGGATAGTAAAGAAACCGGCCAATGAGCCTTCAGTATCTAAGACGAGGAAATAGTAACTATTGGTGCGCTCGATCTCTTCGACGGCGAACTTTAAAGAGTCGTCTACGTGGAGATAATTGACAGTTTTATCGAGGTATTTTTCGGCGCGGTCGGTTTTTTTAACCTCTAGGGCATTAAGAGCTTCGGTGTGAATGGTGCCCTTAACTTTATCACGTGAATCAACTACTGGAAAAATGGTAAAACCAGATTTGTATAATTCATCAAGTACAAGTGGTCCGAGTATCTCCTTTTCGTTTACAAAAATCATTTTGGATTTTGGAATCATGATTTCTTTGACTGTGCGGCTATCAAAACTCATGATGGCTGCGATACGATTGCGGTCATGGTTATTTAGAATGCTTTTTGGAGTGCGTCTCAATACGTCGATAAAGTCTTCGAGAGTTTTTGGTGTATATTTTGGCGTAGGCGGTTTGGTTGGACGGTACTTTTCTAGCTTTGGGTCCAACCAGCTAACGATTTTTCGGATAAGATTATTCAGCATGATATAATGATTATATCATTATTATAGAAAAGGGAGAATTCATGATAAAACTAAAGGGTTCTGTTAATGCTCGAGTAATAATTAGTATAGTAGTTTTGTTGGCTTTTGTTGGGATGGTTACGTTTTTCGTGATTGATGATAACAATAAAGCAGCAAGATATGAGACGTACACTTATGGTATTGTTGCCCCAAATGATGATAATGGTGGAATTGGGGATCATGTGAAAGGTAATGCGGATGCACCGGTGATAATATATGAATATGCAGATTATCAATGTCCAGGTTGTGCGTCGATTAATCCTAGAGTTAATAAGGCGATAGATGAGTTAGATGGGAAGTTGGCGGTCGTATATCGTAGCTTCCTGTTGCCATATCATCAAAACGGTACTGCGGCGGCTTCCGCAGCTGAGGCGGCTGGGTTGCAGGGCTATTGGAAACAGTATGCAGATATACTGTTTGCTAAGCAATCAGAGTGGAGTGGTGCTTCGTCATCGGAAAGAACAGCCTTGTTTGATAAGTATTTTTTGGAAGTCACAGACGGGAAGGGGGATTTAGATAAATTTAATCAAGATATTGCCAGTAAGGCAGTCTCGAAGAAGATTAGTTTTGATATGGATGTCAGTAAAAAAGTAAACGTGGAAGGTACGCCGGCATTTTATATAGATGGGCAACTGATTGATTGGTCTAGTAATGGGAGCGTTACTATTGACGGAAAAACGGTGGTCTGGGATTCGGCAAAGTCGGGGGATGAGTTTGTGGACTTGTTGAAGGAAATTGTAAATACAAAACTAGAGCAATAACAAAAATCTCCCCTTAGGGGGAGTTTTTTGTGAGCTTAAATCTCGATGAACTCTCGCCATTCGGCGGGAGGCAGTTCGGACTTTTTGCGTTCGGAAAAACGCTTTAGTCTTTTGATACGCATGTATCTAGTATTCTCCTTAATAGTACTCGCTCTTACGACCGCACCCGTTCCTTACAGAAGACTTTAGACGTAAAGCCGTTGGGGAATTATTGAGCGATGGAGTTTATTTTACTAAAGTATGATTATTTTTGCAAGCATTAGGTATTAGAGTAGGCTTTGACATATCATCATTTTTTATTTTTGAATGAGTGATGGATTTAAGACGTTTGAAAACTCAACTGAAATGATGTGTTATAATTATTATTATGCGAAAGCGTGGGCGAGTTAAGATTCCCAAGATTAAAACTTGGCAGCTTTTGGTGGTATTGGTGCCACTTTTGTTTTTGGATGCAACCCTTTTAAGAATGGATCATATTAAAATGACGGAGCTTAGAGATGTGGTACTGGCCGCCGATGAAGCGGAGGATGATGAGCAGATTGCCGAAAGCTTGGAGGAGCTTAAGAAGTTTGTGTTTTCGAATATTGTGGTAAATATTGTAGACGATAATGGTATGCAGAAGGTGACATTTGGTACAGGACCTTTTTATCTTGAGCATCAGTATGCTAGAGCGGCAAATGCGGCACTTAAAAAGGCAGAAGAGGAAATGGTTTCGGACAATAATCCAAATGGGAACATCTATGCTATTGCTTCTCAAGTATGTCAGCCGCAAGCAATTGCTAACGGGTGGGCATGGAATGATGCTAGGTATATCAACTGTATGATGACGGAAATACAGAAATATCCAGCAGCGGATAATATCCAAGATAAGATTATTGCTAGGCTGCCATCCACTGAACTATATAGGAAGAATTACGCTTCTCCGGTTTTTGTTTTTTCTCTGTCAGGAGTTTTCTTATTGATAACGTTTGCGATCGTTGTTGTAATTTTTATTAGAGGAATTTGTTGGCTTGTATTGAGGTTATCTCTGTTATTTGCGTAGTTAAGTATAAAAATTTTCAAAATTCTCTTGACAATTATTTCATGGGGTCATAAGATAAGAATATATTAAACTAAGGAGGAAGCTAAATGGCTTACGAACATACTAACAGTAAAGGCGTAAAATACTATCTTCATAAATCAGAAGTTACTCTTCGCGGTGGCAAGCCACAGACGATTTATTTCTTCACTAAGAATGAAAAAGGCGGTAAGGGTACTCCTTGTGATTTGCCGGCAGATCGCGTTGTCTGCGAGAATCCACGCAACGGTTTCTTAACTTTGAAGAAGAAAGCTTAATTATTTAAAAAATAAGATCCGTCTATGCGAGAGCATGGACGGATTTTTTGTGGCAAGTTCTATAGCTTAGTTGCGTATACTTGTCTTGGGATAGTCTCAAATAGAATAAAGACTTGGGAGTAGTTCCTGTGCGTACTCGATAGTCATACCGTAGGCAGTAGATGTGCGACCTTCTACGATGTGGACGAATAGTGCGTTATTAAGATTTGCTCCACCACAAACTTGACGCCAGTCACTAGATTTAAGAAACTCCTCCATTTCTAGATCGGAGATGTTGTCCATCGAAAGCCTGGACACATCAGTGGCGTTAATGCTTTGTAGGATTTTGTCTCGGTCGGCGAGTAATACTGCGTTACCGACGTATGAATAAATATTTTGGGAACCGCGAAAGGCCTGGATATTATCTCGTGCCTCTTTTATGGTTTTGGGTTTACCGTAGAGTTTGCCCTCGAACATGAGATTATGATCGGCGGCAATGATGAGGCGACGACCGCGGTCCTTGGTCTTTTCAAATACAGCTTTGGCCTTTCGCATGGCAATGTCGGCAAGCTGGTCTTTTGGGGTCTTAGATTGGTCTATGGCTTCATCGACATTGCTTACCATAGTCTCAAATGGGATGCCGATAGTTTCTAGTTTGGTTTTACGATACTTGGATCTAGAAGCAAGGATGACGCGAGGGAAGTTTTTTGCTATTTCAGCGAAAGGCTTGATTAGGTCTTCTGGTCTGTCGTAAAAGATGATTTTTTTGGCAATATTAGCCATAGTAGTGGAAACATCGCTACCGGTTTTGGCAATGACGTAGATTGGTTTGCCAATTGCGTAGCAGTATCCGCCATTCATGCCGAGACCGACGCCTTTTTCACTAAATTCGATAATATTACAGTCGCAATGCCGCATGGTCGGGAAAGCGAAATCTCGCATGAGAGTTTTGCCCTCTGGTATTTTAGCTTGGCCCCACTGTTCGACATCGCGTGCCATTAGCGTAATTTCTACTCCGGCTTGGTTGAGGGCGGCTTCGATGGCTTCAACTTTAGCACGGTCTTTGTCGCCGTCGTGAAATTTGAGGGCAAAAAAAGAATGAATCGTGTCACGTTTTCTCTCATAGGGTATGTTAATTTTTTGTGCTTTTATCATGGTTTTATTGTAGCATGTGGGGTGGCATGTTAGTATGATTATATGAAGAAAGTAAATGCATATGATGTTTATGGTAAGCCGCATGAGGTTGATACTGATAAGCTGAAGTTTTCGGTACATTTTTATGGATTGGCGGTAGATGGGGATAAGATTTTAATATCGCCGCAGTGGGACGGATTTGATTTCCCTGGAGGAACAGCAAAAAAAGGAGAAACTCATATTGAAACATTAAAACGTGAGTTTCGAGAAGAAACTGGATACGAAGTGGAGCCAGAAGAATTATTGGGTATTTGGACGTCTTTTTTCCATCACATAAAACGAGATGAGGATTATCAGAGTTATTTAATATACTACACAGTAAAGATTGTCGGTGGCGAACTATCGGACAGTGGGTTTGATGCAGACGAAAAGGAATACGCGAAGATTGCGCAGTGGGTGAAATTAGACGAGCTTAAGAACATGCATCATGCTTGTAGCGTGAATTTGCTTGATGAGTTGATGAAAAAAATTAGATTGCGTTTGTAGTGTGAATTTGCATGATGAGTTGATGAAAAAAAATAGATTGCGTTTCGGAATATATTCCAATTGCAATTGCTATGAGCATTAATATGGCTTTTGGTGACGATAATGTTTTTTGAAATAGATAGTAGGGCGGAACGAATAATCGGCTTTATATTTATTTCGGTGGGGGTGCTTGGGCTAGGCTTTTACTCAAGACAAAAGCCCCTTTTTTGTGTTACTCGAGACTAGAGGAGTAAGTTTTTCTGGTTTGTTCGTTTTCCTTGAAAGGGTGAACCTTTGGTTTTCGTCCAAGTACCAGTTATGAAAATAAAAATAAGGTCTGCGACCTTATCTTCATTTTCATGGTGGGGGTACTTGGACTCGAACCAAGGACACTGCGTGTATAAGACGCATGCTCTAGCCAGCTGAGCTATACCCCCACCTTCGGTATATTATAGCACAAATGGGGCAGAATTGATGATATAATATGAGCATGCTAAGCTTAAGTGGAGTAGGGGCGAGTGTTAGACGCTTTTGGTATAAATTAAAACATGATTTTTTGACGGTAGAAAATGTTTTTCTGTTAGCTGCAATTGGGCTATGTTTGATGTTGACTTGTCAATCGGTAATAGCGATGTCTCGGAACTGGAAATTGTCTGAAAAACTGAGGGCCGAAAAAAAAGAACTGGAGCTTTTAGCGGTAGAGGTTGAAGCAAGCGAGTTAGAAAATGGATATTATCAATCTGAAGAATATCAAGAATTATTGGCGAGAAAGAGTTTGGACAAACAATTTTCGGGAGAAAATATGGTAGTGATGCCTGAAAATTCTGAAGAGGCGAAGAACAAATATAAAAATGCTGTTTCCGGGATAGAAAACAGAGAGTACTCAAATTTCGAGAAATGGATGATGTTTTTATTCCCAAGTTATTAATTGATTTAAAGTTCTTATGTTATAATATTTAGTATGAAAAGAGTTGGACGAGGGTTTACGATTGTAGAAGTGTCGATTTTTTTGGCCGTGACGGGGCTTTTGTTCATTAGTATTACGGTAGGAGTGCAAAATTCAATCTTTCAGCAACGATATTCGGATGCGGTGCAGGGGTTTGCAGATTTTTTACGAAATGCTTACTCGGAGGTATTAAATGTGCAGAGCCTTGGTCGCGGGGATTCTGATTTAGCTGTCTATGGAAAAATGATTGTGCTTGACGGGCAGGAGGGCGGCGACGAACAAAGGATCCGCATGTATACTGTGGTAGGAAAAACCGATGTCGATTGTGGCGATAATGTCTTTGGGATGCTGTCGTGCAGGGATGTAAGTGTGATGAATAGCGATGGTGCACTAGCTGGAATAGTCGAGGAATATAAACCCCGTTGGGGAACGAGAATTCAGAACATTAACTCGTCTTCGCAGACGGATTATGAAGGGACAATTCTAATCGTAAGAAATCCTGAGTCAGGACGCGTTTATACGCTTACGAGTAGAACGCCGATTGATGTTAATGCTGCTCAAGGCAATATTGATCAAGCATTACATAGTAGATTGCGGAGTAGTGATAATGATTTGAAGTTCCAAATTGAGCAAATTGATTTCTGTGTTAACCCTAATGGAGTTGAATCTAGTAGTAGAAGAGCAGACGTGAGAATTAAAAGGGGAGCCAGTAACGCATCTGGCGTCGAGGTGATAATGGATAGTAATGATAATTTGTGCAGAGGTTAGTCTATGAATTTTTTCTCACTAGATTGTAAAAACAATATGATGAAAAAGAGGAAGGGGTTTACTTTGGTGGAACTTTCTTTATCTATGGTGTTTATCGCAACTCTTTCGATTATTATCAC
>JAEEGL013619515.1_pt1 | contig 53334 bp, 36 predicted proteins | sample 9134231 | NCBI WGS metagenome assembly JAEEGL01 (sample SAMN16246548, study PRJNA631951) | gut metagenome | biome: gut microbiome; feature: rumen; material: fiber-attached | host: Bos | place: Iran: Karaj | collected 2018-10 | reverse complement strand
TATTACCTTAAAGGAAGCACCGCCATGCAGGAGTCTATGTCGAAGGACTTTTCGTACAATCATCCTTTTGAACTGGCCTACTGGCAATATGGTCTCAGCGTTGCAAACAAGTGGCGTGAACGTATGGGTAAACCGCGCAACCAGCAATGGGATGACATCGCGGCCCACCTCGCCCCGTTACCCACGACAAAGGATGGTATCTATACCGCAGGCCTACCCAAGGGCAAGACCGACGGCCTGAAGTCGTTCGACCCTTTCGATGCCGTCGCCAGCGGTGCCAAGCCTGCCGTCTCTACGGAGACCTTCGCTGAGAAGTGCCGCAACGACCACCCCGCCGTGCTGGGTGTCTTCGGGCTTCTTCCTTCCTGTCCAATAAGCCGCGACAATGTCACGGCAAACAAAACGCTTGCGTGGGTGATGCAAAACTGGAACTGGCCCACCACCTGGGGCTGGGACTACGGTATGACAGCTATGGCTGCCGCCCGTCTCGGCCAGCCGGAGACTGCCCTGCAGGCCCTGCTCATCGACACGCAGAAGAACACCTATCTGAAAAACGGCCATAATTTCCAGACTTCCGACCGTCTGCGCCTCTATCTGCCAGGCAACGGTGCCCTGCTCACCGCCGTCGCTATGATGTGTGCCGGCTGGGACGGCTGTCAGGAAGTCTGCAATCCGGGCTTCCCTAAGGACGGTAAGTGGAACGTCCGCTGGGAGGGGCTACGCCGCATGCAGTAGAAGTAGTATGACAATCGCCATACCGTAAACGTTTGCAGTGGAATTAACGCCAGACACCCCACCGCTTTCGCTGAAAAACCCTACCTTTGCAGCAGAAAACGAACAAGACAAACAACAATGAAAAGACAACTACTCTTCCTGCTGGCCACCACGCTTACGCTGCTGGCCAATGCCCAAGACCAAGTTCCTGCATTCCCCGGTGCAGAGGGTCACGGACGCTACGTCACCGGCGGACGCGGTGGCACGGTGGTTCACGTCACTAATCTGAACAACAGCGGCACCGGCTCGTTCCGTTCTGCCGTCACGGGCGGCAAGAACCGCATCGTCGTCTTCGATGTGGCCGGTGTCATACCCTTGGCCAGCGACATCTCGTTCAAGGACAATATTACGGTCTGCGGTGAGACGGCTCCCTACCCCGGCATCACGCTGCGCTATCGCACGATACGCCCCGGTGCCAATAACATCATACGATTCATCCGCTTCCGTCGCGGACAGGAGAAGGACATCAACGACGGTGCCGACGCCACATGGCAGCGTAACAAGACGGGCATCATCTTAGACCACTGCTCCTTCTCGTGGAGCATCGACGAGGTGGCCTCGTTCTACGACAACAACAACTTCACCATGCAGTGGTGTACCATCGGCGAGAGCCTCGTCAATGCAGGTCACGACAAGGGTGCCCACGGCTATGGCGGCATCTGGGGCGGCAAGCTGGCTTCGTTCCACCACAACCTGATACTGCACGTTGCCAACCGCTCGCCGCGCTTCAACGGTGCCCGCTACAACTGGACGGGATACACCGGCAACAAGTTGTACAGCGAGTACAACTGGCAAAACGCCGTACAGGCCGAGAACGTCGACTTCCGCAACTGCGTCGTCTACAACGCCAACGGATGCTATGGCGGTCCTGGCGGCGGCCAGATTAACATGGTCGGCAACTACTACAAGAGCGGACCGGCAGCCACCGTCAACCGTCTGACCACCGTCAGCATCGGCAGCAGTGGCAATGCCAGCGGCTATGAAATCTACTGGGGCATGACCAGCCGTTACTTCCTCGACGGCAACCAGATAGACGGCAAGGATGCCGGGTGGGAGAAGATGTACTACGACAGCGGCACACCCAACTACAACGGCGCATACTACACTAATGACCCCAACCATTACTATGGCGACGGCCTCACCTACACCAACATAAACGGCACCGACTGCCTGCCCATCAAGCTTGACGAGGCAGCACCTGTCGGCGAGGTCACCACCCACAGCGCCGCCACAGCATTCAGCAAGGTACTCGACTATGCTGGTTCCTCACTCTACCGCGACCCTGTTGATGAACGTTACGCTGACGAGGCACGTACTGGAACGGCTACGTACAAGGGCTCTGTCACCAAAAAGTGGGGACTCATCGATGTGGTGGCCGACTGCGAGGGCTATACTGAGGCAGACTTCCCCACTGGCAAGCGTGAGGCTGGCTACGACACCGACGGCGACGGTATTCCCGACGAGTGGGAGGTGGCCAATGGTCTGAACCCCAACCTCAAGAGCGACGGTGCAAAGAAGACGCTCGACACCGAGCGTGGCTGGTACACCAACCTCGAGGTCTACCTCAGTTCGCTCACCGAGCACATCATGAAGGCCGGCAACAGCGATGCCGACACGCCGTTCGAAGACTACTATCCCGCCTATAAAACCCCTTATGACACCCCTGCCTTGAAGGGCGACATCAATGAAGATGGCACGGTCAACGCCCTGGACATCCAACTCGTCATCACTGCTTCAGCAGCAGGGTCTACTGAAGCCAAGTACGACATCAACGGTGACGGCATCGTCAATGCGTTAGACATACAGGCTGTCATCAATATTGCTGCTGGAACTACGGCTGCAATTTGAAGAAACCTTGGTAATTCTTTGGTGATTACGGAAATAATCACTACCTTTGCCGTCGGAGCGGATGAATCCCTTCCGACGGCAAAATGCTATGTCATAAAGCCAGCAGACGAAAACAAGACATCATAACTAAGAAACTACAAGCATAATGAAAAAGAAAATCATTTCCCTCGCAATTGCCCTCGTGGCAACGGTAACGACATTTGCGCAGCAGATAGCTGTGGTGTCGAGTGGCTCAACAGACATCTACGCCACCTTGGCTGATGCTATAGCGGGAGCAGCCCCCGGTAGCGTCATCTACCTGCCAGGCGGTGGCTTCCCCATTTCCGACGACGTAAAGATCAACAAGAAGCTGACCATCATCGGTATCGGGCATAATGCGCAGAAGGACAATGCCGACGGGCGCACGCTGATTGCCGGCAACCTCTACTTCCAGGACAATAGCGACGGCAGCGCCGTGATGAGTTGTTACATCAACGGCAATGTATGTATTGGCACGGCCGAGACTGCTGTAAACAGGGTGCTGGTGAAGTATTGCAACCTGAACAGCGTTCAGGTGCTTAACGCAAACAGTCTGGAGGTCATGGTAAACCAGAATTATATACGCGATGGTTCTAAATGTAGCAATGCGAAAGTGACTTTCACCAACAATATCATGAATTCCGTCTATCAAGTTAGAGGTGGTCTTATAAGGGACAATATAACTACAGGCTATTTCCATCCAGGTTATAATTCTGACGTTCGTACTTTTTGTAGTTGTGACGATTGTTTGATCGAAGGTAATATAATATTACATACTTATGATGATTTTAATGTAAATCGTATTCATAGTGGCTCAAACACCCAGGCAATAGGTAATTTGCTGATGCATGGAAGTTGGGGCGAGAATAGTGAAGCTGTCGGTATAAATGGTTGGGAAGGCGTCTTCGTTAACAATGCAGGAGTAACGCCAACGTCCAACTATCACTTCACAGAGGATTTCCAGAAATACGAGGGGAAATATGGTATTTATCACGGCACTGGTTTCAGCAAAAGTGAGCTGCCTCCCGTTCCCTATATCAAACTGAAGAACATCCCTGACAAGACGGATGCCTCGGGCAAGCTGCATATCAGCATTGCGGTGAAGGCTGGCGATAGTGAGTAACAAACGGACAATCGACAGAAACATGATGAATCGGAGACTAATCCATTGTCTGTTGACGGTTCTGCTTGCGCTGCTTCCCGCAGTCCTTTCGGCCCAGCAACTGAGCTATTGGGAGTATTGGTTCGACGACGACAAGGCCAACAAGACGGGATTTGCCATCAGCGGAACGGAGCGTGACATATCGGCAGACATCTCGACCGACGGGCTGGCACCGGGGGTACACCAGCTGCACATCCGCGTGGCCCGGAGCGGCGGCGAATACAAATATTCGCCCGTCAGCACCACCACGTTCTTCAAACGGCCTGCAGGCAGTGGCCGTCAGATGGAATACTGGTTTGACGGCGACTACAAAAACCGCAAGGCCTATGCCATAGATGCCGACGGCGAAGTAGAGGACCTGACCCTCGACATGTCCAGCCTCTTCCCCGGCCTGCATCAGGTGAGCATGCGAGTCGCCAGTCCGGGACAGGCCTACAGCGCCGTATACTCTGCCGTGGTCCTCAAGGTGGGGTCTGGCAACGTCGACAAGCTGGAATACTGGATAGACGACGACTATGCTGGCAAGAAAACGATCAGCATGGTTTCAGGCAACGACGTTACGGCACATTTCGTCAGCGACCTGGACCTCAGCTATCTGCCGATGGGTGTCTACCGTCTGAACTATCGCGTCTTCAGCAGCACGGGCAATGCCGCCAGTGCCGTTGGCTCTGCAGCGGTCATCGTGAAGACGGGAGCCACCCCCGTCATCGAGTACTGGATAGACGACGACTACGAGCACGCCAAGACGCTGGAGGGAACGGCCATGACTGGCGGCTTCCACTTCTCGAAGGACGTTGACTTCAGTACTGTTTCGCCTGGTGCCCACCGTCTGAACTACCGTGCCGTCATGACCGACGGCAAGGTCAAGGGTGCCATCAGCTCGACTCCTTTCATAGCCAACTCCCGCTACGACGGCGACGGCTCAGATGCGGTGGTGACAGGGTATAGTGTATGGGTGGATAACGATGAGAGAATGTTCATACCATCTATTACACCAGAAGCTGAAAAGAATTTTGGCTATACGGTTGATGGTAGAAAACTGTCGACAGGTGAGCATACACTCCATACGAAGGTGTGGAACTCATACGGATTGAGCCATGAGGAATGTGATGTGTTTTCTGTGGTAGAGCCAACGGCCCCCAATCTGGTATTGCAGGCAGAAAGTGTGAAAGGATTGGTGAAGTTGAGGGTTAACCCTATTGCTAACGACATCAGCTACCACGTTTTTCGCATTAATGAAGATGGCGCTTATGCGAGAGTCTATTCGACAAAGCAGAGTTACCCGACAGATGTAACCTTTATCGACCATCCAGGTGCAGGCAGTTATAAATACTATATCCTTGGCATCTATACGGACGCTGACGGGAACATACTGTCGGTAAAGAGCAATGAGGTAGGAACGGCTGTTACGTCGGAGCTTCCAGTAGTGACAACTAAATATGGAACCATTAACGGCAGGCTGACTACTGACACGCACACGCCACAGTCAGGAGTGAAAGTGGTGTTCTCTGACCAAGTAGCAGTAAGAGTTGTCAACGGGTTGTTCCGTCGTGAGAATGTTCCCTGTGGTTCATTGACGTTAACAGTTCAGGGTGACGATGCCCATGAGTACGACGCGAAGGTCATCGATGTGAAAGAAGGACCGAACCAGGTGACACTGACAGGAAGACTGATTGAAACCCCAACAGAGAATAACCTGACAAACGACCTTGCCTTTGCTTCGAGCTTGTCGTGGGAGCCAGCCCAATACCTGAAGTTTAAAGTAAAGAACCTGACGGGTAAATACTGGAAAGGCAGGTTGCGTGTTCGCATTGTCAGAAAGAATGAGAAAGCCGAAGTTGACATCAGTGGGGATGCACAGGCCGGAGCGGGCAGCGTAGCGTCTTTAAATAAGGAGAAAAACTACGACGTGATTACAACCGACGAGCTTGAAGTGTATGGCAGTCCACTTGAAGTGGAAATACCATTGACGGAATTCAAGCCACGCCTGACAGACTGGTATGACTTTTATGTTGAGTCATTGAAGAGTGAAGAAGGCCCATTAAAGCTGAATCCCCCTTACAAGATGGTGGCAAGAAACGCTGACATAGAGAATCCCATTTGCCGGAAATTGGAAAAGATTGACTCTGACGACCTGACGGAGGAAGAAGAGGCCGAGATGGTGGCCAACTGGATCGTTTATCTGTGTGGCAAGGTAAAGGATCTGGATGGCAAGTTGGCTAAGTTGGGCAAATTGGAGAACGACATTGCCAGGATTACTGGCAGCCAACTGGCTGGCACAAAAACCTACGAGGAACTTGAAAAGCGTATCGATGATCTCATCAAGAGCGGTAGGGTGAAACAAGACAAAGACATGAAGACCTTGTCGGAGAAGATTGCCATGCATATTTCTGATGCTGCCGCTATGGATTATGTGGCTATCAAGAAATTCCGTGATAACGTTTCAACTGCTGTGAAGGTTGCCAAAGACATCAGTAAGTTCTGGGGGTATGTCAAAAATGCGGTCGGTGCCGTCAATGAATACCAGAAAATTCACGGAATGGATGGTTATGAGAAGTTCTTCTATTGTTCAAAGAAAGTGCTGGAATTGTCGAAAGACCCATTCACTGAAATACTGAAGAACTATATTGACATCGGCGAGAAGATTGTCAATTACGCTTTGGGCATTGCCATGAATGAATATGCTCCGTGGATACCAGCACGAATCTCTGACTATGTACCCGAAAGGGAAGATGTTGAGCGTAATCCCGAAATGTATGCATATAACAAGCATATAAATTTCAAGATAGTCATTAATTACAAATCCGGTATATTCCCTTATTGGAATGAATCTATGAGTTTTGCAAAGCATACAGATCCCAAGGAACTCATAGAGAAAGTATTGGTGAAAGTCCAAAATGACAAGGACCCCGCAACAGCGACATTTGACCTTATAGGAGTTTCAGATGGTATCATGCTAAAGCAGACGTCATTTGACAATGGAGGCGTCAGATACAATGATGGTGGAACCAGAGGGTATTTGGAAAACATGAAAGCACCGACACGCTTCTGGATGGAAATATACTGGAAGAACGGGCGTGTAAGTAAACTTCCGTTATTAAATACCGATGGTATCAACTTCCATATATCAACTAACACTCCCAGTTTGATCACCATCAATTTCTTTTCCCATTCGGTACATGGTGCCAGAGCATACAAGAATATTGCAGACATCATCGAGCTAACTAAATAAAGAGAACGTATGAGAAAATACATAGTCATATTCTTTTCCCTCATGTCAGTAATGACCACGCAGGCGCAAAAAATCACCTTTGCATCAGATGAGTTCCGCGATGGCGTGAAACTGCATCTTGGATTAACGGGCGACGATGATGTGTTACAAGAGCAAACTGACACCATAACGGCAATAGACCTGTCAGGGTTGCATATCAGCGACATTAGTGACGTGGTATATCTTCCGAAGGTCAAGACGCTCAATCTTGCAGACAATCTGGTTGCCGACCTATCGCCCCTGACGGTGCTTGATTCGCTTGTTTACCTCAACTTGGAGAACAACGGGCTGACCGATGTTAATGTGTTAGCCTTTTCGTCCTCACGACGTATGACAGTAGATGTGTCACTGAACTATATTAAAGACTTCAGCTATATCTTGGGGTTGACTGATTGTCAGTTTACGCTGACAGGAACACAGGAGCAGAGACAGGAAAACCCTCCCTATTACAAAGTACATCAACTGTTCGTTCATGTTGATGAAAAGGGCCACCTGCAAGTGTCCTACCAGGGGCTGACTAATATGGACACCCCTGTCAGCCTGGAAGGCATTCCCCATAGTGATGCCGTGTTGCTTGACGGCAATATGCATACCATGTCTGGCTTGTCATTTCCTTCGGAGACAACCATGCTAAAACTGACCAATGGGGAGCAGAGCGATACCACGTACGTTATCCCACCGTTGTTTTATCCTGCTAAAAGAGGAACTCCAATAGATATTGTGACAGGTTTGCCAGATGACTACCGGATAGGATTGGCTATTGCCAAAAATGGAAGCACCACAATAAAAGGTACAACGATAGAATACACTTCTGGAGACGTTTTGATGCCAGACACTGTCTTTATAAGCTATTATAAAGAGGATGACCTCAAAGGATATGCACAGATTCTTACAGGCCTACATGTCGGTGATGCCAATGCTGACGGCAAGGTGACAATCACTGATGCTGTTGGTATTGTGAACAACATCCTCGGAAATGCCTCCGATAACTTCAGCGAACGTGCCGCCGACGTCAACCGCGACGGTAATATCACCATCACCGATGCTGTCGGCGTGGTGAACATCATCCTGAGCAAAGGGTCTGGTGACGACTGACGCAGAGGAGGCCGGTTCTTGAAGCGGCCGCTGCTCAGAACATCATGGTGAAGCCGATGCGGACGCTGTTCTTGCTGCCTCGGACGGGTGCGTTATAGTTCATGCGGCGCACGTACTCTATCTGGAAGAAGCGGAGGATGCCACGCACACCAGCCGATATTTCCCAGTAGGGAATGCGGGGGTTCATGATGCGTGTGTCTTCGGGGAAATACATGAGCACATCGCTGTCCCTGTTCTTCTCCAGCGTCGGGTTGTTCTTATCTGACAAGGCACCCCACAGCATCTTGACGCCGATATACTCGCGCAGCCGCAGCTTGTGGATGAGGGGTATGCGGTTGAGTATTTTACCCTGCATGTCCCAGTTGAGGTCGACGCTTACGAAGCGGTCGTTCAGGAACTCCATGTTATAGAGCATGTTGAACGTCTGCTTCTGGCTGATGAACGACAGGTTGGAGGCCGGCATACACAACAGGGGGAACGGCACCTGGCTCCACTGTACGCCGCCACGGGCATAGAAGTCGATGCGTCCCCAGCTGCTGAGCCACAGCCGCTTGAAGATGCTGGCCTCGGTGTAGTGGTACTGGTAGTCTCCGCCCAGGAATCCCTTGACACCCATCGTGTGGCTCAACGTCAGGACGGGTGCCTCGCGGTTCACCTTCAGCCGTCGCTGCTTCGAGTTAGTGTACAGCGCACCGGGGCTGTACTCTATCTCTGCACGCAGCTCGGTGGTGCGGAACTTGATGGAGTTCATAGCATCCTGTGAACTATGAACTGGCACAAACGCCATGTTGCCCGCCGCCTCGTTCTGCTCGGCCTTGATGCTGAACAAGGTACGGAAGCCCCATCGCTCCTCGCGCTCGAAGGTCAGCTGCTGTCGGTTGTAGAACTGCATCTTGTCGACCTTGGCCCACTTCAGGGCTGTGAACACGTTGTCCTTGTCGGTGGACAGGAACTTGTCCGACGGTGCCGCCACGTCGTACGTCGACAGGAACGAGATATTCCTGCGCGGGAACTCATCAGGCAGGTACTTCTTGCGGTTCAGCGACCACGTCAGCTTGCTGCTGTAATAGTTCTTACGGCTCTTCCATCCGCGTGCCACATAGCCTTTCAAGAAGAGGTGCGGCGACAGGTTACCCGTGGTCTGTGCGCCGAAGCGGGTACGCAGTCCGTCGATGAAGTTGGTGCTGATCATGGCGTTGACGGGTCCGATGTCCACCTTGCTCTCGCTGCCGGTCTCGATGAAGTTCTCGGCCAGCAGCTTGAAGCCCCACAGCACAATCTTAAAGCCCGGCACACGCTGCATGTTACGCAGGAAGCTGCCCATCGAGTCCTCGCTCTTGGTGAGCTGCACCTTGCGCTGCTCCTGCCAGAAAGCCTCGTCGCGCTTGTCGGCACCGTTTTCCACGACAGTCTTCTCAAGCCCCTTGAACAGTTCGTCGTCAATCGCGCTGAACTGGTAGTCCGACAGCCGTGTGCTGCGGATGGCCACACCCTTCTGGATGAAGTCGAAGAGCACCAGCTCGACAATCATGTCGTCGGTCGTCAGCACCCACTCGCCGGTAGGCAGCTGGCTGAACTCCTGCACCACACGCAGTCCCTCGACGAAGTTGACGTCGGTCTGGTTGGGCAGTATCAGCTCGCAGCGCTTCACCTGGAACGAGGAGTCCTTCAGGATGTAGAGGTCGCCACGGAATCCGAAGTCCTGCTGGTTGTTGGGCAGGAAATGCACATGGATGCACGAGTCACGGTCTATCTTCAGCGTGTCCTCGATATAGTAGCGGTAGAAGCTGATGGCACCGCTGCCGATGGGCGACGTGAAGGGGTGCTGCAGCAGGCGCACCTGGTCGTCGTAGATATTGACGTCGGTGAACACGTCCTTCGACATCGTGTTGAGGATGTCGCCCGTCTGGAAGAAATGGTTGATGCCCACCGACTTCTGTCCCTTGATGATGTCCTTCTCGTCGCGTGGACTGCGGCGGTAGACGTGGTGCGTCACCGTCTCGTCGACGCTGGCGGGCAGGATGAGCTTGCCCGTCTGCTGGCACCGCTCCACCTGGTCGGTCAGCCACTTGTGCTTGCCAAACTTCTCAATCTGCTCCTGTTTCACGTCGTTCAGCGCCAGTGTCAGTTTCTGGTACTTGGTGTACTGGTAGTAGTCACGGTTCGACAGGTCGGTACGCTTCTTCTGTGCTATCACGTTACGCATCAGCTCGACGGCGGGGTTGTTCTTACGGCTGTAGCGGCGGCGTTTGGCCTTGACGGTGACCTCCTTCAGCGAGCGGGTGTCCTCGCGCAGCGATACAAACAGCTTATGGGTATCGGCACCGATGTCGTAGGTGCGCGACTTATAGCCCAACACGCTGACAGTCAGCTTGCCGCCCTTGACATGACGGATGGTGAAGCGGCCGTTATGGTCGGCGACGGCCGCCAGCTGGCGGCCCTTGTACTGTACGCTGGCAAAGGGGATGCTCTGCCCGCTGGCCTCATCGACCACATGGCCCGTCACCACATCCTGCGCCAGCAGCGTAGAAGGCAGAAAGGCAAAAAGGTAAAACAGTAAAAACCATTTCACCCACCCTGATACCTTATTATATATACACCTTTCCATACTTTACTCTTTTAATCCCTTTTCCTTTTTTCACTTTTTACCTTTTTGGGGACTTTTTACTTTTTCACCTTTTTACTTTTTCACCAGCTCTTCCAAGTCACTGATGATGCGGTCTGGCAGCGTCTCGTCAACGGGAGCCTCCGTCCACTGTTTGCCACGCAGCCACACCGTACGGCAGCCTACCTGGCGGGCAGGCATGATGTCGCTCTCGATGCTGTCGCCTACGACGGTGATGGCGGCAGGCGGCAGTCCCAGGCGGTCGACGGCCAGTTGGAAGATGCGGGGGTCAGGCTTGCGCACACCCACCACGGCACTCTCGACGACGGTGCTGAACAGCCCGTCGAGCTGGAGTTCGCGCAGCACTGCCGACAGGTTGCCGTAGTAGTTGCTGACCAGTGCCAGCGGACAGTGTTCCTTGAGCGTCGCAAGCACCTCACGGCTATGTGCCACGTGCTGTAGTGTCTGCTCGTACACCATGTCAATCAGCTGGCTGGCATATTGCGGCTGCTGCACCTTGTCCAGTTGCATAGCCAGCTTGACGCCTAACGTCTTGAGGAAGCCGTCGTGGGGCAGCACCATGCCAGGCTGCGCCATGAAACGCTCGCCATATACGTATGCCTCGCGGAACGTTGCCTCGTCCACCGGCACGCCAGCCTCCTGCCAGCACCGCCACAGCACACGCGCCCAGTGGTCGCCGCCCGTGTCGAGCGTGCCACCGTAGTCAAATATGTATGCGCTTACGCCAATACTCCTTTCCTTCTCTGTCATCCTCGATTCTCTGTTTGATACGTTCTGCTATCGCCACAGCTGCCTCCTCGCGGCAGCGCGAGAAGCTGGGCCAGTCGTTCATGTCAATCAGCACTGGCTGTCCGTCAGACCGGATGATGCAGTCGCCGCCATAGACATCCAGCTGTATAGTCGCCGCCGCCTCGTCCATCATGGTGTGCAGCCGCTCCACGTCGTAGACATAATGGTGGGGGCGGCCGTTGCGCGCCTCGTCGGTGAATTTCCAGTCACCGTCGTCGCCCGGATAGTAGCAGCGGAAAAAGTCCGTGCCACGCACACCGTAGAACTTCACCAGGTCTCCCTCCACATGGGCTCGCACGTCGGTATCGGTGATGCCGCGTGCCAGCATCTCGTCGCTTATCCGGCATGCCTCGTCATAGTTGGCGACATACTGCACGTCGCGCTCCGACTCGCTGCTGCCGTAGCCGCGCTTCACCCAGTATCCGTTGCCTCCTATCTTGGGGGCAACGGGTGTCCCGCTCTCTTCCAGCACCCCCATGAGTACTGCCCGCATGTTACACATCATGACGCTGGCCGTCGGGTTGACCACCGTCACCCACTTGCGTTCGTAGTCGCCAAGCCAGTTCAGTGTGTCCTGCCTGCGGCCCATCGACACGTATACATCGGCATTGCCGATGTCACGCGGCACATCCTCCAGCACGATGTCGGCACAGCCATAGCCCATCAGCAGCAACTGGCGGCGCACTGCCGCCAGTATGGCCATGTCCTTGCCCACGCTGTTTGGTGAGAAGCGGGACGCTCTGGCGATAAACGAAATGGTTGTCTTACTCATCGCCGTCGTATATCACTCCAAGGGGAACTCTACCCAGAAGCACGAGCCCTCGCCGAGTTTCGACTCCACGCCCAGCTTGCCGTCCATACCGTGTGCAAGGCCACGGCAGATGCTCAGTCCGAGACCAGTGCCGGGTATGAACTCGTCGACCTTGACAAAGCGTTCAAACAAGTGGTCGTTACAATACTCCGGCGGTATGCCCTTGCCCGTGTCCTTCACCCACACACGCACCAGTTGGCCGCTGACGTTGTAGCCCAGTGTGACACTGCCCTTGTCCGTGAACTTGATGGCGTTGTCAACATACTGGTTCAGTATCTCAAGCAGCCGTCGGCGGTCGGTCAGCGGCTTGGGGTCGACGGGCTGCTCCTCGACGAGGAGCTTCACTCCGGCAGCCGTACTCTTGTCGCTATAGCGTTCTGCCACCTCGGCCAGCAGCTTGTTCAGCTCGAAGTGTGACTTGCTGACAGCGTTGCCACCAGCCTCCAGCTTCGACATGTTGACCATGTCGTCAAACAGTCGCAGCAGCTGGGCGTTGTTCTGCTTGATCAGCCCCACCAGCTGGCTGCGTTCCTCTTCGCTCTGCGCCATCGGCAGCACCTCGCTGAAACCTACGATGGCATTGAGTGGCGTGCGTATCTCGTGGCTGATGTTGGCCAGGAAGGCTGACTTCAGGCGGTCGCTCTCCTCGGCTTGGTTACGGGCCTCTATCAGTGCCCGTTCTATCTCCTTCTGCTTGTCGATGCACATGGAGGTTCCCACGACACTTAAGACCCGGCCATCCACGTCGCGCTCGTCCACGGTGACATAGCTCTCGCCCCAGAAGGTTCTGTCGCTGTGGGGGATGCGTGCCTCGTACTGAATGCGATAGTTGTCGATGGTGCCGTCCAGGAAGCCCTTGATAACCCGTCGGATCTCGGCGCGATACTTCGGCAGCATGTACCCTGTGAGGGTCTCTATCGAGATACCCGTCGACGGCTGCAGGTTGCTGGGCAGTATGCGGTAGTCGCTCTCGAAGGTCATCTTGCGGGAGTCTACGTCGATGCGCCACACGGAGAGTTGCATCGTCTTCATCACCAGGTCGTACTCGATGGTGTGGCCCTGAACCTTTTCCAGATGCTCCAACTGGTGCTTCAGCCTGCGGTGCTCCCGTACCTGTAGGATCATGAACACGATGCCCATCACCAACAAGGGTAAGGAAAGCAGCCATACCAGGATGTCAAGGCTTAACAGGTTGCCAAGGTTTACGAGAAATAACATTTTTACTGTTGTCATTAGGGTTATGTCTACACGATTGGCTGCAAAGTTACGAAAAAGAGTTGAAATAACAAAATAAAAGTGCAGAAACGTACTTCCGCTCGACAATAAAAACAAAAAAAATGTCTTTTTGTTTTGTATTGTTCTCACTTATTCGTACCTTTGCACCATATTTCTATAGAAACATAATGGCACAACAATTTGAAATGATCGCCAAGACCTTTATGGGACTGGAACCCGTCTTGGCGAAAGAACTGACGCAGATAGGCGCCGGCAACGTAAAGGCAGGCCGCAGAATGGTGTCGTTCACTGGCGATAAGGAACTGTTATACCGCGCCAATTTCCAACTGCACACCGCAATCCGTATCCTCAAACCCATCAAGCACTTCAAGGCACTCTCGGCTGACGATGTCTACGAGGCCGTCAAGTCCGTGGACTGGAGCCAATACCTGACTGCCGACAAGACGTTTGCCGTCGACTCGGTGGTGTTCTCCGAGGAGTTCCGCCACTCGAAGTTCGTGGCCTACAAGGTGAAGGACGCCATCGTCGACCAGTTCCGCGAGAAGGCGGGCCAGCGGCCTAACATCAGCATATCGAATCCTGACATACGGCTGCACATCCATATCGCCGAGGACGACTGCACCCTCTCGCTGGACTCCAGCGGTGAGTCGCTCCACCGTCGCGGCTACCGGCAGGAGTCCGTCGAGGCACCGCTGAACGAGGTGCTGGCGGCAGGCATGATCCTGATGACGGGCTGGCATGGCGACTGCGACTTCATCGACCCCATGTGCGGCAGCGGCACACTGCTCATCGAGGCGGCACTGATAGCCCGCAACATGGCTCCGGGACTATTCCGCAAGGAGTATGCCTTTGAGAAGTGGGCCGACTTCGATGCCGACCTGTTCGACGAGATATACAACGACGACTCGCAGGAGCGCGAGTTCAACCACCACATCTACGGCTACGACGTTGACATCAAGGCCGTCAACACTGCCCGCCTGAATGTGAAGGCCGCCGGACTGAGTGCCGACATCACCGTTGCCGAGCAGGACTTCAAGGACTTCGTGCAGCCCACCCACAAGAGCATCCTTGTGACCAACCCGCCTTACGGCGAGCGTATCTCCACGCCTGACCTCTTGGGAACGTACAAGATGATTGGCGAGCGGCTGAAGCACCAGTTCACGGGCAACGATGCCTGGATACTGAGCTACCGCGAGGAATGCTTCGACCAGATAGGCCTGAAGCCCAGCATCAAGATTCCCGTCTACAACGGCTCGCTGGAGTGTGAGTTCCGCAAGTACCAGATGTTCGACGGCAAGATGCGCGAGTTCCGCTCCGAGGGCGGCGTCGTCAAGACCGACGAGGAGAAGCGGCAGATGGCCGAGAAGCGCCGCTTCCGCCAGAACCGCGAATTCAAGAAGCGGCTCGACGAGGAGCAGGAGAATGCCGATGCCGACATCCGCTCGTTCAAGTTCCGCTCCTTGGAGAAAAAGGAACCCAAGAAAGACTTCAACCGCGACGACCGCAAGCCCTTCCGCAGGGACGACCGCGACGACCGCAAGCCCTTCCGCAGGGACGACCGCGACGACCGCAAGCCCTTCCGCAGGGACGACCGCGACGATCGCAAGCCCTTCCGCAGGGACGACCGCGACGGTCGCAAGCCCTTCCGCAGGGATGACCGCAACAACAGGAAGCCCTTTAAGAAGAACAACCGCAGATTCCCCGACAATGATGAAGACTAAGCACCTGATAGCAGTAGCTGCACTCTTATCGCTCACCTCTTTTTACGCACCCCTCACCATGACTGCCCAGGAGAAAAAGCTGTTTACGCTCGAAGACCTGAACTTCGGCGGCAGCAACTACCGCAACCTGCTGCCCGAGAACAAGTGGCTCACCTGGTGGGGCGACCAGCTGATACGCACCGACGTTGAGGAGTGCTACACCGTTGACAAGACGACTGGCAAGGAGACGCTGCTCTTCACGCTCGACGACATCAACCAGTGGGCCGGCAGCAACGAGGAGGAGAACCGCTACGTACGCCACCTCATGAATGCCACCTTCCCCTACCCCGACCAGCCGCTGGTGGCCGTCGGCAACAAGAAGGCATACATCCTCGTCGACTTCAAGAATCACCACGTGGTGTGGCAGGACAGCATCTCCGGACAGGAGGCCAACGACTGGAACAAGGTGTCGCGGGCCACGGCCTACGTCAAGGACTGGCAGCTCTATGTGGCTGATGCCGAGGGCCGCGAGCGCCAGCTCACCACCGACGGCAGCCGCGACATTGTCTATGGCAAGAGCGTCCACCGCAACGAGTTCGGCATCAACAAGGGTACCTTCTGGAGTCCCAACGGCCAGCGGCTGGCCTTCTACCGTATGGACCAGTCGATGGTGGCCGACTATCCGCAGGTGGATATCTTCCCCCGCGAGGCCACCTACGAGCCTGACAAGTACCCCATGGCCGGCATGACCAGCCACGAGGTGACCGTCGGTGTCTATGACATCGCCACCAACAAGACCATCTACCTTCACACTCCCCTCGGCCGTGTGGCCGAAGATTCTCCCCTCGACACTACCCCCGTCTATTTCACCAACATCGCCTGGAGTCCCGACGGTAGCACGATCTACATGTTCGAGCTGAACCGCGACCAGAACGACTGCCGCCTCGTCAGCTACGACGCCGCCACCGGCAACCGCATTGCCGAGCTGTACCGTGAGACCAGCGACAAGTACGTCGAGCCACTGAACGCCATCCAGTTCCTGCCGTGGGACAGCAGCCTCTTCATCATGCAGAGCCAGCGCGACGGCTATAACCACCTCTACCTATATAACAAGGAGGGCAAGCTGCTCCGCCAGCTCACCAGCGGCCCGTGGGTGGTGATGGACGTGCTGGGCTTCTGTGCCAAGCGCAAGGCCGTCATCATCAGCAGCAACGAGGCCAACCCCCTCCAGCGCAACACTTGGCTCGTGGATGTCAAGACGGGTCGCCGTACCTTGCTCGACAACGGGCGCGGTGTCCACCGTGCCGAGCTTTCCGAAAGCGGCCAGTGGCTCTACGACAGCTACAGCGAGCCCACCGTCCCCCGCTGCATCGACGTGGTCAGCGTGGCCGGCGCTAACAGGGTCTCCGGCGCTAACAGGGTCTCCGGCGGTTCCCCCGCCGGAAATCCGGTCCGCCTCCTCACCGCCGCCGACCCCTGGGCCGACTACCAGCAGCCCCTTTTTGAGAACGGCACCATCAAGGCAGCCGACGGCGAGACCGACCTCTACTACCGCATGGTGAAGCCCCACGACTTCGACCCCGCGAAGAAATACCCCACCGTCGTCTACGTCTATGGCGGCCCGCACGCCCATAACGTCGAGGCCTCGTGGCACTGGTACAGCCGCTCGTGGGAGACCTACATGGCCCAGAAGGGCTACATGCTGTTCATCCTCGACAACCGAGGCTCCGAGAACCGTGGCCGCGACTTCGAGCAGGCCACCTTCCGCCAGTTGGGACAGATAGAGATGCAGGACCAGATGCGGGGTGTCGACTACCTGCGTTCCCTACCCTATGTGGATATGAATCGCCTCGGCGTCCACGGCTGGTCGTTCGGCGGCTTCATGACCATCTCGCTGATGCTCAACTACCCCGATGTCTTCAAGGTCGGCGTGGCCGGCGGTCCCGTCATCGACTGGAAGTGGTACGAGGTGATGTATGGCGAGCGTTACATGGACACGCCGCAGCAGAACCCCGAAGGCTACGAGAAGACCAGCCTCATCAACAAGGCCGGCAACCTGAAGGGCCGCCTGCAGGTCATCACGGGCTATAACGACAAGACCGTCGTGCCGCAGCACTGCCTGTCGTTCCTCGATGCCTGCGTGAAAGCCGGTACCCAGCCCGACTTCTTCGCCTATCCCGGCGAGGAGCACAACATGCGAGGCCATGCCAGCGTCCACCTTCACGAGCGCATCACCCGCTACTTTGACGACTATCTGAAATAGTTCTGACACCCCTATTTTACTCTTATACAAGAAAACATCTAAATCATAAACTAATTATTAACTCATTAACAATGAACATGAAAAAATTTAGACTTAAACTACTCCTGACGATCATGACGCTGATAGCAGGGCAGAATCTGTGGGCGCAATGGACTGGTGACGGCAATGGAACATCGGCTGATCCGTATCAGATTTCGAGTTATGCACATCTGAAGCAGTTCGCCGCCATTGTCAATGCTGGGAATACCAGTGCCAATGCTAACTTAGTGAATGACATTGTGTGTAAAAACGATCCAAGTGATACTGATTACGCTACAGATTGGACGCCCATCGGTAATGCTTTCAACGAATACACCGGCATTTTCGATGGGAGTGGCTACACCATCACAGGCTTGTCGAATACAAGCAACACCTCTTCCAACTATGTGGGCCTTTTCGGCTATGTTGGCAGTGGGGGTATGGTGCAATATGTAACACTTGAAGATGCCGCACTAGTTGGAGATAATTACATTGGAGGAATCGTTGGCTATAGCAGTGGCACAGTGAAAAATGCTGTTGTTTCAAATTCCAGAATTACAGGCCAGTCTTACGTCGGAGGTGTTGTGGGTTTCAACGCAGGCAATATACAAACATCTTGTCTTATCGGTTCGAGTAGCGTAATAAGTAACAATAATAATGGCGGCGGAATAGTAGGGTATAATGGTAACGCTAATGGTGGTATCGTAGAAAACTGCTATGTTACCCTTTCTGGTTCTGGCTCAATATCCGCTGTGGGCAATTTCGCTGGCGGAATCGTAGGATATCATTATCGTGGCACAGTAGCGAACTGTCACTATTCTGGTGCCGGACCAATCATTTGTACTAGTTATTATTGTGGTGGTATAGTTGGCAATAGTTATGAAGGTAATGTCCATTGTTGCTACTATGCTGGCACGGGGGCAATTAGTAGTTCCAACTTTATCGGTGCTATCATTGGCAATAACAACAACGCGACAGTACAAAACTGCTATTATAACAAGAACAATACTACGGTAACGAATGCCATAGGCGATTTTTCTGACACGGAAAACGTTAAGGGGTTGACCACAGCACAGTTTCAGGATATGACCAATTTCTCTGGATTCGACTCCGACAAATGGATTCAAGGCGTAGTTTCACCACTTCTGAAGGGCATGCCCTATACCATTACATTCGATGCCAACGGAGGTGAAGGCGGTATGGATAATCAAACTGTTACCTCAGACGATGCCGCTGCACTGCGCACCAATACCTTCACCCGTAGTGGTTACCACTTTAAAGGGTGGAACACCACGGCCGATGGAACAGGCATCGCTGTTGCAACCGATGTCCAGGCTCGACTGGTAGGTCCGGAAACACTCTATGCACAGTGGTGTGGAACCCTCTTCGAGCATCCTGCTGTAGAAGTTGCCTGTTTGGATCCTGGTAACTCCGCATATTGGGAATGTTCTGTCTGCCACAAATATTTCAGCGATGAAAATGGAGAAAATGAAATCGTTGAGAATAGCTGGGTGATTGACCCATTGGGACATGAATGGGTTGACTATGAAATAAAAGCGGGACCTACATGTACGGATAATGGTCTAACAACTCAGCATTGTTCTCGCTGTCCAGAAACACGAGACATCGAGGTTCCTGCAACAGGGCACGACTTAGTACTCCATGCTGCTGTAGCTGCTGCCTGTACAGATGCAGGTAATTCCGCTTACTGGGAATGTGAAACATGCCACAAATATTTCAGCGATGTAGAAGGTACTACAGAAATTGTAGAGGATAGCTGGGTGGTTCCTGCATTAGGACACAACTTTGTTGAACATGCTGCTGTCGCTCCAACCTGTACGGCAGCAGGTCACACTGCATATGAGGATTGCTCCCGCTGCGATTATATTGATGGTTATACAATGATTCCTGCTTCTCCTGCAACCGGCCATAATTTCGAAAACGGCGTCTGTACAATCTGTGGTCACAATTACGCTCAGGGCAACTGCGGCGACACAAGCAATAATGGTGGTGCTAACGTGACTTGGAGCTACGATAGCTCGTCAAAGACGCTCACCATCAGCGGTAATGGCCCGATGATGTACTACGGCTCCGCATTGGGTGGCGACAGCGAATATCATAGCACAGCACCATGGAGCTATCTCGACAGCGAAATACAAAAGGTAATCGTGGAAGACGGCGTGACCTACATCGGCAGCTATGCCTTTGCCTACTGTACGGCACTGACCAGCGTCAGCCTGCCAGCATCGGTGGTGGCTCTGGGCGATTATGTTTGCTATACCAGCGAGGTCACTCGCATCGATATTCCCAACACAACGGCTGCTGCGACACTCGGAGCTGGTGGCTTCGGCTATTGCCCCGCAGACCTGCAGATTGCCGTACCTTCCACACTGCTGGGCACATACCAAACGGCTGACAACTGGAGCACCTACGCTGAAAAGCTTGTAGGCACACTCAGCGAGACAACAGGCTTCGGAACCGGCTTCGCTACTGGCAACTACGAGTTCAAGCGCACGTTCAAGTGCGGTGTGGCCTCCACCGTTTGCCTGCCCTTCAGCGTACCTGCCGCGCAGACAGGAGCAGTAGGAAAGTTCTACTCATTCCATGGCATCGACAAGAGTGATGCCAAGAAGTGGGAGGTCATCATGGCAGAAGCCACAAACCAAGTGACCACTGACCTCCACGCCAACACGCCCTACCTCTTCGTACCTTATATCTTCGAAGGCAAGGACAAGGGCGATGCCGTAGAGTGTACCTTCAGCGGCCCCGTCACTTCAGCAGGAAATGCCGGTTATACTGGCTGGATAGAGTCTGGCACCGACAACGAATGGGCCTTCCAAGGTGTCTATTACAACTACACCTGGGCAGAGGGCAACGAGCATCTCGGCAAGGTCTACGGCTTCGCTGCCAAGAACTACGACGGCGGTAGCTATACCGTCAACCCCGGCGACTTCGTGAGGGCTTCGGCCGGTGCCAACATCGTTCCGTTCCGTGCCTTCCTGCAGTGTAATTCAAGCAGCTCAGGAGCACGACGGAGAGGTGCCGCTGAAAACAGCGAGCTTCCCTCCCGCATGACGGTACGACTGGTAAACGCAGACGGTACGGTGACTGCCGTGGGGTCTCTCGACACCCAGACGGGCGAAGTATCCCTCGGCGACAGCTGGTACGACATGAACGGTCGCAAGCTCAACGGCGAACCCAGCGCTCGCGGCATCTATATTAATAATGGTAAGAAAGTAATCAAAAAATAGGAGGACAGTAGCAATGAAAAAGACATATCAGAATCCTACGACCGACGTCATCGCCGTACAACCGTCGAAAATCATCTGCACAAGCGATGGAACCTACGATTACCCGGATACCTTCGGCTATGTGCAGCCAGTGTGCAAGGACGGGAACCGCACGGCGTAACATAAGTAATTTATGTCCAGCAGAGTGATTTTTTAAGTCCCGCAGAAATCGCAGAAATAGCAGAAATACTGTTCCTCACGCAGAGCCGTAAAGTAATACTCAGTGAATATAATTTCTGCAATTTCCGCTATTTCTGCGGGACAATATAAAAAATAAAGTACATAGTTGAGAGGCCTTCTCACGCTCGTGAGTGGGCCTCTCAATTTCGTGAGTGGCCTTCTCAGCTCCCAATTCTCGTGAGAATTTATCCATGAGTGACCCCACCCCTGCCCCTCCCCTATATGGGAGGGGTTGGGGGTGGGCTTCCCGCGCGTATAGTTGTCATATCCGCTTTTTACCCCACACTTCCCACACTTCCCACACCTAACCCATGTTACATGAAACAAAGTTCAGGTGTGGGAAGTGTGGGAAGTGTGGGGTCTTTTTTGACTATTCCCTACTAACGCGCGCGTAGGGCATAATTCCAAAAACTTTATCTCATGTAACACGCAAGTGTGTCAAGTCGCGACTTGACACAACAATTTTCGCGTTTTGACACATATTTTTACGTTTCGACACACCTTATTTCATTTTTTTTCCTTATTTTTGCACCATAATTACTCAACTTACTCAAGTAAGGAACAACCGTAGATTTCGCAGATGACACAGATTTTTTCTGCTGAGATTAAGCCGCAAGCGGCAGATTGCGCAGATTACTTCGCGCAACCAATCCACGTAATCCGATATAATCGGATGATTAGTCGAAACCATGCGCAGCCCATAATCTGTTTAATCCGTGCAATCTGTGGTAGAAAAGAATTAAGAATTAAGCATTAAGCATTAAGAATTAAGCATTAAAAATATGAACGCAACCAGGATCAAGAACCAAGTCCTCGCACTGGTGCTGACGATAGCAGCACTGGCAGTGGGGCAGACGGCATGGGCCGCCAGCGAGTTCACTGTGACAAACACCGCAGGCACCAGCAAGTTTGTCATCACCCGCACCTCCAACACCTCGGCCACGGAGACCGTCTCGTATCGCACCGTCTCCCTCAGCGCCATCGCAGGACAGCACTTCACCGACAAGACAGGCTCGCTGACCTTCGATGCCACCCACAACAGCTATGAGGTCGAGGTGACCGAGAAAACCCCTGGCTCTGGCGTAGATGCCTTCAAGTACCAGAACAGCGCCTCGCGCAGCTATCGCTTCGAGGTTCTTGATCAAGGCGGCTTCCGTCTGGCATACGCAGACCGCGACATCACCACCGGCACCCAGTTCACCAACAGCTACTTGAACAAGACTGTCACCGACCTCGTCTATTTCGACAACAGCGGCAACATCCAGTCGGGCAGCGGCAACAAGTATAAGGATGTCTCCTATTCCTCGTCTTCCTGGAAGCAGGTGACGGACGGCGGCTATAAGCAGGGTGTCCACACCGTCAGCATCACCAGCCTCTTCAACAATAGCAACAGTACCCTGCGCACCAGGCTGGACGACCTCGGCTACAAGATATATGCCACCGTCTATTTCACCCAGATGGAGGAGTACGACGGCTACCAGTACATCCAGATCCTGGCCGACAACGCCTCAACCTATGACGGTGACGACAGTAACGGCACGGTCAGCACCCCTAAAACTTCACTCTACAAGGCATGCTTCATTTTGAGCTACGACCCCAGCGGCAGCGTGATGAGCGATGCGCACTACCAGTTCTTCCCCCACCGCTACGACTATGTGGACAAGGCCACAGAGATTAAGAACAGCATCACCCACTACGAGTTCGACTACGACAACAGCCACCTCTATAAGCAGGCGTTCAAGAGCGATGGTTACAAGGCCAGCACCTCCGGTTCGCTGGTGCTTGATCCCACCGTCAACAACCTGAACATCCGTTTCGATGCGGCTGGATCGGACAAAGACACTTGGGACTTCAAGAACTTGAAAGTGCGTCTCGCCCTTGTCGATGGCAACGCTCCCACCCTCTTCAACAAGAGCAACAATGGCGTCACCCTCTCCGGCGGCAGGCACGCCAAGGGCAACACCTTCTATGTCTCCATCCCCTTCAGCGAGATTGTCACCGTGTCGGGTACTCCCACACTCAGCACGACGTGGGGTACGATTCGTTACACTTCCGGCAGTGGCAGCAACGTGCTCACCTTCGCCGGCACCATCACGGCTGATGCGGGCACGGCACTCACCGTCAATACTATCAGCGGTACCATCAAGGACCTGGCAGGCAACGAGCTCAGCAGCAAGACCATCAACAAGAACTTCGGCGTCACCGTCGATGCCAGCAACGCCTACCTCATCAGCTACACCCTGGGCGACGGCACGCTGCCTGCAGGCTATCCTGCCACCTACACCTACGATGCCGCCACCACGCTCCTGAACCCCACCCGCGAGGGTTACGACTTCACTGGCTGGACGGGCAGCAACGGCACCACGCTGAATACCGCTGTCACCATTCCCGCCGGATCGATGGGCGACAAGAGCTATACCGCCAACTGGACAACCCACACCTATCCTATCACCTACGACCTCGCTGGCGGCAGTGTGGCCACGGCCAACCCCGAGACCTACACCATCGAGAGCGGCGCATTCACCCTCGTCAATCCCACTCGCGAGGGCTATACCTTCGCGGGCTGGACGGGTACTGGCCTCACGGCACCTACCCAAACGGTCACCATCCCCACCGGCTCTATGGGCGAGCGCACCTACACCGCCACGTGGACGGCAGACAGCTACACCCTGACCTACGACCTGGCAGGCGGCAGCGTGGCCACGGCTAACCCCGCTACCTATATCATCGAGAGCGATGCCATCACCCTCACCAATCCCACCCGCGAGGGCTACACCTTCGCCGGCTGGACAGGCAGCAACGGCGACACGCCGCAGACCTCCGTCACCATCCCCAAAGGTTCTACAGGCAACCGCAGCTACACTGCCAATTGGACGGCCAATAGCTACACCATCACCTACGACCCCGCTGGCGGCAGCCTGCCCTCGAACAGTCCTACCAACTACACCATTCAGAGCGACGACTTCATCCTCCACACCCCCAACCGCCCGGGCTACAACTTCCTGGGCTGGACGGGCAGCAACGGCGACACGCCGCAGATCTCCGTCACCGTCCCCAAAGGCACCACAGGCGAACTTAGCTATACCGCCAACTGGAGCATCATCTACTATACCATCACCTACAGAGACACCGATGGTGCCGAATGGCCAGAGGGCGAACTCCACCCCGACAGCTACACCATCGAGACGCCAACCTTCACCATCGGAAGGCCCACCAAGACGGGCTATACTTTCTATCAATGGACGGATAATAATACAACTATCTATAAAGGTTACATAGGCAATCGTCAGTTCACAGCCATATGGTATGCTAATAGCTATTCTATCCACTTCGATGCCAATGCCACCCAGGGCATTCCTGCCACTGGAACCATGATAAACTATTATTATTTGTATAATACAGAGAAAAACCTCCCTGCCAATGCCTTCACCCGCACCGGCTACACCTTTGCCGGATGGAACACGAAGGCCGACGGCACCGGCACCGCCTACACCGACGGCCAGAGCGTCTTGAACCTCACCACCGAGAATGCGTCCACCGTCACCCTCTACGCCCAGTGGCAAGTCATCCCTTGGGAGGGTAGCGGTACCAGCGAGAACGACCCCTACCTTATTCAATATGCAAGCCAGCTCCTCAAGCTCGCCGACGATGTGAACAGTGGTACTTATTATTCCGGGGAATACTTCAAGCTGGCCAACGACATCGATATGGCTGGCGTTGAATTTGGCGGGATTGGCGGAGACAACTCCTTCCATGGCATCTTTGATGGCGATAACAAGACCGTCAGTAACGTCACCGTCAGTAAGGCTAATAAAAACTATGTCGGCTTTTTCGGTAGTGTCTATCTCGGAACGGTCCAAAACCTGATTCTCGATGGCGCTTCCATCACTGGCAACTTAAGAGTGGGCGCCTTGGTGGGTTGGTTATATGATGCAATCCTCCATAACTGCCTCGTCGTGAATAGCACCGTCAAAGGAAATAGCGACAACAAATATATCGGTGTGATTACCGGTACTAATTCAGGAACCTTCACCTCCAACTATTATCGCAATTGCACGTTGAATGGTGATGGCGTGAATGTAGGTGTAGGTAATAATGTCGTTAATGGCGAAGGCGGTCCCTCCGACCAAGCCGGTGCCCGCAGCATCCACACGCTTGACGTTCCCGATAATGTCACCGTAAACGGCACGGAGACGAAGGTGATTGGCGGCGTGACCTACTATGCTGCCGGCAGCACCGTCACCCTGACTTCTGGGTCGGGTACTGAACTCACCAACGTCACCGTGAACGGCACGGATGCCACTAATGACAACGGCACCTGGAGCTTCACAATGCCTGCCGCCGATGCCACCGTCAACTGCGGCAACAGTGTCGCCTACATTGATGACAACGGCAACCCCCAGATCTGCACAGGCTTCACCCGCATCGAGAGCAGCAACAGCGAAGTCACCTATGATTATGATGGCTGGTTTGTGGTCAGTGGCGACGTTACCATCAACGGCACGCTTATGCTGCAGAGGTCACACCTTATCCTCTGCGACGGTGCCACGCTCACCGTCAATGGCATATCGGCAAATGGTTCCCTCGACATTTACGGACAAGCCAATGGTACTGGTAGCATCAACGCCAGTAACTATAATATCAGTATGGCAGATATGAATAGTTTAACCATCAATGGTGGTACCATCAACGTCAACAGCATGAGTGTAACCCAAGGTGGTATAACCATCGACGGCGGTACTGTTCACGCCGAAACCATTGAAGTAACCGGAGGTCCTGTAGGCTTCTTTGGCGGCAACGTGGAAGCTTCCCATATAAAAGGTGATCGAATCGATCTCGGCTGGCGCAGCCTTAGCGACCGTATCCATGTTAATGATTATGAAAACAACCAAGTTTATGTAATAAACGGCCAGTATCTCAGCGACGGCATTGCGGTCTATATCGGCAGTCAAGGGCCTCTCCCTGATGTTCAAAGGGACATGCTCGCCGGCCAGACCCTGCAGCCTTGCTTCAGCCTGACGCTGCCTGAACATGTCAACGCCACCGCAGGCGTGATGAACAGCGACAATGCCCTCTTCGCCCTGCCTGGTGCCACCGTGACCTTGACGCATGACCTAGGCTACGCCCTCACCGATGTCACCGTGAACGACAACGCAGCCACTGCGGGCGACAACGGCACGTGGAGCATCACCATGCCTGGCGCCGACGCCACCGTCAGCGCCACCGCCACCGCCACGGGCTACACCCTGACCTACGACCTCGCTGGCGGCAGCGTGACGACGGCCAACCCCGAGACTTACACCATTGAGACGGGTGCCATCACCCTCAACAACCCCACCCGCACGGGCTACACCTTCGCAGGATGGACAGGTACCGACCTCGCCAGTGCCACCACGGAGGTGACCATCGCCGCTGGCTCCACGGGCAACCGCAGCTACACCGCCACGTGGACGGCAGACAGCTACACCCTGACCTACGACCTGGCAGGCGGCAACGTGGCTACGGCTAACCCCACCACTTACACCATCGAGACGAGTGCCATCACCCTCAACAACCCCACCCGCACAGGCTACACCTTCGCCGGCTGGACAGGCACCGACCTCACCAGTGCCACCACGGAGGTGACCATCGCCCAAGGCTCGACAGGCAACCGCAGCTACACCGCCACATGGACGGCAGTCAGCAACACGCTGACCTACGACCTGGCAGGCGGCAGCGTGGCGACGGCCAACCCCACCACCTATAACATAGAGAGCGAGGCCATCACCCTCAACAACCCCACCCGCGAACACTACACCTTCGCCGGCTGGACAGGCACCGGCCTCACGGAGCCTACCCTGACGGTGACCATCGCCGCCGGCTCGATGGGCAACCGCAGCTACACCGCCACGTGGACTCCCGTAGCCTATGCTATCAGCTATGAGTTGGCTGGCGGCAGCGTGGCCACGGCCAACCCCGCCACCTACACCATCGAGAGCAGCGACTTCACCCTCACCAACCCCACCCGCCCAGGCTACACCTTCGCCGGATGGACAGGCACCGGCCTCACGGAGGCCACCCCGACGGTGACCATCGCCCAAGGCTCCACAGGAGCGCGCAGCTACACCGCCACCTGGACGACGGTCAGCTTCGCCATCAACTACGACCTGGCAGGCGGTAGCGTGGCGACGGCCAACCCCGCCACCTACACCGTCGAGAGCGGTGCCATCACCCTCACCAACCCCACCCGCGAACACTACACCTTCGCCGGCTGGACGGGCACCGGCCTTGACGCGGCCACCACGACGGTGACCATCGCCACGGGCTCCTCGGGCGTCCGCAGCTACACCGCCACATGGACACCCGTAGCCTATACCATCAGCTTTGACTTGGCAGGCGGCAGCGTGGCCTCGGCCAACCCCGTCAGCTACACTATCGAGAGCGGCGACATCACCCTCACCAATCCCACTGGAACGTATCCCTTCATGGGGTGGACAGGTACGGATCTCGACAAGATAACGCAGACGGTCACCATCCCTGCCGGCTCCACGGGCAACCGCTCCTACACCGCCCACTGGATGGAGCCCGTAGCCTACATCGATGCCGACGGAACTTCCCAGACCTGCGCCGACTACACCCTCATCGAGAGCAGCAACGACAACCAGGTATATTACCATTCCGCCGAAGGCGGCAGCTGGTATGTGGTCAGCGGCAATGTCACGGTGAACACTATCTGGTTTGAGGACTACGACGCCCACCTGATCCTGAAGGATGGTGCCACCCTGACGATGGCCGAAGGCAGAGAATTGTGCTCGCATGATAATGTAGCACTCACCATCTATGGCCAGACGGAGGGGACGGGTACCATCGTAGGAAATTATATGACAGCCAATAACGGCCTTACCATCAATGGCGGAACACTGAACATCAACAACACCAGTACCTCTGCTATACAGACTTTCTATTACTCCAATATCGTTATCAACCGCGGTACCGTCACCACGTCGGGAATTTATCACGCCATCAGTGCCAGCGGTGCCCTCACCATCAACGGCGGCACCGTGACAGCCACCAATACCGCCAATTATCATGGCAGCCTCTTTGCACACGGCGATGTCTATATCAACGGAGGCATCGTCACAGCCAATGCACAGGAAGGCTACTACGCCCTCTGCGCCGGATACGACTATGGAAGCGAGACCTACGGCTCCTGCGACATCTACCTCAACTTGACCAACACCACCGACCGCCTCACGGCCAGCAGCTACGGCGGTACGGTGTGTATTTATCAGAGCAAACCCCTTGAGGACGAAAGCGGCAACATCTACTATCCAGACACCGGTGTTAGTTTTATGGCTTACGGCAACTACATTCCCTTCGCCGATGAAGAGAAGGCCGCCCTCGCCGGCAAGACGCTCAAGCCCTTCACCGAGGAGAGCCGCACGTTCAACATCGCCTACGAGGTGAACGGCGGCACGATGCCGGCTACCTATTCCACCACCTACACCTACTTCACCACGGTCGAGCTGCCTGTACCTACCCGCGACGACTACACCTTCATCGGCTGGTGTACAGATGCCCAATTGACGGGTGGCCTCTTCACCCGGATTGGTGACCATACGCTCATTGGCGACCGGACCTTCTACGCCAAGTGGGGACCAAAATACGCCGATGTCGCCTATATCGACGAGAACGGTGAGGAGCAGAGCGCCCATGCCACCATCCTCTATGGCGGCAATGGCGTCAACCGCAGCTACCCGGGAGGCATCTACACCGTCTCGAATTACTCGGTGTTCAACACCCTCCACTTCACCGGCGATGCGACGATTATCATTCCTGACGGGGAAAATCTTAATATCTTATCGGGACCAGAGAGCACCCTCTCCGCCGACGGCAACCTCACCTTCTATGGACAGAAGGATGGCGATGACATGGGGTTTGTGATATCACGAAGCACGACGGCCACAGGCAATATCGCCATCTACGGCGGATGTGGGTACGTTGCTTACGATGGGGTCACCGCCAACAGCGGCAGCGGCACCATCACCCTCGGATGGACAGGTGTGAGGAGCTATCTCTATGTTATGGAATACAACGGCACGGTGACGCTCGCCAAGAAATTCCTGACGTACGAGGGCAAAGTCCTGTCTGACGGTGTGGTCAGCGACAATACTACCATCAACGGCATGCATCTCACTCCCTACGTCGAGAATATGGATGTCAGCTACATCGACGAGAACGGCACGGAGCACACCGTTACCGCTACCGTGCTGCACGGCAACGAGACAGGAACCCTCGCGGGAGGCATCTACACCGTCATGGGCGACGTTAATTTCTCCAAGATCCTCAGCTTCGACGGCAACACCACCATCGTTGTGCCTGACGGCTTCTGGATTGAGATGGAGGATAAATCGAATTGGGATAACGGCTTCCAGCTTGATGGCAACGGCATCACCGTCAACGGCGACCTGGCCATCTATGGACAGACGATGGACAAAGGCGGCTGTTATATCTATGCTTCGAATGATGCCCTCCACGCCACGGGCAAAGTCACCATTGCCAATGTCAAAATAGGCCTTTCTGGGGTTACCAACAGCATCTGCAGCGGAGGTAACATCCTCCTGACAGGTGTTGATGTCGAAGCTTACGGCACGCTCAACGCCAACAGCGGCAGCGGCACCATCACCCTGGATTGGAGGAAGCTGGACGACAGAATCTACGCTTCTGGATACAACGATGATTTTGCATACAACGGCCAAGTGACGCTCGCCAAGCCATTCATAAACCCCTACGCAGACAGCAATGACGGCAAGGTCATTCCTGCCGGCGCGGTCAGCGACAATGCCACCGTCAACGGAGTGTATCTCTATGCCCCCTTCGTCCTTGCCGACGACAGCGACAACGAGTTGAACATCGCTCTTAATGCATCCTATGAAGTCTATGCCATGCTCTACGGTCGTACGCTCTACAAGGACGGCGCATGGAACACGCTGTGCCTGCCGTTCGACTTGGACGCTGAAGCATTGGCGGCCTCCCCGCTGGCCGGCTGCACGCTGATGGAGATGGACGTGGACGGTACCTACGACGATGAAGGCCACGCCTCTGCAAGCGGCAGCCACCAGACGGGCTTCGACGATGCTACCGGCACCCTGTACCTCTACTTCAAGGAGGCTACCAGCATCAGTGCGGGCAAACCTTATATTATCAAGTGGGCCTCGGGCGTCGACATCGTGAACCCGCTGTTCTCCAACGTCACTCTGAATAGCGGAGACAACGAAGTCAGCAGTAGTGACGGCAGCGTCAGCTTCGTAGGTTCGTACAAACCCGTGAGTCTTGTGGCCAACGACCATAAAACGCTATTCCTCGGTGCTGGCAACAAGCTCTACTGGCCCAATGCCGACATGACGATCGGTGCCTTCCGCGCCTGCTTCAAGCTGAGTGACGGAACAGAGGCCCGCCAGTTCGTCCTTGGCTTCGGCGGTGACGAAGTCACCTCAATTGACAATTCACAATTCACAATTGACAATGAGGCTGACGCGTGGTACACGCTGGATGGACGGAAGCTCGATGGCAAGCCCAGCAAGAAGGGACTCTATATCCACAATGGACGCAAGACAGTGATAAAATAATATATTAATGGTCGCTTCGCTCAAAATCTAACAAAAATCTGAATAAAAATCTATACCCCTGCATTATAGCCGTCCCTTATCAAGGGACTCTAAATATAGGATTTTATAAAAGATTTTGAAAGATTTTGAGCGTAGCGACCCATAAAAACAAGAACTATGAAAAAGAATTATCAGAAGCCTCAGATGGAGGTAGTGAATGTAAACATGAGTAGCCACATCTTAGCCGGCAGCTTAACCAGTGTCGGCGGCAACGTCTTCGAAGGAACCATCAGCGGTGGCAGCGGCACCGCCCGCTCCAGATACCTGGACGAATTGGAGGAATGGGAATAAAGCACGTTGTGTTCATGGCAGCATACATTGACCGCGAGTTAATGAATGTGGTATAAGGAAGGAACGACAGATGTAACAATCATGAAGGAAGAGCAGATATTGGTACGCATCACGGGACAGGACCGGCCGGGACTGACGGCAAGTATCATGGGAATACTGGCCCGCTACGATGCACAGATTCTGGACATCGGCCAGGCAGACATCCACTCGACGCTGTCGCTGGGCATTCTGATCCGCATGGACGACACGAAATCGGGCTTCGCCATGAAGGAACTGCTGTTCAAGGCCACCGAGCTGGGCGTGAACATCGGCTTCTCGCCCATCAGCGACGACGAGTACGAGGACTGGGTGGGCCATCAGGGCAAGAACCGCTACATACTGATGGTCATGGGACGCCAGTTGGAGGCCAGCCAGATAGAGGCCGCCACACGCATCATAGCCGACCAGGGGTTGAACATCGACAGCATCCTGCGACTGACCGGCCGCAAGAGCATCAAGCAGCTGGACAAGCACACCCGGGCCTGCATACAGTTCTCGCTGCGCGGCGAGCCGCAGAACCGCCAGGAGATGCAGGAGAAGCTGATGCGGATGTCCTCCGAGCTGGGCATCGACTTCTCGTTCCAGCGCGACGACATGTTCCGCCGCATGCGCCGACTCATCTGCTTCGACATGGACTCGACGCTCATCCAGACGGAGTGTATCGACGAGCTGGCCGAACGCAACGGCGTGGGCGACGAGGTGCGCGCCATCACCGAGAGTGCCATGCGCGGCGAGATAGACTTCAAGGAGAGTTTTACACGAAGGGTGGCACTGCTGAAAGGGCTCGACGTCAGCGTCATGCAGGACATTGCCGAGCACCTGCCCATCACCGAGGGTGTCGACCGCCTGATGACCATCCTCAAGCGTTGCGGCTACAAGATTGCCATCCTCAGCGGCGGCTTCACCTACTTCGGCGAATACCTCCAGCGCAAGTACGGCATCGACTACGTGTATGCCAACGAGCTGGAGATTGGCGACGACGGCCGCCTGACGGGCCGCTACGTGGGTGAGATCGTCGACGGCCACCGCAAGGCCGAGCTGCTGAAGCTCATCGCACAGGTGGAGAAGGTGAACCTGGCACAGACCATCGCCGTCGGCGACGGTGCCAACGACCTGCCCATGATCAGCCAGGCCGGACTGGGCATCGCCTTCCACGCCAAGCCGCGCGTCGTGGCCAATGCCAAGCAGAGCATCAACACCATCGGGCTCGACGGCGTGCTCTACTTCCTCGGTTTCAAGGACTCCTACCTTGGAGAGCAGGGCAAGCTGTAAGAAGGGCGCTGCCACAATGGCCACTCAGCTACGTAACTAGGCCACTCAGCTCCGTGAGAAAGCCCACCCCCGCCCCCTCCCAAGGGAGGGGAGATTGGAGCGCACCTGTACTCCCCTCCCTTGGGAGGGGGCGGGGGTGGGCTTCACGCGCGCGTTGGAAGGAAACCGTTGTTATTACAAACACGCGAATAATATCTCGTTGTTGCGGATTCTCGTTGTTTGTTGCGGATTTCGTTGTTTCGTTGTTGCGGATTTGAAATCCTTCGTTGTTGCGGATTTCGTTGTTGCGGATTTGAAATCCGCAACTCAAGAGACGGGGATTTCAAATCCCCGTCAACAGCATCCCCGTCAACAGCATCCCCGTCAACGGAAATCCCCGTCAACGTAAAGTTGAATAGGATTAGAAGTATACTTCCAACCCAAGATCACGCAGCTGATCTATTAAGTTTGCAATTCTATTCTCCAATTGAATTATATAGCTCATAGTCTCCTCTCTCGACATATAATCTATTGTGATGTCTCTAATTGTCCAGGGTACCTGACCCCACGAACCGGTTTCAGAATTATACCCATAATGGGTTAAATAATTCCCGGAAGAGTCGACAATCTTCGCCTCGCCCTGTAAATTATACATGTTAATATCCACCAACTCTCTCAATTCATAATAATATTCTCTGCCAAGTTTTTCTATTTCCAATTTTTCTATATAAGCCGAGTTTTTGTCAATCATCTCTTTGTTCCTTTCAATCATTGCGCTATTATTCATGATCATTTTGCTATTCTTTGCGGTATTCTCGACCATCTCCTCGATTTTCGCCCCCGACACGGTGACTTCTCCGTCGTTGAACGAAATGTTGCTCACCTCGTTCGGACCGATGGTGATGGAGGTGCCGTTAGCCAACGTGATAACCATGCTGTATGTGTTCTCCTCCTGGGCATTGACGTTGAGTGCCATCAGGACTGCCGCCATGAGCGACAAAATAAAATGCTTCTTCATAATGATGAATTTGTTATTGTTTTGTATAATGTTGTTTTGTTCTTATTTTGCATCTGCTGCAATATTGATAACCTCCTGGATGTCTAAGGCGTTGACCTTGCCGTCGCCGTTCAGGTCGTACTTGGCTTCCGTCCTTTCTGCCACACAGGCGTTGATGATTTCCTGGATGTCCAGGGCGTTCACCTTGCCGTCACCGTTCAGGTCGCCCTTGATGTCGGCTCCTCCCGTCTCGGTGAACACGATGTCCGTGATGTCTGCCACAGGCACGTCAACGGTTCCCGAAGGTGTCTGGAAGTGCAGCGTGTTGCCAGTGTAGGTGATGACAGGATGGTCGGCCAGTGCAAAGACCACCGGGCTGCCTTTCACCGTCACCGTCAGGTACTTCACGGAGCCAGCACGGGCCTGCACGGCGGTGGCTATCAGTAGAAGCAGGATGAGTTTTAGCTGTTTCATCATGATAAAACTGTTTTTCGTTTCTTTCATAAGCAACTTGTTTTGGTTAGTTGTTCCTCGTACTGTTTTGCTAATGTACTTCAAAAGTACGAAAAGTCTGGGAAAACATCAACATTTTTGCTCTTTTCTTATAATTCTTTAACACTATTAGGAATTTAAAAAAAAGAACAGGGTAATCGCACGGTGTTTCAGGAATATTTCGTATCTTTGCACCCACAGAAACAATAGGAACAGAAGGAATGGTTATAGGTATTGAGGCGCAGCGGATATTCCGCAAGAACAAGCACGGCATGGACTATGTGGTGCTGCAGGAAATCAGGGAACTGCAGCGGATGGACAGCGAGCACGAATACTACGTGTTCGTGAAGCCCGGCGAGGACCGCTGCGTCAGCAGTACGCGAAATGTGCATGTCGTGGAACTGAACTGTCCGAGCTACCCGCTGTGGGAGCAGTGGGCGCTGCCACGGGCGGCCCGCAAGTACGGTGTGGAGCTGCTGCATTGCACGAGCAACACGGCTCCGATATGGTGTGACATCCCCTTGGTGCTGACGCTGCACGACATCATCTTTCTGGAGCCGCGCGACAAGCAGAACCACTCGCTGTACCAGAATATGGGCTGGCTGTACCGGCGGCTCGTCGTACCGAGGATTCTGGACAAGTGCCGCAGGATTATCACCGTGTCGAACTTCGAGATGGACAACATCATGCGGAAGCTGAACATCCCACGGGAGCGGATGGCCATGATATACAACGGCTACAACGACTGGTTCCGTCCGATGGACGAGGTGGCGGCGACACGCAGCAAATACATCGGCGAGGACGGGTACTTCTTCTTCCTCGGCAACACCGACCCGAAGAAGAACACGGAGCGCACACTGGTGGCCTACGCGAAATACCTGGAGCAGTCGGCCGTGAAGCGCCGCCTGCTGATGGCCGACCTCGACGCAGAATACCTGAACGGCATCATCCAGCGTAACGGCATCGAAAGCATCCGTGAGAAGATCGTCATGCCGGGGTACATCGTCAACAGCGACCTGCCGGCCATCTACAACGCTGCGTTCGCCTTCCTCTACACGTCGCTGCGCGAGAGCTTCGGCATCCCGCTATTGGAAGCAATGGCCTGCGGCACGCCTGTCATCACCAGCAACACGTCGTCGATGCCGGAGATTGGCGGCAAGGATGCCATCCTCGTCAACCCAGAGAGCAGCGACGAGATTGCCGCCATGATGCTACGGCTGGAAACCGACGACACCTTCCGCAGCCAGCAGCAGGCATTAGGCATTGAACGCGCCCGCCTGTTCTCGTGGAGGAAGACTGCAGAACAGCTGCTGAAGGTGTACGAGGACTTTGAACATTAAACAGTGTCTCTCCCTGTGATTCCTCATGGTCTTGCAACCTTTCCGGCAAACAACGGGAGGCCGTTTTTAACTTTCGAAAGTAAAAAATGACCCGGAAATTTGTTTTTTCAAAGTAAAAAATGTAATATCAAAAATAATTCGTAAATTTGCAACCCTATAAGGTTCGTATTTTATGGAAATAGCATTAAATAGTAAAGAGCACAAACGGCTGGCTGTTATTAGCCTGTTTTCAGGTGCTGGAGGCTTGGACATTGGCTTCCGGCAGGCAGGTTTTGAAATAGCAGTTGCCATAGAAATCGATCCGTCGTGCTGTGACACGCTCCGAACAAACAATCCGACACTCCCCATCATTAACAAGAGTGTCTCGGATGTGACGGCTGACGAAATATTTGAGGCAGGTAAGATTAAGAAAGGTGAGGCAGCTTTGGTCATTGGTGGGCCGCCTTGTCAGAGCTTCAGTCTTGCTGGTCTGAGAAAAGGTCTTGAAGACGAACGGGGAAAACTGCTGTTTGAATTTGTCAGAATTGTCCGTGAAACGCTTCCGAAGGCGTTTGTGTTGGAGAATGTAAGAGGCCTTGCGAACTGGGATCATGGGAGAGCTCTTGAAATGCTGATGGAAGAACTTTCCAAGCCCATAGAATGGGATGGAACCACCTATCAGTACACGATGCCTAAACCTCAGGTACTTAACGCTGTGGATTTTGATGTGCCTCAGTATCGTGAGCGTCTAATTATCGTAGGCAACAGGATGGGAAAGAAATTCTACTATCCGACACCTGAACTTATGAAGCGCCCCAAAACCGTTTGGGATGCCATAGGTGATTTGCCTGAGCCTGAAAAACCTTCAGAGATAGCTTTGCGAGTATCTGGAACCATCAAGGAAAGGAGGCTGAAGTATGGATACTAAAGGAATAAAGAATCATGTTGTCACAGCCCATTCGCCCTCAACCCTTGAGAAAATCCAGAAAGTTCCCATTGGCGGGAAGTTGGCTGATGTGGAACGGACTTTCGGCTCCACTTATCGCCGCCTAGACCCCAACAAGCCCTCACCGACGGTGACACGTAGCGGATTCCGTGATTTCATCCACCCCTACGAAGACCGGATGCTAACAGTTAGGGAGTTGGCGTGCCTTCAAACATTCCCTTTAGACTGGGAGTTCAAGGGGGTTCGACTGGATTCATATAGCTCAAAACGGAACACCACTATGACTCAGTTCGGTCAGGTTGGCAATGCCGTGCCACCGAAACTGGCAGAGGCTGTTGCAAAAGAGATTATGGAACAACTATTTTCAGAAGAATAAGATTATGCCTAAAGTACCTATTGAAATCACCAAGGAACGTTATCTTTTCAGGTCATCTTTCGTATTCAACGGCCTTCGTTCCAGTGGATACTTCAAACTCTTCCTGCAGGTGCAGAAGTATGTCAAGTCGGAAGGTCAACACCTTGATTGGCAGTCGCGCAAAGAGTGGGGTATCAGTGAGGATGCCTGGAGAGTAGCCCAGGAGAGCAAAATACCTCCGGCACTGCTGTTCTTGCACCCCAAAGTGCTGGCTACATGCCCAGTGTTTCTAAAATACTATCGTAGCGTAGCCTTGTTGCCCCAGAAAGGGCTAAAAACTATTTCTGGCGTAAACTCCATAGAGAATATCGAGAATGGCAGGAGCCGTCCCAATAAATTGCAGTCAGATTTGGAGCTCAAGGACGCAAGGGGTGAAACCGTCGGTGCTGTGGAAATTAAGGCAGGCATTGACCCTGCAGGAGCTTTGGAGCGTCATGGTGCCATGACAAAGTCGTTTGAGAACGTCCGGGCTGAGTATCCCAATGCTTTCACAATCCTCGTAGCAGCTTGCATCGCTGATGAGGTGCAGAGGCGTTTGATGGCGACAACGTTGGTTAGCATGTCGTTTGTCGTAACCACCATCACTTCGAGTGAGAGCGAGAAACGTAAATTCGTTAACAAACTTCGCTCCATCTTGAAGCTTTGTTGAAAACAGATAAGGGGCTATCCTGATGCCTTACTATAAAAACACTGTACAGTCATAATATAGCATGATGAAGAAACGTGTCTGTTTTCTGGTAGACTCCATCTTTACGATAGGGGGTGTGCAGCGCGTGACGGCAGTCATCGCCAAGGAACTGGCGAAGGACTGCGACGTGACCATCGTGACGCTGGACAAGCCTGAGCTAAAGGACACCTCGCTGTACGGGCTGGGTGAGGCACGGATAGCGTACCGCTTCTTTGCATACCCAGAGGGGAAGCGGTGGAACTACTACCTGCGCAAGGCCTACAGCATGGCGTACCGACGGTGGCTACCGCAGACACGCTGTACGTCACGACTCTATACGCATAGTTCGTTTCCCAAGGAGAAGCGTGACGCACTGGCCGAGGAACTGCGTCAGGGCGGCTACGATGTCATCGTCGGCGTACATGCACCTTTAGCAGTCAGGGTAGCAGCCTGCAGACAACGGCTTGGCAAGACGAGACTCGTAGGGTGGATTCACAACTCCTACGAGGCACTGTTCGGTGAAAAGTCGCTGTACATCGGACCTGAGCTGCGCAAATACTACGAATACCAGTTGGCGCAACTGGACGACACCGTGGTATTGAGCCACGACGACGCACGGAAATACCCGTTCAAGACACAAGTCATCTACAACCCGCTGACACTTGTACCTGGCACACCATCACAAGGCACATCGAAGAAGTTTCTGGCCATTGGCCGTTTCTCACACCGCCACAAGGGCTTCGACCTGCTGATAGAAGCCTTCCACCTGTTTGCCCAAAAGGATAGCGAGTGGACACTCGACATCGTGGGCGAAGGACCGGAAGAGCCATTGTACCGCCAGCTCATTGAGCGTTATCGGCTACAAGACAGGATTACCATCCATCCGTTTACCAACCACGTGCAGCAGTACTATGGCGATGCACAGGTCTATGTGCTCAGTTCGCGCTGGGAGGGCTTCGGGCTTGTACTAGTCGAGGCCATGAGCCACGGGCTGCCCGTTGTGTCGTCGGACTTGCCGACGAGTCGTGAAATCATGGGCGACTTCGGGCTGTACTTCCCTGTCGGCAACGTCCAGCAGTTAGCACAGCGGATGGAGGAGACCACCCACATCGACTGGCAGGCAAAGACGAAAGAAGCGCTGGACATTGCCCAACGCTTCGATATTGCCCACATTATTCCACAGTGGAAATGCTTAATTCTTAATGCATAATGCTTAATTCTTAATCCGCATGTTTCTTGCCGAATTCGGGGTCGATGTCAAGGAACCAGGTCACAACGTAGGTCATCAGGCAGCAGGCAATGACGATGAGGAAGAAGTTCTGATAGCCCACAGCCTCCTGCAAGGCACCGGCAAAGAGCCCGGGAATCATCATCGACAGGGCCATGAATGCCGTACACAGCGCATAGTGCGATGTCTTGTGCTCGCCCTGACTGTAATAGATAAGGTATAGCATGTAGGCCGAGAAACCGAAACCGTAGCCGAACTGCTCGACGAACACACAGGCATTGACAACGAGCAGGCTCTGGGGCAGCACGTAGCTGAGATAGACGTAAACGAGGTCGGGCAGCGTGATAGCCATCACCATCGGCCACATCCACCGCTTCAGTCCGTCACGGCTGGCAACGATGCCACCGAGTATGCCACCAATGGTCAGTCCGATGACACCCACCGTACCCTGCACCAGTCCGTATTCTCCGTCGGAGAGTCCCAAGCCACCGTTATGGCTGGCATCGACCAGGAAGAGGGCGCTGACCTTGGCCAGCAGTCCTTCGGGCATGCGGTAGAACAGCATGAAGCAGATGCCTGCCCACACTTGTGGCTTCTGGAAGAAGGTGACGACAGTCTGACGGAACTCGTCGACAATCTCGGCCACCGTCTTCCTCGACTTCTCGCCGTCCTCGCCGGGCTTGGGCAACGCCCAGCTATGGTAGAGCCACAGTCCGATGAAGAGGCCTGCCATCAGGTAGAACACGAGGCTCCACGAATAGCGCATGTTACGTGTCAGTACCTGCAAGGCACCGGCCAGACCGACCAGCAGGCCAGAGGAGAAGATAGTGGCGATGCGGTAGAACGTGCTACGGATGCCCACGAAGTAGGCCTGCTCGTGCTGGTCGAGGCCAAGCATATAGAAGCCGTCGGCAGCGATGTCGTGGGTAGCGCTGGAGAAGGCCATCAGCCAGAAGAAACACAGCGACCCTTGCAGCCACCACGGGCCGGGAATGGTGAATGCCACGCCACCCAGGGCGGCGGCAATGAGTATCTGCATGGTGACGATCCACCAGCGCTTGGTGCGCAGCATGTCGACGAACGGACTCCATAGGGGCTTGATGACCCACGGCAGATAGAGCCACGAGGTGTATAGGGTGATGTCGGTGTTGGACAGTCCCAGGCGTTTGTACAGGATGAGCGAGATAGTCATCACCGCCACGTATGGTACGCCTTCGGCGAAATAGAGCGTGGGTACCCAGGCCCAGGGAGATCTTTTCAGTTTATAGTTCATATCCCAAAGTTCAAAGTTCACAGTTCAAAGTTAATAGATGCGTTTGATTTCGGCGTTGCGGTAGTAGTGCAGCAGGATCTGCTCGTACTTGTAGCCCTGCTGACCCATTACGGCAGCACCGATCTGGCAGAGGCCGACTCCGTGGCCCCAGCCGCGTCCGTGCAGACGGAAGGCAACGACTTGTTTGCCGTCAGCACCCATCACCTTCTCCACATCGAAGGCAGAGCTGTAGAGGTGCGTCTCGCTGAGCGCACGGCGAATCTCCAGTTCCTTGCCGATAGCGAAGGTCTTCTTGGTACCCACAATCTGCAGTTTCCAGATACGTCCGCTCTTGCCACGCTCAAGGGGTATGAGGTCGGTGATGATGCCGAAGTCGTCCTTCAGCTTGTCGTTGACGAGCTTGGAAAGCTCATCGGCGCGATATTCCACCGTCCAACGGTAGAAGTCGTTGGTCTCCAGGTCGTAGTCGTTGAGCACCTGAGCAAGCACCGCCTTGTCGTGGGTGTTGCAGAACGGGTCCTCGACGCTGATAAGGTAGGGCTTGGGCGTGTCTTCCCAGCAGTACTGGAACTCCTCGGTGACACCTCCGCAGCACTTCGAGAAACGGGCATCACAGATCTCGTCGCCATAACAGAGTATCTGGCCACGGGTAGCCTTCAAGGCCTGCTCGACATTCTTGCTGGTCTGCTTGGTGATGCCCTGATAGCGCTGGCAGTGGTCATCGGCACATACGTCGAAGATGGTATGATCCTCGCGGTCGTACCAGCGTATCAGCTCGTCATCCTTCTTGACAAACGAGAAGAAGCCGTTCTTCTGTTCCTTGATATCCTCGCGTCGCCTCATCTGTGCCAGCAGCCACGAGCGGCTGATGACGGCATGGGCCTTCAGCAGTTCCAGTCCGGCCGTGGCCTTCATCTCACTACTGATGACCGAGGCGAGGTACTGCTCGACGGGCAGCTCGTTGATGGCCGTAATCTTGTCGGACTCCACCACTAAGCGCAGGATGCCAAGGAACACCTGTGTCTCCTTGCGTTCCCAGTGGAAATTGACACCAATGGTGACGTCGGACAGCGAGAACGAGGCATCGGGCGACGACGGTGTGAAGGTCAGCTCACGATACTGGTTGCCGTTCCACAAGATGCCGCCCTCAGAGAACACGACAGTCTGCTCGCCCTGGATAGTCTCACCCTTGGCGGTGTATGGCGCATTGAGGGCAAAGTGTATCTCCTGGCCGCTGACAATACCCACGGTGACATTCGGCTCCTGGCGCTTGGTAGTCAGCGGAGAGAGGATAGAGGTGATTGGCGTAAGAAGTGAGGGAATGGCCGACGTCACCTCTGCATCCCACCCCGTCTTCTGCGGTTTCTGAAGCCGTTCCATCACCCGTTGCATATCGTCGGCTGTCAGCGAGATTTCCTGGTAGATGGCCAGCACCTGCTCGGCAGTCAGACGGCGGAAGTCCTGCTCACGGGGCGTGATGATGAGTCCACCCATGTCGACGGCTCCAGGACTGATGATATACTGTGCGTCGCCCTCGGCAGTGTAGCAGTCGGGGCGGTGCTTGCGACGCGGCAGCACGACACTGAGCGTCTCGTCGCCACTGCGCCACACGACGACATTCATCATCGGTTCGGTATCGTCTGTGGCAGGCGGCAGACTGTCGTAAAGCCTGCGGAAGAGTCGCTCGCCCTGTTCCTGACTGCGGCTGCGGATGACGAAAGCAGCAGCAGGGTAGTCGGTAACCTGCCAGATGCCGTTCTCGTCGTCAGCCTTGTATACCTCCACAAGGTTACGTGCCAACCTCTGCCAGCTCTGCTGCAAGGGCAGACAGCCACTGCTGACAGCCTGCAGGTGGGCATGGTCGGGAGCCGACGCCCCACAATGGGGTCCATTATATAATAAGGTAAAGGCATCATCGCGCTCGGCCAGCTTCAGCATGGTGGCATACATCGGCAGGATGCGCTGCGGCTGATGCTTCAGCGTGGGCAGCGTGAAATGAAACGGCAGAATAGGGAACGGATTGACCAACAGCTCGTACTTGTCGTCGACCACACGGTGCATCTGCTCCTGAGGCCGGTTCTTGACACAGAGGAAACAAGGGCGCTCGGCAATGGAGTGGGCATCGATCTTGGCACCCGTAGAGGCAATGCGGGCAGGATTCCACTGGGCGCGCAGCGTGATGCTGTCGGTCACGAGGTCACGGCACTCAACATGCTCCAGGTCACGGTAGCGGTGGCGCACATCAGCCCACGTCTGCAACTGACGATGGAAGAAACGCACGACGGGAGAGTCCGTCAGCACGTCAGCGCGGCCCTGCTGCAACTGCTGGCGCGCCTTCAATTCCATAGTGCGCAACCGGTCCTTGTAGAGGTTGTTGGCGTTGATCTTGTCAATGGAGAGGGCTGCGTCGCTGTTGCCACCCCACCGGCGGCAGAGGTACAGCTCGGTGAAGATGCGGCCGATGCGGTAGTGACGCGAGAACAGCAGTCCCAGGGCATAGTCCTCGCCATAGCTGGTATTCGGGAAGCCGACGCTGCGCAGCAGCGGGGTGAAGAAGGCACGGGGAGCACCCAGACCGTTGATGCGCAAGGCGTTGTTGGGGCCGTTCTCGTCCGTCCATTCCCTGTGGGCAATCAGTCCCGGCGGCAGCGTGTTCAGTTCGAAGTCACACATACGGTACGAGCCGATAACCATAGCGGCCTTCTGCTGGTAGAAAGCATCGACAATGGTCTGCAGCGTCTTGGGCGACGAGTAGAGGTCGTCGCTGTCCAGCTGGACGGCGAAACGTCCACAGTAATCGCTGTAGACAGCCTCGTTCCAGCAGCCGCCGATGCCGAGGTCGGTACGGGCGGGAACGATGACGCGGAGCTTGTCGCCATGAGATAGCGACAGACTGGACAGGATGTCGGAGGTGCCGTCGGTGGAGTGGTTGTCTACAACGATGACGTTATAACTGAACGACGCCTTCTGCGACAGTGCGCTCTCCACGGCATCGCGGATGGTCTTCGCACGGTTGAAGACAGGGATGACAACCGACGCCTCCACGTCGAAAGGCTGCTCGTCGAACTCCACCTCCATATACTGTGTGCTGTCCACCAAGGCACCCACCTCACGGAGATGACTCGTACAGGCCTGCTCCATCTCTATCTGCACGTCACGGTTGGCTGGGTTCACGTAGTCGAACTGCTTCTCGCCGGAGGCACGCAGGTCGCGCTCTTCCTCTGTGTAGAGGTACTCGTTCAGATGGAACAGGCTGCCCTCACGGCTCAGGAAGAGACGCAGGTCGTAGAGTCCGGCATATTGGTAGTCGGCCTCGTGGTCGGTAGTGGCATACTTGTGTAAAAGCGAGGTACGCACCAGCCACAGGCTGCCGAAGTCGAAGTCGTCGCGCAGCGAACCCTCCTGATAGTCGATGACTGGATGCGCACACCGTACGCCACGCTCCATCGTATAGCGGTCACTGTACACCATGGCCGCCCCAGTGTCGCCCGCCACCATCAGCAACCTGTCCAGAGCCGTGGCTCCCAGCGTCAGCGGAATGGGTTTCAGACAGAGCAGCGCATAGTCGGCAGCAGCCTTCTCAGCCAGCTGCATCACGAGGCTGCTGCTGGTCAGGCGGTCTGTCGTCAGCACCGTACAGCCGCAGGGAACAGCTGCGTCGTTACCCAAGGGCATACTACATAATAGGAATATATGTCTGACAGCCTGACTAAGCCTCAGCTGTTCGACAAGGGGAACAATCTCGGCCAACGACTGACAGGCTAAAAAGCAATCTGTTTTCTGTGTCATTTACTCTTGTTTCGTTATTAATTAGCTGCAAAGGTAAGCATTTTCCCTGAACTTCAAACTTGATGCGCTGAACTTTATCATCGGACATACTGTTAAATTAAATTAATGGGTATCCATAAAGTTCAATGTCCAAAGTTCATAGTTCAAAGAATATTAGTACCTTTGCACCATGATTCCACAAAAGAAACGGCTTTTGGGGCTGACTTTGACGGAATTGAAAGTCATCGTCAACAGTCTGGGCATGCCGGCATTCACTGCCGGCCAGATAGCCCAGTGGCTCTACGTCAAGCACGCCAGAAGCATTGACGAGATGACGAACATCTCGAAGCAGAACCGCGAGCGGCTCAGTGCAGCCTACGAGGTCGGTGTCCTGCCGCCCTGTGGCTGCCAGCGGTCGAAGGACGGGACGGTCAAGTATCTGTTCCCTGTTTGTTGTCATGACATGACAACATACGGTACGGACGAGACGACGGGAGGTACAGACGGGACGACTGGAGAGAAAGAGCGCTTTGTGGAGACGGTATTCATCCCTGATCACGACCGCGCCACGCTGTGCGTGTCGTGCCAGGTGGGCTGCAAGATGAACTGTCTGTTCTGTCAGACCGGCAAGCAGGGGTGGCACGGTGACCTGACGGTGGCCGACATCCTGAACCAGATCTGTGCGCTGCCGGAGGTCGACAGGCTGACAAACATCGTGTTTATGGGACAAGGGGAGCCGATGGACAACCTCGACGCCGTGCTGCAGGCCTGTGACGTGCTGACGTCCCAGTGGGGTTTCGCATGGAGTCCCAAGCGTATCACAGTAAGCAGCGTCGGCGTGCGCGGCAAACTGAAGCGATTCCTCGACGAGAGCGAATGTCATGTGGCCATCTCCATGCACTCACCGCTGCACGAGCAGCGCCAGCAGCTGATGCCTGCCGAGAAAGCCATGCCGATAGCAGAGACTGTCGGGCTGCTCAAGCAGTATGACTTCACACACCAGCGCCGCTGCTCATTCGAGTACATCTGCTTCGGCGGTATGAACGACACACCCATGTATGGCCGTGAGATTGCCAAGCTGCTAGACGGCTTGGAGTGTCGCGTCAACTTGATACGTTTCCACGAGATACCCGGTGTCAGCCTGCCGTCGTCAGACGAAAGACGCATGGAGGCACTGCGCGACTACCTGACGCACCACGGCATCACGACCACCATCCGCGCCAGCCGTGGCCAGGACATCCTGGCAGCCTGCGGCATGCTATCGACTGCAACAACAAAAAACGAAATAACGAAATAACGAAATATCGAAATAACGTTACGTCAAACGTAATAACGAAAAGAAAACAACCACTATGGAAGAAAGAAAAATTCGCGTGGCCATCACACAAGGAGATACCAACGGTGTCGGTTACGAGGTGATTCTCAAGGTCTTCGCTGACCCTGCCATGCTCGAACTTTGCACACCCATCATCTACGGCTCGCCGAAGATTGCCGCCTACCACCGCAAGGCACTCTCGTTAGAGACCAACTACAGCATCATCAACAATGCCGAGGAAGCGCGTGACGGACGTGTGAACCTGCTGACATGCTTCGACGAAGAAGTGAAAGTCGACCTGGGACAGCCGTCGGCCGAGGCTGGCGAGGCAGCCCTCAAGTCCCTCGACCGTGCCATGACCGACTACCGCTCAGGTCTTTACGACGTGCTGGTGACAGCCCCTATCAACAAGGCCACCATCCAGAGTCCCGGTTTCCAGTTCCCCGGACATACAGAGTACATCGAGACGAGTGTGGGTGAAGGCAACAAAGCACTGATGATACTGATGAACGAAAGCCTGCGCGTCGCTCTCGTCACCACCCACATGGCCATCAAGGACGTGGCACGTGCCATCACCAAAGAGGCCGTCATCGAGAAGGCAATCATCTTCCATCAGGCACTGAAGCGTGACTTCCGCATCTCGGCACCACGTATCGCCGTACTGTCACTCAACCCACATGCCGGCGACAACGGGCTGTTAGGTACTGAGGAGAAAGAGGTCATCACACCAGCCATTGAGGAGCTGGCTGCCAAAGGCATACAGGCTTTCGGCCCCTACCCTGCCGACGGATTCTTCGGTTCTGGCGCCTACAACCACTTCGACGGTGTATTGGCCATGTACCACGACCAGGGGCTGGCTCCCTTCAAGACCATTGCACTGGATAATGGCGTCAACTACACGGCAGGGCTGCCCATCGTGCGAACCTCTCCTGACCACGGCACCGCCTACGACATTGCCGGACAGGGCAAGGCCGATGAGAACTCCATGCGTCAGGCCATCTACACGGCCATCGACGTATGGCGCAACCGTCAGGACTACGACGAGCCATTGCAGAATCCGCTGCCCAAGCTCTTCCACGAGAAGCGTGAGGATGGCGACAAGGCACGCTTCGCCGTACGTCCCAAAGACCAGTTCCGCAAGGGCAAACCTGCCGAGAAAGGCGAGCAAAACGCAGAAAATGACACAGAAACGGAGGCAGAGAGTTAAATTTCTGCCAAAGTGTGCCATTATGTCAGATTTTCTTTGTACCTTTGCGCCCTAAATGGCCGCGAGCCTGCTCACACCCGGCAAAATTGAGGACATGTTCCTCTTTTGTTCCCGCTGAATCGCGGCCTAGCCAAAATGAAGACTACAGAACTTCAGAACATCAAACAGCGTTATAACATCGTAGGTAACTGCGAGGCTCTGAATAACGCACTCGACGTTGCCCTCAAGGTGGCGCCGATAGATTTGAGCGTGCTGATTATCGGTGAGAGCGGCGTCGGCAAGGATATCCTGCCACGCATCGTACACGACAACTCACCACGTCGTCGGGAGAAGTATTTCGCCATCAACTGCGGAGCGATTCCCGAAGGCACCATCGACTCTGAGCTGTTCGGACACGTCAAGGGTTCGTTCACGGGAGCCATCAACGACTCACAGGGTTACTTCGGCGTGGCCAACAAGGGGACGCTGTTCCTCGACGAGGTGGGCGAGCTGCCTATGGCCACACAGGCTCGTCTGCTGCGCGTGTTAGAGAACGGCGAATACATCCCCGTCGGAGGCACCGATATACACAAGACGGACGTGCGCATCGTGGCTGCAACGAATGTCAATATCCGTAAGGCCATCAGCGAGGGGCGCTTCCGCGAGGATCTCTACTACCGCCTGAACCAGGTGCAGATACAGATGCCTGCCCTGCGCGACCGTGGCGAGGACATCGTGCTGCTGTTCCGTCTCTTTGCCATGCAGATGGCAGAGAAATACCGAATGGACAAGGTGGTGCTGACCGACGATGCCAAGCAAATGCTGATGCGCTACAAGTGGCCTGGCAACATCCGACAGCTGAAGAGTGTCACCGAGCAGCTTTCTGTGCTGAGTGCCGAGCGTATGATAACGCCAGAAATCCTGTCGCAGTTCATCCCTCAGGACCAGGAGAGCACCCAGCTGGTGACCATCCACAAGGAGAGCGACCGCTCGTTCGAGAATGAGCGTGAGATACTGTACAAGATCCTCTTCGAGCTGCGTAGCAATGTCAACGACATGCGCCACGAGATGAGTACGCTGAAGAAGCAGATAGAGGACGTGCGAGGCAATGGCATACAGCAAGGTACCACCTCACTGCCCGCCACTCAACTGGCACCGCTGCAGCCCATTGGCACCATATCCCCCACGATGGAGGATGCCGAGGCTGAAGAGTATGTGGAGCCGGAACCCGAGAATCTGAATGTCAACGACTGGAGCCGTCAGGCATTGGAGAAAGCCCTCAACCGCAACGGCGGCAACCGTAAGAAGGCCGCCCAGGAGATGGGTATCAGTGACCGTACGCTATACAGAAGGCTGAAGCAATACGGGCTGGACAAATAAAAGGAAAAAAGCTAAAAGGTTAAAAAGTTTAAATGACATGCGGGAACACATATAAGACACGGCGTTGTACAGGCAGAAGCTTGCGCAGTGTTTTACCGTTTTACCTTTTCACCCTTTTACTCTTTACATCTTGTTCCATCAGCTACAAGTTCAATGGTGCCAGCATCGACTACTCGAAGACCAAGACGATTGAGATCAGGGAGTTCCCCATCCGCTCCAGCTATGTATGGGGTCCGATGGGGCCGATGTTCAACAGCCAGCTGAAGGATCAGTTTGCCAACCATACGCGTCTCACACAGGTGAAGCGTAACGGCGACCTGAAGATAGAAGGCGAAATAACGCAATACCAGCAGCGCAACAAGTCGGTCAGTGCCGAAGGTTACTCTGCACAGACGGAACTCTCGATAACCGTCAATGTGCGATTCACCAACAACACGAAACACGACGAGGACTTCGAACGGCAGTTTACTGCCACCTCCACATACGAGACGACCCAGTCGCTCAACTCCGTACAAGAGCAGCTGGTAACGGAAATGGTGAAAGACCTCTGCGACCAGATATTCAATGCGACGGTGGCGAACTGGTAGGTGAGAGATAAGAGATAAAAGATAAGAGATAAGAGATATGGAAATGACGGAACTGATCAATCATCCTGAGCGGATGGACCGTGACACGCTCTACGAGCTGCGGTCTACGCTGGCATTGCATCCGTATTTCCAGACGGCACGGCTGCTCATGCTGCAGAACCTCTATCTGCTGCACGATGCCTCGTTCGACGAAGAGCTGCGTCGCGCCGCCATATACATCACCGACCGTAAGACCATCTTCCAGATGGTGGAGGCCGCCCACTACCAGCTACGTCGGCAAGTGGCTGGTAATTCCAACTCAACCAGCCCGTCTGCCCCATCTGGCCAGACCAGCCGCACCATCTCCCTCATCGACACCTTCCTCGACTCCATACCACAGAACGAGGAGGAGGAGGATGACCGCCACAAGAAACGCCGCCCCACCCCAGCCGATGCTTCTGTCGACTACGTGGCATACCTGCTGGCTACCGAAGAGGTCGACGAGCCTGCCGACGACGCACCACAGCTGAAGGGGCAGGACCTGATCGACACCTTCCTGAAACAGGAAAAGGGGCGCATCCTGCTTGCCGACCTGCCACAGGAGTCTGTCACGGAAGAGGATGCCAGCAGCGACGAAGAAGGCGACGAAGAATATTTCACTGAGACGCTGGCCCGCATATACATCAAGCAGGGCCGTTATCAGAAAGCACTTGACATCATCGGCCGGCTTGCGGAACGCTATCCGAAGAAGAATGCCTACTTTGCCGACCAGATGCGCTTTTTGGAGAAACTAATAATAAACAACATTATTAAAAACAAAAATTAAAAACAAAATGGGACTTTACACATTATTTGTAATTCTTATCGTGATCGCAGCCGTACTGATGATCGGTATCGTGCTGATTCAAGAGTCTAAGGGTGGTGGTCTGTCGTCGTCTTTCGCCGGCTACAACCAAGTTGCCGGTGTTCGCAAGACCACCGATTTCATCGAGAAGGCCACATGGTGCCTTGCTGCTGCTATGGTTGTCATCAGCATCATTTGCGCATGGGTAGCCCCCACCGCAACAGCTGACACATCAGTCATGGAGGGTATCGAGAACCCCGTCACCAACCCCAACAACCTGCCGGGCTTCGGTGCCAGCACCCAGAAGGACGCTGCCGCTCCTGCAGCAGCTACAGAGAAGGCTCCTGCCGCTCCTGCCGAGAAGGCTCCCGCTGCTCCTGCTAAGTAAGGGAAAAGAGGAGAGACCTCCAAGGAGGGAAAAGAAACATTTCAAAACGCTCGCTTTACGCAGAAACATGCGTAAAGCGAGCATTTTTTTCGATTGTCCATGCCTCACGTCACGCATGTGGGAAGTGTTTTGAATAAATACAAGATGGAAAACAGGCAACAAAAAGCATAGTTATGAGAGACTCGGACTTTGTGTGCGCTGAAGAGTAAGAATGAAGGCTACATGGCACATGGGATGATTTCTTGTTGCCAAATCAAGCATTCCTCCCTGCTGAACCATCATACGACGGCTCAGCGCAAGGCCAATGCCGCTTCCACTTCGTTTGGTAGTGAAGAATGGTATGAAGATGGACTGTCGAGCTTCTGCGGGAATTGGCAGTCCGTCGTTGCCTATATAGAGGTCTATCTGATTGCCTCTGCTATTGGAAGTTTCGTCGGCAGAAATCTCAATAGTCATGTTGTGTGCTCCTGCCTCAATGGCATTCTTTGTCAGATTCATCAACACCTGTCGGAGCATTCCCTCGTCAGCATAGACCTCAGTGTCAGAGGAAATACTGAAATGCCATGTCAATTGGGGGTATGCCTTGCTGATGTCATCGAGAATAGTGCGCAGGTTTACCTCGGCCATTATAGGCTTTTCCAGTTCTGTCATCTTGCGATAGTTGGCTACGAATTGGCTCATGTGCTGCGACGTGTCGTGGATGGCACGGATGCCATCCTCTATGGATGTCCCTTTTACGTCGGCATGATTGAGTAGCGACTGGCTGATGCTGGTAATTGGTGCGGTGGCATTCATCATTTCGTGGGTCAGCACTCGGGTAAGCCGTTCCCATGAATCCACTTCGCTTTGGTTTACTTGTTGTCTGATGGTTTCTCCCAGTATGTTGAGAGCCTCTTGCATGGCTCGTTCCCCAGGCAACAGGCCTTTTGTGGAAAGGCGAAAGGAGAAGTCATGATTTCGCATTGCCTCCTGCATCAGATGAGCCCGCAAGCTAAGACTGCGCTGATGACGAATAAATAGTATCAGCAGCACGACAAATACTACACCTATTATAATATATAGCCATGTCATAGTCTTCGCATCTTATTGTAAAGCGTCTGCCGAGTGATGCCAAGCAGTTCTGCGGCCTGACTGAGATTGCCGTGGCAGCGGTCAATCGTGCGGCGGATGTGCTCCTTCTCCACCTCATCAAGACTCACTATCTCGTTTTGCATGTCGAGCACCTCCTTTAGTTTCTTGATGAGTTCATCGTTGTCCCAAGGTTTGGTTATGAAGTCTGATGCGCCCTGCTTCAGCCCCTTTACCGCAAGGCTGATGTCGGCGTAGGCCGTCAGCAGTACGACGGGCACATCCGGATGGTGCTTCCGGATGGTGCGCAGCCAGAACAGTCCTTCACTACCATTGTTCAGGCCTGGAGCGAAGTTCATGTCAAGCAGCACCATGTCTATCGGTTGTTGCGCCATCAATTTCAGGATGTCATCGGGGGTGGTGGTTGTCAGAACTTGATTAAACGTGTCCACCAAAAGATACTTCATCGCAGTAAGTATCGCGACGTTATCATCAACTACTAATATGGTCTCGTAGAGTTTCACGCTGCAAAGGTACGACTTTTCTGTCTAACAATTAGACAGTAGAGTGTATAAAAATTAGACAATCTGCATTTCGCGACATTGAAAGCCTTGTAAGCTTTCCAAAAAGCATATAACTTTGCACCGTAAAAACAATTGCGAGGATGAAAAAAACAGCGATACTTCTCATGCTTTTGGCGCAGCAGACATTCGCCCAGGACGTATGGACGCTCCAGCAGTGTATGCAGTATGCCATGAAGCATAACCACGAGGTGCGCCAGTCCGAATTGGAACTTGACAACAAGAAGGCCACCAAGACTGGAGCCATCGGACGGTTCCTGCCAACGGTGGAAGCCAATGTCGGAGCCCAATATAACTTCGGACGTGCCATCGACCCTGAGACTAACACTTATACCAATGTCAACACCTTCTACAATGGTTACTCGTTAAGCGCCTCACTGCCTGTCTTCGATGGCTTCAGCCGCATTCATGCTTTGAAGGCCGCACGGGCCAGTACATTGATGGGGCGAGCCAGCCTGCGTCAGAAGCAGGATCAGACCGCATTGAATGTCCTGCAAGCTTACACCAATGTAGCCTATTACGAAGGTTTAATCAAGATGGCTGAGACACGAGTGCAGGAAACAGAACTACTACTGAAACAGATACGCCTGTTGGAAGAGATGGGACGCAAGAGTGCTGCTGATGTGGCTCAGGTGGAATCACAGAAAGCAGAAGCCGACTATGAGCTGACCCGCCAGCAGAATCTCTATGCGTCGGCCATGCTGGAACTGAAGAAGACGATGGCTTTCCCGATGCAGGATACGTTGTTGCTGAATCACGGGGACTGGTCGCATGATTCTGCCGATGTGTCGACAGATCAAGGACCTGTTCCCATGATTCATCCGGAACTACAAGCTGCCCATTATCAAGTGCAAGTCAGCAAACATGAGTGGCATCAGGCCCGCGCAGCCTTATATCCATCCCTCTCGTTGAGTGCGGGTCTGAGCACTACTTACTATCATACGCTTCATTCCGATGCAGGAGAGTCATTCAGCAATCAGTTCAAGAACAATATGGGTGAATATGTGGGTGCCACCTTGAGCATTCCCCTGTTCAATCGTCTGCAGACCATCACGGGCATACGAAAGGCCAAGAACAACTATCATATTGCCCAAGAGACGTACCTACAGAAACAGCTGGAGCTGGAGAAACTCAGTCGTGAGGCTTGGCAGGACTGGCAAGGCTATCTGAAACAGACAGTGCAGATGGTGAAGAAAGTAGAAGCAGACAGTATCGCCTATCAACTGACACGTCGTCAATTTGAAGAAGGGTTGAGCACGGCTATCGACTTGCGTACCACTTCAGCACAACTGCTGAACTCAAAGGCCACGCTGCTGCAGTGCCAACTGATGGCGATGGTGAAGGAACAATTGGTAAGATATTATAGAGGATATACAATATGGACAGAGTAATCCAAAAGACAAAGACACAGCGGCTGATGAAATATTGGCCGTACATCGCTGGTAGCATCATTGTATTGGTCATCATCAGCTGGTTAGTGTTCGGCAATCATGCTTCGACGCTAAAGGTAAGCCGCGAGGAACTGACCATCAGCGATGTGCGTCAGGCAGAGTTCAAGGACTATGTGCGCACCAACGGACAGGTGATGCCCATTCAGGTGGTGCAAATCTCACCCGAGGAGGGCGGCATCGTGATGGAAAAGGTGGTCGAGGAAGGAACGATGGTCAGGAAGGGCGATGTCATCGTGCGCCTCTCCAACTCTGGTCTCGACCTTCAGATTCTCAATGCCGAGGCCGAACTGGCCGAGAAGCAGAACTTATTAAGAAATACGCAGGTGGCCATGCAGCAGGACCGTCTGAACAACCAAACCGAGCAAGCCCAGCTCGACATGGACACACAGCGCAAGCACCGTACCTATGAGCAGAACCGCCGGCTCTACAGCGAGAAGCTAATCAGCCGTGAGGACTACCTGCAGTCGCAAGAGGACTACCAACTCTCTGCCAAGAAACAATTGCTCGTTTCAAAGCGTCTGAAACAGGATAGCATCTATCGTACGGTACAGATGGACCAGATGGAGGACAACCTACAGAATATGCGCCGCAATGTGGTACTCGTCCGCCAGCGAAAGGACAAACTGGAGGTGCGCTCCGCCATCGATGGCGAACTGGGACTGCTCGACGTGGAGTTAGGCCAGAGCATCTCGCCAGGACAAAAGATAGGCCAGCTGAACGACCTCAGCGACTATAAGGTGCAGGCCAGCATCGACGAACACTACATCGACCGTGTGCGCCAAGGACTGTCAGCCACCTTCCAGCGAGGCGACAAGCAGTACCAGTTACAAGTGCGCAAGGTATATCCGGAGGTGCGTGAGGGCAAGTTCCGCTGCGACTTCATCTTCAAAGGTGAGCGTCCAGAGAATATTCGCACAGGGCAGACTTACTACATCGACCTCGAACTGGGTCAGCCTGAGCAGGCCATCATCATCCCTCGCGGCACTTTCTTCCAAACCACAGGCGGCCAATGGATCTTCGTTCTTGACAAGAGCGGCTCGAAGACCTATCGTCGCGACATCCGCATCGGTCGTCAAAACCCGCAGTACTATGAAGTTCTCGAAGGCCTAGAGCCAGGCGAGCGCGTGGTCACCAGCGGCTA
>JAEEGL010388056.1_pt1 | contig 53342 bp, 46 predicted proteins | sample 9134231 | NCBI WGS metagenome assembly JAEEGL01 (sample SAMN16246548, study PRJNA631951) | gut metagenome | biome: gut microbiome; feature: rumen; material: fiber-attached | host: Bos | place: Iran: Karaj | collected 2018-10 | reverse complement strand
GTCGATTGCCCCCGCTACGCTGTCGCGGGTTTTTTTGAGTCCTCTGTTGAAATGCTTGAAAAAGCCCATTTATTATTCCTCAATATTCTTTTTGATATCGTTGATTGCAGATTGAAGCGAAGAGTCCACGGCAAGCCCCTTCTTGACCGTTTCGAGGGCGTGCATAACCGTTGTGTGGTCTCTGCCGCTGAATTCCGCGCCTATATCCTCAAGTGAAAGCCCTGTTGTGTCTCGGATGATATACATGGCGATATTGCGCATCCTGACTGTGCGGGCATCCTTCTTTTTCGAGCGGATTTCATCGGGTTCAGCTCCGAACGAGCGGGCGACCTCGTTTATGATTTTTTCAACCGTAACGGGTGTGGGAACGGAGCTGCTGAGAATATCCCTGACAGCTCCCTGAGCGGTGGCGAGGTTTATGCTGACACCGTGAATTGTCGAATACGCCTTGAGCTTTTTGACTGCGCCCTCGAGCTGACGGATGTTGCTTTTGATATTCTCTGCGAGAAATTCTACAACGTTGGGAGGAATCTCAACGCCCATAACCTTTGCCTTGCGGTTGAGAATAGCCATTCTTGTTTCAAGGTCGGGTGCTTTTATATCGGCGAGAAGACCCCACTCAAACCTGCCCTTGAGACGGTCGGCAAGCGCCTTGAGCTCTTTGGGAGGACGGTCGGATGTGAGAACTATCTGCTTGCGGTTGTTGATAAGCGCGTCAAAGGTGTGGAAAAATTCCACCTGAGTTGCCTCTGTGCCGGAGAGGAACTGAACGTCATCCACTAGAAGAACGTCGGCGTTTCTGAATTTTTCGTGCACGGGCTGCATTGTTTTGTTGCGCATATTCTCAACAATAATATTGATAAACTGTTCGCCCGTAATATAAATGACATTTGCCTCGGGTTTTTCCTGCTGAATCTTGTGACCGATTGCGTGAAGAAGGTGGGTTTTGCCCAGACCGGAATTGCCGTAAATGAACAGCGGATTGTAGCCCTGCGAGGCGCCGGGCTTTTCGGCAACGGCGAGGGCGGCAGCGTGGGCAAAACGGTTTGAAGCACCGACAATGAAGGTCTCGAAAGTGCTTTCTTCATCATCGGTGTTGTCTTCATAAGATGTTACCTTTGTCTGCTTTTCGGGCTCGTTTTCGACCCCGGTGAATTTCACCTCAACGTCAAGCCCGGTAACGGTTTTAAGGGCATTTTTTATTTTTTCGATAAACTGCTGTTCAATGATTTTGATGCGGAATTCGTCTGTTGCGAGGAGCACCGAATTGCCGTCGAAGCTGACAAGGTTCAGGTTGCTCAGCCATACGTCGTATATGGTTTCGGAGACGTTGTTTTTAATCTCTTCCTGAACGCTCCCCCACAGCTCGTTTGCTGATTTCATTTCTCTCTTCTCTTCCTTTTTTACTGTCTCTATCTCAAACAAAAAAATTGCCGGATGCCTTTATATTGCCCGATTTTAAGGTAGTTATGATTTTATCACACGCATTTTGCAAATGCAACATTAAACCGTTTGGAATATTTACACAATCTTTTCACGAAATGTGTAAAAAATTCTACCTCGCACAACAGATTGTGGACTCCGTTTTCATTATTCTTCAAAAAGCACAAATTGTGTGTGTATGATGAAAATTTGCGCTTTATATAAAATAATAAATAAAAATATTGACAGAAGGCGACCCCTTGTTATATAATACTAAATCGCCGAGACTTACGGCAAAAATCGTTAACTACAACTTTTTTGGTTGTTGTGATTTATTATGAAACGGAGGTTTGAGTTATGAAAAGAACTTACCAGCCCAAGAAGCGTCATCGCAAGATGGAACACGGCTTCCGCAAAAGAATGGCTGACAGAAACGGCCGCAAGGTTCTTGCCCGCCGCAGAGCAAAGGGCAGAAAGCAGCTCTCCTACTGATTGACGAGAGCAGAGGCTGATTGCATTGGCTGAACTGATAACCTTAAATCAGAATATTGAATTCCGCCACGCATACAACCGCGGAAAAAGCAGGAGCGACCCGGCGTTGATCACCTATGCCGTGAAAAACCGCGCCGGTGTTTGCCGATACGGCATTACCGTCAGCAAAAAAACGGGATGTGCCGTTGAGCGCAACCGCTGCCGCAGAATCATACGCGCGGCGTATTCGTCCCTTGCCGGCGAGTGCTCCGGAGCTTGGGACATTGTTTTTGTTGCGAGGTTCAGAACAAAGAACCTCAAAAGCACCGACATTGAGCCGGTTATGCGCAGGCAGCTTAAGGAGCTCGGAGTCATCGCGTGATTTATATGAAAAAGTTTCTTATTAAAATCATTGAATTTTACAGAAAGCATATTTCACCGCACACTCCGCCCATGTGCCGCTATTACCCCACCTGCTCGCAGTATGCGCTTGAGGCGATACAGCTTCACGGGGCGGCAAAGGGCAGTCTGCTTGCCACACGCAGAATTCTGAGATGCAACATCCTCTTTCCGGGAGGTTACGACCCCGTTCCTCCCCCGAAAGCAAAACGCGAAAAGAAAGAAAAACCCCAACCGGAGGATAAGGAATGACATCATTTTTTGACACTATGTATGCCGTATTGGGCTACCCGTTCGGCTATGTTCTGCGCTTTATCTATGATTTTATTGCGCACCAGAACTACGGTTTATCCCTGATTCTTTTCACTCTTTTTGCGCGTCTGCTTATGATTCCCACTACCATTTCACAGCAGAAAAGCACTGTGAAAACCCAGAGAATACAGCCCAAAATCCGCAGAATAAGCGAAAAATACAAGGGCGACCAGCAGAAAATACAGGAAGAAACGCAGGCCCTCTACCGCCGTGAAGGCGTAAATCCGATGAATATGGGCTGCCTTCCCCTTATTATTCAGCTCCCCATCATCTACGGTCTTATCGGTGTTATTTACCACCCGCTCAAATACGCCCTGCTTATCAACTCCGACGCAATCGCCGCCCTTTCGGAGCAGGCGAAGGTTCTTATGGGCGATTCGGGTTCGAGAATCCGCTTCCTTGAGCTTTACGTAATTGAGCACATCAACGAGTTAAAAGGCGTTGCGGGTGTAAGCGACGCTGTTTACCAGAAAATCGCAAACTTCAATTTTACTTTTTGCGGAATATCGCTCGGTTCAATACCCGATATGCACAAATTCGACATTCTCTGGATTATCCCCGCGCTCTCATTTGTAAGCGCAATGGCTTCGAGCATCTATTCAATGGCGAGGTCAAAAAAGCAGAATCCCTCGACTAACTTTGCGTCAATGGGCTGCATGATGCTGTTTATGCCTTTATTCTCCCTTTACCTTACTTTCCAGTTCCCCGCCGGTATCGGCCTTTACTGGATTGCTTCCAACGTGTTCTCATTTATTACAATGATAATCACAGGCATAATCTTCAGCCCCTCAAAGCTTATAGCAAAAGATATGATTGACGAAACAGTTACGCGCCGCTCAAAAGAAAACTACATAAAGCGGCTGAGTGAAATCAAAAACAAGGACGCATAATACCGCGTCAATATTTAGGTGGTGACATTTTGATTAAAGAAGTTACGGCAAGCGCCGCCTCGGCACAGGAAGCTGTAGAAGCGGCAAAGCAGGCGCTCGGCGCCCCTGAAAACGCAGACGTGCAGACCGAAATAATCGGTGTTGAAGAAGAAAAAAAGAAGGTGCTCGGTCTTTTCGGCGGTTCACCTGCAAAATATACAGCAAAAGCCTGGTATGATGAATCTCCTTTTTCAAATGTTGAGGATTACCTTGTAACAATCCTTAAAAGTCTCGGCATTGAAGAGCCGGCTGTTACATTTGAAGAGGTGGACGACGAGCTCAGGGTTACCCTTGAATGCGGTGATGATTACGGCTCGGTAATCGGCCGCAGAGGCGAAACGCTCGACGCTATTCAGTATCTCACCCGCCTTGTTGTCAACAAGGGCACCGAGGGTTACACCAGAGTATCGCTCAACATCGGCGACTACCGTGAAAAAAGAGAGAACACATTGCGCGCACTTGCACGCAAGAACGCCGCAAGAGTTAAAAAATACGGCAGAAACGTTGTGCTTGACCCGATGAACCCCTATGAGCGCAGAATTATTCACACAACCGTTCAGGAAATCGAAGGCGTTTCATCGCACTCGGTAGGCAGCGACGACAACCGCAAGGTTGTTATCACCCTTGAAGAGGGCTTCAAGCCCACAAACGGCGGCGGATACAACGGCAAAAACCGTCGCGGCGGCAGGAACGACAACTTCCGCGGCCGCAGAGAGAGAGCTCCCAAATATGAGCCCGAAGCAAACAACAGACCTCCTCTCTCCGATTCATCCGCTTCACTCTACGGCAAAATAGAAGTAATCAAATAAAAACCGGAACCTGCAGTGAAAAATCTGCAGGTTCTTTTTTGCCTTAATTATAAAAATTTTTAAAAATATTTTAAACATTAATAAATAAGGGTTTATTTTTTTGTTTTAATGTTGTATAATAACTACATATTGTGTTCTTTATGTTTTTAAATACAAGAGGTAAACCGTGAATAACAACAATTCATCTGACATAAAAAAGAATAAAAAGAAGCCGATGAGCATAAAAAAATGGTTCCGCACGGTTTTTGTTCCCTTCTTTATGAAGGATCACAAGCGCAACCTCAAGGCAGCCGTTGCAATCGTCTCGTGCTTTGTTGTGCTGTTCTTCATAACCGCAATTATCTATGCAAACCGCGTGCTTGACAGCATAAACTACGGCGACGGCTACGGCGGAAACGCAGACGCAACATTTGACGATGTTGTTGAAGAGGATCTGAACTACCGCTCGATGTTTGACGTTACCGACGCAGAGAGCTTAAAAGAGCTGCTCAAAGGCTGGGCACTCAACGGCGGCGAAAAGATGCACAGCCGCAACGTTATAAATGTTCTGCTTATCGGCGAAGACAATGACGATGAATCGCACCGCTCCGACAGTATGATGCTAATTTCGCTCAACAAGAAAACAAAGCAGATTTTTCTGACCTCTTTTTTGCGCGATTCCTACTCATATATGGATATAAACGGCAGCGAGCGCTATGACAAAACAAATCATGCCTACTCCTGGGGCGGCACAAAGGCGCTTATTGAAACGCTCGAAAACAACTACAAGGTTGAAATAGACCACTACGTTACAATAAACTTCTCCGCCTTCACAAAGGCAATCAACGCAGTGGGCGGCGTGGATGTTCCCATAACCGAAAAAGAAGCAAAGTTTATGAACGACACGACGCATTTTGATGATTTCAAAAGCGGTTCCTCGGTTCATCTTGACGGCGCACACGCACTCATCTTTTCAAGAATCCGCCACCTTGACGGCGAGGTTGAGAGAACGGACCGTCAGAAGCTTGTTATCCGGGCGCTCATAAGCAAGGCAAAATCGCTCTCGGTGTCTGAAATCACTCCGCTGTGCGACAAGATTCTGCCGCTTGTTTCAACCGATTATTCAAAGCTCGAAATAATCACGCTTGCAACACAGGCGCTCTCACGGGGATGGATGGATTTTGCCCTGACATCGCAGACAGAACCCGAAGAGGATTTGCGCGAGGGCGTTACGATGAACACCTGGTCCTACAACAACCTCTTTGTATGGATAGTTGATTACCCGGTTGCCGCGCAGAGACTTCAGAAATCTATTTACGGCACAACGAATATCGAAATAGACGAGGCGACGCACAAATCCGCCCTCGATATGCTCTCGGAAGCGAGCACCACCGTTTACGGCAAAAACTACAATGACTATGATGACGGTCAATACTACAACAGCAATTATTACAACTACGGTTACAATTACGGATACGGCGAAGAGACCACGAGGGAAAGATGGACTTTCAGATGGGAGTTGCCTTCCGTTACACAAAAAAAAACCGACAATGGCCCCGAATTGGACGTTACGACGCCGATAATTGAGAATAACGAGCCGGTTTCCTCTTCTCCGGACCCCTACGCGCCTGTTGAAACGCCGCCGGAAGCCCACGCAGGCGGCATAACTCAATAAATAACATGCAAAAACTCAGCTCCTCTTCAAAAGAGGGGCTGAGTTTGGTTTTACATAAGTTTTTAATTGTTTGTTTAATCTGTGCTTTTTTATTCCGCCTGTGAAGCTTCCGCTTCTCTTATTGCGGCAAGGTCGGTGTGAACGGTCTGAAGCTTTTTCTTTGAAAGGTCATAGCCGACAAGAAGAATCACACCCATAAGCGCAAGCATAATTGCGGGGACGAAGGTTGAAATATCATAGAGCTTTGCAAGGACTGTTTCGCTTAAACCGATGCCCTGTTTTGAGAGCTCTCCGTCATAGCCGATATAGGCGAGCAGAGCGTTGAGACCTACGCCTGCAAGAGTCTGACCGAGTTTTCTTGTAAATGAGAATACGGCATAAATCATGCCCTCTTCGCGTTTGCCCGTTCTGACCTCGTAATAGTCGATTGTATCCATAACAAGCGCCCATACTTCAAGCACAAGGAAAGTCTGACCGAGACCGGAGAAGAACGTGAAGCCGAGGAAAACCATCGGATTCATCGCAAGAGCCGAGCCGCGCAGAAGGAAGAGCCCGACATTTACCGCCGCGGCAAAGAGCATACCTGCAGCGCAGAGTTCTTTTTTGCCGAACTTTCTTATAAGCTTGTTCATAAGCGGGATGAATATTGCCATGGGACCGTAGGTGCAGATGGTTACAAATGCATAAAGACCGGGCTTGCCGTAGTAGTCGGTGAAAAGATAGGTGTAAGTTGACTGATAATAGAACTGGAAGGCAATGAGGAGCATTGAAGCGAGCGAAAGCGTGACAAACGACCTGTTTTTAAGCAGCTCCTTGATTGTAACGATTGCGCCGCTGTTTGCGCCCTTCTCGTGCTTCTGGGGAGCAATACGCTCTTTTGTAAGCTTGTAGTGAACGAAATAAACGAAAACGGAGATTACCGAAAGAATAAGCACGCACCAGAAAAGCTTTGTTTCATCAAGGGCTTTGATATCGGTGCCGTTTGCATATTTGCCCGTTACGGTGTAAACAATCATCGGCAGTATAATTGTGCCGGGCAGACCGCCGACGCCTGCGCCTATGGAGCGCCACATTGAGAGCGATGAGCGTTCAAGCTCGTCATCGGTAACAACGGAAGCAAGTGAGCCGTAAGGGATGTTTACGGCGGTATACATCATACCATACATAATGTAAGTGATATAGGCGTAAACAAGGTATTTTGCCTCGCTGAGCCCCGGTATTTTGAGGAACATAAACGCAGCCGAAACAGCAAGAGGAATTGAGAAGCCCAGTATCCACGGTCTGAACTGACCTTTCGGGCTCGGCTTGCGGCTGCGGATAAACGCGCCCCAGAGCGGGTCGTTTATTGCGTCCCAAATTCTCGCCACAAGAATCAGAATAACTATTTTTGCCGGGCTTATGCCGAGAGCGTCTGTGTAAAACTTATTCTGAAAAGCGCCGATAAGTGAAAAGGTAAGAAGACCTGCGGCGTCGCCGAGAGCGTAGCCGACCTTGTCTTTGAATTTTATGCCGTGAGTGAGTGATTTTTCTTCCATATTTTCCTCCGGTTTTTTATTTTACAAGCAGAGAAATTCCGCTGATAAACATTAAAATATAGGTGAGCACGAGAAAAACGTTGCGGCTCATCTTTTTGAATATCAGGTTGCCGATCAGAAGCGACAAAGCGAGCACGGCAAGGCTGACGAGAGTCAGATAAACCGTTGATTTAACGAAGGTTCCGCTCCAGATGTCCTGGGCGAAAATAACGGTGTTGAGCACAAGCCATACGGCGGAAACGGTTGAGCGGAACTCGGAATTGTCTTTAAGCTTTGTTGAGGCGTAGGTTACAAGCACGGGACCGCCGCAGACAAAAAGACCGTGAACTATGCCCGAAACAATCAGCAGAATGAAGGCGAGCCAGCCGGGTATAGCGGAGCCGTCTTTTTTTCTGAAAAAGCGAACGGCGCTGATTATTGAAAAAACAACCACTATTGAGCCGAGCACCTTGTAAATAACTGCCGGACTGCCCGAAACAAGCCCTTTGAGGTAAAGTCCGCCGATTATGCCGAGCAGCATAACGCCCGCCATTTTGCGGAATTCCTTTATGTTGATATGCTTATATTCCTTAATGACAATAAAGAGCGAGGCGGCAACACCGAGAACGTTTAACACCGGTCTTGCGACATCATAGCCCTCGAGCATAACGGAGAACGGCATTGCAAGCACCGTGCCGGCAAAGCCTGTAATGCACTGCATTATGTTTGTAAGCAGAACAACAACTTCAAAAACGATGTGCCTGAGCATCAGAATCTGCACACCTCAATACCGAGCATATCAGCCAGAATCTCAAGCGGTTTTGAAATATTGCCCATGGCAACGGCAAAATGCGGCTCCCAGCCGTCTCTTACCGCATTATTGATTATGTCTGACGCACAGTTTTCTGTTCTGACAACAAGAGTTGTGCCGTAATACTGTTTGCCCTTGTCGGGAGCGCTGCCGTCTGCTATAAAGAAGCGGAATGAGCCGTCGGGCTTTCTGCCCACGCGGAAGACGGTAACTTCACTTTGCGCCTTGCAACCGAATTCAAGCGTGGGACCTATTTTGCGGTTGCAGTGAACGCCTGCGCAGGCGCCCGTGTCATCCCTTGCAAGCGAGCAGGGAGCCATACCGCAGTGCCAGAATGTGACTGTGTTCTCATCTTCATCAACTGCGACCGGGTCGCCGAAAAATGCGCTGCTGCCGGTAAGATATGAGCAGATAAACATTGAAAGGGCGCCGTATGAATCCGCTTCGCAGGCACTTGCAACACCAAGATCGTTGAGAATACCGAGCACGGAGCATACGGGAGTGCCGAATGATGTGAAGAAATCCGGCCAGCATCTTGATGCGAGAGCGCCTATGTTGTTTGCCCTGACATACTCGTCATACGCCTTGTAGAGCTTTGCAAAATCGGCAACATTTCTGCTGTCAATCTTATCAAGACCGCAGATGCGTTTTTTTGCATCTTCAAGGTAAGGGGCAATATCGTCATCCGTAAAAGTTTTTGCCTTTTCAATGAGCTCCCTTGCCTCGATTGAGACTGTATTGACGCCGAAAACCTTAAGCATTTCTGAGTCAAGCGCCCTGCCGAAGCCGAAGCCCTGAGGCGTGTGACCCACCTGAAGAAGGTTGAGAGAACGCATTGCTTTTTTAACCTTTGCGGCGCGGATTGCGGACGAAATGACCTCTTTTGTTTTTTCATCCTCAGGCGAGCCGAGAATATACTCGAACGGTCTTTGGAACGCTTTGAGAGTGTTTGCCGCAGAGAAAGCACCCGTGAGCGAATTCAGACGCAGTCTTGTGCCGTCCGCCTTCGGCTCACGCAGAGTCCAGAGCACTACGGGGCAGTCAAATCTGCGAAGAATCTCGCTGATATAAGCGGAGTTTGCAAAGGTGATATTCTGCACGACGGCAAGGTCGGCATCGAGTCCTTCTGTAAAGGCATTTAACTTGTCAATGCTTAGAAGCATCTCATCGGGAACGGTGACACCGGCATCAATACTTTTAAGCAAAGCAACTGATTTTTCAAATTCTGCCTGAGCTGTTTCAAGGTGGAAGGTGCCTACCCCTATGGGAAGATATACTGTTTTAAAAATAGGAATCATCTCACTGTTCTATATAAATTCAATACTGATATTTTACCTTTTATATACTATTTTGTCAACAAAGGCGGTAATTGACAATCACGCCGCCGGCAGTTAAAATAGAAGCATAAACATAACGGAGATGCTTTATGAACTGTAAACGCTTTTTCAGAAAAATGCTCTGCCTTGTTATGAGTGTTGCGACGGTGTTTCTTTTTGCCTCCTGCACAAAAAAGGATGAAGAGGTCACGGCGAAAGAAACGGCAACGCAGCAGGTTACAACGGTGCAGTTAAGAGATAAAATCAAGGCGGACGGCTTTTTGCCGGAGATGCTGCCCGACGGATTCCCTGATCTTCTGCCCGAAGGCATCACCTGCAAATCACAGGCAAAATACTTTGCCGATGAAGAAACCTACGGCTATCCGGTTGATTTTTACCGCCTGCGTCTTGTCGGCGCCTCCTACCCCTTCGATGTGCTCGGCACAATCTTTCGCGGCAGAGGATGGTCGGGCGGCTCTGCCGTTTACACTGATGACGGTGAAGACGGGGAACAGGGCACAAGCAGCATTCAGGGCTACTGGAGCAACGGGAAATATATATGCAAAATAACCGAGAGTGAATTTGACGCCGACACTCAGCAGTTCACAATCTCGCTCGACATTTATGAAGACTATTTCGAATTCCCCGCAGATGTGGAAAAATACTTCCCCGTTTTTGATGCTCCTAATATCGGAACGGCGAGGTTTTCGGTTTTTAACAATGACGGCAAAGAACTTAAAGGCGGAGAACTTGCGCAGGAGCTCGGCAACATCGGCACCATTGACTCATACAAATGGCGCTGTGACTGCAACGGCGACTCGCTTTTTGCGGGCGTTGAGTTTTCTGTGTTTGACGGGTATGTAAGCGCCCTTGCCGACGCGGGCTTTGCGCTGACCGAAACAGAGGGCTCAAACGAGCAGGGCAATTACTGCACCATTGAGGCGAAGAAGGTTATTGACGGTAAAACATACTACGCATATTTCACCTATGTCGAATACCTGAAAACAGTTTCTTGCGCCTATATGAACGACCTTGATTTTTTCAACAAATACGACGTATAAACAAAAAAGAGCAACGGGATTGCAATAATAAATTGCAATCCCGTTATTTTTTTAAAAATCGATAAAACCGAGCTTTGAAATCAGGTTAAGGATAAGCGTCCAGAACCTTTCGCTTCTTTTCCACTTAGCGGTGTCTTTGACAACGGGCTCTTCAAATTTAACGCCTGTGTCGGAATTGTCACCTGCTTCATTTATTCTTGTAATGCTCTCGGATGAGAAAAGGCCGTCTTCACTGTAGCGCACAAAATTGATTTTATCTTCGCAAAGCTCAACGGCCATGGCAGTCAGCTTGTCGGTTGATGTGGCGGTATTCGAATTACCCGAATAGCCGACATAACCGCAGTTTGTGTAGGTGAAGTTGAGCGTTTTTTCGAAATATGTATCTTCGCTTCTCTTTTCGGGGTCGGGAATGCGGATAGTGTCGCCCGCTCTGAGGAAATTGACCGCTCCGCCGATGTAATCATCATAGGATGACGAGTGGTTGTGCCCGAAAAGGAAGATTATATCCAGATTTTTTGCGGCATTGTTGAGAACATCAAAAATGTATGTTGCATAAAGGTTGTCTCCGCCGCCCGCTCTTGTTGTGTGGTGAAGCGGAACGTGAGAAATAATAAAAACAGGTCTTGTGTCGCCGTTTTTTATGAGCTTGTTTAAGCTTGCTTCAATATCGGAAGCAGTGTTTTTGACCGTGCTTTCGCTTCTGAGATACTGCTTCCAGGGGAATGCGTCCTCATTTATGCAGTAAAGCGAATATGTGCCCATATCATAAAGCCCTGTTTTTGCGAAGGCGGGCGAGGGATTGTCATGATTGCCCTGAATGCAGACCACGCTGTTTGTATTTGCATCGGGATATACGCTCAGATAACGGTTTTTGATAAGCACAACGCCCGGTGCGGCAATATCAAAAAGAAGCTTGGTGTAATCGCCGCCCACAAGAACGGAGTGGGGCGTGGGCATACCGTCTTTTTTCATAAGGTCAAGAACAGTTGCAAATCTGTTGTAGGCAGACTCATCGTTGCTCTGAAAATCCGATGCGGTGACTATTGTTGAATATGCATCGGGAGAGAAGTTTGCCTGTGCCGCCGAAAACGAAACGGTGGCGGCGGTAAACATCATTATTAATGCAAGAATAAACGCGGAGATTCTTGCTGTTGTTTTTTTCATCGGTTATTCTCCTATTTCTTTTTCAATTTCTTCAACAAGGCGTGAAATGCACTGCGCCATTGAAACGTTGAGCGTAACGCCCGCCGCTCCTTTATGACCGCCGCCGCCAAGTCTTGCGCAGATGGCGGAGGCATCAACGTCGCCGTGAGTGCGAAGGGACGCTTTGAAGGCGCCGTCGCTCTGCTCCTTGAGAGTCACGCCCACAAGCACGCCCTCAACCTGACGGGGCAGGTTTGCAAGGCGGTCGGTGTCGCTGTCATCCGCTCCGCTTTTGCCGAACATTGCCCTTGTAAGCGGCATAATGGCGCACCTGCCGCCGAGGTAGAACTGCATTTCATCAAGCGCCATTCTCTCAAGAGAGGCGTATGCTCTGCTTTTTGTTTCAAAAAATGTCTGAATAATTGACTCCGAATCTGCGCCGAGTTCAATCAAATCGGCGGCAATACGGTGAGTGCGCGGCGTTGTGTTTGAAAAACGGAAGCAGCCCGTATCGGTTGAAACGCCTGTAAAAAGGCAGGAAGCCGTCTGTTTTGAAATGGGGAGCTCCATCTTTTTTATCAGGTTATAAACCATTTCCGCCGCAGATGCGGAATCCGGCTCAAGCCAGACTGCGCTTGCATAGAGCTTGTTTGAAGCGTGATGGTCAATGCAAAGGTCGATTTTTTCGGAATATTTAAGCTGGGCGTTTCTGCCGAGAAGCGATGTGTCTGCAACATCAACGGCAACAATAAGACCCGGTTCAAAGTCAACAACCTGCTTTATGCCGACAAACATAAAATCAAACCTCTGCGGGATTTTGTCATCGCACATAACCGCCACGGTTTTGTCCAGCCCTTTGAGCGCGTGTGCCAGAGCGGTAGCCGAGCCCAGGGTGTCGCCGTCCGGATGGGCGTGGCACAAAAACAATATGCTCTGCGCTTCAAGCAGGGAATCCGCACAGTTTTCAATTTCAATTATCATCTGTGTTCTCTCCGTCTTTTTCGGTGGCGAAGGTATCGAGTTTTTTAAGAATCTCCATACCCTTTTCAATGGAGTCATCCGCTATAAAGCGGAGCTCCGGGGTTTTTCTCAGGTGAAGGCGCTGACCGACTTCCCTGCGGATATATCCCGTTGCGCTGACAAGACCTTTGACGGCGGTTTTTGCCGTTTCAATCCCTTCAAGCGCACTGACATATACCTTTGCGAAAGAGGCGTCGCCCGAAACGTCAACCCGGACCACGGTGAGCATTTTATCTGCAACACGGGGGTCTTTGAGTTCGCGTATTATTGCGACTATTTCGCGTTTGATATCTTCAGATACTCTGTCTGTTTTGTAGCTTGCCATAATTAATCCCTGTATTCTTCGGTAATGAACGCTTCAAAGATGTCGCCCTCTTTGATATCGTTGAATTTTTCAAGACCGATACCGCATTCAAAGCCGGAGGCAACCTCCTTGACGTCGTCTTTGAATCTTCTGAGTGATGCTATTGCCGCCTCGGTAATGACTATGCCGTCACGGACAACGCGGATTTTTGCGTTCCTGTTGACCTTGCCCGAGAGCACGTAGCAGCCGGCGATATTGCCGACGGATGAAATTCTGACAACCTGGCGCACTTCAATTCTGGCAATGTCAACATCCCTGAACTTGGGAGCAAGCATGCCCTTGATTGCGGACTCAATCTCTTCGATTGCGTCGTAGATTATTCTGTAAGTGCGTATATCTACTCCGTCGCGCTCCGCATTCTCGGAGGCAACAGGATTGGGACGGACGTTAAAGCCGACCACAATGGCGTTGGAGGCGTTTGCAAGCATAATGTCGCTTTCGTTGATGGCGCCTACGCCCGAGTGGATGACCTTGACGACTACCTCATCGTTTGAAAGCTTGACAAGACTCTGTCTGACGGCTTCGACGGAACCCTGAACATCGGCTTTGAGAACGATGTTGAGCTCTTTGAGCTCGCCTGATTTGAGCGAGTCAAACAGGTTGTCGAGGGTGACCTTTTCATACTGTTTGAACTGTTCTTCTTTTTCTTTTGTTTTTCTCTGTTCAACAAGCTCTCTTGCAAGACGCTCGTCGTTGACGGCGTTGAAGATGTCGCCTGCCTGAGGAACCTCCGCAAGACCTGTTATCTCAACGGGAACGGAGGGACCTGCCGATTTAACCTTGCGGCCCTTGTCATCAAGCATAACACGGACTTTACCAACGGCTGTGCCCGCAACAACTATGTCACCGGGTTTTAATGTGCCGTTCTGAACAAGGAGGGTTGCAACTGCGCCCCTGCCCTTGTCAAGGCGCGCTTCAATGACAACGCCCTTTGCGGCTCTGTTCGGGTTTGCCTTGAGTTCCTTCATCTCCGCTACAAGAAGAACGGATTCAAGAAGCTTGTCAATGCCCTGGTGTGTGAGCGCCGATACGGGAACGCAGATTGTGTCGCCGCCCCATTCTTCGGGAACAAGCTCATATTCGGTGAGCTGCTGAAGAACTCTGTCGGGCTGTGCGGAGGGTTTATCCATCTTATTGATTGCAACAACTATGGGGCAGTCTGCCGCCTTTGCGTGGTTGATTGCTTCAATTGTCTGGGGCATAATACCGTCGTCGGCTGCAACAACAAGAATTGCTATATCCGTTGCCATGGCGCCTCTTGCGCGCATTGATGTGAACGCCGCGTGGCCTGGAGTGTCGAGGAAGGTAATCTTCTGACCGTTGAGGTCGACTCTGTAAGCGCCTATGTGCTGGGTGATGCCGCCCGCCTCCGTTGCGGTAACGGCGGTGTTGCGCACTGCGTCAAGTATTGAGGTTTTGCCGTGGTCAACGTGACCCATAACAACAACTACCGGATCTCTGGGAACAAGGTCGGTCTCGGCGTCTTCGCTGTCGTCAATGATTCTGTCTTCAATGGTGATGACAACCTCTTTTTCAACCTTTGCACCGAGCTCTTCGGCAACTATTGCAGCCGTGTCATAGTCAAGGGTCTGGTTGACCGTTGCCATAACGCCGAGTGAGAACAGCTTTTTGATGACCTCGGCAGCCGTTCTTTTCATCATGGCGGCAAGGTCGCCTACGCTGATTTCTTCGGGAAGTTTAAGCTGAAGCTGGGGCTTCTTTGCGCGTTCTTCGGCAATTCTCTTGAGACGCTCCGCCTCAGTTTCATGTTTGGAAGAACGCATACCCTGCTTGCGGTATTGCTGTGACTTCTGTTTGATTTTCTGCTTGTTTGTCTGGTTCTCGTTTCTGCGCATTGATGTGCCGGGGGCAATGTTCTCATACTTTTCGTTGTATTTTTCAAGGTCAACATTGCTCGCTCTGGTGTCAATAGTGCGCATTTCGCCCTTTGTTCTTGCCTGCGTGGGCTTGTTCTCCTTTTTCTTTTCGGGAACGGGCTCCTGCTTCTTTTCGGGCATACGGAACTTGCCGACCTCATTCTTCTTAGGCGGCTTTGCAGGTGCTTTCTGCTCCTCTTTTTTCTCCGGAGCTTTTGCCTCTGCGGGCTTTTCCTGTTTTGCAGGTTTTTCTTCTTTCTTTTCTTCCTGCTTCTTTTCGGGCGCCTTTTCTTCTGCAGGGGCTTCTGTTTTCTCTTCTGCCTTCTCCTGCTTCTTTTCTTCCGGCTTTTTCTCTGAAGCCATATCGAAATACGCCTTGAGACCCTCTTCATCCACCTGCTTTGCAAGCGTAAATGTTTCAAAAATTATGTCGAGTTCATCCTCTTCAAGAGCGGATGAATGCTTTTTTTCGCCTTCAAAGTATTTGGCGAGAAGGTCGATTATATCTTTGCTTTTCAGACCGAAATCTTTTGCAACTTCGGAGACTTTATATTTAACTAACATTCGTTTTCCTCCCGTCTTTCTGTTTTTATCAACTTGCTTACCGATTTTGCAAATCCGCTGTCATTGACTGTGAGCACCGCTGAGCGCAGGGATGTGGCGTGACCGATTTCATCCATTGTGCTGTCTGAGACAACAAGCGGAATATCAGATTTTTTCATCGTGATTTCACGCTGCATTTCTTCTCTGAGGCGCTGTGATGAATCGCTGCTCAGTATGCAGAGCTTTGCCTGCCCCGAGCGTATTGCTCCTGTTGCGGCATCGTGGCCGCAGCTCAGTTTGTTTGCCCTTTTGCACAGACCCAGCAGAGAGAGCATTGCGGTGTTATCCGCCATTTTTCATCTCCACCTCCATGCGGTCGAACACCTCATCCGGTATTGCGCACGAAAATGCCTTTTCAAATCTTTTTGCCTTGCGTGCTTTTTTGAGGCATTCTTCATCTCTGCAGACATAGGCGCCTCTTCCGGGCTTTTTTCCTGTGAGATCGAGCGATATTTCACCCTCGGGGCTTCTGACAACCCTGACGAGTTCCTTTTTTGGTTTCATCTCGTTGCAGCCCGTGCATTTTCTCATCGGAATCTTTCTTGCTGCCGGCATGGGTATTCTCCTTTCATCAGTCTTTTTGCTTTAATTAAAAGCCGTAGTCAATAACGTCGTCTGTCTCTGTTTCGGGATTGATATCTATTTTGCAGCCGGTAAGCTTTGCGGCAAGACGGGCGTTCTGACCCTTGTTGCCTATTGCAAGTGATAACTGGCTGTTGGGAACCACCACTCTGCAGACCGTTTCTTCTTCTCCCTCTTCAACCGTTACCGAAATAACATCTGCGGGTGCAAGGGAAGCCGCAACATATTCGGCTATGTCGTCGCTGTAGCGGACTATGTCAAGCTTTTCGCCGCCGAGCAGGTCAACTATTTTGCCTACCCTTGTGCCTCTGGGACCTATGCAGGCGCCTACGGGGTCAACGTTCTCATCGGATGAATAAACGGCGATTTTGCTTCTTGAGCCCGCTTCTCTTGAAACGGATTTGATTTCAACCGTGCCGTCGTAGATTTCAGGCACTTCGCTCTCAAGCAGTCTTCTGACAAGACCGGGGTGAGTTCTTGAAATAGTAGCCCTGGGGATGTTTCTGGATGTGTCTTTGACATCGGCGACAAATACTTTGATGAGGTCGCCCTCTCTGAAATTGTCGTTGGGAAGCTGTTCGCTTCTGGGAAGTCTTTCTTCGATTTTGCCGAATTCAACGAAGGCGTCGAGTGTTTCGGGCTCAATGCGCGAGACCTTGACCGTAACAATCTCCTGGTTGCGCGACTGGAATTCTTCTCTTATCTGACCGTGCTCCGCCTCGCGTATGCCCTGACGCAGAACGTGCTTGCCTTTTTCGGCGGCTATACGGCTGACCTCTCTTGTGTCGAGTTCTATCTCGATAATGTCGCCGGGCAGAGCCGTCTTTTTGTAGCGCTTTGCTTGCTCAACCGTGAGGTCGGTGTCGGGGTCGTCAATCTCGTTTACAACATTCATACGCACATAAACGCGGATGGTGCCTGCGTCGGGATCTATGTCGCAGAAAACTATATCTTTGTTGTTGTAATCTCTTTTGACTGCCGTTACTATGGCGCGTTCGATTCCTTCGCAGAGAAGCTCAAGTGAAAGCTTCTTCTCTTTTGCGAGCATTTTTAAAGCTTCAAAAAATTCTTTGTTATCCATTTTTCCGTTTTGTTCCTTTCCTCAGTTATCAAAATCATCAAGTTTTACGAAACTTGCTTCTTTTTTTTCAAAACAAAGACCTTCGCCGTCTTCAAGGCGGACTGTGATGTTTTTGCCGTCATAATCCTCGAGAACGCCTTTGAAATCGCGTCTGCCTTCGTAGGGACGGATCATTCTGACAATGACCTTTTCGCCCTTGTATTTTTCAAAGTGCTCATCCCTGACGAGTTCCCTCTCAATGCCGGGTGATGAAACCTCGAGGCAGTAGCTTTGTTCGATAGGGTCCGCCTCGTCGAGAGGAGCGTCTATTGCCCTGCTCATATTTTCGCAGTCTTCTATGCCGACACCGCCTTCTTTGTCAATGAAGATGCGCAGATACCACGAAACGCCTTCTTTGACAAAACGGACGTCCCAGAGTTCAAGCCCGAGTGACTTTGCAATCGGCTCAGCTATCTGCCATACGGCAGCGACGGTGTTGCCGCCCTTGCCTTTGCCTGCCATCAAATTCCTCCTTTTTATAAACAAAAGAGCGGGTCAGACCCACTCTTTTGTCAATACATATCTTACTTTTGGAATTTTAACACACTATTCTGATAATATCAAGTGTTTTTTTATATTTTTATAAAATATTATAAAATAATGGTGAACAATCAATAAACGCCGAGATAACGGTCAATCTCCCACTGTGAGATTCTGCGCCTGTAGGCGAGCCACTCCTCTTTTTTGGCTTCAAGGTATTTCTCATAAACGTGCCTGCCGAGAACGTTCATAATGAACCCGTTGTTTTCAAACTCGGACGTTGCCTCTTCAAGAGAATTCGGGAGCAGTTCGATGCCCGCTTTTTTGATTTCATCTTCGCTCATATCGAAAATGTTGCTGTCTGTTGAGGGCGGGCAGGCAAGGTTGTACTTGATTCCCTCAAGCCCCGCCATAAGGCAGACCGCCATTTCAAGATAGGGGTTGCAGGACGGGTCCGCGCTGCGAAGCTCGATTCTTGTGCTGTTGCCTCTTGCGGAGGGAACTCGGATTAACGGGCTGCGGTTTTTTGCGGACCAGGCAATGTAAACGGGCGCCTCGTAATCGGGCACAAGGCGTTTATAGGAGTTTACGAGCGGGTTGAGAACGGCAGTCATCGGCTTTATATATTTCATAATGCCGGCTATGAAGCTGTATGCCTCTTTGCTGAGATTGTTGACATCATTGCTGTCATAAAAGGCGTTTTCGCCGTTTTTGAAAAGAGACATATTGCAGTGCTGACCGCTGCCCGCAATACCGTAAACGGGTTTCGGCATAAAGGTGGCGTGCAGGTTGTGGCGGCGCGAAATGCTTTTGACAACATATTTGAAGGTCACAACGTCGTCAGCCGCGCGGAGTGCCTCGGAGTATTTGAAATCGATTTCGTGCTGCGCCGGTGCGCACTCGTGGTGAGACGCCTCGATTTCAAAACCCATCGCCTCAAGGTTGTGGCATATATCTCTGCGGCACGCTTCGCCGGAGTCGGCATAGCCGAGGTCGAAATAACCGCCGCGGTCTTTTGTGTTTGTTGTGGGCGAGCCGTCTTCATCAAGGTCAAAGAGGAAGAACTCACACTCTGAACCGACATTGAAGGTGTAGCCCATTTTTTCCGCTTCGGCTATTGCTCTTTTGAGAACATAGCGGGGATCGCCCTCAAATGGCTTGCCGTCGCAGCCGTAAACATCGCAGATTAATCTCGCTATTCTGCCCTCGCCCTTGTCAAGGTGCCAGGGAATAACGGTGAAGGTGTTGTAATCGGGGTAGAGATACATATCGGATTCTTCAATGCGCACAAAGCCCTCAATTGACGAACCGTCAAACATGCATTTGTTGTCAAGCGCCTTTTCAAGCTGGCTTCTTGTTATTGCAACATTTTTGACTGCGCCTAAAATATCGGTGAATTGCAGGCGGATAATGCTGACGTTCTGCTCGTCGGCTATTCTGAGGATGTCCGCTTTTGTGTAGGAATTCATAATATTACCTCCCGATTTATCGGATAATATAAAATAATATCATTTTTTATATAACGTGTCAAGAAAAGCGGACGGCAGAGAGCTCTGCCGTCCGTTGTGAATTACAGATTATCGTAATCGATTTTCAGGTTTTTGAAATAATACTCTTTGTCGTGTTCGCCGATTTCGCGCACAACTCTGCACGGCACGCCGTAAGCGAGAACATTTGAGGGAATATCCTTTGTAACAACGCTCCCCGCTCCGATAACCGTGTTGTCGCCTATGGTGACGCCCGGCATTATCTTTGCGCCGGCTCCTATCCAGCAGTTATTGCCGATATGCACCGGCATATTGTATTGATACGCCTTTCTGCGCAGGTCGGCGTCAAGCGGATGACCTGCGGTGGCAACAATCACGTTGGGCGCAAACAGCACGTTGTCGCCGACGTAAATGTGGGTGTCATCAACAAGAGTCAGGTTGAAATTGCAATAGACATTGTTGCCGAAATGCACGTGCTTTCCGCCCCAGTTTGAGTGAAGAGGCGGCTCTATGTAGCAGTTTTCGCCGATTTCGGCAAACATTTCTTTGAGCATTTCACTGCGTTTTTCGAGCTGAGTAGGACGGGTGCTGTTGAAATCGTAAAGCTTGTCAAGGCAGAGTATCTGCTCGCTTATAACGCTTTCATCATTGGGGTCGTAAATCTCACCCGTATGCATTCTCTCTTTCATTCCCATTATCTGCCGATTACCTTAAGAAAAAGATTCTTTATCATTTTGAGAATATCGCCGAATATGAGTTTAAGGCGGTCAAAAAAGCCGTCGCCGCCCTTGTCAATGAGTTTGTCGGGCATAATGCTGTCGCTTTCAAGGTCGTAATACATAAACTGCGGGTATTCGGGGAATGTTTCAACCGTTGCCTGACCGTCATAGCAGAGCAGGCGCATAATAAACTCGTCGCAGGTGGAGCAGCCGTCGGAATGCTCGAAGCGTCTGATAAGCCAGGTCTGGTCCGGGAACATACAGGTTGAGGCGTCAACCGTTTTGTCGGGAGATATGTATTTTGCATCTGCAGAGGCAAGATACTCTTCGGAAAGCGTTTCGCCGTAGGGCGCGATTGTGGCGCCAAATGAGGAGTTCTTTGAGTCAACAGTGCCGTCTGTGACTGTTTTCCACGAATCGACGAGCAGAAGCCCGGAGTAGCCGTAGCGTGAAAGAACATAGACGTTTGCGCTCTCGTTCATCTGTCTGAGAGTTTCTGCCTTGTAAGGTCTTATGCGTGTGTTGTAATCATTTATTTTTTCAAGAAGACCGCTGTGGTCAATTTTGCTGTCAGCATAGAGAGTGTCAAAGACATAGCTCATTGCGTCATCGACGGCGTCATCCTCAACCATGGCCCAGATGCTCAGCCAGCCGCCGAAAAGCGGTGCGAGAACCTCGGTGCTGGCATCGGCGGCAAGGTTGTCGATAATCTTGTTGCCGAGCTTGCAGACGGCATCGGTGAGCCCCGAATCATACAGGAGCTTGAAAATGCCGTTTATGAGGTTGCGGTAGTCGTTGCGATCCATTACCATTTTGAGATAATTGGTAAGAGACTCGCCGTTGAGAACGATATTGCCCGAAAGCATTTCGCCCGTGTAGCCCTCGCCGAAAATGGCGGTGGTGTTATAAACAATGCTTCTGATTTTTGAGTTGCCGTAAAGCGTGGCGTATGTGTTTGCAACAATTCCGCCGAAGGAGTGGCACTCAATCATAACCTGATCGCAGCCGGAGTTTTCAAGAACAAAATCTATAAAGTCATTTAACTGTGCGGCAACCTCAATGGGGTCAATACGCCAGTCATATCTGAAGCTGAGGTGTGAATCGCTTTTGACCGTTTCGGGTTCCGGATAAACCATTCTTGCGCCTGATTTGTCTTTGACTGTGCCGTCGGGGGCAAGCATAACGGGCTCAAAAATGGCATAGGCGTAAGGCATAACCTTTTTTGAGAAAGCGTCCCAGTCCTTGTCGATTACAAGCTTGCCGAGGGCAGGCAGAGCGACTTTGACAGCGGCAAGAATTGAATCCGTCGTGGGGGGCCATATAACGTCGGAATCCGGGTCGTCGGGGTCTTCATAAAGGTCCGTGCCCATAAAGCCGTGAATATAGATATACGGGCAATCCTGAGCCACCTCGCCGTCAGATGCGCCGAACGCATTGAAAAGCGGCACACAGACAAGTATAAGCGCCAAAGCGGTTGCAAGAATTTTTGAGAATAAGCCGTGTTTCATATTATGACTCCTTTCGGATTAATCATTTTTATCCGTTTTCTCTTTTTTGGTTGACGTAACGCCGATTACGCAGGCGACTATGACGAGCGTGGCGCTTGCGAAAGCCGCCGCCTTCTTTTTGTGACTTGAACCGCCGCCGTTTGCGGATGACGTGGTGTATTCTGTTATATAACTGTAAGATACAATTCCCGTAGCGGCAACGGTGCCGGTTATTCTTTCGCCCTGCCACCGTGTAGTCTGCTCAGTAGTTACGTTCTGCTTTGCCCTGAACTTGGTGACCTGCGCCTTTGTTGTTCTGACAGTTGCGGTTTCATTTTCGCGGTTTTTTCCGTTTTCAACCGTTGTTGTTACCACCTTTTGGGAGATGTCACGGTTTGTTCTTTTCTGAACGGTGGTTTTTGCCTTTGCCGTTGTTGCTTTTGTTGTAGTTGCCTTTGTTGTGCGCGGTTTTGTTGTGGTCGGTTTAGTAGTTTTTGCAGTTGTCGGTTTTGTAGTTTTTTCCGTTGTGGGTTTTGTTGTTTTTTCTTTTGTAGTTTTTTCGGTTGTAGGTTTTGTGGTTCTTTCTGTGGTAGTTTTCTCTGTAGTAGGTTTGGTTGTCGGTTTTGTTGTTATTACGGCTGCCGTCGGGAGTTCTTCCTGTGCTTTTATTTCAAAACTGCGGACGGCGGACTGGGTTGAGCTTCCGTCGATTATTTTTACGGTTACCGTTTCTCCGCCTTTTATTCCGTTTTTGTAATTGATTCTCACTTCAAGCGTAAAGCTTCCGGTTCTGACTTTAGGCACATAAGCAAAGTCAAATTTGTTCTTATCATAGCCGCCGTAATCTTTGCCCGTGAGGTCAGCTCTTAAATTCTCGCCGCCGGCCGTGATTATTACGCCCGCCGTTTTATTATTTTTGAGTTCCTCGTCGTTTTCATCAACATCCAGGCAGATGACGCTGAAAAGAATATAGCAGAAGGTCTGCTCGGTTTTTACATACGCCTGGGCGTAGGCGACGTTGTTTCCGCTTTCCTCCTCATTTTTAAGGAGCTCGTAGTGGTAGCCGCCATTGTATTCTTTCTCTTTGCCTGCATAGGTGTTTGAGCCGTCAAGCTTTATTGCAAAAGCGGGTGTAAACGAAACGAGGGTAATTGCAACAGCAGCTAAGATTGAAAGGAGTTTGTTTCTCATTGTGTTCATCCGTTTTATTGAATATAGCAAAATCCGTCGTCGGGAAGGCTGCCGCCCGTGCTTGCAGGGTCAGCGGTATAAAGAGCGGAGAGGTTAAGGTCAACAAGCGTTCTCATATCTTTGCCGGTAAGGCAGACTGTTCCGCAGTCCGACAGAGCGGTTTCGGCTACGGCGGCATCATTGTAGAAATTGTTTTTAACCAGCATTTCGGCAGAGCGGGTTGAATTGTCTCCGCTGAAAAACGATGAGGCCGCTCTTATGTCATCAATCAGTTTTTCAACCTCGTCGGGGTTGTTGTTGACAAAATCTCTTGAAACGACAACACAGCCGGTGATGCACTGCATCTCTTCGCCGCCGAGTGAAGCCCATTCGCTGCCGAGGTCAAACGAGCTTTTGAAATCCGTTGCGGCAAGAACCTTTGAAGCGTATGGCTCGGTCAAAATAACGGTCTGCGCCGTGCCGTCGAGAGCGGCGGACATAACCTCAACCTCATCTTTAAGATAGGTTACCTGAACATCTTCGCCGGCTTCAAGACTGTTCTTTTCAAGGACGGCTGCGAGCATATAATCAATCTGACTGCCCTCGCCTGCGAGGTAGATATTTTCATCGACAAGGTCTTTGCCCGCCCTTATTCTGTTTTTGGAAAGAACGAAAACGCCGTTTACCGTGTTGACGCAGAGAATCTGCGCATCTGCGCCTGTGGAGTTGTATAATTCCGCCGCCTGAGTGAGAGAGCATACGGCGACGGTAGTTTTTTCCGCTTTTAAGAGGGATGCAGTATTTGTTGAAGCACCTGCGAAACTGACTGTGTAATCGTCTGCGAGTTTTTCTTTGAAATAGGCAAAAGCGACGCCTGTGTTATCGGCATGGCAGGATATTGTTATTTCGGGTGCGGTCTTTTCGGTAAGAACGGAAACGTCGAAAGAGCCGTCCGTCATCTTCACCCTGCACGAGGCAAGACCGAACAGCAGAACAGCGCACATAACAATCGCAAACAGCCTTTTCATAGCATATCCCCCCGATTTTATGATTAATATATTTATTTTAATATTTTTTTATAATTAAGTCAATTATTAATGAACAATATATGAAAAAAAGACTGCTGGGGCAGTCTTTTGGCTTGTTGTTGTGCGAATACGGGTTTGAGGAATCCGCGCTTTGCAGGGAGATAAGGTTTTAAGCAGTGCATTTTTCTTTGTTCTTCTCATTATGATACTGCTTCATATATTCTCTTTCGCGGGCTCTGACTTTTTTGAAGTGCCCGGCGAAGAGCTTTTCTTTTTTCATGGGTTCGACTCTTATTGAGATTGCGCCCGCCTTGTTTGCGGAGATGACGTCGGTGAAAAGCTGGTCGCCTATCATTGCAAGGTTTTCAAGCTCCACGCCGAGCATTTTTGCCGCCTTGCGGATGGCTTTTGTATGCGGTTTGTGCGCAGGTGCAATAAACGGAATATCACCCATCTTTTTGCCGAGATACCAGGCGCGTGTAAAAATTGTATTTGAAATGATGATTACCTGTATGCCTGCGCTTCTCACGGTGTCAATCCATTTGCGTGTTTCTTCGGGGAGCTTGTATGACGAATCAATTACGGTTGTGTTGTCGAGGTCAACCGCCACCGCCTTTGCACCCATCTTCTGCAGGTCTTCCACGGTGATGTCGGTTATTCTTCTGAACTGGTATTTCGGGTAAGCGTTTGTGTATTTCATTTTAATTCCTCCTTTGTCGGTCACTCAGCCGACTCGTTTTCTCTGTGCAGATTATATCGAAAAAAGCGGAATTTGTCACCCTACGGATAGTTCAATCTGCCGTTTTTGACTCTACGGGGAGTAGAAAAAGGGCTCAAAACGCTCTATTTTCAGAGGATTCGCGAATTATTGACTGTTTTTTTCGCTTATGATATAATAATTTGAACGGAGGTGCGAAGAATGATTTTTTATTTTTCGGGGACGGGCAATTCACACTATGCCGCCGCTAAAATTGCCGCGCAGACAGGTGACATTGCCTACAACATAACGGACATTGTCAACGGAAAATTCCCGGCAAACGGTAAGAGGGATGTTACCGGTTTTGTGTTCCCCGTCTATTACTCAGGTCTGCCCGAAATAGTCAGACGTTTTGCCTCCGACTCCGTCACACAGTTAAACCTCGGTGTCTACGTTTTTTCGGTTATTACCTGCGGAGCATCCATAGCGGCCGCCGACAAAATGCTTGCAAAAACACTCGGCGTCAATATAGACTACTCGGCTCAGCTTATTATGCCCGACAATTATGTTATTATGTATAACCCCGCCGAAAAGGATGAGGCGCTCGAAACGTTAAGCGCCGCCGCAACGGAACTCGACAAAATAAGCGAGGCGGTAAACAGCCGCAAAATACTGGTGAGGAACAGTTTAAAAAACGACATTGCAACGGCGTTTATGTTCCCTGCCTACAACATCTGCAGAAGAACCGCAAAATTCTATGCGGATGACAAGTGCACCGGTTGCGGCAAATGCGAACGGTTATGCCCGGATGATGCAATAAAGATTAAAGACGGCAAACCCGTATGGGTAAAGAAAAAATGCCAGCACTGTGTCGGATGCATAAACTCCTGCCCCGTTGAAGCCATTCAGTTCGGCAAAAAGACGGCGGAGCGCGGAAGATACTGCATAGAAAAACTTGCAAAATAAAATAATAAAATTTTAGGGCTTACAGGAAGGGCAGTCACTCCTAAACCGGTATTGGTTTATGAGTGACTGCCCGACTGCAAGCCCTTTTTGTTGTGTTTATTAATCTTTTTTATTCGGCGGCGCCGAGCTCCTGCATTTCAACAGATTCCTTTTCATAATATGAAACATATTTATCCTGGTAGTAGTTCTGCTGGTTAAATGAAATTGCGCCGTCGGGTGCGATGTTTATAACCGTGCAGCCGCGCTGTGAACCGAGCTTGTAGATGCCGATGTAAGCAAGGTAGTCCACGCTGAAGCCGTAGGTAAGGTCAACACCCTTGTAGTTTACGGAGAAGTTGTTGAGGTGGTCGTGACCGCAGAAGACGCTGTCGGTTGAGCCGAGTTCGAGAATGGTCTCAAACAGGTCATCCTCGTGAATGCCGCAGTAAACAACCTTGCCCTTTTCACCTGCTTTGCCGAAGTTAAGTTTAACGTTTTCGGTGTCTTTGAAGCCGTTGTCAACATACTCGTCCCATGCGTCTTTGTATTCGGTGAGCGGAATGTGGAAGAAAAGGGATGACGGAACGGTTTTGCAGAGCTCCGCATATTTTGCGGCAAGTTCAGGAGAAGCTTTGCAGACGTCAGCATTGTGCTTTGCAAGCGCCTCAACGCTCTTTTTATACCATTCGACCTGGTTTGCGTGGATATTGTCATAGAACCAGCGGATGCCGAAATAGTCGCCGTCAACGTAGGAGTGCGAGTCGAGCGTTATGAGCGCGCGTGTGATTATGCCGTCTGAATTGATTATGTTGAAAACCTGGTTGCAGTAACCGTCAACATCATCGGGACCGGGTTCAAAAATGCAGTGCGGATAATCACCTGAAGAATAGAACTCTGAAATCTGCTCGCGCGAATAATATGAATACGCTTCGGTGTCGTGATTGCCGAACGCAAATGTCCAGTAAACGCCGAGCTTTTCCATAAGACCGGCAAAGATTTTTGCGCTCGTCTTGTTGTTGAACGTGCCCGACTGGAAGGGAACGGGGTAGGCAATATCGCCCGTGACAACAACAAGGTCGGGTTTTTCGGCGCTTATCATGGCGGCAACCGCGTTGAGCGCCATTGAATCCTTGCGTATGCTGAGCCAGCCCGCACCGATGTGAATATCGGTGAGCTGAAGAACCTTCAGATCCTTGTCGGAATAAATATTCCAGACGCCGTTGCCCGCTTTTTCAAACCTGAGGTCGCAACCGACTGCGGGGAATGACTGCGCTTTGTTTGTGTTCGACTTTATGCCGACCAGAGACACGCAGGTGGTAACAATTACAAAGACGAGAATCAACGCCAGAATGCACCCCAGCACTTTGAGAACCTTCTTTTTTCTGTTCTTTTTCTTTTCAGGTGATTTTTCTTTTTTACTCATCAGTTTCACTCCCGAAGCGGAAATAGATTTCCGCCTGCATTTCATTATGAATTATTGATTTTATTTCAGCGGACTTTTTTTCAAAGCCCTCATCAAACAGAACAACGGCGGTGAAAACGGGTTTTTCACCGTAGAGATGGCAGTCAACACGCTGTGCAGAAAGACCTGCCTTCTCAATTACGCTCCCGACTTCGGAGCATCTGTTCTCATCCCTTTTACCGAGAATGACCGAGCAGACATCTTTCAGGAGCTTAATGCCCTGCACAGTGAGAACGGCGGCGATTATTATTCCGATTATTCCGTCAATGCTGTAGCCGGCTTTTTCAGACAGAGTCATTGAAATCAAGGTTGACAGCGTTATGAAAAAATCGAGGAAGCTGTCATAGCTCATTGCCTTGAGCGTGCCCGAGTTGATTTTTTTGTTTGCAAGACGGAAGAAAAAGGCAAGAAAAAGCTTGACTGCCGCCGTGGCGGCAATAATCACAGCATACCTGACCGAAAACCAGACGGGGACGGGATACATCAGCCTTTCGAGCGATATGTAGCCGAAATAGACTCCGGTAATAATCACAAAAACCGACAAAAGAAAGTCCGTTATGTTCTGCGCTCTGCCGAAGCCGTAGGGATAAGCGGGACTTTTCTTTTTTGTAAGCAGACCTATACCTGCGAGCGCCGCCATACAGCCGAGTGAATCAAGCCCGTTATTGAGGGAGTCGGCGTAAACCGAAATGCTGTTTGTCGAAAGCCCTATGTAGAGTTTTACAAAAAACAGGGCAAAATTAACGGCACAACCGATGCCGATAAAAACAAGCTGCAGTTTTATTCTTTTGTTGCGAAAATTATCATCCATAAAAACAACTGCCATTTAAAAGGATAAAAATATATTATCACATAATATTATAAGTAGTCAAGTTGACAGACGGTGTAAACTTCGCGAAAAAGAAAAATCGGTCCGCCTGAAAGACGGACCGACGAAAATTCATTGTTGAGCTAAATTTTGCGTTAATTTAACTTAAGCAACCTTTTTCTTTGTGCAAACAAAAGCTGCTGCAGCTGCTACTGAGATGGAAGCAAATGCTGCGATAGCTGCTGTTGCGGATGAACCTGTTGCAGGAGTCTCTTCCTGGGGTTCTACAGATGCTGCTGCGGGCATATAGAGATCTTTGATCTTCTGCTTGAGATTGCTGAAGAGCTGAGCAATTGTGCCGCTGGAAGTGCTGATGCCGACATTTTCAAGAGCGCCGCGGAAATCATCGATTACGCCAGCGATTGCGTTGTCGTTAACAGCGGTGATGTCAAACTTTGAAATAGCTTCAAGAGTCTGAGCAGCTGCGTTTGTGATTGCTGAGAAGATGTCTGTGCCTGCGCTGAGACCTGTGGAATCAACGATGTTCTCGATTGTTGAGCTGACACCTGCAAGATCGGGTGTCTCGTCTGCAAATGCGATTGTGCTCATGGAAAGAGCAAATACAAGCGCAAGAGCGATAGCGATTACCTTTTTCATTTTGAACCATTCCTTTCATTTTTTATTGCAAGAGCAACAATTGTTGATTAATAATACCACGTAAACGGTCAAATGTCAACCTTTTTTTGGCTTTGCCGGGCATTTATGCAATTTTGATTGCATTTACACAAAATTGATTAACATTGCCACCGGGGTTTGAGCAATTTGACTTATCAGTCGTCTTTCATAGGATGATCACTATTATTTGAAGGTTGAGTGGGGGCCTGTGTAGGTGCCTGAGTGGGTGTTGTTGTAGATTGAACAGGTCCCAAAAGCATATCAAAAATGCTGCTGGTTCTTGTTGTTGCTGTTGTGCTGTTATTATTGTTGTTGTTATTGTTGTTGTTATTGTTGTTATTTGCAACTGTTGTTTTGTTGGTATTGTTGTTATTGCCGCCCTGAAGAACCGCGCCGTATTTTGAAAGGGCGGAATACCATCTGAAGTAAACATCAGAGCCGCTCTGATAGATGCTGTCATTTGAGAGGCTGCTTGCCGCCGATGCGGAGCGGAAGCCGGCGTTTCTCATGCCTGTTGTGAAGAGCGATGCCTGTGTTGCCGATTTGAAGGTTATGCGCGCTTTCATAATGAGTTCGGTGATGGGGGATGAGAATCTGTTGAGAGTGCCGAACTTGAAGCCCGTGCACCACCAATACTTGGTGTAGGGTCTTGAGAAGATTCTGTCATAACTGCCGTTCTTGTTGGAATCCCAGAAAACATCCATGCTCATATTGAGCCAGTCGGATTTGTCTGCGCAGTTGTAGTGGTTGATGCCCGCCTCATCAATCTGTGCGGTCTTGAACTGGTCGGTTGTGTAAACACCGATTTCAGCGCCTACGAATACCCAGCCATACTGGCCTTTCCAGAGCTGAATCATGTATGCTTTGTTGTCATAGTCAAAGCGGATTCTGAGCTTGTCGATAAACATTACCGAGAAGCCTGCCGCCTGGTCGTAAACTTCGTTGTAGCCGTAACCATACTGCCAGCAGTCTTTGTCATCGGTGTAGAAGTAGTCGCCTTCGCTGTTGTAGCTGTAGCCGAGAACTGCCTGCTGTTCCATATTGGTAAGGCCTCTGTTGAGGGCGTCAACATACCATACGCCTGACTCGGTGGTCTTTTTGTAGGTCTGTTTTGTTGTTTTGCCTTTGCTGCCGTTGTTGTTCGCCTTCTGGTTGGCGCCTGAAACTGTCTTTCTGACGGATTTGATTGTTGTGACAACTTTGCCGTCGGACTGAGTAACTACTTCGCCCTTTTCGTTTGTGACGGTTTCTTCAACGGTTTCTGTTTCTTCAGGCGCTGTCTGCGCTTCGGTTGAAACCTCAGTCATTGACTCCTCGACAGCTGTTGTTGTCTCTTCAGTTGAAGAGGAAATTCTGTTTCTGAGAACGGGAATTGCCACGCCTACGCCTGCGACAACTACTACTGCCGCAATAACGATGGCCATGATTTTTGATTTACTCATAAATTATCACCTCAAATTACTCAATTGCACGGAAAGTATAACAAAGCGGTATAATAATGTCAATATTATTAGACCAACCTTAATAATTCATTAAGGCAAATTTAATAATTCACAAGCGGTTTTTGAACTTAAGCTCTGGCGTCCTGCCAGCAGAATATTACGTCGCATATCTGCCTTTTGTAGGTATCTTTGAAATCGGGGTCGAAAGTGGTGACTTTTTTGAAGCCCACTCTGCTGAGCGCCGCATCGAAAAGTTCCGCCATTTCACTGTCTTTGAAAGTGATTCTGCCTAAAACTCTTATGCAGGATGTGTCTTTTTTGTTCTGAAGCTGACCGTCTACAAAACCGGTGGGCCACCAGTATTTGTCATAAGTTCTTGTAAACTGCGGCGTGAAAACGCCGTCGTAGTCGTCATCCCAGAGCATTGACATCTCCATATAGAGCCAGTCGGGCTCAGTTGCGCAGTTGTAGTGGTCATACAAGCCGCCGTATGTGCCCGCCTTGCGGTTGTAAAGACCGATTTCACAGCCGACGGTGCCGATTTCGGGGTCGGTGATGTAGGTGCCCTTCCAAAGCTGAATCATCCAGTCCTTGCCGGCATAATTCTTGAAAGTGATGCGGCAGGTGTCTATGTAGAAATCTATCATTGATGCCGCTTTGTCATAAAAACGGTTGTAGCCGAATTTTGCCTGCTTTGCATTTTTGTCGTCATTGTAAATATACTGACCTGTGCTGAAAACGGCAAAGCCCTGCTTGCGAAGACCGTTTATTGTCATATCCGGGGCTAAAACGCCCGATGAAGTCTGCACGTTCTTTTTTGTTGTGGTTTCGGTTACTTTGGTTGTTTCTGTCTGCTTTTGCGTCGATGACTGTGTTTCGGTTTCAGCCGCCTTTTCAGTTACCGTCTCCTGCTGAGCGGCAGTCGTCGGCTCTTCATCATCGCCCGTCAGCGCTTTTTTTGCCCTTTCAAACACGGACGGCGCCTTTGTTGTTGCCGTTGTGCGCACCGTGGTTGTGACGGCTCTGATTGTTTCCGTAACAGTCTGCGCCTGTGTTTCGCTCTCAGCGGCTGTTGTGTTTTCGCTGATTATTTCTTCCTGCGTTTCAGCCGGATTTTCGGTAACAACACTGCCGCGCGAACGCATGACGGATATCATGAGAGCGCACATGGCTATTACCGCCACGGTTGTGACGATGAGAGTGATATTCTTTTTCATTGTCGCCTTTCCTCCTCAGAGATTTTCATTTTTTTGTTCCGTTTGTTTGTTCCACTGTATGTCAATGCGATATTTATCCATTTTAATATTTTACATATTATAGCAATTAAAGTATTTTTGTCAACTTATTTGTTTTAAATATTTATATTATTTTAATATATTATGACAATATCGGCTGATTCTGTAATGTCGCAGAGGAAAAAGATTAAATCCCCGCAGAAAAAAATCTGCGGGGATTGGTGAATTATAAATATTTATTCTGTTTTTGTAACCGATGACCCTATGCCGAGAAAGATGAAAAGCAGCGGCGCGGTGTAATACATTGTGTTGCCGAAAAAGGCGGAAACAAGGTATCCGAATGCGGCAACCAGACAGACCGCCGAAGTTTTGTCAAGGTGCGCTCTGTTTTTCAGTGCTTTAAGATAAACGGCAAGCACGCCCGAAACATAAAGAATTGCCGCAGGAACGCCGAAAAACACGGCATACTGAAGATACTCATTGTGCGGACGGTCGCTGTAGCCGGTTTCTTCTTCAAGTCTTTTGCCTATACCTTCAATTCCCCTGCCGAAAAGAGGACTCTCTTTGATATAGGTTACGGTGGAAGTCCACAAAGACCATCTGCCGGTGCCTGCGTCCCCTGCCGTTCTGACATTCTCAGCACTGTCGGCACCGATAAGCGCAGTGCCTGACGAGCCCTGCGTATTGTTGCCGAGAATCATTTTTACATCTTCGAGCAGGTGATAAAGGTCCGAAAAAAACGAGTTGACAAAGAGCCCCGTAATGTATGAAATCAATAAAAATAAAAACAGCGGAATAAGTGCTTTTGCTTTGAATCTTTTTTCAAGCACACTTGTAACGATAACAAGGAAAACAAGTGCTGCGCAAACAGCAATAAAGCAGCCGAATGTTGCGTTCAGAGTAAGCAGAACGGAGTTGAAGGCAAACGTGAGACCTGCGAAGATTTTTTGTTTTGCCCCCCTGCCGAGAACAAGAAGCGCTGCCGAAAGAGATATTGCAACTGTAAGAAAGTAACCGTAATGATTGAATTGATGAAAGACGAAGCTAATCCGTCCGCTGTCAATTTCTTCCATGGAAATAAGATGTCTGCAATAATTATGAACAAGTGAAGCAACACCTGCAACCCAGGAAGAGATAAGCAGAACATATACGGGTGCTTTTTTGAATTTTTCTTTTTTTATTGCCGATGAACAGAAAAAATAAACCAGGAAGTATATTAAAAATGAGAAAATGCTCTCGTTGCGGTAATCGCCGCCTTTTAAGGCATCTTGCGAAAAGCCGTTGACTGCAGTTGCAGTGAGCATCCAGATGCACAAAACGAGAAAAATCAAGGCGGGAATATTCTGTGAAACAAAGCTTTTGATTCCTGTTTTGCGGGAATTGTAAAAATACATTATCAGACTGACAATTCCGAGCAGAACGGAAAAAATGCTGAAGACGTTTGCAATAACAGGGAATGTTGTAAGAAGTCTCCATGATTTTGTCGCCTCAAGATAAACAAAAACAAACACCGGCAAAGTGCAGAACAGCACTCCGACAGCCGATGCGAACACATCCGAGCAGGCCTCCGATATTTCGGAAACCGTAAAATTTCTGTTTTTGTTGTTCCTGTAAAACTCAGAAAAGCGTTTAATGCAATTCATTGCAACCTCTTTACCTTTTTGTTAAATATATTATAACATACTTTTCAAAACAATCAAACAGTAAAAATCCCCGCAGATAAAACTCTGCGGGGATAGAACGTCTGACTGGATTATTCCTCAAAGAAGAACTGGAACTGACCCTTGTTTTTGGACTTTTTCTTTTTCTCTTTGGGCTCTTTTTTCTTTACGGGTTCGGGTTCCGGCTCGGGTTCGGGTTCCGGTTCGGGAGCGGGAGGAAGCTCATCTTCATCTTCATCGCTTGCTTCTTCCTCTTCGTAAGGATCTTCCTCGGGCTCGGGTTCGGGTTCGGGCTCGGGCTCGGGTTCAGGTTCGGGCTCGGGTTCCGGCTCAGGTTCAGGCTCGGGCTCGGGTTCAGCTTCTTCTTCCTCTTCCACGGGCTCTTCTTCCGGCTCTTCTTCGACCTCTTCTTCGTCTTCAGGTGCTTCCTGAACTTCGGCTTCGGGAGTTTCCTCGTTTGTTTCAACGGGGATTTCTTCGCCTTCTTCGGATGATTTATCCTTTTTCTTTGCAACTAAGAAGAATATGAGAAGAAGAGCGGCGAGCACAAGTGCCGCAATTCCTATAATTTTGCTTACCGGCATTGAATCCTTCTTTTCGGGAGCCGTTGCGGTTGTTTCGGTTTCGGGCGCCTGAGTTGATTCTTCGGTATCCGCCTCGGTGGGTGCCTCAGTTGATTCAACTTCAGAGGTCTGCTCCTGTGTTGTGGGGGCTTCGGTTGTCGCTTCGGTGGTTTCAATCTCTGTTACGGGAACGGGAGACCACGCAGCTACCTTTGCCTCTTTGGTTATGGCATTGCCGTCGCCTAAATCTATAGAGAGAACAGCTGCATCGTTTGCATCAATATTTTCAGAAGCGGCAAGCTTGATTGTTGTTTTGCCTGCGGGTGCATTTGACTGAGCATTCGCTTTTTTAAGCTGAGTGCCCGAGCCCTGTGCCTTGAAAGCGGCAACGTTACCGCCGGACGACTCCGCCATGGCTTTGAAATTCTTTAAATACTCGGCTTTTGTGCCCGAGGGATAAAAGCCCTTGATTCCCGCATCTGAACCGGCAACCTTTTTCTTCGTGCCGGAAACATTGGGATTCTTGCTGGTATCTTCACCGTCTGAGTAAATAACGGGAACAACATTGTCCGCCTTGCTTGCTTTTGCAAGATCGACAAGCTTTGAAGTTGCTTCATAAAAAGCGGTGTGCTGACCGTCGCAGGTGATGGAATCAACCTTTTTTGCCGCCGCCTCTTTGCTCTCGGAGCCGTCAAGCACCTTCTCAACTTTTTCATCAAATGTATAAAGAACTACCTTTTCGTTTTCACCGAGAGAATTGATGAGAGCTTTGATGCCCGCCTTCTCAGATGCGAATTCTTTTTTGTTGTTTGAGGCGGATGTGTCAACCATGATTATCCATTCGGTTGAAGACGGGGATGCCGCCTGAACACCGCTAACATTAAGGGGTTTGCCGTCAAGAGTTGCCTTGACACTGTCGGCTCTGACGTTGCCCGCTCCGTCAACCTCAACGCTGATTTCAGGAAGCGCGCTTGTATCAACACTTGCAATTTCAGCCGCAAATGCAGGCACAACCGTAAGGCATGCCATCAAAACGCACATTAAAATTGCCAAAATACTTTTTTTCATACATTCAACTCCCTATGTTTTCGTATGGTTTTATTATAGTATTATAACATATAGTTTTTTAAAATCAAATAGTTTTTATATTATTTTGTTTATATACCATATCTTGTGTTTTCCCTTTTTCTGTTCTATAATATATGTATTCAAAATGACCGTTGAGGTGTAAAAATGATAAAAACCAAATGCAAAAATAAATCTGCTTTGATTTTTGCGGCTGTCATTGTGTTAATATATGTTTTTATGTTCGTCGGAAATTATCTTACTCCGAAAGTTGTGGACGATTTCGGTTACTGTTACAGCTGGGCGACCGGAGAAAGAGTAAAAAGCATTGCCGATATAGTTGAATCAATGAAAGTGCACCGGATATACGCAAACGGAAGAATTATTCCGCATGGGATGGTTCAGTTTTTTCTCATGTTCCCCGACATTGTGTTTGATTTAATCAATCCCGTGTTTTTTATTCTCGAACTACTGCTGATAATATACTATTCCTACGATTTCGGCATCAAACCCGATGACAACAAGCCTCTGATTCTATTCTGCGTTTTCGGGCTTGTCTGGCTCTCTCAGCCCGCCTTCGGTTAGGTTAATTTTTGGCTGGACGGCTCATGCAATTATCTTATTGCTTCTGTTGTTCACCTGTTGTTCTTTTTGCCATATTTTAAACTGTATAAGAATACCGGAGCGCTGAAAAGCGTTTGGCTGAAAATACTTTTTGTATTATTTGGATTTGTCGCGGGAGCGTTCAGCGAAAACGGTTCAGCTGCCGTTATGGCAATGGCGGGTATTATTATTCTTATTAAAATTATTAAAAAAGAAAAAGTCCGGATTGTTTATTTTCTCGGTATGGTTACTTCATTTGCCGGTTATGTTTCTATGGTGTTTGTTCCAGCGACCGAAAATCAGGGCAGGTTTGCACGCGTAAGCTTTTCAGGCGGAATAACCGGATGTTTATACATTTTCGGTCAGTATCTGCCCGTTGTCGCGGTGTATATTATCGCTGTTATGATCCTGTGCTTAAAGAAAAAAACAGCAAATATAAAAATAAGTTTGTTGTTTTTTGCAGGATCGTTGATATCTTTGTTTTTGCTGGCGTTTGTTTCGTTTCAATCCGCCCGACGCGGTTATTTCAGTGTAACTCTTATGGTAATTGCCGATCTGATACTCATAAAAGATATAATTGAAATACCGGACTGCAGGAAGCGCTGTCTGATAATAATGTGCTGTTTTGCGGTGCTTTCGGTATTACCGCTGTGTTTCGGATTTTCTGATATTCACAACACTTATGAACTGATAAAACAAAACGAGCGACATATCATTGACTGCCGTGAAAAAGGTCAGCTTGATGTTGAAATATCCGATATTCAGCCGAAAACAAAATACAGCGCCGTTGATGATTTGCAATATATCAGCATATACAGCTCCGACACCTGGCCGAACGATTCAATGGCAAAATATTACGGAGTCAACTCAATTATCGGAATACCGGTTGATAAACAGTCCGGCTGAATTCAATCAAACACATTTTTGCTCAACTCAAGCGCGGACTCAACTACTTTATCCATATCGTAATATTTATACTCGCCGAGTCTGCCGCCGAAAATCACATTGTTTTCTTTGTCCGCAAGCGCTTTATACTTTTTATAAAGCGCTGTATTTTTTTCATCATTCAAGGGATAATACGGCTCGTCACCGGGCTTCCATTCAGCACTGTATTCACGGGAAATAACCGTATCGGGTATTTCTTTTCCGTTTTCATCCAGACCGAACTCAAACCACTTGTGCTCTATTATCCTTGTAAACGGCGTTTCTCTGTCGGTGTAATTAACTACTGCGTTTCCCTGATAATTGGCGGTGTGCAACGTTTCGGTCTCAAACCTGACGGTTCTGTATTGAAGGTTGCCGAAGCAGAATCCGAAATACTCGTCAACAGGACCCGTAAACACAATCTGTTTTGCCATGCTGTCATATTCCGCTTTGTTTTTCAGATAGTCAACGCCTGTCTTAACTTCAACGCCTTCAAGCATTTTTTCAACCATATTTGTATATCCGCCGACGGGTATTCCCTGATAAAGAGCGTTGAAATAGTTGTTGTCAAATGTAAATCTGACCGGCAGACGGCATATTATAAAAGCGGGCAGGTCTTTGCAGTCTTTGCCCCACTGCTTTTCAGTGTAACCTTTGACAAGTTTTTCGTAAATATCTCTGCCGACAAGCGATATTGCCTGCTCCTCAAGATTTTTCGGTTCGATTACGCCGGATTCCTTTCGTTGTTTTTCAATAACCGCCTGCGCCTCTTCCGGAGTATTCACTCCCCACATTTTATTGAATGTATACATATTGAACGGCAGTGAATACAACTCGCCTTTAAAATTCGCAACGGGCGAGTTTGTGTAGCGGTTGAACTGCGCAAAACGGTTCACATAATTCCACACAGCTTTGTTGTTGGTGTGGAATATATGAGCGCCGTAACGGTGAACATTTATTCCGCAAATATTCTCAGTGTAGGCATTGCCCGCGATATGGTTTCTGCGGTCAATAACCAGAACGGATTTGCCGGCGGCTTTCGCTTCGTGAGCGAACACAGCTCCGAAAAGTCCCGCTCCGACAACTAAATAATCATACATTTTGAACCTCTTCCTCTGCTTCCGTTGCATCTTCACCGGCGGGCGCGGGGGTTTCTGTTTGTTCCGCGCGTTCGGGCTGTTCTTCGGGCTCCGGCTTTTCCGCCGATTCTTCTTTTGTTTCAGCCTTCTTTGCTTCTTCCGCCTCTTTCTGCAAGGCGAGTTTTTCATAAGGCGGTTCGGTGTTGTTTGCAAGACCCAGGAAAATGAAGAAGAACGGAAGAATGAAAATCATTCTGTTACCGAAGAACGCAGAAGCAATATAACCGAGTGAAGCGGTGAGGCAAACAAGAGTTGCATTGTCAACACTTTTTCTTTTGATAAGCGCTTTGATAAAAATTGACATAAGCCCGCCAATATAAAGAAGCGCCGCCGGAATGCCGTATTCAACCGCATAATCGAGGTATTCATTGTGGACTTTCTGCTGACTGGTATCTGCTTCAAGACGTCCGATAGTGCCTTCAATGCCATAACCTATGAAAGGTCTTTCTTTTATATAGCCCCAGGTTGCACGCCAAAGACCCCAACGAGCAGTGCCTGCACCATCCGCATTTTCGTCATTGGTCGCTATTTTTTCAACATCGCTGCCAAGTGTAACGAGTTCGCTGAAAAAGCTGTGATATTTAAGCCCGACGACAAAGCAGATTGCAAGAAAAACGAGCAGAGCTGCAACGGCAGCAAAACTGAATCTGCCTTTTTTTATCGATGCCGCAACTATCAGGAAAACAAACGCTACAAGGCAGGCGACAAATCCGCCAAAACTACTGTTGAAAGCAAGCACAACAGAATTGAGGCAAAATGAGAAAAAAGATAATAATCTCACAACTTTATTCTTTTCAAGTGCAAACAGCGCCGCCGAGAGCATAATTGCCATTGTCAAAAAATAAGCGTAGAAATTAATATGATAGAAAATGGCTGAAAAATCCATATTTACGAAAATGTTAATTGGATAAATGAAGTGGTCAATTAAACTCATTATGCCAAAGACAATACTCAAAGAAAGAAAAAAGTCAATAATCAGATACTTTATTATTATGCTTCGTATTTGGGATGCACAGAGATAAAAGAGGAAAAAATAGCACATCACTATCAGAACACCTTCACCTCTAACTGTATATCCAAGAACCCACAACTTATTTGTGCGATTAATAATGGTTGAAACAACTATCAACGTACTGAATACAGCAAATAGTATTAGCGGAATGCCATCAAATATGCTCTTTGTTTTTGTGAATTTCATATATTTCGCATGTGAAATATATGCTACAAAAGCAATTATTGCACCAAGCAGAATAAAAGTATGAATAATTGCTTTATAATAGTCGCCAACCCATTCGCCCATAATTAACAAATGAAGCATATCTTTTTCATTTTGCGTACTAGGAACATAGTTAACAGCAAAAACTATCATATGAACAACCGGGGTTAGGAGGTAGCAGAAAAGCGGAATAGCAAGCCAGACCTCGTGATTGCGCACGAAGATGTCTCTTAATGTATATTTGTTTTCGGTTAATGAACTGAGTTTTGACATAGAACCTCCGGAAAGCTAAGGTTTTTAAATAAAAATAAAAATAAATACTAACTCAAATAATCAAGTGAGTTGGAGTTGTAACAAACTCTATATCAACTGTTTTTTGAAAACCCTTAAGGACTTTCATTATCCCATTATTTTTTGATTGGGCTATTTGTTTTTCTATAAAAATATTCATATTATTGTCCGCATAATTATCGTTTGAACCCAAAGAATATCCATCCATACCAGCTAAAAACAACTTATTAATCCCTAATTTTGACAAAAACTTTATTAGCATAAGTCCTGCATTGTCTTGAACATATTCAACATTGTTTAACAGTTCTTTATAGCTAACTTGTAAAAAAACAGCTGTGGAAGGAATATTTGAAGTTACTATACATTTTTTTCTTTTTTGAGCAGGAATCTCTCGATAACGTCTTAAATTACTAACAAAAATATAATCTGTCACTGATGAATCAAAATCATAATTGATACTGATAACAACAGTTTTTTTACTTTTTGCACAATTTAATATTTTATTTCTTTCAGTTAATGAGGTCTTTCCAGGCGCAATCATTAGCACATCCTTACCTGATACAAAACCAACAAATTCCGAAAAATGTATCTTCTTCTCGTTGTTTTTTTCTTGATATTTCTTATATAAATCTTCGATATAATTTTTGTTGAATGATTCTTTTTTTTCTTTATCAATCATATCAAATATTTCATCCATCGCACCAATAGTTAAAGTTTTTTTGCTATCTAAGTATTTAGCATAATCCGGGTGCGCATTATGAACTGCTGATATATAATTTGGCAAAGAATACCCCCAATAGTTTTGTTGATAAAAATAATTAATTGTCTCATCAATGATGTAAATAAGAGGGCGAATATTGTAATTCTTTTTTACATTTTCGTTAAGAAAATCCACAAACAATTCTGTATTAAGGTTGCCAGCGCCTCTTCCCATTCCCATTATCGAAGTATCTATTATAAGATTTCTGTTTGTTTGAATTGAAACAAGATTTTGCGCATTGGAATAAGATAGCTGCATATTATTATGAGAATGAAAACCTATCCAAACACTATCATTCAAATTGTGTTCTACCATATAAAACATACGGGTGAGATCTTTGCTTTTCATTATTCCAAAACTATCAACAATATAAAAGGCATATGGATTAAAGGAATTAACATTTTTTATTAAATCAAGAAACTCTTCGTCAGAATAGCTCAAGGAAACCATCGCTTGAATAAACACGCGGTAACCCTTCGTTTTTATCTGTTTGCAAAAACCTAATGCATCATTAATATCCTTTTTATGAAATGCTACACGGATTCCATCAACAGATGTCCCATCATATGCCGGTAAATCATTTATATTATATTCACCGTAATTAATCATTGCCACGAAAAGTTTACCTTCTCGATTCTCGGGAATAATCTTAGATATCTGTCTTATATCTGAAAATATTGATGCATTTAAATCGTATTCTATTTTGTTCGAAATAAAGCCACACTCTATTATTTCGACATTTGAATCAATTAATGAACAAATAATCCTCTTAATATTATCTAATCCAAAATTCCAATTATTACAATAACCGCCGTCTCGCAAAGTACAATCAAGAACATTAATGTTATTCATTCTATTCCTCCGATAAACCTAATCAACGCTGATTTCTCCTCTCGATATTTTATCGAGGAAGACTTTTCTTACTCTTTCCAAATCGATTGGTGTATCAACTGCTATAGTTTTGGAATCTACTTCAACGTATTTTACTTTATATCCATTTTCTATGAATCGTAAAATCTCAATATCTTCTATTCTTTCTATTTTAGATTTTCCATATTTTTTCCCATATTCGCAAAAGAATTTTAATGCTTCTGGTTTAAAACCATAAACGCATACTTGTTTATAGAAAGAATAATCATTGCATCCCTTTGGAAAAGGAATAGCCAATCTTGACAAAAAAATTCCCACACCCTCGCTGTTTGTTATAACTTTTGGAACAGTAGGACTTATAATATCTATGGGATTATCTATTTTTGTCATCAAGTTCGACACTTGAAGATTTGAATCATTATAAAATGGTTTTATTGCAGCTTTAATTGTATCAGGCTCCAATAGCGGCTCATCACCTTGAATATTAATAATCAAATCGGCAGTAATTTTGTCTGCTATTTCGCCTATTCGGTCTGTTCCGGTTTTATGTTTATCAGAAGACATAACTACTTCTATTCCGAACTCTTTACAGGTGTTAAAGATTTTATAATCGTCTGTAGCAACAAGAACTTTATCAAAATCATCAACCTTTTTACATTGATTGTATACCCACCAAATCATTGGTTTCCCACATATATCGGCCAATGGTTTTCCCGGAAATCTTGATGATTGATATCTCGCAGGTATAACTCCTATTATTTTCATATATGAACTTTCTCCTTTAGAAAATTATATACTTTTATAAGTATTTCTATAATTACTTTACCGTTGCAAACAGCCAAAACTAACAGCAGACCCAACTCTAATATGTAATTCTGCAAAACGATTTCCACCATTGCAAGTGCGGACAAAAGAACAGCAGATATAATTATTGTTATGTCATCCCTTGTCTTCAAGATTCCTTTTATTGCAATTCTTCTTATAATAAAAATGCATAAGCTCGAAAAAGCGGTTGCGATTGTTACGCCCAAAACACCGACTACTTTTATCAACGTATAGTTTAAAACCACATTTGCAACAATTCCGACAAATGCTGATTTTGCCATTGTTTTTGAATCCATTTTTGCTGACAAAATCGGTCCTATAACTCCAGCTGCAAAGTTAAACAAAAAGCTGATCAAGAGAAACGGAACATATTGCCATGCATTATAAAATTCTTTTGCATATAGCAAGTGAGCGATAGGTCTTGTGAGTAAAATCAACAGTGCACACATCAAAGATGAAGCAGAAAAACTGAATGTAATCATAGTTCTGTAAAACTCATTTGAATCTTCACTTTTGAATTCTGATATTGCAGATATCTGCCATGCTTGTGTGAATATTCCCTGAAAAGCATTTAAAATATTCGGAATTTTATATGCTATTGCGAGGAGACCATTTGCAGTCAATCCACAAAATGCAGTTACCATATATTTGTCAAAGTTTCCGTTGACCACCCATCCGATAACCACAAGAGCGAGTGGGATAGAGTAATATATCATTTCTTTGATATATCCTTTTTTTTTCACTGAAGTTTTGAAATATTGCCATGTTTTAAGTCTGAAAAAATAATAAATATCGGGAACGGCAGACCCTATTATTCCGGCATAAAAAAATCCTTTCAAGCCCATTTTGAATACAAGCAACAAAAGAACGTTTGCCGTTATTGTCGCTGTTGTTCCGACAATGCCGGCTATTCCCATATCCATAACCCGCTCATTTCCTTTTGCGAGCTGAGTGAAATATGAGTTGAATGCAACTCCGATAAAATACAAAACTGAAATCATTCTGAAATCTTCGACATATTTGTAAAACGGCGTATAACCGATTGTCAAAGACATCAATATAACAACTGCAATACCCAAGACAACAAACCGCAAGCCGACAGACGCTGCGTTATGTGGATCTTTTTCGTTTTCCATTGAAAATCGCATGACAGCATCTGCGATGTTAAGCGTTACTATGGGCAGAAGGATTGTAAGGGTTGATACAATAATATCATATTTTCCGAATTCTTCGGTTGATAAAACACTTGTATAAAGAGGAACAAGGAAAAAACCAAGCAGTTTTGAAGCAAAACTGCTTATAACAAGAATGCCAGTATTTTTAAACAAGTATCTTATTCTGTGATTCATAAAACTATTTTATATCCTCTAAAGACTCAGCAATTCTCACATTTGAAAAAATCTTCTTTGTTTTTTTATTGCTCAATAAATCAACTATGCTTTTTCTCGACTCTTCTGCAATTGTATTCCCGTCAATCTTACAAAGTTCATACAAATAATATGTCCGTGGTGAATCAGATGACATAAAACTGCCCGAAAGGACACTGCCGGATGTTGCGGTGAGAAAAACTTTATCTTTGAAACTGCCGGTCAGTTGAATTGCTTCCCATGGTATGTTTGAGTTTTTATCAACCTTAAAGCCGTTGTCAGAATATACGGTTCTTCTGTCACGGGGATGGATTTTAATCAACATATTATCTTTTCCGACAAGATCGGCAATTTTACAAGCCAGTTCAAACTCTCCGATTGGATGTTCTCCCTCAAAATCATAAACGCTGGTAAAAAAAATATACTTTTCCTTATAATCGTTTTCGCTCAAATTGACATTGAACACCTTTTTAATAATATCTACAGTTTCAGAATAATTCCCGATAAGTGGGACTTTTAAGGGTGAGAGTTCACCTTTGTAAAGTTCAGGATAGAAACAGTAGAAATTCTCTCCGGATTTTGTAAACTGCGGTTTACCTTGCACTTTTCTGACAAAATCCATTATTTTGCGTTTTGGGGTAATTATACAATGCAATTTGCTGTTGTAAGATAATACACCTTCTTCAAAATGAGATACAGATAATCTTTTGTTATAAAAACTAAGCGTTGAAAAAATATTGAGAATATATCTGTCAACATTAAATACCAATAATTCATCAAAGAACAAATCATTTAATCTGTTCAAATACAAATTGCTTGATTCCGTTTCTTTTTTTAAACAATAATCGACGAATTGCCTTGCTGACGCAAATTTTTTTTCTTTCTTGAGAAAAGACAATGATTCCACATAAAAAGTGTTGTTGAATAATCCTTCTTGTTTTATCCTTTCTGCAACAATCTTTGAATTATTTGAATGATCTGACACAATCAATGAAATATCATCATTAACAAAAAAAGTCAGCCTTAATTGAATAGCAAATATGAGCTGATAGTATGTGTTTGTTATTATTAATCTACGCATTTCTCCTCATTCCAACAATAATTAATTCTTATACAATCTTTTTTAATAATTTAATTATTAATAATATATTCTATCTTCGGATTAAAAAATATACCTTTAAATATACTTGAAACAATTATTTCCATCCGTCTAATACGATGGTTTTTCGCCTTAAACAACACCAACAAAAAGTGCTTGCAACATTTAGCAAGAAAATAGCAGAACCGTTTCAGTCCCTCTTTCCGATAAAAGAAAGTTTCGTTTCTGAATGCAAGCCTATATCTTTCGAGACGTTCCGGTTCATCTTCTGATATTCTGCTACCGTTATTGTTCACCATTGCGTGAACAACAACACTTGAACCTACAAGAAAACACGGCTGATTATTGATTACGGAAATGCGACGCGTGTATTCAATATCATCACCCCAAATAAAAAACTCTTTTATCGGAAGACCGTATTCTTTTACGGTTTCGGTTTTTAAAAAAAGCGAAACAAAAGTTGCCTGTTCAGCACTTATGATGCCATATTGTAAAAAATGCAAAAACTCAAATGCTTTGGGCTTGATTTTTTGCCTGTTCATTTTGCATTCTGTTCCGTCCTTCCAAAGAGCAAGACTTGACAGCCAACCATAGTTTCCGCTGAGTTTTTCGTCAGCCTCCAGCAGTTTTTCATGCGCAGTTAATTCAGGTAATGTGTCATCATCCATAACCCAAACAAATTTATAACCTAGCTCGCACGCTTTTCGCATACCGTAATTGAATCCGCCTGCACCGCCTAAATTTGCACCTGTGTTAAAATACAGTAATCCTTCAGTATTTTCATCAAACAAATCTGATGTGCCATCAGTGCTTGCGTTATCAACAACAATAATATCAACGGGCACAGTTTGTTTCTTAATGTGCTCCAGACACTGCTTTAACATTTCTATTCTATTGTATGTCACAACTACAGCAACAGTTTTATTCATCTTTTTACCTCAAAAATATTTGCACCATTTTCGCTACCGGACAGAAAAACAGCCCTTTATGAAACTTAATGATTTTCACCACCGGCAATAATTCTCTTCTTATTCCGGGTGATTTAAGGAAGCAGGGATAAACGGTTTTGTCAAAGTCCAAAAACTCTTTTTTCCCTTCCCCGTCATTTTCAGTCATAAGAATATAGATTTTATATTGTCTGCCGACAAAAGAAGCAACATACCTTCGTAAGAATTCGGAACGATTGCTTTCATCTTTATTTGATTTATAAAACTCCATCATTCTGTTTACGACTTTTTTATGCTGCGCTCTTCTGCTTATCATACTTTTATTACTGGCGCTCTGCTCTTCATATCCAAGCAGATAATCATAAACAGGGAAATAAAGGAACTTTACAGTATTTACTTTTGCAAGTAAAAACCCGACATACTCAACATCAACATAGAAACAGTGCTCATCAATAACAGGGCCCATTTGTCTGACAAGTTCTGTTTTAAATGTCATCTTATGCATGTGCGCTTTCGTGAAATCCAGCGCTATATCTTCAAAACTGTAGGTTTTGTTTTCTTCAAACGGATAATCCGAAACTTTAATTGTCTTGGTATGATTACCGTTTAAATCTGCTTCAAAATATGAATTGACAACAAGATCCACATCATCCGTTCTGAGCATTTCAACCAATCTGTCAAGATTCTCAGTTTCAACCCAGTCATCTGAATCGACAATTTTAAAATATTTCCCTGTTGCTTTGATAACAGAGGTGTTAATTGTGGAACCGTGACCGCCGTTTTCTTTATCAAAAGCAACAACAGATTGAGGATATTTTTCGGCATAATTGTGAGCAATCTCGGATGTGCTGTCTTTGGAACCGTCATTGACAACTATTATTTCAATATCATTGATGCATTTAACAGATACCATTGAGTCAAGACATTTTTTTAATGTTTTTTCAGCATTATAAGCGGCAACACTTATTGTTAAGGTTTTCATTTATTCTCACTTCAGATTTCTGTATTTCAAAATTCCGTTAACGGTATACCAACACATATAATAAACCGATGAAAAAATGTTCATCTTCATAAATCTGTAGGTTTTCCAGTTCATAACGGCAGATTTGATTTTATTTCCGGATTTTGAGTTTGGAGAAATTCGCACAATTGTCAGCGGTTCCGTGACTGCATAGGCATTAATGCCAGTTTTTAAGATGCTTAGCCATAGAGCAAAATCTTCGTGCATTTCGTCTCCGATTGCATAATAACTTTCATACAGTTCTTTTTTGACAAGCGCCGACGGATTGGCAATAAGATTTTGTTTCAACAGTTTTTTATAACCGATTTCATCCGGCACTTCAAGTTCCCACCCCAGCGGTGTTCCGTCTGCTTTTAAATATTTGACACCTGTAAAAACCAGTTCAGCATTAAGCCTTTTTTGTAGCGCAATTTGTTTTTCAAGTTTTACAGGCATCCATGCGTCATCACTGTCAAGAATAGCTATCCAATCACCTTTTGCCTGTTTTAACCCTTCCAGTCTTGTTAGTGATACGCCGAGATTTCTCGGGTTATTAATCAGTTTGATCCTGCAGTCTTTTTCAGCGTATTCTTTAACAATTGTTTCGGTGCCGTCGGTTGAGCAATCATTAATGACGAGGAGTTCAAAAACTTCATAAGTCTGTTTTAAAACGGAGTCGATTGCAAAACCGATTGTTTTTTCGGCATTATATGCCGCCATAATAATGCTTATCAAGCCGAATTCTTCACGCATATTATTCCGCTCCGTTTCGTTTGAGAACAGACCAAAACGTTCTCAGCACACATAAAAAGTCAAGGTAAATTGAGTAGTTTTTGACATAGTAATACTCAAGTTCAAGGCGCTCGCGGTAGTTGATATTTGACCTGCCGTTGCAGCCCCACCAGCCCGTAATTCCCGGCTTGACCTGCTGATACAGTTTCATTCCGCCATGTGCTTCCAGCTCTCCCGGCACAAGCGGACGCGGTCCGACAAGCGACATCTCACCCTTGAGAACATTGATAATTTGAGGCATTTCGTCTATTGAAGTTCTGCGCAGAAATCTGCCGGTTTTTGTTATGCGAGGGTCATCGGCAAGTTTTTGATTTGCCTCCCACTCGGCTTTATATTTTTCATCTTCAAGCAGGTCCCGCAGGATTCTGTCTGCATCGGGAACCATTGTGCGGAATTTGTAAATGTTGATTGTTCTGCCGTTTTTGCCGACCCGCTCCTGTTTATAAATAATCGGGGCTTTATCGCCTGTTGCAAGAAAAAACAGTTTAATCAGAGCAGTTACCGGCAGGAGAAGGATTGTGCCGAGAACACCGAGGATGATGTCGATGACTCTTTTGACAGCGGAATACAAGATCTGCCCTGCCGTGAAAGAATAGAGCCCGACGCTAAGCGTGTTGTAAACGCCGACAGTGTCAACACCGTAATCTTCGGTGCGGAAGCCGAGCAGCTTCTCAACGCTCAAATGAACGCCGACACCCGAGGTGATGAGCGATTTATAGATTTCATCTGGCACAAGCGATGGGCTGACGGCAACGAGCACTTCCTCAACGCCGTTTGATTTTATGAACGGCAGAATTCTATCAAAATCTTCTGCTGTGGGGATGTCGATATTCCGGCTGCCGTCGGTCAGAAATGCGCCAAACACCTCGTATTTTTCAAAATCGCCCAGAGAGGCGTTTTCGATTATCTCGCCGATGTTTTCGGATGAACCGATGACAAACAGCGGGATTTTTTTTGTGTTATACAATTTGATTCTGCCCGACAGGATGAGCTTTTTCCAAAGGCATTTAAGCGCGAGCGAAAACAGAAAACAAAGCGCATACATTGTCAGAATCATCTGGCGTGAAAAGACCGTGCCGATTTTGAAAACATAGAATATTATGCCGACGGCAAGAAGGTTATAGAACGTCAGCAGGAGCGCATGCACGATTTCTTCATAATACGGGCGGCGGAAGATTCCGCTGTATGGGTTAGACACAAGGCAGATAACGAGGTTTACCAGTGCGGCTATATAGAACAAAGCCATCCACTCGTCGCTGCGGATGAAGCCAAAATCGCGGAATTTGATAAGATATGACAGCGCAAATGAAACAACGAGCGCAAAAACATCGATTACTGCAAAATCGAAATGGCGTGAAACATCTTTTGCCGCTGTTGTTTTCATCGTTCTACCTCCCCTGCACATAGTTATACAAATATATAATAACATATATTTATTAATTATGCAATGAAATTATAACAGCAAAAATCCCGCCCGGTTAAGGGCGGGATTCTGATTTGGATTTGGTTATGCGAGGATTAGCTTAATCCACTGAGACCGAGAAGACGGACTTCGATTGAAACAGGTGTTCCTCTTATTTCATCTTCCGCTTGCGTTACAGGGTCAACCGCCTTTGTGATGGGAATAAGAGTAAGTTCTACCTTGTTAACTCCTTCTTCTGCGAGTTTCTGTTTAACCGCATCGGGAACTTTAAATGAATAGTTTCCGTTGTCGGAAATGCTGTTCCAGTTCTTGTGCTTCAGTTCCTCGGCAGTGTCAACGTCATCGCCGTAAACAAGTGTGCCGCCGTCAATGATTTCGCCGTCGCTGCCGCCGATTCTGACTTCAACCTTAATGTCGCGTTTTGCATCACTGGTTGCATTTGAGAGATTGGGATTGATTAATTCAAAGTGAATCTGTTCATCATCAATCTGAAGCTCATCATGTGTGTTGCCGTCTGCATCGGGTTCTGAAGTAACCGTTCTTGTAGTAAGCAGAATGTAACTCGGCGAAGCGGTGTATTCCTCATTGTAGTCATGGTGTGATTCGGGTTTTACAAACTGAATTGACGCTATTTCCGCTGCGGGTCTGTAAGCCGAAATGAGAGTGTTGGCAAACAGTTTTGCTTCCCATGGCGTGAATGTGTTGGTGTGACCTGCGCCGGTATATGTGATGTTTCTGCGCGAGTAGATGTAGTAAGCGTTAAGCGCATCGTTGGGTATATCTGCAAAGTTACCGCCCGACATACAATACCAGCAGGTTACATCGTCGCCGTTCATATTGAGCTGATAAACCTGGTCATGGGTCAGTGTTACACGCTCAACCCTGGATTCATCAAACATATAACCGCCGTTTTCATCTACAACCTTTGTTTTGCCGTCTTCTTCATATTTGTAGAAGTTTAGGTCATAAGGATATGTTGTAAGTTTACCCTTGTTTGTCTGAGTTACAAAAGTGGTTCCGTAAATCTCGTCGTCATTGCTATACATAGGAGCCGTTGCAAGATAATTTGAATCACTCTGTTCACTCATACGTGCAATTTCATAGCGTGTGTAACCGCCTATAAACTGGTCTGTTTTGCGTCGTTCCCAGGTGCCATCGGCTTTCTGGTTATAAACATAAGCATACTTGTTAGACTGTTTCGTTACGGGGTCAGTGTATGAATATGTTTTTTCATTGTTGTTTGAAACATCCTCGCGCGAGCCGGGAACATAAGCTATTGAGTAGTCTTTGCCGGGGCTCTGCATTACTTCAGTTGTAACATTCTGCCAATTACCGTAACCGGTTGTGTCATTGTCGGTATAAATACTGCCTTCATGTTTTTGCTTGAAGTCGTTGAAATAGCCCTTTGACAATGAATGGTCGGTCAGTTCTTTTTCTTCTTTTTCCTCAAAAGTGTTGTTTACACAACCGATGCCAAGACAGGTCAGCGGTTTGTTCGTGGTGTAATGAACACGGCCGCATTTTGTGCAAACCCAGGTTGTTACGGTGGCAGCAGCTTTCTGCTTGATGGAATATGTCGCACCGTAACGGTCAAGTCCGCACTCGTCGCGGATAAGGTTAACCCAGTAGCCGTTTCTCTGACGCTCATCAACGGTCATAGAGCTTACCCACAGACGTATTTTGTCAGCTATTTCGGAATGACCGTCTCCACCAAAGAGACTGCCGACCCATGCAAAGAAGTCAAAGATATTTGCAGCTACATCCAATACTTTCAGCGCAGCTTCAAACGCCTTTTTAAGAATAACATTATTGGGGAAGTTGTTATATGTGGTTGTTGTGTCGTGAGTCAGAAGAACTGCTCTGCCGCTCTTTATAAAGTCCTGAATTGCAAAAGCAGCGCCCATATTCATGCCGATATTGGTTGTGGGAAGGCTCATATCTTTCTGACCTGCCTTACCCCAACTGTCAGCGAAGCCCATAACAAGCATGTCGTATGTGTCAAACAGGGTGTTGTCTTTTCTGACCTGATAACCGTCCTCCTGATCACCGTAAAGCGTGTTCAGCGTTTTTACGTTTATGCACCTGAGTTCAACCACAAAGTCGGGGGCATTGCTGCTGCCCAATTCGCCGGTGTTTATAAAGTTGCTGAGGTATGAAGAATAGTTCTGTTTATTGTCTTCGGGACCGAATGCCATATAAATTGTGTCAGTAGCAACAAGCTGTGTGTTACTGCCGATATAGTTCTGAATGCCCGTGCCCTCAACCTTCTGCCAGTTGCCTTCTCCGCACGCTTCCTTGAAGTTATTGCTTTCAAAGATTGAACCGATAAACTCATTGGCACCGTAATACAGACTTTCGTCATTGAGATCATATTCATCATCATTGACACCGCTGTCGTCGCCCGGAACAACACCCATATCTTCAAGGTTCATATCTTCAACCGATGTGTAATTCATAGGCCAGTTGGAAGGCAGAATCTGGAGAACCCTGATTTTTGTTGCCTGCTCCGGTTTGCAATAAGCTAAATTGGTGTAGGAGTCGTGGAAGTTTGCGTAGTTTACATCAAGCTCCTTGTCGCTCTGACCGCTTGAAGGGGGAGTTGTTGACCAGTGTTTGCTTGAATCTAGTTCAACAATTTCAAGTTTCCAGGGCAGAATACCTGTCCAGTCCGCAGGCAGTTTTCTCTGAACGCGGTAGGAATAAACGCTGGTTTTTGTTGTAGCCCGCAGTGTGTCGTTTGACGGGTCAATTTCTGTGTATGAGCCGTTGTTTTCGCTTTCAAAAACTTTTATGTCCTGACGCTCATCCTTTTTGAATTTACCGTCATTGTTGAGGTCAACATAGAACAGCAGTTTATATCTTGCATTTTCAACATCTTTGCCTGTGGGGTTCTGAATGCTGAACTCGCAGGTTATGCCCTCGCCCTGTGCGCTGACAGTTGCGGGGTAAGCCGTAACAGTGCTTTCAACAACGCTGATTTTGGGCGATGAAAATCTGAGATATGTGGCCAGGTCTGATTTACGGTCTTCCATATAATCAAACTCACGTTCAGCAAACACATTTTCATCAGGATACTTTGTATCAAATGCCTTTTTGAGGAAAATATACATATAGGACGCATTGTCTATGGTTACTGTGTCAACACTTGCTGAAGCAGTGTAGTATCCGCCGTCTTCAGGGAAAGGAGTGCCCAAGCCTTGCGCCGTATCAACACTTCTTTCAGTTTTGAGGAATCTGACATTGCTTAATGTGTAAACACCCGAGCAATCACCAACACTGTTCCAACTTCCATTTGGATTGTCATTACCTTTATGATAATATGAAGGCGTTTTTATTGCTTCTGTTTTTGATGTTCCGTTTGAGTCATAGGTTATATTGTCAAAGCCTTTACCCCATATTTTGGTCAATCCATCTGTGCCAGGATTAATACAGCCTTTATCACCGCTTTGTCTGATATAATTACGATATCGGTAATATTTATATTTGTCATTTTCACCCCAACCGATTTCATGCTCATACCAGATAGCTATTCTCATTCGGTAATACCAATCGTCCTGAACCGGAACTAGCGTTCTTTTGTCTATGCTGCAATTCTCATCCAAATAATATCTGACTGTATAGTAGACATCATTTCCACTACCGGAAGCAAGATAAAACTCGAACTCATCATCATAATCAGAAGGAAGGTTGCTGGGTCTTGCTTCTTTGAAATCGTAAATTATTTCACCTTGATCTCTCAGACCAGAATCGATTTCAGAGCCTCTTACTATTTCATTACGGGCATAGACCGTCTCTTTAGCAATAGAAACAGTAATTTTGTCAGTTTTTACATCTTTGCCATCCAGTTCAGGATTACCGGTATCCTTAATACTTATTACTGCATAATAATCACCTGTAACATTTTGAATATCTTCAAGTTTGATGCAATAACCCACATTATCAACATATGTGCTGCCAAGTTCAAGCGAGTATGCATCTACATTTGCGTTTTGCAGTTCACTGTGGAATACTTCATAACCCCTGGTTCCACCATTAAATTTCTGACCGTCTTTATACCAGGTAACGTCAATGTTTCTAACGGGGTCAAATTCATTCGGGAGACCGCCGAATTCACCAAGAAAATAAGCATAAAGTTTCACATGATATACAGGTTTTTTCCTTCTGAACAAACCTGCCCAAAAACCCTGCTTCTCTTTTAAATATTTGAATTCTTGTATAACTTCACATCTTGCAATGAATTTAACTTTATAGCCGGTTGTAAGCTCGTCAGCAACAACAACGGGAAGACCCGCTTTCATAAACGTTTCAAGCTGCTGCTCTTTTACCGCAGTAAGATCGTTGCCGGAAGAACGGACTCTGAAGGTCTGCCAGCCTTTCATAAAGGCACCGGGTGAGTCAGCATCATAAAAAGTGCCGAGACCTTTGAAAAGGGTTCTGAAGAAGAGGTCTCTGAGCCGCTCACCGTCAAGTGTAAATATACCCGTTAACCACTCAGCTGGGCTAACACTTGTCTGGGTTGTGGTCCAGTAATAGTCTATGCCGGAAATACCGCCGAGAGTATCTTCACCCCAGAAGTTACGGGCGTTAGTGGTCATAAGGTCGCCCGTGCAGGTGTAATACATTCCGTCCATATTGGGGTCATTGTAATCGGGAGCAAATCTTTTATCAGCTCTTCCGTCAAAGTGATTCTTCATATTCATATTGTATGAAGAATCTCCAATATAAACAAGGTCATAGGTTTCAGCAATATCATCGGTATCCGCTATAAGCTCGTTTGTTGCCATGGTAACAATTTCTATTTTTGCGGGAATAGGATTGCTCATGGTAACATCATCAGCTGCAAAATACACGGGACCGTTGGGCTTTCCGTCACCGTCAGTGTCCGGGAACCATGAAAGAACTTTTTCTTCAGTTAATATTTCTCTTGATTTATAGGTTTTGTAATCTGTTGTCTGATCATTGAAAGTCGGTGTATTGTAGCTGACATGCTGGTCGCTTGACTCACTTCCGTAACCGGTATAGTTATACTGGTAGCCTTCAAGCGTTTCCGTTACCGGTTTAACCTCGCCGGTTTCCTCGTCCATTTTGTTATATTTGAAAGATGCCGCTCCAATTTTTGAAATAGCTTTTAACATCGGCTTGCCGTTAACAAACTGGTAAACCTTGCCGGAGGTATAGGGTTCAATATCCAGAATTCTGATTGTGTCTTTGTCAAGGATGACACGCTGACCTGCGAAGTTCAGAATATACCGTATTGACGTGCCTATGCTGACATACGGTTGAGGCAAGGGATTGCCGTCATCACCTCTGATTGACACTTCCATATCAATTTCAGCTTTGACATCGCCGTAAGCGGCTCCCTCTGCACAAAGAGGAGTTTTAATTAAACCGTTAAACCAGGGATTGGCAAGAGAAGTGTTTGCAATTGATATTTCATAATAAAAATCGCTGTAATCAAGATTGGTTTTTTCAAGCTTGTTGTTGCTTGAATCGACCTTATACCAGTTGCCGTCATTTTCATCTTTTTTGATTCTGTTGCCGTTTGACTCAATATACCAGTCTGTTATTGTGCCATCTGTGATGACTGTGTGATATGTGCCGAAATCATCATAACCGTCGCCGCTTCTGACTTTGATTGCGGCGCCGTCCGGAATCTCACCGAGATATTTGGTGAATGAGGTAATATATCTGTAATAAGTTGAAATTGTGGTGTTCTCAGTAGTTGAGTCGGCAAAATTGAAGCAGTAAATGAAAT